>Ga0181529_10001345_pt1 | contig 32038 bp, 24 predicted proteins | sample PEATcosm2014_Bin_36_FD_119763 | JGI IMG/M metagenome (GOLD analysis project Ga0181529, IMG submission 119763) | Peatland microbial communities from MTU Mesocosm Facility, Houghton, MI, USA - PEATcosm2014_Bin10_30_metaG | ecosystem: Environmental > Terrestrial > Soil > Wetlands > Peat | place... | reverse complement strand
CTACAAGGTCGCAGCGGTGAACTCCGGGGGGACGAGCCCACTGTCCACGGAAGTCTCGGCGACACCGGAGCCTTCCGCACCAACTGCACCTACGGGTCTGACAGCGACGGCGGGCAATGCCTCTGTGAAGCTGAGTTGGACGGCTTCGACCGGCGCCACTTCGTACAACGTCTACCGCGGTACAACCACAAACGGCGAGGCAACGGCCGCCCTTGCCACTGGCATCACGATTGCCTCTTATACCGATACCACGGTGTCCAACGGAACGACCTATTACTACAAGGTCGCAGCGGTGAACTCCGGGGGAACCAGCGGGCTCTCCACGGAAGCTTCGGCGACACCTCTGGGAAATGTACCGCCGGTGCCAGTGGAACTAACTGCGACGGCGGGGAACGCCGAGGTAATGTTGCACTGGTCGGCGAGCAGCGGCGCAACTTCCTACAACCTGTACCGCGGGACGATGCCAGGCGGCGAGGGCGCGACGCCAATCGCCGCTGGCGTGAGGACGACTAACTATGTCAACACTGGCTTAGCTAACGGCACAACGTATTTTTATAAAGTGGCCGCGGTAAATGCCGAAGGCATCAGTGCGCTTTCCGCCGAAGCATCGGCGAAGCCCAGCATACGCCACAGGGCGCGATGGCCGTTTGTTTCGTCGACCGAGCCGGCCCTGCCTCCGGACTGATAGGCTTCACTTACCGTTCTTGGGGAAGACGCGCCAGCGGTTGCCGCCGCCGTGATGCTGTCGTGGCGATATGTGGAACGGTCGGCTCGGCACAGTCCGCAGCATCGGAGGTCGTTCCGCGTGTGAGGCCATGGCGAGCACCAGCCATGGCTAAAGCGCTGCCATAGATCAGGCCCGCCAACATCCGAGAATGGCCTGTCAAAGGTCGGCTTCATTCGGCGGATTTGTCTTCAGCGGGTTCACGGCTCGCAACCACGCGATGCTCCAGGCGAGTCGCCACAATCCAATCGGCAGATGCCTCGGCTGGTGCATCCAGCCAGAGACCTGATCCGAGTTCCTTGTCGCCCGGAACATCTTCACCGATCCCTCGTGCGCGCTGGGCAACTTGTTCGCATGCGACCTGGTCGGCGCCAGCAGCACCTGCGCCGGTTCCAGCATCGGGATTCAGAACAACCCGCTCTGCCAGGAATGTTCGTCCGTTAACCAACCGTATCAGGCCGACACCGCTAACGCCCGAGTCATAGACTCGCGAACGCGCGCCAGTAGTCGGTCCGGCCCCCCCTCGGCGGGCTCGACCACCGTCACTCGAACCTGCAGATTGGGCCGGACTACTTTTCCCTCCAGCAAACAGGCGTATGTGCCAGACAGTTGCTCACTGACAATCTTGGCCAGTTGTATGGCCTCCGCCGGGGCCGCGTTGAGGACGGCCACGAATTCCTCGGTACTCCACCTCCCGATCGCGGTGTGAGGAGGGAGAACATTGCGCAGGCGCCTTGTAAACGCGCCCGCCAGTTCCGCCGCCACACCGCCGTTAAAGCGCGCCTCGGCCAGCCGGAGACCGGAGGTACTCATCAACAGCAAACTGACTTCACGTGGCCCCAGGGACTGGATATGCCTCTCGATCTCCGCGCGGGTCAGAAGTTGAGTGACGCTGTCAATGGTGGCAGCCGATTCCAACTGGCCGATCCGCTGGTGCAACATGCGAATTTCCGTCGTGAATTGCGCCACGTGGGCCTGGTGCTGCTTCCGCATCTCCTCCACGCTTTGCCCGACTGCATTCGCCGCCGCCAACAGCAGGTCGCGAATCGGAGCCGCCGCAGGATGCTGCGCAACTTCACGCAGGCCGTTGAGAGCGGCGCGCATGCGAGTATCGGAATCGCCATCGGTCTGCGCCAACGATTCCATTACCGCCTCAAGTGCGCGGGCGGTGGACGCCAGTTGCTCGCGAATGTCGTTGAGATACCCGGCCGCTTTGGCCCGGTAGTCGCGCAACAGTGCCCGCAACGTGGAGCTGGCTTCGCGCAGGGTCTCGAAGGATAGGCTTTCCGCCACGGCCGTTACATGGCGGCGGTGCTGAGACGTGGTTTGTTCGTCCACCTCCACTGCGTAGTTCGCCACGTTTCGGATCGTGTCGCGATAGCAGTCGATAACGCTGTCGCGCTCCGCCGCGATCCGCTCCAACTCGGCGATGTTGTTTCGGATGGAGAGCATAGTCCAATCTCAATTACCACTATCGGCAGGACGGGTGGAAACCTTTACCCAACCCTCTCAATCCGGCACAAGAACCGCTTGATGCCCGACGCCAGTCTCTTCTTGACTGCTTATGTGTCGGACGAGAACTCGGAAATGGAGCGTGCTATATGGCGTGCGTCGCACTTGCCGCCAACGGCGGTTTCAGGCGTGCCGGTCGACGGCTTCGAACCGACCGTTCCAGCCCCCGAGGCCTTCCAGCCACAGGCGCCAAGCGGCCCTGCAGGCTCATCTAACCTCCGGCTTCAGCCGAAAAGCGGAGCTAACGAATAAAGCGTACGCTCTCGTTCCCTCTATCCACGGTGATCACGTGCCATCCGTTCACCAGCCAGGCAGTTTGCGCTGTCCACCAAACATCCGTTTCATAGGCGCCACGAGGCAGTGGCCGGCCCAGGATTGCCTCAATCTCGCCGAACGTAAACGTGATTGACTTCACCGTTTGCGTTTTCAGGAACTCTTTAAGTGGATCGTAAATGCCCATTACAACCCACTATCTCCCCAATCCAATGTTGTTGTCGAGTGGACACGCACTTCTTTTTGTTTGCTTTTCCCTTTTTCTTCGCCCATAATGGAGATCTGATCCGCCCATGGCGCTGACCAAACGGCAACGACAGTTGCTCGACCTGATTGCCGACTTCAGGGATGAGCAGGGGTATTGCCCCAGTTACGACGAAATCGCACACGGCTTGCAGTTGGCGTCGCTGGCAACCGTGCATAAGCACATCACCGCGCTCGAACATAAGGGTTACCTGAAGCGCGGCTTCAACCAAAGCCGCTCGATCGAGCTTAGCCCTAAGTTCCTGCAGGAGCGGCAGCGCACGCGGCCCGGCGTGCCGCTGCTGGGCCGCATCGCGGCTGGCGCACCCGTGGAAGCGATCGAGCATCGGGAAGAACTGCATTTCGCCGACTTCGCAGGCAACGGGGACACCTATGCCCTTGAGGTCCGCGGCGATTCCATGATCGAGGATCACATCTGCGATGGCGATTTGATCCTGCTGGAGCGGATTCCGGAAGCTCGGGACGGCGATATCGTGGTGGCGCTGGTGGGCGGAAGTGAGACCACGCTGAAGCGGTTCTATCGTGAGCCGGGCGGCATCATCCGTCTGCAGCCGGCGAATTCGTCGCTGAAGCCCATCCTGGTGCCGGCGCGGGACGTGCAAATCCAAGGCCGCCTGTTGGCGGTGATGCGAAAGTATAAGTAAACGCGAGCGTGCAACCGGACGGCGACCCGAGCGCTAATCGGAAGCCCTGGCACGCAGTGCCTGCTCGGCGCGCAGCCAGTCTTCTTCGGGCGAACCACCCTGGCAGCCGCGGCCAACCCAGTAAGTGTAAGCCAGAACCGCGATTTCGCTCTCGGCTGGCGTGGAGCCAGCCTGTATGGCGACCACTTCCACGATGGTTTGAGCTTCCGGCGAGGCAGCGGTAATCGATCTCTTAAGACCGTGTTTGACCCGGGGCGTGGTGGCGGATTTGCGGCGCGCGGGGGCGGCGGCAGCGGGAATCGAGATATCGTTTTCTTTATTGCGTTTTGTAGCCATAGTTCTGTCCAAAAGTTAATACAACCAAGCTTTATTTTACTAGACTTGCGCGAGGAATGGTATCAGAAGTTTCTATCATTTCAATTACGAGAGTCTACCCCCGGCAGCGCCCGTTGCTACGCGTCAGTTGGCGGGCTTCTTCGCGTAGCCCACGCTCTGCGCCAACGTGATCCGCTGCTCGGCGCGCAAGTTCAGCGCTTTGCCCAGAGCGGCACGATCCACCGACGCCCTTACCACCGCACCCAGCCCTTCGGAAGCGCAGAACAGGTACACGTTTTGGGCGATGAAACCGGTGTCGGCGAAAGCATAACCGAGCTTCACCGGATCGTCGCCGCCCAATTTGGCGCTGTCGGCTACGTAGACCAGATTGACCGGCGCGTCGGCAACGTACGACTGGGTCCCGGCCAACTTGCGGATGTCGGTCTGGATCACCGGCTTCAGCGTGTTCGCCTTGGCGTCGTAAACGTACGCTCCGTCCGCGGCGATCACATACACGTCGATTTCCTGATGGTTGGATGCCGAAGGCGCGGTGCGGCGACCGTCGTCCCGGTTGATGCCCCAGGCCGCCCAAAGAAGATTCGACAGCGTTTGCTTGGAAACCTGGCCGGGGCCGAAGTCGCGGGCCGACTTCCGCTCTTTGAGAGCCTGAAACAGCGGCTTGCCACCGCTGGTCTGCGGCGCTGGCAACGCAACCGGTTTCAGTTCCTGGGCAGAAATCAGCCCTAACGGGATCAATAATAGAGCAATAATAGACTTTGACATACTATTACTATAGACAATATCCAGTTTACACCGCAAGTGGGAGTGTCAGCCGCGGCGGCGCGACTGGGGCACGAGTGCTTCGAGCAAGACCGGGAGCGATGCCTTTCCGGTGCGCGGTCGGTGCTCATGCAGACGAGCACGCTCATTTTGCCGGTCTGGCGTGATCCAGGCATAGCGCGACCAGATCGGAGACGTTGGCTTCGCCGACGCACATCACCGTGTCGGCACCGCCCCAGTATATCTTCACGGTTCCATCGGGCTCCGCTACAGCGCCGCAGGTGAACACGACGTTGTGGACATACCCCGTGACTTCCCACGGATCTTCCGGCTGCAAGATCCACGAGTCGCCCACGCCGATGATCTTGGCCGGGTTCCGCAGGTCGTGAAGAGCGACTCCCAAACGGTAGACGGCCCCATCCATCGTTTGGAAGACGCCATGATAGATGGAGAGCCATCCACGGTCCGTTTTGATCGGCGGCGCGCCTGGACCTATCTTCATTTCGTCCCAGTGATATTGTTCGGGCCGCATAATGAGCTGCGACTCGCCCCAAAACCGCAGGTCTGGAGAATAGGAAATCCAGATCGACCACGGCGCAATTTCCGAATGAGGACGATCCAGCCGGGCGTAGAGTCCGTCGAACTTTTCCGGAAAGATCACTACATTCCGGTAATCCGCCTCCGTGATGAGAGAGATCCTTTCCACCTGGCGGAAGTCCTTCGTCTTTGCCAGCGCGATGCGCACTCCATTGCGCGAGTAGGCGCTGTAGGCGATGAGATACTCGCCGTCGATGCGTGTCACGCGCGGATCTTCGACACCGAACTCCTCGTAAGTGGCGAAAGTGCCATCCGGCGCAGGAGTTAGGAAGGGCGCCGGATCGGCGGTGAAGTGGAACCCGTCGGGACTGCGCGCCAAGCCGATGATGGACCGCCCCGTGCGCAAATGGGAACGGAACAGCATGATGTATTCGTTCTCATATTTCACCACCGCTGCATTGTGAACTGTTTCCACGGCATAGGGGATATCGGCTTTGGTGAGGATCGGGTTATGAGCGTATCGCCTGACAATATCCTGCGTCATGATTGTCTCTTCCCTTCCAGCGCAAAGATCGCCTCATAGACCCGTTCGTACCCTTTCACCATGGTTTCGATGGAGAAACACCGCTGAACCCGTTGGCGGCACGCGTTGCGATCGATTTCACCAATGCGTTCCAGGGTCTGCACCGCCTGGTGGACGTCATTGACGAGGAAGCCCGTCTGCCCGTCCTCAATCACCTCGCGGCAAGAGCCAAGGTCCATGGCGATCACCGGCACGCCGGCGGCATTGGCTTCCGCCAGCACCAGCCCGAATCGCTCCGGGATGGTATTCAGGTGCAGCAGCGCCCTTGCGCGCGCAAACAATGCGTTCTTGCCAGCCACGTCGACTGGCCCTATGTAGCGGATCGCCCGATCGAGGTGCGGCTCCACTTGCTCGCGAAAGTACGCCCGATCCTGAATGATGCCTGCGATGAGCAGCGGCAACCCGCTCAGGCGCGCGACTTCGATGGCCAAATGGACACCCTTATCGGGGTGAATCCGGCCAAGAAAGATAAGGCTGTCGCCGCCGCGTTCCTGCATCGGGTACAGCGTGAGGTCAATGCCGTTATAGACCGTCGCCAGATAACTCAGCCCCGGCGCGCGATCGGAGTTACTGATGGAAACGAAGTACTCGTCGCGATACTTCTCATACACGGGCATGATTCTGGGGGACGAGAAGCCGTGAATAGTAGTCAGAACCGGCGTCTTCACCAGCCGCGCGTAGCTCAGCGCCATGAAGTCATAGTGGCTGTGAATCAGATCGAACTCGGCGGCGTGCTCGAACACTTCGGAGATGTGAAGGTACTCGGCAACTTTGGGATCGATGGCGGGATCCTCTTCGTACCCGCGATCGATCACCGCGTGTAAGTGAGCACGGGTGACGGAATCCCGAGTGGCGAACAAGGTCACATCCCAGCCACAGGAAACCAGTCCTTCGGTGATATTACTGGCAACCGTCTCCCACGCGCCGTATTGCCGGGGAGGTGTGCGCCAGGCTACAGGCGATAGCACGGCCACTCTTTTATTGGGAATGGTCATGCCGGTAATCCGGCATCCGGCTCCATGGCAGCCAGCACCTCGGCGAGAGGGACGGTCGCGAAACCGGTGGCGTGATCGGCCAGGCCATAAGGAATGATCAGTTCGCCGTTGTGGACCAGAGACCCGCAGGTATAAACGACGTTGGGCACGTAACCTTCGCGCTCGCTCTCGTTCGGCTTGAGCAGAGGTTCGCGAAGCCGTCCAATCACCTTGCTCGGATCGTCGCGATCCAGCAGGAACGCGCCGATCGAGTACTGTCGCATAGGCCCGACCCCGTGACTGAGAACCAGCCATCCGGCATCGGTCTCGATCGGAGATCCGCAGTTTCCGAGTTGGACCAATTCCCAAGGGAACTCGGGCTTGAGGAGCACGTTGCGTTCATTCCAGAAGTGGACGTTGTCGGAGAACATCAGGTAGATGTTCTCGTTGTCCTGGCGGGAGAGCATGGCATAGAGGCCGCCTATCTTCCGAGGGAAGATCGCCATACCTTTGTTTTCGGCGGCCGGGCCGTTCAGAGTAATGAATCGAAAATTGAGGAAATCGGAAGTCTCCACCAGCTCCGGCACGACCACCCTGCCATCGAATGCGGTAAAGGTTGCGTAGTAGATTTGGGAGCCATCGTCGTCCTGAAAGCGAACGAAGCGGGCGTCTTCGATGCCGTTGCGTTGGGAGGGTGTGGCTGGGAATAAGATACGCTCGGACAAATCCTGCTCCGGCTGGAACTGGACCTCGTAGTTGGACCGTGCCAGTATCCAAATCCCCTGCGCTGCGTCCTGATCTTCAGGCGACATTCCATCCGGCAGGCGAAACCCCTCGGCTTGGAGCCCGGCGCGGAGATCTTCCAGCGCAAAAGACTCCGCGAGTCTGCGCATGATCCGGCGCGTAAACTCGCCCATCAATCCCAGCTCAGAGAGCTTTCGCTCGAACAGCGGCTTTTCGTAGACGGGGTTTGGAATCTGCCGCGGCTCAGTGAGAAAACCAGCGGGGGGAAAGACTTCGATCCGCTGATCGGGATGGATGATACCGGTTCGAAACGTAATGGAAGAAATGTGCCCTTCCCCGGTGGCGCGCAAACTGAGAATGAATCGCAAAGCGCCAGCCGCGAGACCGGTCTGTTCGGTATGCGGCACGATAGAAGGATTGAACAACGCCGCGGACTCTAAAGAATACTCGGCCAGGAAGTAGGAGCCGATCAGCATTCGTCTTTGTTCGGATACGTCCTCAACCGCCGGCAAAGACTCACGGACCTGTTCAAAGCGCTGCAGGAAAGAATTGCGGATTTGCCGGTGGCGCTGGGAAAACTCGGCGGAAACCTCGTCCAGCAGCCGGCGGGCCTGGTCTTCGGGGAACGCCATGATTCTGGCGATAATCCCGGCCACACGCTCGGCTCCCCCCGGACTGAAGGGACGTAGCAGAACGCGCGACTGGTTGGGATTGACGAATGTGGTTGTACGTTTGAGGGGCATGGAAATGGTCGTTGCGGGCTATTTCGTGATTGCGATCGGTTCTCTAAAACTAGTCAGGATGTTCTGTGCCAATTGCATCTCCGCCAAGGAAAGTAAGAAGGCCAGGGTCGATTCCGCCCCCTGGTTACCGTTGACCCGGTCTACGTGCAACCCGTCCCGGCAGCCGCCGGTCTCGGGAGAGTAGAGTTCGAGTCCGAGATCGTTCCAGCCGATGAACCAGTCGAAGGCGCGCTGCGCCTGTTCATACCACCAGACGTCCGATGTCGCGCGGTAGGCTTCCAGACAGGCCGAGACCGTGGCTTGTGCCTCAATCGGCTGCTGGTCGAAATTGGCGCGCGTGCCGCCGCGGCGGTAGAACCCATTACTGCCAACGGGCCGAAAGTGACCCTTCTCGGACATTTGTAACTCCGTCAACCAGCGCAGAGCATCGAGGCCGCACTGCAGCACCGCCTGTTGTCCGGTTGCATGTCCACTCACAATCAAGGCGTGCGCAAGTTTCGCGTTGTCGTATGACAGTTCCTCTTCAAACCATTGCCAATCGGTATGCGCACTCGCCGCAAAGAGATCCATGAGATGGCAGGTCAGTGCCTCTCGGGTTTGATTGACCAGGCTGTCGCCGCTCAACCGGCGCAGGTACTCATGAATGCCGATCAGACCGAACGCCCAGGATCGGGGCGATGTGAACTCCGTGAGCGCAGGCAGCGCCAACGCGAAAAGTTGTCCCGCCATCATCTGGAAACTTCGAAACGGCGAGCGTCCCACGCCTATGCCCAACGCCCAGAGCGCCCTGCCCTGACAATCCTCCGACCCCTGCTTGTCCAGCCACTGCCGCTCAAAGCTCATATGGTTGTGGAAGCGTTTCGTCTTGAGATCGAACGCATGGAGGAGAAACGCCCCTGAGGTGGTCGCCAGCGTCCGCACCGAATCCTGATCCTCACCCAGTTCACTCAGCAGCACGGCCAGGATGAAGGCGCGCGCGTTGTCGTCCGTGCAATAGCCTTCGGAAAAATTCGGCACGCTGAAGACGGCGTGTTGGAAGACTCCTGTGGAATCGGTCATCCGCGAGAGGTGACTCAGATTCAATGGTGGTAGCTCGCGCGGCTTTTGATCGAGTGTCTTGGCGGCGAGGGATTTTCGTGTCCGGGCAGCCACTTCCAGACGCGAACACTCGAAGGAACGCATATACATCTGTGCCACGTTGCTCCAAACCATCTCGCGGCCTATCTTATAGGCGTTCTTGCGAATGGCGTGGCGGCGCGTGTCGTCACGCAGCAACCCGGACACTTCGCGCGCTATGGCCGGAGCGTCGCCGAATGGCACCAGCACGCCGCGGTCCCCCGCCAGCAATTCCGCGGCGTGCCAATACGGTGTCGATACCACTGCTTTACCGGCGCCAAACGCGAACGCCAGCGTTCCCGACGTGATCTGCGCTTCATTCAGGTACGGCGTGATGTAAAGGTCCGCTGCGCCGATGAACTCCTTGAGGTTTTCCAGATCCACAAACTGGTTGTAGAAGATGACGTTCTTGTCGACCTTGTTCTTCTTCGCGAGTATCTCCAGGCTGAGCCTGTACGCTTCCCCGTGCTCCCGCAGCTCGTTCGGGTGAGTGGCACCAAGTACGATATACACCACCTCGGGGAACTCCGCCAGAATGCGCGGCAGAGCGTTGAGCACGTTTTCGATACCCTTATTCGGCGAAAGCAGGCCGAACGTCAGCAGTACCACCCTGCCTTCCACGCCGAACTGATCCTTGAAATAAGTCGGATCGACGAAGCCTACGTCGGAAATGCCATGCGGTATGACATCGATCTTAGACGGCGGCGCCTGGTATATCTGCTGCAACATCTGTCGTCCGCGCTCGGCCATGACGACCAGCCGGGTAGAGAGTGCGATTAGTCCCTCCATCACCCGCCGCTGGTCCGCTTTGGGCTCGCTCAGAACAGTATGCAACGTGGTGACAACGGGCATTCTCAACTCGCGCAGGAGCGCCAGGATATGACCGCCAACCGGCCCGCCGTAAATACCGAACTCGTGTTGCAGGCAGACGATGTCCACGTTGCTGATGTTCAGAAAGTCCGCGGCGCGCAGATAGGACGACAGGTCCTGCTCCTCAATCTCGAAACGAACCACCTCCGGGTACTCGTAGCCTCCTGGAATGTCGTTGACCGACACGGCCAGGCATTGGCTCTGCGGGTGCGCACTTTGGACGGCGGCCAGCAGGTCGGAAGTGAACGTGGCGATGCCGCACTTGCGTGGTAAGTGGTCGCCGACGAAAGCGATTTTGCGGACTTTAGAAGCGGTGTTCATAGAGGCATTCCTTTGCTGCCTGGCGATCCAGCGCCGTTTCGATCAATTCGATTCTCCGGGGTGCCCTGCGGACGGGAAATGGAGGGGGTCCCTCAGGTTTTGCAGTTCCCGGTAATAGTAAATTGGGGAAGGCCGCTTACCTTTCAGCTTCAGAGCCTTCAGAAACGCGATTTCCTCCTCGGTGGCATCGCCGCTCAACGAAGGATCCTTTAGGAATTGTTCGAGTCCCGGTTCCAAGGCGACGGGTTGCGCGGGCTTTTGTTCGGCAAACTCAAATCGCTTCAGGTTCCCTGCCGTGAGCCGCCGGTTCGGCACAACCTCCATGCCAAAAGTCTTGAGATCGATGTCCCAGGAATCGACGATCGGGTCGAGGAATGCGATACAGTTCTCTACCGAGACATGGAACACGTCCGTGTCCAGGAACTCGAGAATGGAAACGCGCACTTGCTCATAGCTACGGTCGCTGAGTTGGGCCATCAGGCGGAGCCACTCTTCACTTTGCAATTCCTCCTTGGCAACTCCCTGGGCGACATCCAGAAGCTTCTGAGTGACCAGGCGTTCGAGTTCGCCGAACGGCTCCTTCTCAAAGATCCGGCGCACTTCTTTTTGCCGGGCGGAATCGCACTTGCGCAGAATCAACTCGCGGCACTCCTTAAACAGAGGCCGCGGAAGCTCCGTCGCCCTTTTTCTCAATTCCTCTTTGCGTTCCAGGTCGGCCAGTTTCGCGAGTTCACCACACGGGAGTTTCAAGGCCCGTCCGATCTTCTCGTAGATGTCCGTACGTCCCGGCGAGGGAGGTGCCTTCTTTCGGGCCAGCAGTTGCGAGATATAGGACTCGGTCACTTTAGCGGCGGCGGCGAGGTCTTTCTGCTCAAGGCCAAGCTCGGTTAAACGCTGCCGGATCAAAAGGGATACGTCCACTGGATAGTCCTGTTCGTCCGCTTAACTGCATTTAGTCAATCAGACAATTCAATCTTCTCACAAACACGCTTGACAAGCAAGAAAACTTAACCGATAATAGTTAATGGTTGAGCGCTTCCGCCCACTCGCAGATCATCTGAGCTAAGTCAGCCGATCTGATCGCCGTCCTCTTAGGTCACCCAGACAGAACCGAACAAAGGGGGCGCACGAACATGATGAGCACTCAGACTTCTGGTCCAACATTCCGCACAGGAGATGAAGTCGTGCTGGCCCATGGCACATATCAGGGCACGTCCGGCGTTTTTGTGCGGCTGAGAAACGACGTCAACTGGGCGGACATTACGGAGCGCAATGGCGCCGTCCGCAGCCACCCGGTGGCATGGCTGGCCCATTCCGGGCGCACGGTCCCCGCTTCCGTTAGCTGACACCACCAGCTCAATTCCGGCTGCAACGCCTCCACCGGCCCATGCGACGAATCTGGTGAGAGTTGGTAAAGGACACGTATGAACAAGCGACTACAGAAGCGGCACGCGCGCCAGGTTGCGCGCGCAAATGAACGGGTGAAACTGTCGGAGCCGGACGTGAGAACTCAGGAGCAACTGGCGGCCGCACGCGAAGAGAGCCGCGCAGTGGCCAGCCGGCGAACCGTCCCCCGTGCACCTTATGCCACGCGGCTCCCACATCGCGCAATCGGCGCTGCGAAAGCCGACGTCGTCTCATGATCCGAGCCACGGTAGGGCTGTTCTCCTCGCGCTGTCCGCATTGCAGATCCATCGATTTCAGAAGCGTAAGCGCGCGAAATGCCATCGAGACGGCTTTCCAATGGTTGCTGCAACCCTACCGGTGTTCACTCTGCGGCCACCATTTCTTCCTGCTCCGATGGCAAGCTCTCATCGGTGGCACGACGTAAAGGCGCGCCGCACTCCATCCGGAAGCCGGCGGCGAGGCTCAAGGCCTGGCCGATAGAAGGCAAAGAGATGTCGCAGTTGGGGGCCGCATAGGACCTCCGGCGATCGCACTGATCGCGCGCATAGCTCACACCGGCCGCATTGCAGCGCCCGACGGCGGCGCCGGCGATTATCTGCCGATAGTTCCCCTCCGCACTGCCCAAGGCTTGAAGAAAACGGGATGAGCGGGAATGGTTACTCGGCGACAGGGCACGCGGGCCGCTGCAAACACCTCGCCAACGCTCGAAGCGCAAAAGATGCAAGAATGATGGGGAAAGGACTGGTGCTATGAAGCGTGTCTTGATTCTGATGGCGGCGTTCGCCATGGCAGCGGTGGCCGGGGATATCGCCGGCACCTGGAAAGCGACGGCAGAGGGTCCTAACGGAACGATGGAGCGAACCTTCGTTTTCAAGGTGGACGGAAACAAGCTCACCGGTGAAACCACCAGCACGATGTTGGGCAAGTCCACTATCACGGACGGGAAAGTGGATGGGGACAAACTGTCGTTTACCATCACCGCCGACCTGCAGGGAACGGAACTGAAATTGAGTTACGAAGGAAAGGTGAGTGGCGCCGACCTGCACCTCACTTCTGAACGAGCCGGCGATGGAGGCGGGCAGTCCATCGAATGGACCGGCAAAAAGGTACAGTGAACCCTCGAAGCGGGTGCCGATAGTGAGGAGACAAGACCGAAACGGGAGTGCAGGTGACTGACAAGAGTAGGCCCCAGGGCGCTTCGAGCGAGGTAGTTCGCGATATCAACCGTCGTATCGTCCTCAACTTGATCCGGACCCGTCAGCCCATTTCGCGCGCCGACCTGGCGCGCGTTTCCGGGATGCAACGCAGCACCATATCGTTGATCGTCGACCAGTTGATCCAGGAGAATTGGGTGCTAACCGGACCCACCGTTCGGTTGCCCAGGGGCCGGCGACCCACCTTCCTGCGCCTCAATGACGAGCGGGTGATCATAGGCCTGGACATCCGTCCGTCGCAGATCACGGTCGCATTGGCGGACGCCAACGGTAGGTTCATCTCGCAGGAGGCGATTGTCACCACTCCAGACCCGGAGTTCACGATTGGCCGCCTGGTCGAAGCTGTCCAGCGGATCGTCGCGTCATGCCGGGGCAGAAAGATCGAAGGCATCGGGGTCAGCGTGCCTGGTCGTTACATCCCCGGGTCGAACCAACTGGTGTTCGCGCCGAATCTTGGTTGGCGCGACGTGGATATACGGACTCCCCTGATGAAGGCGACCGGCCTGGGAGTGGAAATCGAGAACGCAGCCACGGCCTGCGCGCTGGCGGCCGTGTGGTTCGACCACATGGAGCGGGTTCGTAACCTGGTGGCGGTAACGGTTTCCGAGGGAGTCGGCACGGGAATCCTGCTCAATGGCCAGATCGTGCGGGGTCTGAACGGAATGGCTGGCGAGTTCGGCCACGTGCCGCTCGATCCACAGGGTCCGCTTTGCGGGTGCGGCCGGCGCGGCTGTTGGGAGGTGTTTGCCTCGAATCGCGCGGCGCTGCGGTATTACAGCGAATCCGGTTCCGTGCCCGACGGGTTGAACTTCCTCGACCTGCTCAGCCTCGCGGACCAGGGAGACAGGCGAGCCGAGGAAGCGCTGAAGACCATGGCCTACTACCTGGGCCGCGGCATGCGCATGTTGGTGGCCGGCTTTGCGCCCGAACGGATCGTGGTGGTCGGCGACCTCACGCGGTCCTGGGAGCGCTTCGAAGCGGTGATCGCGCCGGAGATCCGGGACCAGGTGTTGCACGGCGGCGTTGCGCCGCAGTTGATTCCGGCACGCGAGGGTGGCGTCGCGCGCCTGCGCGGCACGTTGGCTATGGTATTGGAGAATGACTTCGGTGTATGCTCGTAATTCTCTGCTCGGCCAGCCCCAGCGCAGAGGGGCGCGCGACCGCAACTTGCATTTTTTGGTCCGATCATCTGATTATAGTCTGAGGCTAGAACAAATTCGCGTTTGAACGGCCTGCATACGGCGTTCCCTCGCGAACCGGCGGCTAATTCCGCCAGAGAGGAAAGCGGTCCCCGCCGGCCCTGGACTGGCCGGAGGGTCGGGCGTGCCCGGCCCAGCATTCCAAACGCAGCCACCACGAGACCGCATCTATGAAACCACCTACCAAGAACAAGAACCGGAGCCTGCCTAACTTCCGCAAGCGAGACCTGCCGGTCGCCAAACGCGTGCGTGATCTGTTGTCGCGCATGACACTGGAAGAGAAGGCCGCGCAGATGATGTGTGTCTGGCAGGAGAAGGCCGGCAAGCTGGTGGACGCCGACGGCAACTTCGATTACGCCAAGGCAAAGAAGGCCTTCCGGCACGGGCGCGGCATGGGCCAGGTCGGCCGGCCGAGCGACGCGGGCGGGGGCAAGGACGCGCGCGGGATGGCTGAGCTGACCAACGCCATCCAGAAGTTCTTCGTCGAGAACAGCCGGCTCGGCATCCCGGTGATCTTTCACGAGGAGTGTCTCCATGGCCACGCGGCCATCGGCGGCACCAGCTTCCCGCAGCCGATCGCGCTCGGTGCTACATTCGACCCGGAGTTGGTGGAGTCGCTGTTCACGATGACTGCGCTTGAGGCGCGGCTGCGTGGAGCCCACCAGGCGCTGACGCCGGTGGTGGATGTGGCGCGCGATCCGCGCTGGGGCCGCGTCGAAGAGACTTACGGCGAGGACCCATACCTGGTGTCGCGGCTGGGAATTGCGGCCGTGCGCGGATTTCAGGGCGACGCAAAATTCCGGGACAAGACGCGCCTCATCGCCACACTCAAGCACTTCGCCGCTCACGGGCAGCCGGAATCCGGCATGAACTGCGCTCCGGCGAACGTCTCCGAGCGCGTGTTACGCGAGACTTTTCTGTACACGTTCCAGCAAGCGTTGCACAAAGGCGGAGCCATCAGCGTGATGGCGTCTTACAACGAAATCGACGGCGTGCCGTCGCACGCGAATCGCTGGCTGCTGCGCGACGTTCTGCGCAAGGAATGGGGCTTTAAGGGGTTCGTGGTTTCCGATTATTACGCGATCTGGGAACTCGGTTACCGCCCCGACACGCACGGCCATTTCGTCGCCAAGGACAAGAAGGAATCGTGTGCGCTGGCGGTGCGGGCGGGCGTCAACATCGAGTTGCCGGAACCGGATTGTTACCTGCATCTGACGGAACTGGTGCGCAAGAGCGTGCTGAAGGAAGCGGAGCTCGACGAGCTGGTTGCGCCCATGCTGGAATGGAAGTTCCGCATGGGCCTGTTCGACGATCCGTACGTGGACCCGGAGGAAGCCGCTCGTGTGGTGGGATGCGACGCGCACCGCGCGCTGGCGCTCGATGCGGCGCACCGCTCGATCACGTTACTGAAGAACGATGGCGGCATAGCGCCGCTGGATCTGAAGTCGCTGAAGTCGATCGCCGTGATCGGCCCCAACGCCAACCGCAGCCTGCTGGGCGGATACAGTGGCAAGCCCAAGTCCGAGGTCACTGTGCTCGAAGGCATTCGGGCGAAGGTGGGCCGGCGAGTGAAGGTGCTGCATAGCGAAGGCTGTAAGCTCACCATCGGCGGCTCGTGGCAAGAGGACGCGGTGGTTGCGAGCGATCCCGCGGAAGACCGCAAGATGATCGCGGAAGCCGTCAAGGTGGCGCGCAAGGCCGATGTTGTGGTGCTGGCGATCGGCGGTAACGAGCAGACCTCGCGCGAGGCATGGAATCTGAACCACATGGGCGACCGCGCTAGCCTCGACCTGGTCGGCAGGCAGGCGGAACTGTTACAGGCCATCGCGGCCACCGGCAAGCCGGTGATCGCACTACTGTTCCATGGCCGACCGAATTCGATTCAAAGCGTGGAGCAAAACGCGGCGGCGATTTTCGAGTGCTGGTACCTCGGACAGGAAACCGGCACGGCCGTGGCGGACGTTCTGTTCGGCGACTACAACCCCGGCGGAAAGCTGCCCATCTCGGTGCCGCGCTCGGCGGGCCACTTGCCGGATTTCTACAATTACAAGCCAAGCGCCCGCCGCGGCTACTTGTTCGACGAGGTGACGCCGCTTTATCCCTTCGGCTTTGGCTTGAGCTACACGACGTTCAGCGTCGGCAACGTCCGGCTCTCGAAGCGGCGGATAGCGGCCAAGGGTTCGGCCGAGGTGCTGGCCGATGTCACCAACACCGGCACGCGGGCGGGAAGCGAAGTGGTACAGATGTATATCCGCGATCTGGTTAGCTCAGTGACGCGGCCGGTGAAGGAGTTGAAGGGATTCCGCAGGATCGCTCTGGAACCGGGTGAGACCGCCACCGTGCGGTTCGAGATCATTTCCGAATCGCTCGCGTTCTGGGACGTGAACATGAAGTACCGGGTGGAACCCGGAGATTTCGAAATCATGGTCGGCACCTCGTCGCGGGACGCCGATCTCCAGAAGCTGACGCTGACGGTGACGAAGTAGTTACCCCGGACAATCGACGGGCGGCAACGCCGGTATGAGCGGGTGTGGAGAGATGAGACAGTTATGACGCAAAGGATATCGTTCGGCGAGAAGGTGGGTTATGGCCTTGGGGACTTGGCTGCGAACTTTATCTTCCAGGCGATGATCGCGCTGGTCTTGAATTTTTATACCGATACATTCGGGTTGACGGCGGCACAGGCAGGAACGCTGTTTCTAGTGGTTGGCATGATCTCCGCCGTGCTCAATCCGGTGATGGGCTTCATCGCGGACAGGACCAACACGCGCTGGGGCAAGTTCCGTCCCTGGCTGCTGTGGACGGCGGTGCCGTTTGGCATCATCGGCGTGCTGACCTTCACCACGCCGCACATCGGCATCGGCGCCAAGCTCATCTACGCCTACGTAACCTATTTCCTGCTGCGGCTGATCTACACGGTCAACAACGTTCCGTATGCGGCATTGACGGGTGTCATGACGGACGATCCGGACGAGCGGACCAGCATCGCGACCTACCGGCAGGTCTTTGCCAATAGCGCAGGCTTCATCGTGCAGAGCCTGGCCATCCCGATGCGCAACTACTTCGGGCATGGCAACCCCGCGAACCCCGCGAAGGGCTGGCAGATGACGATGGGGCTTTTTTCCGTGCTAAGCGTGCTTTTCTTCGTCATCGCCTTTCTCGCCACAAAGGAGCGGATTCAGCCCAAGCCCGGGCAGAAGAGTTCGGTGGGGACGGACCTGAAGGATCTTGTCAAGAACGGACCGCTAATCGCGCTGTTCCTGGTGACCCTCTTCTACTTCATAGCGATCGTGATGCGCGGCAACGTGATGTTGCCCTTTTTCAAATATTTCGCCGGGCACGAAACGCTGTTTAGCTGGTTCAACGGCTTCGGGTTGGCTGCGCTGCTGATCGGCGTCGCTGTCTCCAGTTCGTTGTCAGCGCGCATCGGCAAGCGGACGCTGTTCATCGTGAGCATGGCGCTGGTGGCCGTGCTGAGCGCCGTGCTGCTGTTCCTTCCGGCGACGGCGACGACCCTCATTATCGGCTCGGAGATCCTACGCCAGTTCGCGTTTGGCTGGTCGGGTCCGCTGCTGTGGGCCATGATCGGCGACGCTGCCGATTACGGCGAGTGGAAGACGGGACGCCGCGCCACTGCGGCGGTGACTTCGGCGGTGGTGTTTGCGCTGTGGGCTGGACTGGCATTGGGTCAGGCAATGGCTGGCTGGCTGCTCTCGGCCTATGGTTACGTGTCCAACGCCGCCCAGAGCGAGCAGTCCTTGCTGGGCATCCGGCTGATTGCGAGCGTGTTTCCAGCACTGTTCTTCGCCGCCGCGGCCGCCTGCCTGTTCTTCTACCCGATCACGAAGGAGCTCAACCGGAAGATCGCCGACGATCTGATCGCGCGCCGCAAGACATATGGAACCCAGGAACTGCCGGGCGCGTGAGCAAGCCAAATCGGCTGAGGAGATATTCAAGGACCATGTTTTACAAGTCGCTGGTCTTGGCCACTATCGTGGCCGGCCGATTGTGCCTGCCACTCCACGCGCAGCCAACGCTGCAGGACGCCTTCCACGACTCCTTCAGGATTGGTGCGGCGCTGCACCAGGCCATCTACACCGGGAACGATGCCGCCGGAGCGGCCCTCGTCCAGGCCCAGTTCAATTCCATCACTCCGGAAAACGATCTGAAATGGGAGCGGATCCATCCCACGCCGCAGGGATTCGAATTCGAGCCGGCCGACCGCTATGTCGAGTTTGGCGAGAAGAACCACATGTTCATCGTCGGCCACTGCCTGGTATGGCATAGCCAGACGCCGCGTTGGGTGTTTGAGGACGCCAAGGGCAATCCCGTCAGCCGCGAGGAGTTGCTTCGGCGCATGCACGATCACATCTTCGCGGTCGTCGGCCGCTACCGGGGGCGCGTCAATGGTTGGGACGTGGTCAACGAAGCGCTGAACGAGGACGGCACGCTACGCCAGTCTCCCTGGCAGCGCATCATCGGCGACGACTACATCGCCAAGGCGTTCGAATACGCGCACGAAGCCGACCCCAAGGCCGAGTTGTACTATAACGAATACTCGCTCGAAAACGAAGCCAAGCGCAAAGGCGGCGTCGAACTGATTCGGAGACTGCTGGCCCAGAGCATTCCGGTCGCGGCCGTCGGCCTGCAAGGGCATTACCACATGGACTGGCCGGACGTCGCAGTCGTGGATTCGACCATTGCTGCGTTCCGTGCGCTTGGCGTCAAGGTGAACATCACCGAGCTCGACGTGGATGTGTTGCCCCAGGTCACGCGGACCCATACCGCCGATGTCTCCGCCAAGGCCGAGGGCGGCGCCAATGCCAACCCCTACGTCGCAGGCTTGCCGGCTCCCGTGCAACAGGCGTTGGCCGATCGCTACGCGGCATTGTTCGGCGTCTTCCTGAAACACCGCGACGCCATCGCACGGGTGACTTTCTGGGGCGTCACCGACCGCGGATCCTGGCTGAACAACTTTCCGGCCGCGGGCAGGACCAACTATCCTCTGTTGTTCGATCGCGACGGAAAGCCCAAATCGGCGTTCGACGCTGTTGTGGGTGAAGCGCGCGCGGCCCGCTAAGGCACGCCTCTGCGGCCGGCCGTGAACGATGGGCTTGGAACGCGAAGCTGGAATGGGTAGAGTCCGTGATGGCAAAAGCCGATTCGCGCGAAGAAGCGGCGTCTTGCCAGCCCCCACGCGAGAAAAGAAGGCCAGGGTCTGAGCGGCCCCGGCGTTGATGTCGCCGAGGGGCAGGATTTGTCCCTATTCCGTTCTTTAACCCGACCAGTATGAGAAGCAGAATCGGACCCTCCACCCGCCCCTGAAATACCAGCCAGTGTCGCCGGCTGGTTAACTTTTCGACATTTCGGACCGGAAAACCCAATTTGGACCTTAATCTGATACTCCAGCGGAATCGGACCCTCCACCCGCCCGTGAAATGCCAGCCAGTTTCGCCGGTTGGTTAACTTTTCTGACATTTCGGACCGGAAAACCCAAATCAGAACTTGATCTGGGACTCCAAATGTTGGATAATTTGTTCGAGATTGCAACAAAATCAACCAAGGGAGTGTGCCCTGAGCGGCCGTCCAAGCCGCTAACATCCAGTGCGTGCGACGAATCTATGGTTGGGCAGCTTGCTCTGATCGTTCGCGTTTCGGGTCCAGCCAGGAACAAACGGGGTTGGGCGACTGGCTGAGCAGGGAGTTTTAGAAATGTTTGGGGGTCGAATGAAAACATCCATTTTGCAAGATCGTGCAAACGGGAGGCCGGCGCGGCAGAACCAGCGATGGATTTCGCTGGGTTTGGCATTGGCGCTTGTCGTTCTTTTGCTGCCCTGCGCGGTGCACGCGCAGGTTCTTTACGGGTCGCTCACTGGAAACGTGACCGATCCCACCGGCGCCGCGATAGCTGGCGCCAAAGTCGAGGCGCTCAATACAGGCACGGGAGTGCATGTCGAGACCGCTACGGACGAACACGGCCTTTACCGTTTCAGCAACATCCAAGCGGGGCTGTACAAGGTTTCGGTTTCCTCGAACGCGTTCGCGACTTTCGTCGAGTCCGACGTGCAGGTGAGTAACACGGAGGTGCGGCGTGTAGACGTGCAGCTCCAGATTTCGCAGACGAAGTCGACGGTGGAAGTTCGAGCCGACGCGGTGGTACTGCAGGCCGACAAAGCCGATATCGAGGCCCAAGTCACATCGCAGGAAATCGCCGAGCTGCCGGCTACCGGCGGCGAAGGCAAGAACTACCAGCGCCTGGAGTTCCTGGTTCCCGGCGCGGGCGTCATCGCCAGTCCGGAAGCCAATTCCGAAGCCGGCAACCCGATGCGCGCGGTTACGATATTCATGAACGGCGTTTCCTCCACCGGCAACAGCACGAGGATGGACGGGGCCGCGATTTCGTATCCGTGGTTGCCCGTAAACGTCGCCTACGTGCCTCCGCCGGAAGCGATCCAGACCGTCGATATTAATACCAATGCCTTCGACGCCGAGCAGGGCGCCGCGGGTGGTATTGCGACCAACGTCACCATCAAGACGGGCACCAACAATCTGCACGGCGTGGTGTACGAGAACAATCAGAACCAGAAGCTCGAGGCGGTGAACAACTACTTCTCCCACCCCGGCAGGCTGGGCAAGAACATCTTCAACAACTACGGGTTCGCTCTGGGCGGCCCGATCTATATTCCCAAAGTGGTAAACGGCAAGAACAAGCTGTTCTTCTTCCTCGACTTCATGGGCACCAAGCGCCGGGCGTACTCGGCCGATCCCAACCTGTCGCTGGCCACCACGGCCATGCGCGGCGGGGACTTCAGCGCCACCCCGGGGGCCGCCCTCATCTACGATCCGCTGACCGGCAATGCGGATGGCACCAACCGCACTCCGTTCGCCGGGGGCATCATTCCGCAGAGCCGGATCTCGCCGATCTCCGCGAAGATGGTGTCCCTGTTGCCTGCCACGCTGACCAGGCCCAACCAATTCACGAGCAACTATGACGCCTACGGCGGGACCCAATACAATCGCAATAGCTGGGACTACAAGGTCAACTACAATCCCAACGATAAGGAGATGATTTGGGGCCGCTACAGCTTTTCGCCGCTGGACATCGTTGCCCCGTTCGTCCTCGGGCCGGCCGAAGGCGACGTTTTTGGCGGAGGCAACCCCATCAACGCCGGCGGCCTGGTGCAGACCACCGCAACCGGTTTCACCGATACTCTTTCCCCAACGCTCCTGTTGGACTTCAACCTCGGCTACACACGGCAAAGCATTGGAGCCAACGGCGATGAGGGGGTCGGCGACTTTGGAACCCAAGTGCTGAAGATTCCTGGCACCAACGGGGTCGGCACGGATTATCAGGGCATTCCGGCATTCCAGGTCACCGGTATGGCCAACATGGGCAATACCAACACCGGCAGCCCGTTCAAGTTCCGCGACAACCAGTACACCACCGCCATTAACCTGACCAAGATCAAGGGCTCTCACAACCTGCGCTTTGGTTTCGAATACGATAAGTACGCGCTCAACCACTTCCAGCCGCAGGGCGGAACGTTCGGCACGGCGCGCGGCAGTTTCGCATTTGACGGTTCGCTGACCGCGGACAAAGGCGGCCCATTCCCCATCACTAACCCGTACAACTCCTGGGCGCAGTTCCTGCTGGGCGATCCTTCTCACACCGGCAAGGTCACCCAGGTGCAGAATCCGAACTCCCTTCGCTTCTCCACCTGGTCCTTGTACGCGCGCGACCAATGGCAGGCGACGAAGAACCTCACCATCAGCTATGGCATCCGGTGGGAATATTACCCGATCTTCTCCCACGCCATCTACGGTGCGGTTCGCTTCGATCCGTCGGACGGCGAAGTCCTGATCGGCGGAGAGGGCGGCGTACCCTGGGATGCCGGCGCCACAGCCAACAAGAGGAACTTCGCTCCGCGTTTCGGAGCGGCATATCGCTTGGGCGCCAAGACCGTCGTGCGCTCCGGATACGGCATTACCGTCGATCCGGATAACATGCGCAACCAGCGCAATGCGTTCCCGGCCATCATCAACCAGGATTACACCCCGGCCAACACTTACCAGTTCGTCAACTATAGTGCCGTCGCCAATTCCGACGGAGCCAGCCAGGTAACGCTGGCGGACGGCATCCCCACGCCCAACTTCCCCAACGTCTCGGGCGGCATTTTCAAGTCGTCGACCACCCCCTCTGCCAGCACGTACCTGCCGGGCAACATCGGGGCCACGTTCCCCGCGGACATGAACCGGGGCTACTACCAGGCCTGGAATCTGTTCGTCCAGCACGAGATCACTCCGACCACCGTGTTCCAAATCGGGTACGTGGGGACGCATGGCGTTCATACTATCCAGGCGGTCAACATCAACGGCGCTCCTGCGAATGGCGGGAACGCCGGCGCCCTGCTCTCCCAATACAACGGTGGCAGCAGCATCAACGACTACGAACCGTGGGGCGACATGACGTACAACGCCTTGCAGAGCCAGTTGCGGAAGAGTATCGGAAGCTCGATCTTTGGCCTCAACTACACGTATTCCAAGGCCATCGATGCCGCCAATGGCGACAACGGCGACGCCTCGACGTACCGCGTCGCCCCGCTGTCCACCAGCCTGGACAAGCAGCTCTCCGGTTTCAACCGGACGCAGATGTTCCAGGCCTTCTATGTCTACCAGTTCCCAATCGGCCATGGGCACAAGTACCTCAACCATGGTGCGGCGGCGGCGATCATAGGCGGGTGGCAGATCGGCGGCAATTTGAGCCGTTACAGCGGCTTGCCGTTCTCTGTCGGCACCAGCTCGGCGTTGAATGCCCCCGGCCAAAGCGATTCCGCGAACCAGATCAACCCGGTCGTCAAGATTCTGGGTGGCCACGATGCCGCTACTCCGTATTTCGACGGGTCGTCGTTCGCCAACCCGCCCAACGGCGTGCTCGGTTCTACCGGCAGGGACATCCTGATCGGCCCGGGCCTCTTCAACCTGGATGCGAACATCTCCCGCCTGTTCAGCTTCAAGGAAGGCAAAGTCACCTTCCAGTTGCGCGGCGAGGGGTTCAACATCACCAACACGCCGACGTTCTCCAATCCCAACACCACGTGCTGCTGGCTCACCAGGTCGGATGGCACCACGAACTACAACAACTTCGCGGTGATCACCGGCACGGCTTCCACGCAGCGGCAGTTGCAGGTGGGCGGATACCTGCGGTTCTAAGTTAAGTAACTCCCCTACGGGCAAGCCTGCAGTTGGGGGCTTGCCCGTTTTTTTTGCTCCCGGCCGGATTCCTTGCCGGCCCAAATCAAGCCAGCGTTTTCTCCCATCCCTGCGTCCCATCCCGACGGCTCACATCGTGCACGCACTCATCCGCAACGCCACTTGTTTCTCGAACAACGGCGACGCGGGCGTCCGCCCCACGATTCACGCATGTGTCCGGTACCGGAATAACTGAATGGTATTGCGCACTCATGCGTGCCCCGCGGAGACTCTTCTCGACACGTATTTGCTATTGGGTGGCTTGTGCCGGCGCGCAGGGCAGCGGTGAACAAGAAGCGGCGGAGCCGTTATGCCGGCACCTTCGCTTCAGGCCAGTAGCGGAAGTTGCGGAAGCTGGTGCTGCCGGAACCGGCGGCGAAGACGGCGGGGCGGAGGTCGAGGAATCCGCCGAGGACGTTGTGGTGCATGCCGCTGACTTCGGCCGATTCGCGGGTCCTCTGCCAGCTTTGGCCGGGGAGGCGGAAGTAGAAATCGACTTCCTGGTTGTCGTTGACGATGCGCAGTGTGGCGCGGTTTGCGCCTTTCTGGTAGCGGCTGGGGACGTAGCCGTTCGCCAGGCGCACGCCGATTCCGTCGCCGTCGAGCAGGATGCCGGTGGCGTGCTGGGGATCGTAGAAGAGCAGCAGGCCGGTGGAGCAGCCGGCGGTGATCTCGGCGTCAATTTCGACGGTGTAGGAGTGGCCGCCGACCGGCGTGGTGAGAGCGGAACTCGTTTCCAGCGAATTGCCGCGCGCCTGCAGGCTCAGCACGCCTTGGCCGGTCGAGAAGCGCGCCGGGTCGAACTCGTGCCAGAAGGCCCATTGCAGACCGAGTTCGGCGCTGGTGAAGCCGTCCGAGGGGTCGGGCAGGGCCAGTTGGCGGGTGCCGGGAATGGGCATGGGGATGGCCGACTCAACGGTTACGCCGGCTGGGACGCGGAACCAGCCATCGGCAGTCCACTCGATGGGCAGGAGGAGGGTCTGGCGGCCCAGGGCGCGATAGCCGTTTTCGTAGGAGTGAACGGTCATGAACCAGCGTCCATCGGGCGTATCGACGAGGCGGCCGTGGCCGACCGATAGCCAGCGCGAGTCGCGGCTGGTGTTGTGGACGATGGGGTTGAAGGGTGAGTACTCCCAGGGGCCGTCGGCGTGGCGGCTGCGGGCCGATACGACGGCGTGGCTGGTGGAGGGTCCAGCGGTTCCGCCCTCGGCGACATTCAAGTAGAAATAACCGTTGTGCTCGATCACCTTCGGCGCTTCCAGGCAGGTGCATTCGATGCGCATCGAGGCGGGCATGGGCCAGGGATCGAAGGCGTGGTGCGGAGGCACCTTCACGCCCAATCCATCGGCGGTCAGCTCGGCCATTACGCCGCCATTGGCGTAGAGGAAGCGGCGCCCGTTCTCGGCGATGTGGGCGGGGTCAATGGCGTGGATGCCGAGGTCGATGGGCTTGCTCCAGGGGCCGAGCGGACTATCGGCATGCACCACGCGCAGGCGGTTGTCGGCGGGGAAATAGATGTAGAAGCGGCCCTCGTACTCGCAGAGATAAGGGGCGTAGACATTGCCGGCGTAGCGATGCAGGGCAGCGGCGACGGGCTTCCAGTTCACCAGATCGGTGGAGCGCCAGATGAGCAGGCCGGGAGCATAATCGAAGCTGGAGTGGGTAAGGAAGAACTCGTTACCGACGCGGATGGGGCTGGCGTCTGGGTGGTCTCCGCCCAGAATGGGATTGCGATGGACCGAGTCGGACTGGGCCAGCAACCGGCGTGGGGAGGCGGTCACGGCTAGGGCGGCGGAGGCGCTGCCGGCGGTCTGAAGAAAGCTGCGGCGAGTGAACATGGCGGGACCAGTGTAACGCCGGGCAAGTGGGCGTGCAAAACGGTGCCCGGACGCGCGCGGTTGGGAATGCCAGGAAGCCGGCCACGGAGTCCCGGTCAGGCCACCACATCCGCGTGCCCGGCCACTACCTGCCAGGTCCCGCGAGGAGACAGAGCCCAGACACGCGTGAAACGGAAATCGCCACTCGCCGGATTGCCGGCAAACGTGCCCGACAAACGCGCCCGCACCGAAACTATCGCGACGTCGCCAATCAGTCGAACATGCCGGTCGGAATACTCGAGTGCACTCACCTTGATCAGACCCAGCCGGTGGGCCGCCAGATCGTCTTCCTTGCCTACCAATTGCCCGAGGTGGCTGGTGAAGATCAGCTCGGGGGCCAATAGCTCGTCCAGAGCACTCACATCCGAGCCGAGCATGGCCGTCCTGAGCCGGTCTTCCGCGTCCACGATCTGAGCTTCCGCTGTTCTATCCATAACGCCTCTTGGCAGGCGGTGAAATACGTCCCTATTGTGCGGCCGGGCGCCGAAGTGTCAAACGGGCCCGCCTGCCGCCAGACCTATTCCCGATCCGGTGCGATCTCGATGTAGTCGAGCGCAGCGGGCTCGTCACCGCCGGGGCGGCCTTCGATGCGGATCTCGTCGCCCGGGCGTAACGCCACGCCGCGGATGACGCGCCGGGTGGAGGACGTGGAATCCATCGCGGTCGTCGGCAGCAACAGATCGGCATCCCACTCATCGATCGCTTGTCCCGCCACGCGCAGCCGGTAATGCGAGATACCATTCCGCTGATCGAAGTACTGGACGCGCAACGTGTACCGGCCGGTCGCGCCATCGAAGCGAAGTGAGGCGGCGCATTCGGCGGCGGCGCAGGCGACCGCCTTGCCGCCCGAAGCATCCTCGGCGGGCACGACGTCGCGGACCTGATAGCCATCCAGGTGCATCGCTTCGGCTTCGAAGCGGCCGGGATAACTGCCCACGCGCCCGCGCACATCGGCGATGCCGGAAGCGCGGTGGAACCACTCGGTTACCGCGTCGCGCCAGACCACGGCCTGCCCGGCCTGGTATTCGAGCTGCGCGAGAACTTCATGGTAGCGGCGCTTGTCCACTAGCCCGGCGAGCGCCTTCCATTGGCTTGCATAGCCGGCAACGGCCTCGGCGCCGTCGTAATGCGAATCGTAGAGATACTGAATGACGGTCTTGCCGTCGTGCAACACGTGCGTGTACGGGACGTGATGCAGAAAGAGCAGTAGATCGTCCGGACAGGCGGCAAGCGACTCCCACGCGCAGGCTACCACAGGCGGATATTGGCCGATGTAGCCAGTGCCGGTGGCGGCCGTGCGGTCCATGCCAACGCCTTTGTCGTCGGCGCGATGCCACTGGCCCCAACCGTTGCGCTCGCTGGCCTCGACGTTGACACCATAATGATTTCCAGTGATATCGGTGAGCGTTTGCAGACCGAGCGGGCCGGTGTAATTCTCGTAGGTGCGCCAGGAGCTGAGCTGGATGGATTCGATTGTCTCATCGACTTTCGGATTGCCGCCGAAGGTGAGGTGCGTCCACTCCGCGACGATCTGCCGCGAACTCAAATCGGGGCTCCAGGCGAGGCGGCCGAAGCCATACAGGTTGGCCTGCGAGAGGTGATTGCCAAACCAGTTTTCGTCGAGGCCCACGTTGGACACGCCGGCAAAACCGCCGGCGGGGCGATCGAAGACCTTGCCGGCGGCGAGCGCCTTCACCGGTGTTCCAAATCGATCGCCGCGCGCTTGCAGGTCGAAGTCGAGCGTCTCTTTCCACATCGGCACCAGAAAGACGGCGTGCCGCGCCTGGCCCGTGTACTCCTGAGTGATTTGCAGCTCGATCGCCTGGTTGGTCTTCTCGAGTGCGGCGAAAAGCGGCGAGGCCGGTTCGCGTACCTGAAAATCGATCGGTCCGTTCTTGATTTGCACCACCGCGTTCGAGTCGAACTGGCCATCCAAGGCGTGGAAGTTGTCGTACGCCGCGCGGGCTCGATCGTTCTTCGGATTGCGCCAGTCCATGTGATGGTCGTAGACGAAGCCGCGGTAGAGCAGCAGGCCGCCGTGCGGTGCGAGCGCCCGCGCCACCACGTTGGCCGCATCGGCGTGGGTGCGCCCGTAAGTCGACGGGCCGGCGCGTCCCTCCGAATCGGCCTTCAACACGAAGCCGGCGAGGTCCGGAACGGCCCGATACAATTCGTCTACTTTCTGTTTCCACCAGGCGGCGACGCGGGCATCGAGCGGGTCGAAGGTCTCAAGGCCGCCGAGAACCTTGGGACTCGAAAAATCGACCGAAACCGCGACGCGCACGCCCCAGGGGCGGAGCGCAGTAGCGATGCGCGCGATCTCCGAGATCGTCTCCGGGGCCAGCACGCGCGGATCGGCGTTGACGTTATTAATCGAGCAGCCGTCGATGCCGACCGAAGCCAGCAGCCGGCCGTAGTCCGCGACGCGAGTCAAGTCGGCGCGCGCGTGGCGGTTCTCCCAAAAGATGGAACGCCCGCCGTAGCCGCGCTCGATGGAGCCGTCGAGGTTGTCCCACTGGTTCACCCAGCGGATCGGCGCATAGGGTGCGGAGCGTTCGTCGAGCGAATCGACAGGCTCGCCGAGCGCGATTTTGCGCAGCAGGGCGAAGGCGCCGTACAGCACGCCGCGTGGATTGGTCGCGGTGACGACCGTATAGCCTGCACCCCGATCCACCACGGTTTTCAGCCAGTAGCCGTCCTCGGGAAGCGAAGCGTTGAGGCGCCATTGCGGCGCGGCGCGGTTCAGCTCATCCAAAGTTCCCAGCACGATGGCGCTTTCCGCTGGAATCCCCGCTTCCACGCGCAACGTTCTTCCCACCAAGCCGCGCAGGCCGCGTATCAACTCGCCGCGCGCGGCAGCCTCGGGAGCGGAGTCGCCGAGAGCCGTAACTACGGCCAGCGCCGCAGTGCGGGCGCGCACAAGTGCGGCGCCTTCGGTGGGCTGATAGCGCAGCCACGCGTCGTAGCCGGTTTCGGCGTGAAGACAAGCTGCCGCCAATGCGGCGGTGAAGATGGCTTTAAAAGCGAATGGAAGGTGACCGGTTCGCAACCTCGTCTGGTACCGGCAAGCTGGAGCGTGCCCCACCAAGGGCCGCTCAGCCTTTTCTATGTCGCGCACGCCCGGTTCTCCTTTACGAATTGACGCCGGAAGCCAGGTAGCCTCCGTCGACAGTGATGCACTGCCCGGTGAGAAAGCTTGCCGCCTCCGACGCGAGCAAGACGGCTACGCCCACCAGTTCTTCGGGCTTTCCGAAGCGGCGTATTGGCGTGCGCATCAGCATCTCGCGCCCGCGCGCGGTACCGCTCACCAGGTCCTCGTTCATTTCCGTGGGGAAGATCCCGGGGGCAATTGCGTTCACCGAAACCCCGTCCCGAGCCCACTCGCAGGCCAAGCTGCGCGTGAGCGAGAGCAGTCCGCTCTTGGCCGCGCAGTAGGCCGCGACTTCGTTAAAAGCCAGGAAGCTGCCGAGCGACGCGATATTGACAATGCGCCCACGGCCGCTGGCCTTCAGCGGCGCGTGAAAGGATTGGCATGTCCGCAACACTCCCGTCAGATTGGTATCGAACAGTTTCTCCCACTCGTCCTCCGCTACCTCGAGCGTCGGCTTGCGGAAGGTGATGCCGGCTGCGTTGACCAGGATGTCCACGCGGCCGAAGTGTTCCATCACCCGGTCGCGCAACTCCTCGATGGATTTCCGGTTGGCGATGTCGGTAGCCTGGCAGAGCGTCCGGCGGCCAGCCATCTCGATTTCCCGGCACACCACTTCCACCGCAGCGCCGCGCCGGCCGGTGGGAACGACATGGGCGCCGTGGCACGCCAGTCCGATCGCCAGCGTGCGGCCGATGCCCGATGTGGCGCCAATTACCACGGCCACCCGATCGGTCAGGTCAAGGTGATCTTTTTTCATTCCGGTTCGTAGTCGAGAAACTGAGTGCCGTCGGCCTTGCCCACGCGCCGACACTGGTTCATGAGAATAATCAACTATACCGCGCCCGCGGTCCCCCCCGGCGGGCCGCGTTGAACTCCTGGAGGGCTTCGAGCATGGCCACGATATTGGCGCGCGGCGTGCCTGGACTAACTCCCCCACCCAACGAGAGAACCATGCCCTCGCCCTCAGCTCCCTCCAACACGTCGAGCGTCGCCTGCCTCACCTCGCCAGGCGTGCCGCGAACCGCGGTCTCCAGCGGATTGACATTTCCCATCAGGCACATCCTATTGCCCACCCGCCGCTTCAACTCGCGAATGTCGCGTTGCTTGCCCCAATTGAGTATATTGAAGCCTGCATCCGGCAACTGGTCGAGGCATGCGCCCACCTCTGCGTCGTTGTGGTATAGCTTTACCCAGTCCGCCGGAAATGCATCGCAAATCCGCTTCAGGTACGGGTGCGCAAATTCCCGGTAGTGCCGCTTGCCGATCATGCCCACCACGTCGTCGAGGATGAAAATGCCCTCGACCGTGTCGCCCATGGCTTTGTGCTGCGCTTTGAGCCAGTCGATTACCACCCGCGTACACAAGTCGAGCAGCTTGTGTGCTCCCTCCGGTTCGTCCGCCAGGTCGACCATCAATTGCGTCATGCCGCGCACGAACGCGGCCGTGCACAACGGCCCCCGCGCCGTCACCATCGGGAGAATATGGCCGTGGTCCAGAATGCGCTGGCGCTCCATGCGGATGCGGTGCAGCGTCAGGGCCGCGAAAGCGTCCGCCTCCACGTCGTATTCCGCCAACTTGTCGACGTCTTCCAGGCGCTGTAGCGTATGGCATTCGCTCGGCGTATTGTCCTGCCAGAACTTGATCTTCGCTCCGAGCACCGAAGGCTCGGCCGCCATCCCGTATTCCATCCACCAGGATGGGATGAAGATGATGTCCGGAAACTCGCGCATGATCTTCAAATTGGCCTCAAACCAGACTTCCCGGTCGAGATAGTAATCCAGGTGCTTAATGCCGAGATAGCCCGGAATCCACGGGCTGTCGATGATCAACGCCATCGGGATCTTGTCCAGTTTCTCGAGGCGTGCGGCTCTCTTAAACGTTGTCCATTGTTCTGGCAGCATGGAAATCTCTATTCACTTGGCCAATCGGCTCAATACGGAATCTTCACCGGACGATCGTCGGCCGGGTCGGCCCAGCGGTCGTTGGGAACCGTCGGCGCCCAACCGGGGCGCGCCGGGTCCTGATCATACGGGTAGCCACCCAGCCGCTGGTACAGCTCAGCGTACTCGCGCAGTTTGTCGCGGTTCAGGCGGACGCCCAGGCCGGGGCCTTCGGGCACGCGGATGGCGCCATCTTCGTAATGCATCAGTCCGCCTTCGATGATGTCGCCGGTGAGGTGATGATAGTGCGCGTCGGCGGCGAAAGTGAGGTTGGGCAGCACGGCGCCCAGATGCAACATAGTTGCAAGTTGAATTCCCAATTCACCCGACGAATGCACGGCAACTCCCAACTGAAACGTCTCGCACACGGCGGCGGCTTTCACGCATGCACGGATTCCACCCCAAAACGTGGTGTCCAGCAGAATCACGTCCACCGCCGTATCGAGCGCATTGGCGGCCAATTGTTCGAAGTTCACCACCACCGTGTTGGTTGCCAGCGGCACGCGCACCATCTGCCGCGTGCGGCGCATGCCGTTCAAGCCGAAGACGGGGTCTTCCAAGTAGTCGTTGCGAAGGCCTTCGATGGCCTGGCCAAAGCGGATGGATTGCTCCACGCTCCACGCGCCGTTGGGGTCGAAGCGCAGAGAGTCGCCGGGGAACGCGGCGGCCAGGGCGCGATAGACCTCCAGTTCGTAATCGGGCGGAAACACGCCGGCCTTCAGCTTGTGCGTGGTGAAACCGAAGCGCCGCTTCGATTCGCCGACCTCGCGAACCACCTGGTCGATTGTGCGGACCTCGCCCGCGCCGGTGCGCGAATCCGGGTAGCGGAAGAAAGCGTAGGTGGCGAAACGGACGCCGTCGCGCAACCGGCCGCCGAGGATTTCCGAGACCGGCACGCCCCACGCCTGGCCCAGGATGTCCAGGCAGGCGAACTCGATGGCGGCCAGCACCTGCGTACGGTTGTTGTACAGCGATGCCGTGGGATTGGCGATGCGAAACCGCATTTCTTCCAGGCGCGCCGGATCGTGTCCCACCAGGCTGCTCTTCAGCGCGCGGAATACGGCTTCGGCGGATTCGCCGCCGCCGCCCATTTCTCCCAGGCCAATCAGCCCGTTATTGGTCTCCACTTCCACGATGGTTCGCACAAAGCGGCCCCAGTGGCAGCCATTGGCATGGCGCAGCGGCGCTTCCAATGGAACCGTCACCGTGGTGGCTCGAATGTCGCGAATCTGCATGGACGCCATGCTTCAACTTTACTGTACTTATATAGTTCGACGCTACAACTAAATCTGATTCGACGCTGAAAATGCCACTTTCCGGTCTTTTTTTGCCTGATAGAGCCCGTGCCCCCAGAAACGCAATCCGTGTGGGTCGAGTTTGGGCAGGCAGCCGCCGCTCTTCGCAGCAGGCGGCGGTTTCAGGCTAAAGGCGTTTGAAAGCGGCGCACAATGCCAGAGAAAGAGTAGGAAGGGAATCTCGGGACGGGAAGCCGTGAAACAATCGATTCTTGATCGCGCGCCTCGGGGCGTTTCATCGTCGAAGCAGTCCACAAGCGTGGGGGCGCTGCTATTGCACTTTATGGTTCGCTCGCGCTTGACGTG
>Ga0181529_10001344_pt1 | contig 32058 bp, 21 predicted proteins | sample PEATcosm2014_Bin_36_FD_119763 | JGI IMG/M metagenome (GOLD analysis project Ga0181529, IMG submission 119763) | Peatland microbial communities from MTU Mesocosm Facility, Houghton, MI, USA - PEATcosm2014_Bin10_30_metaG | ecosystem: Environmental > Terrestrial > Soil > Wetlands > Peat | place... | reverse complement strand
AGTCCGCGTATCAGCAAAACGGAATGCCTCAGCCGGTCGCGACGACGAACCTGACGGACTTCCAGCAGCAGCAGAGCGCCTTGCAAATCGCCCTGCAGCAGACCACCGCACTGCTCCAGGCGAGTTACCGCCGCAGCAACCCTCTCACCGACTTCGCCCTGCGGCAGCAAAACACCCTGCAGGTCGCCCTGCAGCAGACCACCGCTTTGCAGGGCGCGCTGCTGGCGCAGAACGGCCAGTTGACCGCCGATCAATTGCAACTGCTGTCGGAGGAACAGACCAGTCTGACCGGGCTGCTGACGTCCCAGTCTCCTTCCGTGCAGACAAGCGCGACCCGCAGATAATCGCGAGGCAGCAGGGAGCAGGGGAGAAGGAGAGCGAGTACGCAGTACCCAGTACGCAGTTATCAGCCGCGGAAGTCTTGCTACTGACCACTGGGTACTGAGTACTGAGTACTCCCCTCCAGCCGTCACGCCTCGCTCGTCCCGCTGCTGCCGTTGAACCCGGTATACGGCGGGAGAAAGAAAAGCAATTGCAAAATGAAAAATGCAAATTGAAGATTGCAAATTGGAAAATGGGGGGCTTCACGGGTCAATGTCTCATCACCTAGAATCGCGTGATACTATGGATCGGCGGGATGGTCATGGAGCCATCGGCAATCAGTGATGGCCCTTTTTCCCAACGTCTCTCAACTTGGCGCCAACCCCTCACCTGCCATCCGGCTGCAATCGGGTCACGTCCCTCAGCGCCGACTCATTGCCGACCACGCGCATCGTCTTCTCGCCCGCCTTGAACGGCGGGTCCAACTCGATGCGTACACGCAGCGGTCGGGGCAGGAGCTTGCCCAGACTGTCGAAATATCGAAAATAGGTCGAATGATACGGCGCGTTGGCATCCACCCACGTAACCAGCGTCTCCCATTCGCTCTTGCTCAACGTCACGTCCTTACGATGGGCATCGCCGTGAAGCAGCGTGAGGATCAGACGGCTGCGGTGCGAGCCGAATTGCCGGGGCTGGGTGATCTCCGTGCCGCTCACATGGCTCGATAGCGAGAGCAGGCCGTCGGGTCGGTAAATCCGCCGCTCCAAGGCCTGAAACGCGGCCGACTCGCTCTTGTCGCGACGGGGAATATCGGGAAAGACCTCGGGATATCCGTCACCCAAGGGCGTCGGCTGGTCGCGCGCGATGCCAAACAACGAGCGGTAGGACTGCATGAAGCCGTAGGAGTCGTGGGAGGCGGTCAGGTCCAGCCCGGCCTTGGGCTCCTTCGCGCCGTGGCAGCCGACGCAGCGCCGCTCCATGATCGGCTGGATCATGGTCTCGTAGTCGAGAATCGCACGATCGCCCCAGGGCGGCGGCACGGGTTGGGAAGGCTCGCGGCCGAAGGCCAGGTGCATGCCGCCGCGAGGCGCGTAGCTCTTCGTCTCGTGGCAACCCACGCAGCCCCGCGCTTCACCCGGCTTGAACTCGATGTGCGTGCGCATGCGACGGATCTCCATCATGTTCTCGTCGAGCGCCTGGAAGTAGAGGCCGATGCCCGTGGGCACCTTGAAATAGGCCGAGCCATCTTTTTCGACCGGCACGGTGCCCACGACCCGAACGGGCGACCATGTCCAGTAGCCAAAATTCTCCACGCGGTTTTGCGTGCCGGGGGTCCAGCGCAAGGGGCCGCACGGATCGTCCTTCTGGAACCACCACTGCAGGGCCTCGGAGATGCGTAGGAAGCGAACCGTTCCCGCGGCCACGCCCGGCATATCGCGGTTTACGTCGTCCAGGGTGCAGACGGCGTAGTCTTGTTCCGGAACGACCTTCGACGCCAGCACGGGCGGGTGGGGCCGACGGCGTATCGGCATGGGGTCCAGGGCGTCCATGTCCGGCTGGCGATGAATGAGTTCCTTGTTGCCCCACACGTCGATGTAGTAGATCGCGTAGTAACTCTTCTCGGGCGCGGGATACGCATAGGCCACAAGGAAACTCTTTTCGGACAGCGGCCAGGGTGTGCGGTACAATCCACCACGGTCGGGCACGCCCCCTTCGGGCACCGTGGGCGAGGTGCCCAGCCCGCCTTCCAACGGGCTGCACCGCGGCGTGACATAGTGCATGGCGGCCGGGTTGTTCGCCCCTGCGGCGGCATCGACCAGGGCCACGGCGCCCTCGGCCGGGGCGTGGTGCCCGGTGGCGATCACCGCCAGCCACCGGCTGCCCGGAATGGCCCGCGGCTCGCGCACCGACTGTGGACTGGCAAAGTGCATTTTGTACAGACCGTCGTTCATCGTGCCGTCGGGATGGATCGTCCACAGCGAATGTGGCGAGGCCCAGAAGCGTTCCTGGTAATCCCATCGCATGTAGCCGATCCGGCCGTCATTGAGGCAATGGGGATAGCGGTCGACATCCTTGTTGTAGGTCAGCCGCTCAACGCGCCGCCCGTCGGCGGACACGCGAAACAGGTTCGGGAGTCCGAAGTCGGTGTAGGCCAAGGGGGCCGCTCCGCATTGCGAAGCTCCGCAGCCGCGGTCGGAAGAAAAGACCACATCGCCATCGGGTAGGTAGGCCGGTTCGCGATCGCAAAAGAGCGGGTCACCGGTCAGTTGCCGCAACCGCTGGCCGTCCAGGGCGATTTCGTACAGGTGCGTGGGTTCGCTGCCGTTCTCCCAGAAAACGCCGTCTCGCATGCCGACCACGTGCGTCATTCCGCGATCGGAGGCCGTGTTGTCGGGCCGCCAGGGCACGTGCCCCCAGCAGCCTTGATACTTCGGATCATCCCAATGGGGCTGGACGACGTAGGCGAACACCAGCCGATCGGCGTCCCACCACAGATCCATGGCCTCGATGTGCCCGGGACCCAGGCGGCCGGCGACGAGCGGATGCACGGCGGCGTCGGGCGTCAGGCCCGACTGGACCAGAATATCGCCGCCAGGCCGGCGTTCCTTGGGGCGATCATGGTTCTGCACGAGGCAATCGGGGTGATTGCCCGGTTGCCTGGCAGGCACGGTGAAGAACACCACCTGCTGGAAGTCCAGATCGGGGCTGGCCATCACTACGTCGCCGACGCCGCGGCGAACGGACAGCCAAAGTTTCTGCTGGCCTCCAAGATCGGTCGGTGAATGCTTGCAGTATTCGGCCAGCCTGTCGTAAGCCATCCGCAGCGCGGCCAGGGCGGCTGCCGCCTGCCGGCGTTGCGGCGAGGCGCCGGAGCGATCGATATATGCCGCCAGCCCTTCCGCCCGCCGCAGATGATCTTGAGCCGAAACGAGGAGGCCCTGCGTGCTTTGAAATGCGTTTTGGGCGCTGGCCTGAAGCGTATAATCGTCTTTCAGCGACTGCTCGATCGGGGCTGCGGCCGCCGCCGAACCGACCGCGCCGAAGAGCGCTAGAACAACCACACCGACCTTCCATATCCAACGTGCCGTTATCATGACTAGTCTCCTCTGTTACGGTCTATGGTAACAGGGATTCGGATTTGAGGAAACCCTGTGAAATCGGCCGACGCAGAAGTGTGGACCATTAGAAAGCGGTTTGACACGGTTTGGCGATCTCACTATAAATGAGGGGCGAGCGGTTGGTCCGCGCGGCGCGTCCGCCAAAGGGAAGGGAAATGCTTGGGGAGGCGATACACGGCTTCCCGTTCTTATTCTTGATCGCCACGCGAACTCGAGACCGAAAAACGAGGATTAAGCTCACGGTGAGACACGAGGAGATACAAAATGATGACGATTAGACGATGCGGATTCCGCTTGTTATTGGTTTGCTCCGTCTTGGCTGCGTCCGATGGCGTCTTTCCCACCGTTGTTCGTGCCGTGCCCCGCATGGCTGCCGATTTGACGCCGGAGGCCGTCGGAAAGGCGATCGACGCGGCCGAGGACGGCGACATCGTCCAACTCCCTGCCGGCACGGCCGTCTGGTCGAAGAGGGGCTGGCACACCGGCCATTCGCCCAAAGTGAAGGCCATCACCATCCAGGGTGCAGGAATCGACAAGACGATCATTACCGTGGATAAAAGCAGGTCCGGCACTACGTATTTCGAGTTGGAGGGCGTGGAAGGCAAGCCGTTCCGCGTGACGGGCATTACCCTCGACGGATCATTGCACCCCGACGAAGCGAGCTGGGGCGCGCTGATGAGCATCAACGGCACGTGCAAGAACTTCCGCATCGATCACTGCAAGTTCAAGAATTCCGATGTGATGCTGATGATCAACGGCGGGGGCGACGGCGGCACCTACGGGTTGGTCGACCACTGCTACTTTGACGGGCAGCTTTCGCACGGCGGCTGCCTGCAGCCGATCTGTTATTCAGGCCCCGGCGCGCCCAACTATCGCAAGCCGCTCACCCTGGGCACCGCCCAGGCGATGTACTTCGAGGACAACGCGGTCAATCTCAGGGGGGCCGTGGCGAAGGGCGACAACCCGTTTATTGTGGCCATCAACGCCGCCCGCGTCGTCATCCGCCACAACACAATCGTCAATGCGGAAATCGAAATCTACGGTCCTGGGCAGAGAAAGTACGGCTGCCAGACCTCCGAAATCTACGACAACCAGTTTGCCACGATCGACGGGGGCAGGCCGGGGGGCTTCATCTTCATCGCCGCCGGCGCGGCCATCGTCTTCAACAACACCGTCACCGGCGCGACCTACGACTGCCGCGTCATCCAACTGACGAACCACCGGGCGTTCATGGAAATGCCCCCTTGGGGCAAGGCCGACGGCAAAAACCCTCTCGACGGCAACCAGATCCCCGCCGGCCGGCTCGGCGCAGGCTATCCGTGCTTCGGACAGGTTGGTTGGGCAACCAAGATCGACGGCGTCTTCAAGCCGACACCGTGCTATGCGTGGAACAACACGTTCAATGGGGCGCCGCTCCGCATGGAAACGAGCCGCGGTGCGGATGCAAACCATGCGGCGACGATCAAGGAAGGACGGGATTTCTTCAACCGGAAGGCGCCCGCCGAATACTATACGCCGTACGTCTATCCGCATCCGCTGCAACACGGCTGGGAGGCGCTGATGAAGTCCGCCGCCGGTATCGCCGGCGCCAAGCCAAAGGTCCACCGTGGGTTGCCTTATGCCGAGCCGGGCAGTGAGTTACAGACGTTGGACGTCTATGCTCCAGCCGAAGGTAGGAATCTACCGGTCGTCGTGTGGATCCATGGCGGCGGCTGGCACCGAGGCGACAAATCCGAAATGGACAAGAAACCGCAGGCGATGCTGGACAAGGGATTCGTGTTCGTCTCCGTCAACTACCGCTTGTTTCCGGCCGTGACGATCAAACAAATTGCCGCGGACGTCGCGAAGGCCATCTGCTGGACCAGGGATCATATCCGGGAGTACGGCGGCGACCCGCGTACAATCATCGTCATGGGCCATTCCGCCGGGGCGCAATTGGCCGCGCTGGTTTGCATCGACGACAGGTATTTGAAGGCCGAAGGGATCCCCCTGTCCGCGATTAAGGCCTGCCTTCCAGTCGACGGCGACAGCTACGACGTGCCGATGCAGCTCAAGGCGGTCGAGGAGGGGCCGGCGGCCAGCTATACACTCGATTTCGGCGACCCGACGAAACTGAAGAAACTGCCGACGATCACGATCCTCGCCAAAGGGAAGCGGGCGGCCAGCATCAGGATCAAGTTCGGTGACGAGGCACTGCAGAAGGATCTATCGGCGGTGACCCATGTCGCCAAGGGCAAGAACATCCCGCCCTTCCTGGTGCTTCACGTTGCAGACCATCCGGAAACTACGGCGCAGTCGCAACGGCTGGTCAGGGCGCTGGTGGAAGCGGGCGTTCCTGCAAGGGCGTATCCGGCCGCCGGGAAGAACCACACCACGATCAATGCAGACTTGGGCTTGCCAGACGACGGGCCGACCCGGGAGATGCTGCGGTTCTTGGGATCTATACTGAACGGACAACAATCCACGGGCGGCTCGCCATAGACGTTGCGCCCGGCCGGCCCGCCACCGGACCGCAGGGTCAGGCCCTAAATCTATGCTGTTCGCGGGCGAAAATGTTATGTTCTTCAACATGACCATCGTAACCCGAAGCGTAAACGAGGTAACGGGTTAGATTCCTCGCTTACGCTTCGGGTTTCGATCATTTTCGCCCGCGAGCAGTATAAGTTCTGCCCAAATCTCCGTTCCTCCAAGTAAGGTATGTGGGGAGGGGGGGACGATTCCCCGTAAGGGACCGCCTTAAAGCGATGGTTCCCCCGAATTCTCTCTGCCGGCACTTGACAAGCGCAACCGCCGCAATGAAACTCGAAGGCATTATAAAAGAAATGTTTGGCACGATCCAATCAAGGAGTACGTTATGTTGACTGCCGTAGTCCGCTGGGGCGTCATGATCATCGCGACTGGGTGGGCCGTGGCCGAAGTCGCCGACGAACCGGCCGCAAAACCTGCCGGGAAGATCCGCCTGCTGATTCTCAGTGGAGCCAACAACCACGATTGGAAATCGACCACGCCGCTGTTGCGGAAGATGTACGAGCAAAGCGGCCGATTCACGGTCAGCGTGACCGAGGATGTCCCGTCTCTGAAGGCCGCCGACTTCGCCCGCTACGACGCCCTGGTCTGCAACTACACGACCTATCCCAACATGGCGGGCCATCGTTGGCCGGCCGAAACGGAAAAGGCCTTCCTCGATTACATCGCTGCCGGGCATGGGCTCGTGCTCTTCCATGCCGCCAGCACGGCGTGGAACGACTGGCCCGAGTTCGGCGAGCTCATCGGCTTGACCTGGCAGAAAAACGCTAGCGCCCACGGCGACTACCACTCCTTCACGGTGACCATCGTCGATCGCGAGCATCCGGTGACCCGGGGCATGAAGAACTTCCAGCACGTCAAGGACGAACTCTACCATCGCCAGTTGAAGCACGCGACGGCCCACGTGCTGGCCACCGCCTATTCCGCCAAATCCAAGCGTGGTACCGGCAACGACGAGCCGATGGTTGTCGTTACCGAGCATGGCCGCGGCCGCGTGTTTCACAACGCGATGGGACACGATGTCGCCGCGATGCGTGGAGTTCCCTGGCAGACGCTCATGTTGCGCGGGACCGAGTGGGCCGCCACCGGTCGCGTTACGATTCCCATCCCTGCGGATTGGCCTGAACCCCAGCCCGCGGCAAAATGAAAGAAACCTAACGGCAAAGGAGACCTGTCATGCAATTATCTACTTTGACCCGGCGAGAAGTGTTGAAGCGAGCGGCAGCGACGGCCGCCGCGCTGTGCGTGCCGACGATCGTGCCCCGCTCGATCTTCGGCCAGAACGCCCCCAGCAACCGCGTACACCTGGCCGCCGTGGGAACGGGAGGCCGCGGGACGGACGACTGTCGGGGGAGCTTCTTGCCCCTGGAGGACGTCCGCTTCGTGGCGGCCGTCGATTGCCGCAAGAGCCGTCGCGAAGGGTTCGCCAGGATGGCCAACGATCACTATCGGGCGAACGTCTGCACGCCATATCGCGACTTCCGCGACGTGCTGGCGCGCAAGGACGTCGACGGCCTGGTGATCAGCACGCCGGACCACTGGCACGTGCCGCTGGCCGTCTATGCCGCTCGGGCGGGAAAAGACATCTACGTCGAGAAGCCACTGGGCGTGGCGCTGGCTTGGGCCTGGAAGCTTCGCGAGGAGGTGGCTAGGCACAGGGTGGTCTTCCAGTACGGCACGCAGCAGCGCGGCGACCAACGGCAGTTCCGTCGCGCGTGCGAACTGGTGCGCAACGGCTACCTGGGCGAGATCCAGCACGTCGACGTGTGGTCGCCCGACATGTCGCAGCAGTTCGGCGCGGCCTCGGTGCCGCCGTACGGCTCGAACAAGCCGATCGCCGTTCCCGCCGACCTGGACTATGAAATGTGGATCGGTCCGGCCCCCATGAAACCTTACACGGCCGACCGCGCGACGAATTTCGGGGCCTACCACATTTATGACTATGCCTTGGGGTTCATCGCCGGCTGGGGCGCCCATCCGTTGGATATCGCCCAATGGGGCCTCGGTACGGACGACACCGGCCCGATCCGATACCAGGGAACCGGCAAGATTCCGCCCAAGGGCAGCCTTTGGGACAGCATCGAGTCGTGGGACGTGCAGTGCGAGTATGCCAACGGCGTGAAGATGCACTTCATGGGTCACCGCGTCGCCGAGCCGATCGTCAAAACCTATCACCCCGCGTGGTGCGACCACGGCACGACCTTCTTTGGAACCAAGGGCTGGATCAACGTCAACCGCGCGGCGCTCTATGCCAGTGACAAGGCACTGCAGAAGGCCCAAATCAAGCCGGACGAGAAGCACCTTACTGACGCCGCCTCGCAGGCCCAGGACTTTGTCGCCTGCATGAAGAGCCGGCGGCCCACGGTCAATCCACTGGAGTCGGCCATCCGTTCCGACACCATCAGCCATCTGAGCGATCTGTGCATCCGCCTCGGGCGACCGCTCCAGTGGGACCCGCAAAAAGAGCAGATCCTCAACGACGCGGAAGCGGCACGGCTCCTGAACCGGCCGCTTCGCGAGCCCTGGAAGCTGGGTTGACGTTTTGGCTTCCTGCAATCCAATTGCGCGACAACGTCCAGGCAACGATGTGGCTCAGAGGCTATCCGGAAAGTTCTCGCAACATGTCCCCTCTCCCTCCGGGAGAGGGGAGACTTCTCGGATAGCCTCTCAGTTCCCTGGGGAAATTCCGTTTCCAGGTGACGGATGAATTCTGGGCAAACCACCGGCATCCGGACCATCCTCCACCCGTGGCTCGTAGAGGAAGACGCCGTGCGAGTAGACGTGCGCGTCGGCGTCGTTGGTGATTTGCGCCTGTTCGAGCCAGGCATTCCAATAGGCGTACAGCTCTTCCTCCGTCATCGTTTTCAGATCGAGATCCTCTTCGCTCAGGAATTCATCGCGCATGCTGTTCACAGGGACTCCGGAGATGCTTCAAACGGAAGAACGACGGCCGCGCGCTCGATCATCATGCGGTGCATCTCAGGCAGCGAAAGTCCTTCGATTTCCTTCGACAGCTTCGGCCAAACAGCGGCCCAGGCCGCCGCGGCCCGAAGATAGCGTTCAAGCCGTCGCTCGTTGGCGTGGATCATGGCGCGTCGTTCGGCGTCGAGCGCTGCTTCCAGCGCGTCGATCCCAGCGGTGACGGATGCCAACGCCGGCCGCTGTTCGATTAGCGAGGCAACCAGCGCCGGGTGCTGCGAAGCAAGGTCCAAAATGTCGCGCGCACTTCGCGCTGTCAGGAGTTGCTCTTCCGGATTCGTCAAGAGTCGCGCCAGTTCGCCAATCACCGCGTAATCCTTCTCGCGGTTTGTCTTCTTGAGCTCAATCAGGTTGCGGGCATCCACGAAGGGCAGGTCGCATGCTTCCTGCCGGCGCCAAAGCTCATCGATTGCCTGGGGCGTAAGTCGCGGTGGACGGGTGACAAAATCGGTGCGGATTCGCAGAGGCCCGTCGCGAAATTCCAGGTGCGCGCTCCATCCGCCACGCATCCAACGGAGATCCAGCGGCGCGCCAAAGCGGTACACGGCTCGCCGCGCGGCGAGCACGGCGAGCACACCCTCCAATGCAGATTCCTTCTCGCGCAGAATCCAGTCGCCATCTTTGCTCATGACCGCAAGCCGGTGAAGAACGACTGCTTGCCCGCTGCTCAATACGGCGTTGAGCCCGGATGCGTTGAACTCGCGGGTGAGATCGACGTAGATGTTCATTTTGGTTCTATTTTAACTTCTATCGGACAGTTGGAAAAGATGTTAGAATACCGGTTGCGTTTTTGCACCGCCCTCACTCCAGCCCTCTTCCAGAGGGGGAGGCGATTGTTATGCTCGCCAAACTCAAAACGTTCACGCTTGTTGGTATCGAGGCCCTGCCCGTCGAAGTGGAAGTAGACGTCTCACCCTCCGGCCTGCCTAAACAGGTGCTCGTCGGCCTGCCCGAGGCCGCAGTTAAGGAAAGCACGCATCGCGTCGAGCGGGCGATGGTCAACTCGGGCTTTCAACGTCCGCAGAGCCGCATCGTGATCAACCTCGCCCCGGCCGACCTACCCAAAGATGCCGGGTCGTTCGATCTGCCGATCGCCTTGGGCACGCTCATCGGCAGCGGTCAGATCGCTTCGGAGGTGCTCGCCCAGTACGCGATCGTCGGCGAACTGGCCCTGGACGGCACCACGCGGCCGACCAAGGGGGCACTCTCGATGGCGATTGCCGCCGCCGAGGACAAGGGCCTGCGAGGGCTGATTGTGCCGGCCGAAAGCGCGGCGGAAGCGGCCGTCGTCGAGGGGATCGAAGTTGTCGCCGTGCAAAGCCTCGCCCAGGCCGTCGCCTTTCTCGCTGGGGAAATCGAGATCGAACCGACCCCGTCGCGGCTGGACGACCTGTTCCGCGAACTGGCCAACTATGACGTCGATTTCTGCGATGTCCGCGGCCAGGAGATGGCCAAGCGGGCGATCATCGTCGCCGCCGCCGGCGGCCACAATCTGTTGATGATCGGCCCGCCCGGCTCTGGCAAGACGATGCTGGCCAAGCGGGTGCCGACGATCCTGCCGGACCTCTTGCCCGGCGAATCGATCGAGACCACGCGGATCTATAGCGCGGTGGGCCGCTTGAAGCCCGGCCAGCCGCTTTTGGCCGTGCGGCCGTTTCGCTCGCCGCATCATACGATCAGCGACGCGGGCCTGGTGGGCGGCGGCTCCACGCCCACGCCGGGCGAGATTTCCATGAGCCACAACGGCGTTCTCTTCCTGGATGAGCTTCCGGAATTCAATCGCCGCACGTTGGAAGTCCTTCGCCAGCCGCTGGAAGACGGCACGGTGACGATCAGCCGGGCGTTGAACAGCACCACCTTCCCGGCGAACTTCATGCTTATCGCCGCCTTGAACCCCTGCCCCTGCGGCTATCGCGGCGACTCGCGGCGGAATTGCAATTGTACCAGCCCCCAGATCGAAAGATACATGAGTAAGATCTCGGGGCCTTTGCTCGACCGCATCGACATTCACATCGAGGTCCCGGCCGTTCCTTTTCGCGAGCTATCCGGTGGCACGCCGGGCACCTCCAGCACCGAGATGCGGGCAGTGGTGGCCGCCGCTCGGCAGCAGCAGGCCGCGCGGTTCAACGGTTCGGCCACGCGTTACAACGCCGACATGTCGCACCGGCAGACGCGCCAGTTCTGCGTCTTGGACAACGAGTGCAGCAATTTGCTTCGCGGGGCGATGACCGAAATGGGCCTTTCCGCCCGGGCACACGACAAGATCCTTCGTGTGGCCCGCACCATCGCCGACCTGGACAATTCCGAGGGCGTCAAGCCGCATCATCTGAACGAGGCGATCAATTACCGCATGCTGGATAGGAATTTGTGGACGTAATAATGCCAATGCATAGCATCTTCGGCAGGATTTCGCTTGAAGTTTTCGAGAGAAGTATTATACTCGTAACTATATCAGTAGCTGAGTCACGACAGGCCGGTCCGTCGATCCATGCCAAGGCAGTCCGTCCAACTTGTTCCGGAAAAGGCGCTTTCAGCCCTGATCCACCTGGAAAGGGCCTACCAACGCGCACTGGACCTACAAATCGACCCCTTGCAGTTCGCTCTCGGCCTGCCCAGCCTTGCTGAGCTAGGCGTATTCAAAAGCGACCTGCGCTGGTTGTCGCACAAGGGATATGTGGAGTCTGTCGAGGAGTGTACGACGTCCGGCGACACAAACCGGCGATTCTCTGCGAACCTGAATACTTCATTCTGCAAAACCACCTGTTTCGTTCTCACAACCGCCGGGCTGGCGCTGGTCCAATCCAGGCAGCGGCGCAAGGAACCGGAAGTTGCGCTGCCGGTTCGTCCGGAGGGCAAACCGCCTGCTGGGGCTTCGTCTGGCCGCGCGGTCCTTCCGTACTGGGATCGTGAACGCCGCGTCCTGCGCGTGGGCGAGTTCATTGTGAAGCAGTTCCGTTGCCCGGCGCAGAATCAAGAGGCCGTCTTGGCGGCTTTTCAAGAAGAGGGTTGGCCCAACCGCATCACTGATCCCATGCCGCCGACCGACGAACACAATCCCAAGAGTCGTGTGAACTACACGATCCGGCGCTTGAACGAGAACCAGGTCCAGCGCCTGGTCCGTTTCTTTGGCGACGGATCGGGCCAGGTGATCTGCTGGGAACTTCTATCCCGGGCGCTAAGCTAGTAATGTAGGCCGCGAACAAGCGCAGCGCAGCTCCGGCAGCCGTAATGGGACAAGGCATGCCACCCAAATCCGGACGTTATTTGCCGGTCTCCCCCATTGCTGTGCCGTTGACCACGCGGCGGTTTTCGCCTATCCTTAGGTCTGTCATGCGCGGCAGGGCAAGTTGCCACGGTCTTCTTCGCGTTTGCCGGCGCGATACCAAGGAACACCCCATGTTTGCGTTGGCCGCCACGCTTTGCTCGCTAACCCTCCTCGCTGCTCCCACGAAGCCCATGCCACAAATTCCGGTACTAAAATTCCAAAAATTCACGCTCGCCAACGGTCTGGACGTGATCCTGCACGAAGACCATGCCACGCCCATCGTCGGCGTCAACGTCTGGTATCACGTCGGTTCCAAGGACGAGCGGCCGGGCCGGACCGGGTTTGCCCACCTCTTCGAACACATGATGTTCCAAGGCTCGAAACACTATGACAAGGTCTATTTCGGACCGATCCAGTCGGTGGGCGGGCGGTTGAACGGTTCGACCGCCATGGACCGCACGGACTACTGGGAAACCGTGCCCTCCAACTACTTGGAATTGGCCCTGTGGATGGAATCGGACCGCATGGGATTCCTGCTCCCGGCCATGACGCAGGCGAAACTCGACAATCAGCGCGACGTGGTGAAGAATGAGCGTCGCCAGAGTTACGAAAACCGCCCCTACGGCATGGTCCACGAGACGATCCTTGCGGCGCTCTATCCGCCGGAGCATCCCTATAGCTGGCCCACGATCGGTTCGATGAAAGACATCACCGAGGCCTCGCGCGAGGACATTGCCGACTTCTTTCGCCGCTATTACCATCCCGCCAACGCCAGCCTTTGCATCGCCGGCGACTTCGATCCGGCGGAGGCAAAACGCCTGGTGGAAAAGTACTTCGGCCCCATCCCCGCCGGCCCCAAGGTCGTACACCCCAAGCCGTCGACCTCTGAGTTGAAGGAAGAGAAGCGGATCCACGTGACCGACCACGTGGGGCTGGCCCGCCTGTACATGGTCTGGCCCACGCCGCGGCAATTCACGCCGGAAGACGCCGCGCTGGACGTCTTGGGCCACGTGCTTTCCGGCGGCAAGACTTCTCGCCTCTACCGCTTGCTGGTTCGCGAGAAACAGATCGCCCAGGACGTGCAGGCCTACCAGGACGGCCAGGAGTTGACCGGCGAATTTGCGATCGTGGCCACGATCCGCTCCGGCCATACGATTGCCGAGGTCGAGGCGGGAATCGCCGCGGAAATCCAGCGCATCAAGGCCCAACCGCCCACGCCCGAGGAATTGGACCGGGCGGTCAACACGTTTGAAGCCCGCCTGGTGCGGTCGCTGGAATCGGTGAGCGAGTTCGGCGGACGGGCCGATCGGTTGAACCTCTACAACGTCTATACAGGCGACCCGGGATTCATGACCAAGGATTTTGACCGTTACTGCCACGTAAGCGCGGGCGACGTCACACAGATGGCCAAGCGGTTCCTGGGACCGGGTCGCGTGGTCGTCGAGGTCCTGCCGGGCGGCGAGTTCTCGCTCCGACCCAATCCGCTGGCGCCTGCGGAAGCGGCCCGTGCGGAGATGGTCAAGGAACTCCCCGCGCTGCCGGCCTTCGCGCCGAAGATCGCCGCGGAGGGCGCTGGCCGCGAATCGCTGCCGGAAGGGGCCGAAGAGCCGAAGTTCGGCCTGCCGCCCATCCGGCGTGCTACGCTCTCCAACGGCATGCAACTGCTGCTCGTGGAAAAGCATGAGTTGCCGGTGGTCAATTTGCACGTCGTTTTCCCCGCGGGCTGCGCCAATGACGATAAGCAGTCGCCGGGGCTGGCGGAACTAACGGCCGCCGTGTGGGACGAGGGCACGGCAAAACGCACGGCGGAGGGAATTGCCGCGAAGTTGGGGCACATGGGCGCAAGCCTTTCGGTCATCGCCGATTGGGACGTGACCAGCGTGCGGTTGTTCTCGTTGAAGCGGCATCTGCCCAAGGCCCTGGAGATCCTGGACGACGTGCTCCGTAACCCAACGTTCCCCGCCGAGGAACTCCATCGCCAGCAGATCAGCTTCATGGGCCGGTTCACGCAGATCCGCAATGAGCCGACGGTGCTGGCCTCGCTGGCTGCCACGCAGTTGCTCTACGGCTACGAGCATCCCTACGGTCATCCGCAATGGGGCGATCCGGCCGTCATCAAGGGCATCAAGCCGGCCGATCTCAAGCGTTTTTATAGCGCGTATATGCGCCCCGAGCAGGCCGCGGTTGTGGCCGTCGGCGACATCACCCTGGACGAACTCCAGCAGCGGCTGGAAGCCTCCTTGGGCGACTGGAAGTCGGCTGCTCCCCCGCCCGCCAGCCCGGACTTCGCCTTGCCGCCGCTCCGGCCCAGCCGGCTGGTGTTGATCGACAAGCCCCATGCGGCCCAGTCGGTGATCCACGTGGCCCTTGTCGGCGCCCGGCGGAACACGCCCGATTTCTTCGCCCAGAACGTCATGAACATGGTTTTCGGCGGGCAGTTCTCCAGCCGTTTGAACCTGAACTTGCGGGAGCGCAAGGGCTACACCTACGGCGCCCGCAGCGCCTGGGACTGGCGCGTCCACCAGCGCGGGCCGTTCGTAGCCAGCTCCAGCGTGCAGACCGCCGTTACTGCTCCGGCCTTGCGCGAGTTTCTTAAGGAATTGGAGGGTATGGTCGGCGCGCAGCCCGTGACGGAAAAGGAACTCGACTTCTGCAAGAAATACGCCACCCGCGGCTATACGGCCGGTTTCGAGACGCCCTCGCAGGTCGCCACGCAACTGGAGATTCTCTTCGCTTACCAGTTGCCCGACGATTACTTCAACACGGTTGTGCCCGGCGTGCATGCCGTGACTACGGCGGACACCATGCGGGTGGCAAGACAGTACTTGGACCCGGAACACTTGACGATCATTGTCGTCGGCGATCGGGCGAAGATCGAACGCGAGCTGCGCGAGTTGCCCGGCGGCAAGGATCCGGCGGTCTATTCGTTCGACGAGAACTTTCGCCTGCTGCCGGTGAAGTAGACCCCATGCCTACTTTCGCGGCATCGACGGCACGTGCCGCAGCGGGTATTGCGTGATGTCGGAACGGTCCTTGTCGGGTAGGGCGATCTTCAGATCGAACGGCTCAAACCGCACGGAGTCCAGCACCTGCACCTCGCTGATCGACAAGCTCCGTGCCGGCATGATGGCAAATCGCACGTAACGTGCCTCCACCGGCGCAGGGGCGAAGAGCAGATAGTTCGGTCCGCAGAGCGTCTCGTCGTCGGGCCAGGCCTCGTTGGCGGGAATGTCCTTCCAGCGGAGGCGGAAATCGAAGAAGCCCTGGCTGGCATACCGCTTGCCGTCGACCGAAGTCAGGACCTCGACCTTGTCCTGCACCTCGCCGCGGAGCGCGTCCCAGAAAGGCCAGCCGCCGGTCTGGATGCGGAACGCCGCACAGCGCTCGACCCGCCCCAGGTCGACAGTGACCACGGGCTTGTCGCCCGTTTGCCACAGGGCGCCGAACTGGTAGGCGCCGCCGCCCACGAAGGGCGAGGCCACCACGCCGTCGGTCAGGACCTTGCCCTGCGGATCGCCCGCGCCCCAGCCCGTGCGTGAAGGGACTGTACAAGTATAAGGCTTGCCCTCGGCCAGATTCTTGCCGTAGGTGACCCAGCGGTCGCGGAACTTCTCGCCGCCGGCATCCTTGCCGTCGGAGTAGCCGTACTTTACGGGGGCCTTCGCAGCGGCCGCAGCCTCCGTGAGGTTCAACCGCAGCGAGTCGACGATGGGGTGGTCGTCGCCGCCCACGTCGATCGTGTAGGTGCAGGGAACCTTTTCCACAAGCTGCGTATGGCTGCGGGTCACCAGCGACCGGTCGGCCTGCCGCTCCTTCCAGGTGAAGGTCACGTCCAAGGGCTTCCAGTCCGCCCCGGCCGGGCGGTAATCGGCCTCCATCCGCAGCTCGTACAAGCTGCATGAATTGGAGCCGGCGCTAGCCGCGTTCCACTGGTACTTCAGCAGCACGGAACGAACACCGGCGGGAATGCCTTCCACCTTCTCGTAGTGGATCACGTCCCAGGGCGGCGAGGTGTCGGCCAGTGTGTAACTGCGGGTCCAGGTCTTACCGCCGTCGAAGGAATGCAGGAAATCGATGTGCGCGTGCGGGCCGCGGTTGTACAGCCGCCCGCCGTAGGTCACGCGCGTGATGTCCACGGGGGCGTCGAGCTTGAAGACCACGTAGGCCTCCTCGCCTCCCTTGGCGGCGAACATCGCGCCCATGTAGCCCGGATGCCGCGCGGCCGTCTTGACGTTCTTTGTCTCCACGGCGTACGGCTTGTAGCGGTCGGCTTGCAGTTCCGGCCAGAGGATCACGGACTCGGTCGCCTCGCCGGCGCCCACGTAGACGGTGTTCTTGCCCAGGCGCAACGTCGGTTGCGTCTTGCTGTTGAGCATAGTGATCGTCTGGAAAGAGATATCCTGCAGCCGGGCGTCCGCCGCGGCGGTCTGGCCCATCAGCTCCACGCGGACCAGGACTTCATAGGCCCCATTGACCTCGTCGCGCAGGGCGATTTCCGCAGGCGTCCGCCCCGTGCCCTGTTCCTTCCAGACCTCCTTCCACTGTAAACCGTTGGTGATACTCACGGAGATCGCGCAGCGATCGTTCTCCGTCGCCCGCTGCAGCGTGGCCTTGATCTTCATGCTGCTGATGACATTGGCCCCCTCGATCTTGAAGACGACCTGTCCTGGCCGCCCGGCTTCCAGGGGCGCAACGCCCCCGGCGCTGAGCGCATGCGCGCCGGTCACAGCGTGAGCGTTGCCCGCCAGGCCGTCGGTCGTCAGCGGCGGGGTCCAGGTGCGGACGCCGTTGCCGCGGATGCCATAGCGCGGATTGGCGGCCTCGGGATCCTTGCCTTGGTTAGGGACGTAATAGGCCGGATCGCTCTGGAAAGGGCCGTCTCCTTTGTCGGCCGATTTGGCGGCGGCGGCGCTGTCCAGGCGGTGATAGTAGCGTGTGTAGACTTCGCCTTCGCGGAGGTTGAGGATATAGCGGTGGCCCAGGTCCCAGTTGTTCAGGTAATAGCGGAACTTCAAGCCGTTGGGATTGAAACAGTGCTGCTCTTCGCTCAAGGCCCGGGCGCAATCGGCCCCGGCGAGGAATCCGTTCGGGCTGGTGGCGTTGAGGCAATGGTAACGGACAATGTGGCCGGGTTCCATCCGCCCGCCGCTGGCCGCGCAGGCCCCCGCAGCGCCCACGTCCTCGACGCCCGCCACGGTCTTGCCATCGCAGAGCGTATAGATGGCCGACATGGAGTTGTCGTACAGGTGGTACTTGCCGTCGTACTTCACTTCCGAGACGGTGTGCAGGATGACATCCCAGAACTTGACGTCCAGTCCCATCGCGCCCCAGATGCTGCAGTTGATCCCGGCCACCGTGCTGCACATCGTGTAGCCGTAGTCGTTGAACTGGCGGATGGGGTCGGTCACTTCGTGGCCGTGGAGTTCCATGGGGGCCGTCTGGCGGCGGGCGACATGGTTCCAGTACCACATGGCCCAGCACTTGTCTTTCGTCGCCGGCCAGTTGTCCGTGATGCTGTGGATCATGCTGCCGATGTCGGCGTAATCCGGGTTGGCATCGGTGACAACCTTGACATTGCAGACCTCCGCCCTGGCCGTGGCGGACAGGAGCAAGGCGGCAGCGAGCGCGAGGAAAACTGCCGGGTGAATTCCCGGGCGGTAGGGGGCGAAGTTCAATGGGGACATGGCACAACTCCTGGCGGGCGACTGGCGCGGTGGGACACGGCGGGGCAAGACGATCTTGTCCGATTATGGTTCCGCGGCCGAGGATTGTCAACAAGTTCGGCATGCGGGCAAGGCACTGAGAACGCCCCCGCCGACCCTGCGTCGGTGGCGTTTGCAGGCCGTACCGTGGAACAAGGTTGCGCCAGAGATCTAAGGCGCGCGGCCGTTGGGCATACTGGGCGGATACGCAATGGGCGTGCCCGGCGGCACCGGCTGGGCGGCTACCGCTCGTTCGAGAATGCTCACGCGGTTTTCCAACGCCGACAGGCGGTCGGACGTTTGCGGCGATTCGTTGCTGTAAACCGTTTTGCCGCCGAGACTAAGGCAGCCCGGCAACATCGTCGCAATGACGATTCCCAATAGTGCGATAAGCACTCGATGACTGCATCGCATAGAACATGATGGGTTGGAGGCGATGGTAAGAGCCTTGATTCTCCGACGCGCAGTGCCGATGAATACTAAAATCGTTACGTATGGTCAAGACCAATTCGATAATAAGGAAAACTTTAAAGCTTGTGGTACAATGGTGTGCCATGGGAAACGAATATAAGTCCTTTTCCGCGCATTCTGCCGAACACTTCGGCGACACGAGAGACTTCTGGTGGCATGACGACTACATCGAGATGGTTGCACGCCATTGGGAAATCGGCGCGGTGCGTACCGTCCTTGACGTGGGGTGCGGGGTCGGGCACTGGGGCAGAGTGCTCGCACGGGTCCTTCCCACCACGGCGCATGTGACCGGCGTCGACCGCGAGGGAATTTGGGTGGCCAAGGCAACGGAGCGAGCCTCGGCGAACGGGCTTTCGCAACGATTTCAGTACCGGCTGGCCGCGGTCGAGTCGTTGCCGTTCGACGACGGCACGTTCGATCTGGTTACTTGCCAGACGCTGCTCATGCACGTGCCCGATCCCCAACAAGCGCTGGGCGAGATGTTGCGCGTGACGCGTCCGGGCGGTCTCGTGCTTGCGGCCGAGCCGACCAACGTTGCCGGCGCGTTGGTGGACTCGATCGTGCTGGGAGATCCGCCGGACATTGCCTCCCTTCTGTTCGGTTTTCAACTGCTTTGCGAGCGGGGCAAGTCGTCGTTGGGCGAAGGCAACAATCTGATCGGCGAACGATTGCCGGCGTTGTTCCTGCGCGCCGGCCTGAAGAGGGTGGAGATCCGTCAGAACGATCGCGGGTGGTCTCTCTTGCCGCCCTATAGCTCGTCCTTCGAACGGGCGCTCGTGGACGAAACGCTCGACGCCGTCGATCGCCAGAGGTGGATCTGGGACCAGGCAACCACGCGGCGGTACTTCCTCGCCGGCGGTGGCAGCGAGCGGGATTTCCTCCAGCGCTGGAGCCAGGCCATGGCGCAGCGAAGACGCCTGGCGGACGCGCTCCGCGCCCAGACCTATTCCTGTGCGGGCGGGGGCCTCTTCTACCTTGTCTGGGGCCGGCGGGCGGATGAACACTGAACGCGCATCCCCATTCGCTAACAAGACTCCTTCACCGGCCCGGCAAGCTGGCAGGGGTCGAGGGTTCACCGACCTGCCCCAACTGGTCGGCGGCCACAATCCACTTGCGGCATCCCGGGCTTCCGCAGCGGCAGGGAACGGCGGATTCGGCCGGCCAGCCGTAGTCGATCGTCATCTGCTCGCCCGCGGCGATGGCCGTCACCACCGACAACCAGAGTTCCGCATGGCAGGCGCCGTCCTCGTCCTCGACTTCATACTCCGTAAGACAGCAGTTGGGTTGGCAACTGTGATTCAAGAAGCGGAACGGGGCCTCTGGCTCGATGCACCCCGCCGCGCCCAGTTCCATGCAGTAGTCCGATTCGAAGATCCCGTCGTCGTATACCTGGCCCTCGATCGGTCCCAGCACCTCGGGCGGCGAGAACGCCCGCAGAGAGAATACGCCTAGTCCGTAGGCGGCCGGTCCGACGCGCACACCTTGCTCGGAAAAAACGACGCTGGTTTTCATGGGAGCATTCATCATTGGATTCTACACGCAAGACGGCGCAAATGAAAGGGGGTGCTCTATCACGCGTGGGACAATGGGCAGGGCGATAAGTAGGTCATCGCGCCACCTGTAGCGCGCCATTCCGCCAGAAGATAAAAACTGCCAGCGCCAGCACAACGACAAAACAGGCACCTGCCCCCGCGAGAACTTGCATCACTTGCGCCTCGCCAGGCGGTTCGCGCAGTTCCTCGATCTTCCATGCCGACGAAAGCTGACACCCGGGATTCGACTTCGCGAGTTCCGGCCCCAGGGTCGCGCCCCAGCTCGATCCCCGAGCGACGGAGCAGATCCCGGTTACGCGCCCGCCTTGCAACGCGCGGCGGATCGCCGCTTCGTCGTGAATCCTGTTGGAATGAAGCACGGCGGCAATTTCCTGGTTCACGGCCAACGGCGGTTCCGCGGGGAAAACGGCGATCCAAACATCGGTCCAAACGCCGTCGCGGCTTTCCGAAACATAACCGCCAGGTTGAAATTTCGTAATGATCACGTGGCGGTTGTCGCCCGGGCCGTTCTCAATCAACGTGCTGAGGGCGATTTCATGCGCTGGGACTGACGCCAACGTGCGAAGTTCCCGCTGCTCTCGCCCCAAGAAAGCGAGGATCGTACCAAACATCAACGCCAAGGCCATCAGGCAGCCCAGGACGACGTTGGGGCTGCCCTTGGCTTTTGCGACTTGCGGCTGACCCTTCCAAAAGATCTTTCGCAGCAGGGGCTTGCCGGCAAAGTCGACGATCTCGTAGTCGATTTCGCCGCTTTGTTGCATGCGGTAGACGATGGCCTCGATCAATTCCTTGGCGTTGGTCATGGCGGGACTAGTTCGCATGACTCGCAAGGGAAGCTGCTGGCCGCGGAGGTAAATGTCGATGCCCCTTACACGGCCGAGCAGCTTCTCCTGAATGACAGTTTCCAAACGGCGGACGAGGTTGACAATCGTGGTCAGGTTCTCGATTTCGCCGATCGCGCGTTCCACCGTGCGCCCAGTATAGAGGTGCTTGGCCCGCAACGTGTTGCCTTGCAGTTCGATCCAGCCGTAGTCGTTGCGGGTTGCCAGGTAGATGAAAACGCCGAATCCGGCCAAAGCCGCCGGACAGGCGAGCAGACTCATACTCAACGGCATCGCGAACGCGAACAACACAGTCAGCCCGAGGCCCGCGGCGGCCACCAGGCCGGTGGTGAGATACTGGCCGAAAAGGCCCACGCCGGAAAGGCAACTGCGGACCGTTTCCGCGGGCGGCGGAAGGTCGTCGGGAATGATGCCGAAATCGCGAAAGGTCGAGGGTGGTTCAGGCATGGTACAACTCCCTGATTTTGTCACTCCTCCACAACCACAACCGTCTGGCTCAGCGCCGGCGCGGTGACCGGCCAGTGGAATGTCTGGCCATCGGCGGTCCAGGCAACGATGTTGTACTCAAAATCATCGCTCGCGGCGGGCAGCGCCGCTTCGTAAACAGCGCGGGCCACATGCCGGGCGGCGATCTCTTGCCATGTGCCGCCGCCTAACGGCCGCACGTGCAAGTTCACTTCCTTCATGGGTCGCTTATCCAGGGCAATGATCCGCACTTTCAGGGCCTCGCCCCGAACGGCCGAAGTTCGCACGGTGGGAACGATGATCCTTGCCGGGCCGGTGTATTCGTGCGAAGGGGCACACTCGCCGGGCAGAGCTTTGCCGAGTGTACTCGCGAGGATGCCGTCAAAACCAGTCAAATAGGCCGCCTGCATGCGGCTATGCTGCTCCAGGTTGGCGATCGTACCCAGTTCGCCGGGCGTGCTTACAGTGGCAATCTCGGCGGCCATCAGTTCCTCCCACTTGCGGGCCAGGGCGATACGCATGGGTAGCGCCTGGCCGGCAACCCGTTTCTTGCTGTCGGCAGACTTCTCGGCATTGATCTTGTTCGCCGCGGCGGCAAGCTGCCCGCGGATGCAGGCGATCTCACACATCAGGGCGTTGGCCTTGAGCATGTTCGACCAATAGTCGAACCGTTCCAGGTTGCCTGCGCCGAGCACCTTGCCACGCAAGGCCGCGAAGCGGGCGACGTGTTCGAACCGCGTCTTGATCTGCTCCAGCGGAGTAGCGTCAGTCTTTAAATCGCCGGGACCGGTCGCCCAGCCAGCGGGGTCGGGACGCGCGCCGGCGCCGTCGACCGAGGCCAGGATCTTGCCGGCCTCGACCGCCACGGCGCTACCGAAATGCACCGAGGCAAAATTCTCATAGAACGCGGCGATCGGCATCGCCCGCTGGTCCAAGGGCGATTTAATCTGGGCATAAACAGGGGAGGCATCGCCGCTGCCTAGATCGGCCTCGTAGCCTGCCACGGCTGGGCCGCCGCAATTGATCTTCCGCACAAACGACCGGCCGGGCGTTTGGCTGCCGGGCTCGGTTGTGCCTTCCACGACAATTCCGGCAATGCAGGGAAACTCCACCACGCTGAAGAAGTCGATCTTCAGGTTACCGTCGATGACCTTCACCGCCGGCGTCTTTACGTCGTAGGCATTGTTCTTGCCGACTTTGGCGAACATGTCGAGGTTCTCGACGACCGGTTTACCTTGGACGTACACGCTGAAGACCCGCTTGCCGGCCGCCGCGTAGTGTGGCTCATTGAACTTGAGGGTGACGGTGTAGACGCCGTTGGGAACCGTCAGGTTGTAGTCCGGCATGCCGTAGCGGACGTTTTGATAGACGGCCTGGACGTCCGCGCCCGCCACGGTGGCTGTGAAGTGCGCCAGGTTGCCGCCCACGCCGTGACTCTTGATCGGCTTGACGGGCGAGACGTCGTACGTAGCGGGCACCCACGACTGATCCCAGGCCGCGGCGGCCAGTGCGGACACGTTGGCCGAGAGGGCCTTGGTGCGCCAGTGGATGCCCAACAGCCCGTCGCAACCCAGCCGCCGGGCATCGACGGCATCGTGCCGCATGCGTCCCGCCCAGGGCTGATAGGCCACGAGGTTCGGATCGTTTTCCATCCAGGGAATCGCCCATTTGGGACGGCCTTGGATGTTGGCGAAGGCCGATTCCACCGGGTCGTGGCCCACCGAGCGGTTGATGCAGCTCATGGGACAGGCCTTGGGCAGCAGCTTGTCCAGCGCGGCTCGGTCGTGCTGCGGGCCTAGCACCCAGCCGCAGGTGGCCAGCGTGGTCTTCTTGCCGCTTTCCGCCAGGGCCTCGCAGGCGGTGCGGATGTCACGGATCGTGGCCTCAAGCTGGGCCGGATTGTTGCCACCCCAGGTCCAGCCCTCCGGCGTCCAAAGCCAGTAATAATCGACCGAACCGAGGGCCGCGATCCGCTTGAACATGCCCTCGTAAAGCTCGCGGACGACGGCCGGGTCGGATGGGTTCTTGCCGAGCTGCTTGAGGTGCTCGCGCACGGCGGCGGGGATGACCAGCGGCGTCTCGGTGCCGACGCAGGTCTTCACGCCAAGCCGGCGGGCCAGTGCGAAGATACCTCGCAGTTCCGCGCCAGTGCGGTTGAAAAGCTCGTTGCACTGCTGGGGAGTTTGCGGGTACGGCATGAGGCCCTTCATGCAGTCCGGGCCGTAGGCATCGTCCGGGAACAGCAGCGAGGCGCCACAGGAGAAGTCCGAAGTCTTGGCGGCGGCGTAGCCCCAAGCGCCGTTGCGCGGCGTGCTGGCCCAATAGGAGCGGTAGCTGAACTTCACAGTGCCGTCGGCGTTCACGTCCTGCGGCAGTCCGATCCAGACCAGCGGTTCGGCGTTGGGGCCGTTCTCTGGATAGGTGTGCAAGCCGAGCAGATTCATTTTCAGCTTGGCGAGTTGCGTGACGTAGGTCTTGTAGTCGTCCTGGTTCCACCAGTCGGGGCCTTCAGGGAAGTCGTGGAATGGCTGGATGCCGCGCGTGGCAAACAAGGGTTTGTGCCGTTCGTCAAGCACGGGCAGGAGGAACGAAGTCTTCTCGTCGGGGATCACGTCGCCATGCAGGTAGAATTGCACGCCCAGTTTCTCGGCCAATTGATAGGCCCCGTAAAGCACCGCCAGCGGGCTGCCACCGCTGATAGTGAGCTTGCGGCCAGCCCCGGCGTTGGCCGTTTTGAGTTCAAATTCCTCAGCCGCCAGCGCGGGATCGATCATGAGGACGATCGCGTGCTCGCCGGCGGCAGCCTCGGTGGCGATCGGCAGCAGCGTGCCACAGCGCAGGTAGACGTAACGGCGAATTTCCTTGGCCGCGAGTTTTTCCGCAAAGGGCGCCGTCTTGGGGTAAACGATCACGGTCGCTGCCCGTGCAGCCTCCGTGGAAAGCAAAGGGAGTATCCCGCAGACCGCGAGCGCGAAGCAACCGAGGTAGCGTATCATGACTCTTCTCCTGAACGTGCGAGGAATGGGCGAAAGCGGACAACGAGTATTGTAAGTTCGGAGCGAAACCGGGTGCAAGTGCCGGTAGGTCCTTTCTGCCGGAAAGGACCATTGTGCGCCGATCTGTCGATCAAGGCGGAGTTTTTCCCGCGGTTCGAACCACAATAGTCCCTCTCGGCAAGAGGGACCTACGTAACGCTACGGCAAAGCCGCCGCGCCGACCAACCGCACGTAGTCCGGTAAGGGGCCGACCAAGGGCTTCAGATACGCGATGCAGGCGGGCGTGACGAAGTTACCGTCAGCGTTGATGAACTGATCCGGCATCGGCTTGGCGCCGAAAGCGACTTCGGCCAAGGGCGCGGTGCCCAACGACCAGCGATAAGGGTCGCTCGACTCGCGGACGATACTGACCATCACGCCGGAAGTGCCGGCCAGAGCCAGTTCCACCGCCCGGCGGCCGCAGGCATAAGCCTCTTCCACATCGCCCGGGTACACGCGATCGGCCGCACACATTTGCAGCGACTCGCAGACCTGGAACTCGCCCCGCCAGCCGAAGGCGGCATGGATCATGCGGTGCAACATCATGGCGGCGCTGGTTCCCCCCATCGCGCCGAATTCCACGTTGGCGAACTTGTCGGTCACCCGCGAGGCGCTGATCGGTGTGCCGTCGGCGTAGCAGACGCCTTCGCCGCAGACGATACTGCACCAACCGTAGCGGTCGTAACAGCCGTTCACGTCGGCCAGAAAGCGGTCTTGATCGAAGGCCCGTTCCGGCAGCAAGATGATGTGCGGGGCATCGTCCTCGTGGACCTTGGCCAGGGCCGCGGCCGCCGGCAGCCAGCCAGCCGAGCGGCCAACAGTCTGGAAGACCACGAACTGATCGACCAGCTTCATGTCGCGGGCGAGCATGCCGGCCTGCTTGACCGAGATGGCCACATAGCGGGCCGCGCTGCCGAACCCGGGCGTATGATCGGTGCCGCAAAGGTCGTTGTCGACAGTCTTGGGCACACCCACACCGACCAACTCGTAGCCCTGCGTGCGGCAGTAGGCCTCTACGCGGTGGATCGTGTCCATCGTATCGTTGCCGCCGATAAGGAAGTAGTAGCGGATGTCGAACTTTCGCAGCATGGCGAGAATGGCGGGGAAATCGGCCTCCTTGATCTTGTGGCGGCAACTCCCCAGGGCCGAACTGGGCGTCGCGGACAGGGCCGCGGTCGTGGCCGGAGCCTCCGCGCCCAGGTCAATGACCTCGCCCTTGATAAAGCCTTCGATACCGAACCGCATTCCCAGCGTGCGGCCGATCGCCATCTGTCCGCGGGCGGCCTCGACGATGCCCACCAGGCTGGCGTTGATCACGCTGGTCGGTCCGCCACTCTGGCCGATGATTGCATTGCCATGAAGCATGTTAAGGTTCCTTTAGTCACGAAACTCATCGAGCCGGCCCGTCCAGGCGACGAGGTTATGGAAGAAGCGGGCGTACCAATTGCCGACTTCAATCATGCCGCTGCCCACCGCCTGCGCGATGCGCTGGTCGCCCCAATCCACGAAACCACCGACCCAGTGGGGCGCTACGTCGGTGGTCAGGGCCGCCGTCCGGCCTGCACCATATCGGCCGACGATCAACAGCGGGGCACGATCGGCCGCAGAGAAATGGAATGCCTCCCCGCTGCGGACAAGGGAAAACGACGCCACGCCCGTTTCTTTAGCTGCGAGCCTGAAACTCTTGAGAGGCACGGTGTGCAGAACGGAAAACGACGCCGCGGCCAAGAGCGTTTCCGCCCCCGGCTTGGCCGTAACCAGGTTGATGCCGCCGATCCCCGGAGGCTGGTCCCAGGGAAGGCCGGAGAGGATCTCATGCTCGGCCGCCTTCTCGATCAAACACGGCTGGGGAAAATTGCGGCGATCGTCGCTCGCTCGCATCAGTACCGGCAGAACGCTGGCCAACGGCGACTCATTATATTCTCCCAGCCGCCCGTGAAAACTCTCCCAGCCGCCGATCATCAGTAGGCCCGCACCTTCTTCCACGCGGGCGGCGATGTGCGCCATGGCCGCATGGCCCAAGCGCAGCGAAGGGTAGTCGCTAATCACATAGGCCGCGTAAGGTATGGACGCGAACTCCACTGGCGGCGGTTCCGCGCTGGGCACGTGGTCGAAGGCCGTGCCATAGTGCAAGAAGATGCCGGCCAGGTAGGCTGCGGCCCCTTGCAGATGGTCGTCACCGAGGTAGCAGATCTTGCCGGGCATCAGGTCGTCCTCGCGAAAAGCTCGCTGTAGTGCTGGGGAGTATAGAAGCGGAAATTCAGTTCGCGGAGATATTCGACCGGCCCTCCGGCCCGCTGCAGGTCCACGAGCGTCGCGATCTGCTCCTGGCTGGCATAGGCCAGGATCGCCTGGGCCTTGGTTTCGAGCATGGAACAGGGCGTTTCCACACGAATCTGCGGCGGCTCGGGGAAATCGCAATAGACGGCCAATTCATAAACGGCAGGCACGTTGGCAAGCGGCTCACCAAGCTGCGGCCAGATCCCGCCCTGGGCATGAAAGAGGCTGATCATGAGCTCTTCGTGAACGATGCGGTGGTCAGGGTGCAGGTCGGCGCTGGTGGGCACGAAGACCCGCGTCGGCCGGACCTGCCGCAAGAGCAGCGTCAGGGCGATTTGCAGGCCGAAGGACTCGTCGCACGAACCATTATCGCCGTTGGTGAAGAAAGCGCCGCGAAACGCCGCCAGCCGCCCGTCGGGATAGCCCAGGAAATAGAGCCGCTCCGGCAGCAGGCCGAGGATGGCGAACGATTGTTTGGCTTCCGCCGCGCGGACGGCGGCAATCGAGTCGCGCTGCTCGATATGGCAGTAGCCCATGCGGCCGTCGGTGGCGATGACGGCGTGGACCTCGACGCCCGCGGCGATTGCCGCCTGGAAAATCAGGCCGCCGCCGACCACGATGTCGTCGTCGTGCGGCGACACGAAGAGCCAACGTTCCGCCGGCCCTTGCCAGTCGGCAAAAAGCTCAGCAATGCAGGTAGTCGTCAGCAGGCCGGCGGGCGTGCGGCGGGTGTATTGAATCGTGGCGGACATGATGTGGTTTCCTGGAGCGTTGCGTCGAAGTTATTTTGATTAAGCTGGGCGGTGGCATGCCTTAAGCCTACTAGGCTAGGCATGTCGGCGGCAAACATGCCTAGCCTAGAAGGCTTAAGGCATGCCACCCAAATCCGGAAGTTATTCGTCGGTCACCCCTAATTCAAATTGGCACAACGCCTTGTTCTGTGGCGAGGCAGTCCCTGTTTCAACCGCCGAGGAATTCGTTGCCGATCTTGCGTGCCCGCTGGGCCTTGTCGAGGTTGATCCCCAGGCCGACGCCGACCTGCACGAGGATGTTCCAACCGGCCAGAAGCTGCAGCACACTGGCATAGCCCTCGACGCAGGGGATGCGGATCGTGGGTAGGATCGTCTCTTCGGCGGCGATGGCGATGACTGTCATGCCGACGCCGTCGACCAGCGTCGTCTTGAACTTCTCGATCTCCGCCGGGAAGGGATCGAAGACCAACACGACGTCATCAGCCGACATCACCTCTTCGACACCGTGTACGGCATACGTGCCTTCCAGGTAATCGCTCTTCTTGTGCGTGATTTCGTTGGTCTTGAGCGTGATTTCCTCGGCCACGCCGTCGTTGCGGCCGGCAAAGTAGACTGTGGGGGCCTTGGCGATCTTCTGGATCAAGGCCGGGTCGATCTCGGCTTCCAGCACCTGTCGGGCCTTGGCGGCCGCTTCCTGTTGGTTGCGGACCAGCGGCGACGATGGCTCTGCGGCGACGATCAGCGAGCGATAGAACAGGGCTTGTTCCACAACGCTCTTGGTGGCCGCCACGGCATCTTCCTTGCCGCATTTCAGCGTGAAGCAGCGGTCCGAAACGGTTTCCAGCGTGCAGGGGCTATTGGCCGACAGACCGAACCGCTTCGTGTGCCCTTGCTTGCCGAGCTGCGCGAATAGGGAGATCAATTCCTTGGTCTTGCCGCTGTTGCTGGCCCCAAAGACGACGAACTTCGAGAGGTCGTACTCGTGGGCCTGGCGGGCGCCGTCGGTGGCCGCCGCCACCGGCACGCCCAGCCGCAGGATCTCGGCAATCAGGTTCTTCGCCGGGAAGATGCGGCTGGATCCCTCGCCGGTGAGGAACAGTTTCCCCGTCGCGAGGATCACGGCGGCGGCGTCCGTCGCTGCCCGGAAATCCAACGTGCCGATCAGGCCGGGCGTTTCCAACATCTCGCGGACGAGGGCAAAACTCTTGTACTTGGGATCGTGAAGGTTCATGGTTTTATTGGGGTTAAGTGGTATGACACCAACCCGAAGCGCAAGCGAGGACCCCTCGCTCGCGCTTCGGGTTGGTATTGATCAACTTTGTTGTCGGGGTAACACGTCTGGAAAAATCTGCGTGAACGGGTACAATCCTGGAAATCATGGATACCAGTGCTTCTCCCGCGACAAGTCCCAGCAACAACGAGCAGCCGCACGTCGGTCCGAACCTGCTGCGGCGGATGAACGAGCGGCGGGTGCTGGAGACGGTGCAGGCACACGGCGGGCTGTCGCGGGCCGATTTGGCCCGCCTGACGGGCATCAGTCCTCCCACGGTGTCGAAGCTCGTGCGCTCGCTCTTGGCCGCGCGGTTGCTGGAGGAAGGCGCGGCCCCCGGCGCGGTCCTGGGCCGCCCGGCCAAAGTCCTGCGGCCGGCCAACCAGGCGGCACGGGTCCTGGGCGCGGTCGTCGATATCCGCGAGTGCTCGATCGCCGCCACGGGCCTCGACGGCCAGTTGCAAGCGGAGCGCGTCCTGAACTTCGCCACGCCGGACGACTACGATGCGATCCTGGAGGCAATCGTCGCGCATGCCCGCCAACTCATCCCCACGGAGGAACAGGCCGCCACGCTGGCACTGGGCCTGACCGCCCCAGGGCTGATCGATCGGCAGCAGCAACAAGTGCTCTTTTCGGCCAACTTGCACCAACTCGACGGGCGTTTCCTGGCCGCCGACTTGCACGAGCGATTGGGGCTGCGCACGGTGCTGCTGCACGAGACCGATGCCCTGTGCCTGGGCGAGCGGGCCTTCGGCCAAGCACGCGGCATGGACGACTTCGCCCTGGTCGATGCCACCGGCGGACTGGGCGTGGCCGTGATGAGCCGCGGCCAGGTGATGGCCGGACATAGCGGGCTGGCGGGCGAGATCGGCCACATCACCGTCGATCCACAAGGCCGACGATGCGGCTGCGGCAACGTCGGCTGCCTGGAAACCGTGGCCTCGGATCTCGCCCTGGCCGGCATGATCGCGGAGAAGATCGGCACGCCGCTGAGCATTGCCCGGGCCTTCGAACTGGTCCGTTCCGGCCAATTGGCCGCCGACGCCCAGATCGACCGCACGATCGAGTTCCTGGCCATCGGCATCGCGGCCATCGTCAACATTTTCAATCCGGCGGCCGTGTTGGTGCAAGCCCGCATGTTCGACGTCCGCGCGGGGACCTTCGAGCAATTGCTGGAACTTGTCCAGCGCCGCGCGCTCAATCCCACGTTGGCCGACTGCCGGATCATGCGGGCGTCGGGCAGCAAGCTGCAGAGTGCTGTGGCGGGGATTATCCATCATTTGACGTCCGTGCTCGGACCGAGGATGTAAGGGGCGGCGGGTACTGAGTACTAAGTACTGAGTACCGAGTACTCAGGTTTCGTCTGGATCTGGCCGGAACTGCGCAGGCTTGTTTCGGCCTACAGACTCGAATCGATAAAATCAACTGCAACTCTCAACCAACCGGTTCATCGCGTCCTCCTGGATCTCAATCGATTCGACCAGCTTGAATTGCGTGCGGCAGCGATCGAGATTGTGGCCGTCGCGGTGCACTTTGAAATAAATGTCGCCGGCAAGGAAATCGGCCAGGAAGCGGATGCCGATCTCGAAGGTGATCAGCTTGCCGGCAAACGCCAGATTCTCTTTCTCGACCGGGTTGAGCATCTCGCCCGCGCTGGCCAGGTAGCCGCGCACGAGGGCCTCGAACATGGGAAACTGCATACAGACCTTCGACAGGTCCTTTTCGTCTTCCATCGCCGGGCTGGTCGTGGTGCGGACCATGTCGCCGAAATCGTACAGGGCCAGCCCCGGCATGACCGTATCGAGGTCGATGACGCAAATGCCCTCCTGCGTGACGTCGTCCAACATCACGTTGTTGAATTTCGTGTCGTTATGTGTCGTTCGCTCGGGCAGGACCCCCTGGGCTTGCAACTCGACCAGCCGCGAGACCATCGGCTTGTGGCGTAAGGCGAAGTCGATTTCCGCGCGGGCCGCCGCGGCCCGATTGGCCGCGTCAGACTCGATGGCCTTTTCCAAGTCGGCAAAACGCTTGGGCGTATTGTGAAAATCGGGGATCGTGTCGTGCAATCGCGGGGCACTCAGGTCGGCCAGCAGGCCCTGGAATCGGCCGAACGCCTTGGCCGCCTGAAATGCCTGCTGTGTCGATTCCACCGCGTCATAGGTCCGGGCGTTTTCGATGAAGACGTACGTCCGCCAGCATTCGCCTTGAGAATCGATGAAGAACATCCGCCCGTCGCAGGCCGGCACCAGCGTGAGGGTCCGCCGCGTCACGTCGGGCTGGCTGGCGAGCTTGATACGCAGGTGATCATTGACCCGCTGAATGTTCTCCATCAGCCCGCAGGCGTTCTTGAAAACGTTCTGGTTGATCCGCTGGTGGATATAGCGGATGCTCGTGCCGCCCTGTCGATAAGTGGCGGCGTACGTGTCGTTGATGTGCCCGGTGCCGTACGGCTCCGCGCTCTGAAAGTCGGCGAAGATCTGGAAGTTCTGCGACAGGGATTGAATGTCGTGGCGGAGTTGCATAAAGTCGCCCTCTTACAAATCGACCTTGACGCCCGCCAGCCGCCGGGCAATCGGCTCGATGTCGTTGCGGCTGGAGAGATCGAGTACAGGCTTTTGGCACCAGACCACGCCGAACCGCTCGCCCAACCGGTCGGTGGCGTACTGCACGGCGTCGGTCACTTCATATTCGCCCCGCGGCGACGGCTCGATGTTGCGGCATGCCTCGAAAATGGCCGGGCTGAACCGCCAGCAATTCATGCTCACGCCCAAGGGGCGCGGCAGGCTGGCCAACGTAGCCGGGTCGGGCTTCTCGATGATCCGCTTCAGACGCACGGAGCCGTCGGCCTCGGTAACCCGTTCGACCACAGAGAAGCTCGATATCCGCTCCGGGGCGATGTTGCTTTCCGCCACCAGCGTCTCCTGGTCGAAGACCGCCACGGCCGGCCCCTGTGCCTCGCGCAGTCCGCAGAGGGCCTCCAGCGGGTAGTAGTTATCGGAGTTGATCATCACGAAGGGCCGCTGGCCGACGACCGGCTCGGCGGCCGCGACCGCGTCGGCCGTGCCCAACGGCTGCACCTGCACGGCGAACTCAATTGTCAGCCGCCGCGGCCGCAAGTCGGTGTAATACTGCTGCATCTGGCCGTGCTCCGGTCCCACGACTAGGCAGGCCCGGGTGATGCCCGCGTCGGCCACCACGCCCAGGACATAATCCAGAAACGGCCTGCCGATAGGGATCATGGCCTTGACGCCGCTATCGGCGACAGCCGCCCGCTGCGGATCCAAGGCCACCGCCGGGTCCGATTTCCGCATGCGTTTTCCCAGCCCGCGGGCGAGAATTACGACCTGATCCATCGCGTACTCCTTCATATAAAGGGTTTATTTTAGCAAAGCTAAGAAAAGAGTCAAGTCACCCCTCCGTAGCACAGAATTCATTCCGTTTTGCCCTAAGAAGGGCAAGGCCACAGAATAAATTCCGT
>Ga0181529_10001343_pt1 | contig 32059 bp, 22 predicted proteins | sample PEATcosm2014_Bin_36_FD_119763 | JGI IMG/M metagenome (GOLD analysis project Ga0181529, IMG submission 119763) | Peatland microbial communities from MTU Mesocosm Facility, Houghton, MI, USA - PEATcosm2014_Bin10_30_metaG | ecosystem: Environmental > Terrestrial > Soil > Wetlands > Peat | place... | reverse complement strand
TGTGCGGCCGGGTTTGCGGCAGCCTGGCGGCTGCGAGCGAGGCGAGACGCAGTGGCCGCGTGGGTGGCGGCAGCCCTGGCAGCGGGAGTCGTCAGCCAACAGTTTGTGGTGTTCACGATAGCCACGGCAATGATGTTCTATACCATCGTCGCCGTCGCAGTGGGGCTGGCCTGCGAGACGGCAGCGGCGCCGCAGCGGGGTGTCCCGAAAATCCCGGCGCTCGCGGTCGCCGCGGCGCTGGTCTGCCTTGGCGTGCGCTTTGCCGTTTCGGATCGGGCTCTGGAGCTGGCCCAGCGCGATATCAACTCCGGGGACGCCGCATTGGCTGCCATGCACTACGTCCAATATGAACGCTGGCGGCTTCCGGGAACCGCCGCCGACCTCTGGTATTCCCGCGCATTGCTCGATCTGGCGCACCGGACCAAAAACCCGGCGACCGCGGTACGCGCTACAGCCGAAGCCGGCACGGCAGCGCTGCGGGCCACTGGCACCGCGGAATACCCCGCCAACGCCTGGTACAGCCTGGCGGCGTTCTTTGCTTCACAAGACGATGCCGCTGATGCTGAGATGAGCCTGCGCGCCGCGATTTCCGCCAATACTCAGTGGTTCAAACCGCACTGGGCCCTGGCGCAGTTGCTGCTGATCGAGTCTCGACTGGACGAAGCACAAGGGGAAGCCGCTCTGGCCGCGGTGCTGGATGGCGGGAAGTTTCCTGAAGTTACCGGCACCTGGCACGAGATCAGTGCGAAACAACGCCAAGTGGCCCCGCAACCTAAGTAAACTTTCATCGCGCAGTCCACGCAACTTAGGTAAAATCTCGTCGCCAAGGCGAGCGGGCCCGGTCTTCGCACTTAAAATAGAAAGCAGGAGAACCCAAATGAAACTGGTCTTAAGAGCTTTACTAATCCTCGCTTGTGTAGTTACGGCATTTGCCCAGACTCCCGTTGTGGCATCCGGCGGAGTCCTGAATGCAGCGAGCTTTGCGACTAACCAAGGCGTCGCTCCGGGTTCTCTGGTTTCGATCTTCGGGACCAACCTCGCCAGCAGTTTGGCCCAGGCCGATTCCATCCCTCTCTCCACGTCACTGGGCAACGTGACTGTGATGTTCAATAACATACCGGCGCCGCTGCTGTTCGTAAATCACGATCCCGTAAATGGCGATCAGATCAACGCCCAGTTGCCGTTTGCGATTGGCACCGGCAATGCGCAGGTGACCGTCACCCGCGGCAGTACCGTGTCGGCGCCTGTAAACCTCAACGTCATACCCGCGGCGCCGGGCATCTTCGCGGTGAATTTCGGAGTCGGCCAAGCCATCGCGTACGGCGGCAGTGACGGCCAGCTTGCGGCGGTCGCGGGCTCTGTTTCCGGCTTGACCACGCATCCAGCAAAGATAGGCGACCCGCAAACTCTGGAGATTCTCGCCACTGGTCTCGGTGCCGTGAATCCGCCGGTAACCACGGGGAGCGCTGTCACCGACGGCCAGATTCATTACACCGCGGTGAATCCCACCGTGATGGTTGGCGGCGTGGAGGCCCAGTTGGTCTTTTCCGGAATGCAGCCGCAGTTTCCCGGGGTGTACCAGATCAACATCATCCTCGCTCCCGGCACTCCAACGGGCAACGCGGTCCCACTCCAGTTGGTCATGAGCGGGATCACCACGACGGATCAAGTTACCATCGCGGTTGCAAATTAAGCCCGCCAGCCAGAGGTGGGACAGACGGTTCTGGTGGTCTGTCAGAGTGTCCTTTTTTAACGGGGCATGACAGACCACGAAAGGCGATGGTCTGTCCCACCTGTTACCAGGAGTTGCGTCCACTCAGTACTTCGGGGACCGTCTGTAACAGGACTTGCAGGTACATGCGCAATGAGCGGCTTCTTACCAGCTTAAGATCAAGGGCGCGGCGTTCGGCGTAGCTCAGCCGGTTGCGTCCCGACACCTGCCACAGCCCCGCCAGTCCCGGCTTGACTTGAAGGATCTCGTTTGCCGCGGCGCCATAGTACCGGTCGAGTTCGGTTGCGGTAAGAGGCCTGGGGCCAACCAGCGACATCTCGCCCGAGATCACGTGCCAGAGCTGGGGGATCTCATCCAGGGAATGGCGGCGACAGAAGCGCGCGAACCAATTGGTGACGCGGGGATCAGAATTCCGCTTGGTTTCAGGCCCTTGATCGTCGTGGATGTGCTCGATCCAACGAGGGCTTTTCCCGGCCTGCGGCGAGCTCTGGTCCCACATGGTGCGGAGCTTGAGCAGCCAGAGTGTCGATCCGCACCATCCTATGCGGCGGTGGGCGATCAGCGGCGAACGGCGCGATAGAAGCGATACAGCCACCGCACTGGCGCCTAATACGGGACTTATCGCCGCGAGTAAGACAGCGGAGGCAACTCGCTCGCCAATCCCGACCGCGTGCCAAAGCAGATCGGCGGCGGGCGGCGTTTCGCGAACAATCCCGATTGAACCCATAGCTAGGGCGATGTTAGCGCCGGCGATTATCGGGCTTGTTGGAAAGGTGTAAACAGAGGGTAAAATCGCATGGGCCGAGAAAGCAGCGGAGGCGGCGTCAGGCTGGCAGACGAATCAGAAAACGAGCGCCGCGACGGGTGCTTGAGTCGGCCCAAATCTCGCCGCCGTGATCGAGGATGGTGCGCCTCGAGAGGGCCAGACCAAGGCCCATCCCATGGCGTTTGCCGGCGGTGGCGAAAGGCTCGAACAGATGCGGACGCACTTCGCTGCTGATGCCGGCGCCGTCGTCCTCCACGCTAACGACGACGGAGTGGTCCTCGGATTCAGCCGAAACGCGCACGTGGCCTCCGTGCGGCAGAGCGTCGATCGAGTTGGCGATCAGATTCTGGAAGACTCGCTCGACGGACGGCCGGTCGAGGGTGAGTTCGATCTCGGAAGAAACATCGCACGCCAGAGAGACGCCGGGGCGGGCCGCGGCATCGGCGAGCGAGTCGCAGGCGGCGAGAACGACATCGCGCAAACGGCAGGCTTCACGGCGGCGGCTGCGACCGCGACTGGTGTCGGCCAGTTCCTGCAGCATCGCCAGAATCTGCCGCGACGAGGCGTAGATGCTGGAGGCCAGCTTTCTTACCTGGTCGATGGAGAGTTCCGCATCCACCAGCATTTCCGCGCCGCCGTAAATCGCCGCCAGAGGATTACGGAGGTCGTGGATGATGGAGGTGGACAGACGGCCGACGGTGGCGATCCGCTCCTGGCGAATCAGTTCCTGGCGCGCAATGCGCAGGGAAGCGCACATTTCGTTGAAGCTTTCGGCCAGCCGTCCCAGTTCGTCGGAGCTGGACACGGGGACCTGCGCGTCGTAGTCGCCGGTCGCGATTCGCTCGGCCGCCTGCTCCAGAGCGCGGAGGGGCTGTACGATGCGCCGGGCCAGCAGGTACGTGCCAGCGAGTCCGAGCGAGATCGCCAGCATCCAGATCAACACCATCTGGACGCGCAGGGTCGCCAAGCGCGAGTCGGCGGCCTGGAAGGAGCGCAGAATCCGGAGTTCGCCAACCTGGTGGCCCGCAATGTCGGCGAGTGGCATGACAAACTGCGCATAATTCGAATCGGCGATGCGCACCTGCTCCCGGCGGGTGAGATCCGCGGGCACGCTGACGGGAAGCGTGGATGCGATGGGCCGGCCACGCGAAAAGAAAACGAAGTCGCTTCCGGTGGCTTGCTTCAGTTCGCGCGCCAGGGTGGTATCCACTTCGAAACAGGCGACCAGCACATTGAGCAGCGCGGATCCGTGCGCGGCGGCCACATACACCGGCGTCACCACGGTCTGGTAAAGCCGTCCCTTTTCGATCACGAATCCGGTGGCCTGGCCGGGAAAGCGGCTGGCGGCGGCGGCGAGGGGGAAACTGGGAGCGGTCTCCAGCGCCGGGCCGAGCGAGGCGATCACCGCTCCGCCGGGCTCCAGGACGTAAAACAGAGTGCGGCTGGGAGCGATGCTGTTCCAGAGATCGCTGGCGGTGTCGCGGATGGTGTTCTGATCGCGCGTGCCGAATGCGGCCCGCACGTCGGACATGCGGCTCAGCACCAGGCTGACCGACGCCAGCCGCTCCGCACGCGCCCGCCACAGCGATTCATACGCGCGGGAACTGGCGGCCACTTCTTCATCCAGCATGACGGTGGCATTGCGCATGAAGTGGCTCTGCACCAGCCAGCCGGCGACAGCCAGCAGGCAGGTGATGGCCCCAGAGGTGGAGAGCATGATCTTCCACAGCAGCGACATGGATTGCAGGCGGCGCACGGCTATTTGTGAGCGGCGGGATAGAAGCCCGCGTCGTCCGGCGCAGGCGGGTAATCCTGCCCGTACTTGTTTTTATGCGGAATGGAGAGATAGCCGGTCTCGGAAATGGAGACTAGCGGAAGCGAAACACGCTCGCCGGTGATGGTGACGCGCCGGCCCGCGCTTCGCAACGCGGCTTGGGTGGCGCGTTCGTGAAAGAAGGTGAGATCGTGCGCGCCCTCCGGCACGCCCGCGATCTCGAAACGTCCGTCCGCTTTAGTGATGCCGAACAGCGACGTGTCCAGCACCACGATCACCGCGCTCATACTGGAATGGATGTTACAAAACACACGCACGATGCCGGGGCGGCTGAAAAGAATGCTGCGCGTGGAGCCGGGCGGATACAGTCCCACGTCGAAAAGCTGGCCATCGTAATTGGAAAACGCGTTGTGGAAGACCGGATCGAGATTGGGAAAATCCACCGTAGAGCCCACGGTAACGATCAAAAGATGCGGCTGAAAGGCTTTGTCCTTCTGCAGCATGCGGACGTGCAGCGGAACTGGAGGCAGCGCCGCGCCGACCGGTTCCAGCCAGACTGCCACGCCGGAGTAGTCGTGGTGCTGGCGGACCGCCGGCGCGCGGGAATCGACCAGTTCCACGCGGCCCGACAGCGTGGCGGCGAAGCCCGGACTCGCCAGCACGGCGCTAAAACAGATACGCGAAAGCAAGGTCATAATGAGGGTTGAGGCGAGTTGGCGACCCAATGTAAGCCGTCTGGACGATTGCCGACTCAAAGCTGGCCACCACGTTCGAGACAATCTGGTACATGGCGTTAGCGCCATAGGATTCGTTTCTGGAGATCAAGCCGGTTTGCAGGTCGCGGTTGCGGTCGTCTTCCTCGCCGCCAAACAGGTGAAACGACAGGCGGCGGGTGGCGCGATATTCGAGTTGCGCCCAGCCGCCGGCGCCATGCACCGCCCTCGGGGCGCCAAGGTAGGACACCACGACACCTTGGCGAAGGCCGCCAATCACGCCCAGGTTTTCGCCGAGGAAAGCGGCGCCGGTAAGCGTGAAGGCGCGCGCCAGGGGAATGCGCCAGTCCACGGAAGCAATGCGCGACGGCACGGTAACCCCAAGTAACTGCGAGTTACTGACATGAAAACCGGGCGCAATCTCGAAGTCGCCGTTGTCACCGGACTTCATCCAAAACACGAACCTACCTTCGAGCGCCGGCCGGCCGGCGGGTGCGTAGGAGGAGTATTCGGCGGGTACGTTGCCGGTCTCGCCGGTTTCGAGGACCCCGGCTTGGGCGCGGAGCCCGGCGGAATCGCCGAACAGAAATCGCCGCTCGATGCGGGCCTGCGGCCGCCAGAGCCAAAGGTTGCCAGCGCCGGTGAGCGGCGAGTAGCCGACTTGGGCCAGTGAATCCGGCTCGCGGGGCGCCAGGATGGGCTTGTCTTGCGCCACGGTAAAGGTTGTGTTCGTCCACTGAAAACTGAGAGACGCGATCCTCAAACGGACTAACTGATCCAGCGAGGTACCCGAGCCGCCGAACAGGTCCACGTATGCGTCGCCGGAGACTTCGGCGCCCGCTATGCGCTCCGGGGATTGAAACTTCAACCCGACGATGGTTTGGCGCAGAGTGGCGCCATCGGAACGCGCGGCGGCTTGGGGAGCAGCGGTCGTCGGGTCCTGCTCGCCGCCGCCGTATTTGCCGTTCATATACGAATTGAACAGAACCATGCCTGCGAGCTGGATCGCCGAATGGTGGTCGGATTCGATGCGGTCCTGGGCCAGGTCGTGGATCCTCTGTTCCGCTACATCGACCCGCTCCGCAACAGGCGAGGCCGCCGGAGCGGATGCCGCGGTGGGAGCGGCGGCCGCGGAAGCGATTTGCTCGCGCAGCGAGCGGATCTCCGACATCAGTTCGCGGTTCTGTTGTTCCAGAACGTCGAGGCGCTGCAGGATACGGTCCAGGTCCGCCGGCTCGCGCGATTGCGCGGCCAATACGCCGGGAACCAACGCCAGCAAGAAGAAACGCAGCTTAAGGTGCATGGATCAATTCCTTGACCTTGCGCCGTATGGCGCTCGGCGAGTATGGCTTGGGGAAGAACGCGTTCGCGCCCAGGCTCAGGGCGCGTTCTGGAGAATCCGGGTCTGGATCCCCGCTGGTGACCAGGATGGGCAATTGGGCGAAGCGCGGCTGGTTTCTCAACCGCGAAATCAACTCAAAGCCGTCCATCGACGGCAGGTGAATATCGGTGATGACCGCTGCGATTTCGGTCGAGTCCAGAATAAGCAGCGCTTCTTCCGCCGTCGACGTGTGAGCGAGGCGCGGCTCCGTATCGCCGTCGAAAGCGATTTCCATCGTGGAGATGCAATGGGATTCGTCTTCGACCAAAAGTATCGTGCGGCGCGGTGCCATTCCTCCACGTCCTTAAGGGATAAAACGATAACCAACGCCGTGCATGGTCACGAAATGGCGGGGGGTTTCCGATTCCGTCTCCAGCTTCTGGCGCAGGCGCACGACGTGGGCGTCCACCGTTCGCGTATTCGGAAAGGCGTCGTAGCCCCATACCGAGTTGAGGAGCACGTCGCGGCTCAAAGCCCGGTCGGGGTTCTGCACGAAGAACACCAGCAGTTTGTACTCCGCCCTGGTGAGCTTAACCTCATCGCCGTGTTTGCGCACCACGGAACGGTCGAGGTCGACTTCCACGTCGGAAAACGTGATGGCGTGGCTGGCTTCGGGAGTCGTGCGGCGCAGGACCGCCCTGATCCGCGCCAGCAGCTCGCGGGTGCCGAAGGGCTTGACAATATAGTCGTCAGCTCCAATTTCGAGCATCAGCACCTTGTCGATCTCGTCGCCGATGGCGCTGAGCACGATCAGCGGCGTCTGCACGCCGGCGTTCCGCAGCGCTTTGCAAACGTCCACGCCGCTCAGGCCGGGCATGCGGAGGTCAACCACGATCAGGTTGGGGCGCGCGGTCATGGCTTCCTGCAAGCCGGTCTTGCCATCGGCCGCGAAGATTGCGCGAAACCCCTCCTTTTCCAGCATCACGCCGATTACTTCGCGAATGCCGGCATCATCGTCGATGACCAGGATGGTCTGCATTCCTCAGGCCACTAATTCTATCCGATTCCCCACGGCCGCGCACGCTCGATACGAAGCCAAAGCGTCCCCCTCGCGTGCACCCCGCGGCGGCTGATAACGGCAGCCATTGCCGCAGACGGATTCCAAGTGCCGGTGCCCAAAAGCGCCCAGCTTCTTGCGCAGGCGGGCCAGGTGCACGTCCAGCGTGCGGGTTCGAATCTGCCCGCCGTAGCCCCAGACGGCTAACAGAAGATCCGTCCGGGTGAAGATCTCGCCGTTGTGCGCTGCCAGAAAGCTCAATAGCAGGTATTCCTTGGCGGTCAGCGAGATGGATTCGGAATCCAGCGTCACCGCGTGATTCGAGAAGTCAATCGTCAGACGGGCATCCTGGTAGGGTTCCCGATTCGTGTTAGCGGCCCAAAGTGGTTCCATGTTGGTGCAACTCCTCGATACGGATGTTAACGGGAAGACTACTCAGAGGTCGTTGGGAATTTGTAAAGAGGGTGTAAAAGTATCGGAGTTCCCGGTAGCGTCGGCGGTCTTGCCAATGTACTGACTGTTTCGTACCAGACTTTCGACTCCTCAGAACGACCAAAGCACGCTCGAGTAGCCTGTGTGGGCGTGAAAGCCCTGGTCATAACCCAGCAGGTGAAACAGTTCGCCGTAGCCATAGAACTGCCATCCTACGTTCCATCGCAGCTTAGGCGTCAGCCGGATCGAAAGCCGTGCCATCGGAGACTGATAGGTGAGCGGGAAGGTCTGCACGGAGTCGAGCAGCTCCGCGATCGGGTCGGTTACTCCAACCGGCACCGCCGAGGCGCGGCCGTCGCCGGTGTCCTTGGTGATAGTGTAGCCGGCGTATAGGTCGGCGCGACGGCCAATTCCGAAACGTACGCCCGCGTTGGCGGCGTGGATGTTACTGATGTAAATCGAATCGTAACTGGTCTGGAGCTGCGGGGTTTGGACACCGGCGAAGAAGGCCAGCCCGCCCACCGTATCCAGGTGTAGCTTCGAGTAACTGGCATCGAAGGTCAGCCAGTTTCGCAAGGCGAACGACGCTGCTGCGTTGTATTGCCGCGATCGCGAACTGTAGGTCGTGAAAGAAAGCGGAGCGTTCTCGTTGTACAGCTCCTTGTAACCGGCAGAGAGCTGTAGCCTGCGCTTGCGGTACTGGATGCGCCCGCCGAGCGTGTGATAGTTGCGGTCACTCATCGGCGTGAGCGGGCGATCGGCATGGCCAATCGCGCCTTCCAGGTTGATCGTCAGCGGCTGAAGCGGACGGAAACGGACGCCGAAACTGTCGGCGTTCAGGCGGCTTGTCTGTTGGTAAAGGTCGCTCACCGCGCTGCCGGCCACAGACGGAAACGAGAACGCCTCCAGAAAACGAATCTGGCGGTCGGAAACGGTGAAGCCGGCATATACGCTGAGCCACTTATTGAAACGGTAGTTCAGGTCGGTAGAATTGGCGACGGTGCGGACGCCGAGAAATTTGAAGTTCAGCGTGGTCGCGGCGCCGGTGCCGTTATCGAATTCGGTGAAGTAGGAATCGCCGTCGATGCGTGTGTCATGCACCGCCGTGTTGTTGACGATGCTCAACCGGCTGGTGGGGAAAACGCTGAAGTTGAAATCGCCAGCCACCACCGGCCGCTGCGCATCGCCACTCACCACGATCTGGCGGTTGTCCGCGGCGCCAATACTGTTGAGGCCGGTGGTCACCTCATTCAGCGCAAATCCGCCCGTGCCCAGGTTGTAGGTCAGGCGCGCGTTCAGCGCCCAGTATTTGTGGCTGCCATAAACGTTGCCGAACCAGCCGGGATTCGATCCATGGTTCGGTTCCGTGCGTTGGAATTGCGTGAGCACCGTGGGATCTGTCGACACACCGGAGGTTTCATTGCCGGTCAAGCTGTAGCCCGAGTCGTCCTTGAAGAAATCCCAGGTGTGACGGGCGATGAAACGGAGACCGCTCCAATCGGCCAGGATGCCGATGCGGTACTCATTCCACTGCTGCTTCACGTTTTCAAACACCGGGAAGGCGGAGGAAAACGTATCGAAACCCTGTACGGTGGAAAGAGCCGGCCCGTTCTGTGTGTTGCGGCTGTAACCCAGTTCCACCTGGAAGTGCGACTGTGGAAAGAGCGTCAGAGAGTGATCCTGTAACCCGCGCACGGTGTCCATCAGATGTTCGCCGCCGGAGATCGCCAGGCCGGGGTTGTAGTAATCGTTCTCGCGCCAGAGCATGTCGTAACGGTAGAGGCCATTCTTCTGTATGCGCAGGCTGGCCGTTTCATAAGGGTCGTTGCCGAGCCCGATGGTAGAGAGTACAACCTCGTCAAACCAGCGGCCATGGCCCTCCTTCGAATTGATACTCAGGTTGGTCGCCAGCAGGCGGATGCCGTCACCGTAATTGACGTCGCTGCGGTAAGTATCCGCGCTGCCGCCGGTCAGGCGCCACCGGTACCCAAGTTCGAACGAGTCGACGATATTGTAGTTGACGAAATCGTCGCCGCGCGCAATGCCCACCGCTTCAGGCGTGGGCGCAATCGCCTGCTGCGCCCGAAGGGCTCCACAGACGGCGACAATCAGGCAGCAGCGCTTGAACATGGCGGTCATCGCAGAAAGGTCTCGTCGGCGTTCGAGCCGTGGATGCGCACGTGGCATGTGGTGCAGCGCTGGTAGCGCGGATCGAGCAGGTTGTGCTGCGACGTCTGAATGGGAACGCCGTTGATGCGAGTTCCGGAAGCGCCGCCGTTGTGGCATCCCAGGCACAGGGTGAACACGACCGGCCGCCGCAGCAGGCGCTCATTCGTCGAGCCGTGGGGAAAGTGACAGACTTCGCAGCCTTCCACGCGCACGGGCGGGTGCTCATATACGAACGGGCCGCGCATATCCACGTGGCACTTCAGGCAGGCTTCTTCATTGCCCAGCGCCTGGTCCACCATGCGCGGGTGATCCGACATGCGCCAGGTGGGAGCGAATGCGCCATGGGGATTGTGGCAATCCGAACAGTCCATAAAGCCTTCATTGACGCGGTGCTTGCTCGGCATTTCGAACTGCGCACGGATGCCGGCGTGGCATCCGTAACACAGCTCCGTCTGCTTTTTGGCGAGCAGAAACTTGGGGGTTGGCGAATGATGAATGGAATGGCAGGAAGTGCAGGCGACATCGGCGAGCGTGTGCTCCGAGCGGCGTATGTTGGCCTTTTGAAAATCGCGGGCATGGCAGGTGAGGCAGGCTTCAAGCGCCGCAGCCTGCGGCATCAGGGAGAACGCATTGGGAATGGTGGCTTTGCCGCCGCGCGCGGCCACGTGCGCTTCGCCCGGCCCGTGGCAGCTCTCGCAACCAGTGCGGCTGGGTGGCAAATCGCCGGATGCCACACTTTTGAAATGCGGGTTCTTATAAAAGTTCAGCCAGACGTCGGCATGGCAGGTCTTGCAGGCGTTGCTGCCCACGTATCCCCCAGCGCCCGATGTGCCGGGGTTCTGTGCGGCAACGCCCACAGCCATAACTTCCAGTAACAGCCCGCACACGTTGAGTATCATGGCCCAGCGCATCATCACCCAATGATACTGGCAGGTAGGAGCCGATCTTTCGAATCGCAAGACAGTTTACGGCAGAGTTTACCTATGTTCCAGGCATGTTATGGACGGCATCAGACTCTCGGTTCTAAGGTGTTACACACGCAAATCGAATTGGCAGGTTATAAGAGAATCAGTGAGACTGAACAGACTACGACCCACACTGCCAACGATTGTTCTTCCTCTGCTGCTTTCGATCTGGTCGCCCGCGCGGCTGGCGGCCCAGCTCGCCGGCATCGTCGGAAGTGTCTTCGATCCCTCCGGAGCCTCGATTAACGGCGCCACGGTTCGCGCCACCAACACCGGCACGGGCCTGGAATGGCAAACCAAAACCAGTCCGCAGGGCGATTATTCGCTCGGGCTTCTTCCGCCAGGAGTATATGTGGTGGACGCTGCGGCCGCCGGCTTTTCTCCCTCGCGCACAGACGGCATCAAATTGGCGGTAAATTCGACGCTCCACATCGATCTGCGGTTGGCGCTGCCGGAGGTCAAAGAGAATCTGCAGGTGGAGGCGGTGGCGCCTCTGGTCGAGGCCGAAACATCCGAGCAAGGCCTCGTGGTCAGCGGACAGATGATCGGCGATCTTCCGCTCAATGGACGCGATTTTCTGCGGCTCGCGAAACTGGCTCCGGGCGTATCCGGCGCGACCGATAATCCCGCCTCACCGGCCGGCCCCTTCAACGTAAACGGCCAGCGGGACCTTTCCAACAATATTCTGATCGACGGGATCAACGTGAATGCGGGCGGCAGCGCCAACGGACGCATCAGCCTCGCGCCCGGCAACGATCCGGCCGTCGGTCAGTCGGGCAGCAGCGTGGCGTTGGTCTCAGTGGACGCGGTTTCCGAATTCAAGGTGCAGACGCAGACGCAAACCGCGGAGTTCGGCGGCTTCTCGGGCGCCGTCATCAATGTAAACACCAAGAGCGGGACCAACGGGTTCCACGGCAGCGGCTTCGAGTTTCTTCGCAACAGCGATCTGGACGCCAATAACTTCTTCAACAACGCCAACGGCGTTTCGAGGACGCCGTCTCGCAATAATTTCTTCGGCGGCACCATCGGCGGCCCTATCCGCAAGGACCGCACGTTCTTCTTCGCCTCGTTCGAAGGCTTGCGCCAGCGCGTCGGAGTGAATGCCAACGCGCGGGTACCCTCGCTGGCCGCCCGCGCCGAAGCCAGCCCGGCCATCCAGCCTCTGATCGACGAATACCCTCTGCCGACCGGCCCAGACAACGGTGATGGCACCGCGAGCTATTTCGCCACCGCTACCAACCTGGTCGGCGAAACCGACTTCAGCGCTCGTCTCGACCACCGTTTTTCCAACAACGACGATTTTTTCGCGCGATATTCGTTCAGCGACTCACTCGGCCTGCTCCGCTCGTTTTACCTCAACACTCTTTCCCGCAACCGCTCCAGGCTGCAAAGCTTGAGCCTCTCGGAAGTGCACCGCTTCAACACGAATCTGTTCAACGAGGCGCGATTCGGGTTCGTACGGAGCGCCAATATCTCGGTGGGGGCCGCCGACAGCTTCGGCGGCGCCGAGCCGATTCCGTTGAATGCGGCGGGTGACGCTACTCTGCCGGGAATGGATATCTTCAGCCTGCCCTTCGCCGAATCGCCCGACCCCCCGGAGTTGCAGAACAATAATCTGTTCAGCTTCAACGACGACGTAACTTACATCCACGGGCGGCATACCTTCAAATCCGGCTTCTGGGTGCGGCGCACACAGGGCAACGTCAACCTCCAGCCGCTTTCTAGCGGCGTCTATTTCTTCGATACGGTCGCCGACCTGGTCAACAATAATCCCGCCTCTTACTTCAACCAAATCGCGGAAACCGGTTTCGGCGTGCGATTCACCAATCTTGCCTTTTACGGCCAGGACGACTTCCGTATCACGCCCCGGCTGAAGCTCAACCTCGGGCTGCGTTATGAGCTCGACACGGTGCCGGCCGAGGCCCACGGCCGCTTCAGTCCCATCGTGGGGCTGAATCACTTCGCCACCGCGACTTTGGGCCCTCCCGGCGCACCCGTGCACAATGGCAACTATGACAACCTTGCCCCCCGCGTTGGCTTCGCTTACGAGCTTACCAGCGATGCGAAGACCGTCTTGCGCGGCGGGGCCGGTGTCTATTACGATCTGCCGACGATCAATGCCACGCAACTGGCGTTTGGGCCACCCTTCAAGATCACCAATTTTCTCCTCGGCAGCGCGCTGGGAGGTCCCGTGACCGTGCCGGTCGACCCGGGGCTGCTCGTCACCGCGATCACCGGCATGCCGCCGTTTGGCAGCGCCACAGTTTACGATCCCACCAACTTTCGAACCCCCTTCACTTATGAGTACAGCCTGAACCTGCAACGGCAGCTCGATAGCAAGACGATCGCGCAGGCCAGCTACATCGGAGCACTCGGCCGGAACCTGATCCACATGCAGCCTTTGAACCTGCTCGACCCGGTAACCGGCACCGCGCCCAACCCGAACTTCTCGGCCGGCGCCATCGAGTTGATCGAAACCAGCGCCGTCTCCAATTACAATGCCCTCCAGGCAAATGTCGTACGGCGGCTGAGTTACGGCCTGGAAGTAACAGCTTCGTACACCTGGGCGCACTCGCTCGACGATGCGTCGAACCCTACCGGCACTTCCATCAACTCTTCTTACACCGGCTCCAATCCGTACGATTTTCGCGCCGAGTACGCTTCGAGCGACTTCGATGTCCGTCATAACCTGGCAGCCGCTTTCACCTACGAGCTGCCGGGCAAATCAACGCACTTTGGGAATCCAGCCGCGAGGTTCCTGGGAGGCTGGTCGCTGGAGGGCATTTTCACCACGCAAACGGGCGTGCCGTACACGCCTCTGATTGGCGAGGACGTTGCCGGAAACGGCGATCAGTATGCCGCCAACAATCAGCGCCCCAACCTGGTCGCCGGCCAGCCGCTCTATATCGCTTCTCCGGCGCCGCCGTTCCTTGTCGCCAATCCGGCGGCGTTCGCCATTCCAGCGGCCGGCACCTACGGCAGTGCCGGTCGTAACATCCTGCGAGCCTCCGGGCTCAACCAGTTCGATGTGGCCCTGCACAAGACCGTGAAGGCCAGCGAGCGGTTCTCCGTGCAGTTCCGGGCGGAGCTTTTCAATGTATACAATCACCCCAATTTTGCGACGCCGGCCGCGTCGGGGAACAACCTGCTCACGGCCGGAAGCTCCTTTGGGCTCTCCCAGGAAATGGCCAACGCGTCGAGCGGCGGATTGCTGCTGCCTCTATTCAACAGCGGCGGTCCGCGCAGCATTCAACTCGCTCTCAAACTGCTGTTCTAGCGTCGAGGCGGACGGAGCGCTGCTGGCCGCCGCCAGATTGACCACTGCACCCCTGACGGCAAACCGTAGCAAGACGCTCAATTGCCGGCAGCTCAGCCAGGCACTCTGGTTCATGAAACGAGCGCCTTGCCCTGAGTCACGCTATGAAGCGGTCAGCAACAATCTGACAGATCCAACAACCAAGGAACAAGCACGTGTCGCACTCCGGCGAATACTGCTAAGATGCCTTTGCAGCGACATGACGACCCAAAGCGCTGATATCTATGTATTGATGAGCTTGCACCGGATCGAAACGTTCAGGGCCCTACCGCGGCGTGAACGCCCCAACGGCCTCTAGCATGGCTTTCTTCTGGAATCGACCGTTTTTTAACCGGCGGCCCGAAAGGGGTCCCGCGACAAACCAGGTTGACTGGCGTAGCGCTTCAATACCGGCGGCCATCAGTGGATCAAGCCGGCACCTCCCAAGCTCCAATAACTGGGCGCTGATCACGCTCTTTGGTACGATCGCGGTGCTGTACTTCGCCCGGCAAATTCTGATCCCCCTGGCATTTGCTCTCATCCTGACGTTCGTTTTGACCCCTGTGGTGGCGCTGCTCGAAAGATCACGGATCGGCCGCATACCTTCCGTCGCTTTGACCGTCCTGGTAACGATGGCGGTGACCGGTTGCGTTGGCGGGATCATCGCAATTCAGTTGGTCGACGTCGCTCAGGAGCTTCCCAGATACCGCCAGAACATTCAAGCCAAGATGGAGGCGCTGCGCATTCCCACGAAGGGACCGTTAGGCCTGGCCGCCAACAGTTTTAAGGAGATTGCGCACGACTTTTCCACTCTGGGGGCGCCCTCTCCGGAGCCGGGCCCTCCTCTGCAGAATCGGAAGCAGCACACTGCGCCGAGTGCTTCCGGGCTTCCTCTGCCCGTACAGATCGTGCAACCGCCGCCCAGTGAATTGGAGTACGCTCGCGATCTGGTTCAGCCCGTTCTCCGGCCTCTGGCACTGACAGGGCTTGTCCTCATCTTCACGGTCTTCATGTTGATCAAGAGGTTCGACTTGAGACATCGTCTCTTCCGGCTGGTTGGACTCGGTCAGATCAACATCATGACGCAAGTGCTCGACGACGCGGCACAACGTGTCAGCCGATACCTGTTGATGCAGTTCCTGGTTAATGCCGGCTTTGGAGTTCTGTTCGGATTCGGTCTGTACTTGATTGGCGTGCCCTATGCCGCGCTCTGGGGAGGCGTCGCCGGCCTCCTGCGCATCGTGCCGTATATCGGCACGATGGTTGCCGCCGCGCTGCCGATCGCACTCTCATTGGCGGCTTTTAACACCTGGTTGCCGCCGCTGCTGGTGTTCCTGCTGTTTGCCGGCCTGGAACTGATCACTGGCAACGTCGTCGAGCCGTGGCTTTACGGGGCGAACACGGGAATCTCTTCATTGGCACTCCTGGTGGCGGCTGTCTTTTGGACGCTTCTGTGGGGACCCGCCGGTCTCATCCTGTCTACACCTCTGACGGTTTGCGTGGTTGTGCTGGGCCGCTACGTTCCTCAACTCTCTTTTCTTCATGTCCTGCTGGGGGATGAAGTATTTCTGGGGCCAGAAGCTCAGATTTACCAGCGCTTACTGGCGATGGACCAGTCGGAGGCGCACGCTATCGTAGACCGGTTCTTGAAAGAGAAACCCCTGGTGGAGCTATACGATTCGGTGCTTATTCCTGCTCTGAGTCTGGTCGAGCAGGATCGCCATAAAGGGGCGATCGACACCATCAGAGAGGAGTTTCTCTTTCTCAGCATCAACGAAATGATTACCGAGCTTTCGGAGTACCAACTGGTGCACGGTTCACCCCAAGCCGAAGGTACCGCGGCGGCATCGGGACCGGCGGAGCGTCTCAGCACCAGGATCATCTGCCTTCCCGCGAACGATCGGGCCGATGAGGTGACGGCCGCTATGCTGGCGCAGATCCTGGAGCAGGCGGGCTACGCGGCTCTGTCTCTTCCCATAGCCCATGCTTCCCTCGTGGAGATGCTGGCGTTGCTTGAGATAAGACCGGACGACGTCATCTGCATCTCCGCGTTGCCGCCTTTTGCCTTTCCACCCGCGCGGACGATGTGCAAACTGATTCGGGAACGCTTTCCAACGGTCAAGCTTGTAGTCGGAGTCTGGGGGTTCAGTGGCGACACGGAGAGAGCCAAGACGCGTTTCGAACGAACCCAACCAGATCGATTGCTGACCAGCCTGGCGCAGGCTGTCGAGCAGATTCAAGAACTGCTTCGCCCCAAGGCGTCATGACCCGGGCGCATCGCTCCGATCTCCAGTTATGCGCCTATCCAAGAACTTTTCGCACATCACCCCAATCAAGTTCACGTTGGGGCTTTGGGAGGGCGGCTGGGTGTATGCTGAACAGGACCTGGGAGCCCAAGATGGAAATTCCGGCCGAGGTGGTAGCCGACGAATGAGAGAAGTCGAGTTGTTGATAGGCGGCATAATCGTCGGGCTGATGATTGCGATGCCCGTGGGACCGGTAAACATCCTGTGCATTCACCGGACGATCGAGGCAGGATGGAGGTCGGGCGTGATGTCCGGCGTCGGAGCGGCGGCGGCCGATATGCTCTACGGCGGTGTCGCGGGCTTCAGCATCACGCTCGTCGTGCAGTTCCTGATACGCGAACAATTCTGGATTCGCTTTTTCGGCGGCATTCTGCTGGTCGTTATCGGCATCTCGTACTTCTTCAAACGGCCCGAGCCGCTGAGCGCGCAAAAGCAAGACCGCGGGAGCGCGTACTCGGATTTGAGGTCGACATTTCTCTTGACCCTTACGAATCCGACGACGGTGTTGTCGTTTCTCGCCCTCCTGGCGGCGCTCGGCATGGGGAATCAGAGGCAGTGGTGGTTGACCGTGTTCCTCGTAGCCGGGATCTTCTGCGGTTCGATGGCGTGGTGGATTGTGCTGAGCAGCATCGTGAACCAATTCCGCGGCCGGTTCAACGATCGCATCCTGCTATTGATGAACCGCTTCGCCGGGTTGGCGATCGGGGGGTTCGGCGTCGCCGTTTGCATCCTTAGCCGCACTCGGCTGTGACGCTGGTCACTACACTCTGATTGCCTTTGGCCGAAGAACCAGGAGAAGAATTGCGTCCTGCCGCAGCGAGTTTCTCACTGACAGCTTTCAACGACCACGAAGGTAATGTCGTCAGTTTGCGGCATGCCCTGAGTGAATTCCTCAATGGCTTTCAAGAACCCCTGCTCGAGCGCCCGACCTCCCGAGGGTGCCTCTTGCCGGACGATTCTTAGCAGTCTTTCCTCTCCGAACATCTCTTCCTGCGGGTTTCGCGCGTCAGTAAGGCCGTCGGAATACACCACTAGAGTGTCTCCTTTGTCGAGACGGAACGCGTGGGATTCATAGGAGGCGTCATCGAACAGCCCCAGGACATTGGCGTTAGAGACCAGCTTTTCGACCTTTCCCGTGGCGGAACGGAACAAATAGGCTGGAGTATGTCCCGCGCTGATGAATTGTCCCATGCCCTGTGGGCTGAGGAGAAACAGAAAGAGCGTCACGTACTGGTAGGGAAGAGATTTTTCGCAAAGCAGCCGGTTCACCCGGTTCAAGACCTCCTGCGGTTGGGTCCCCGAGTGGAATTCCATGCTGAGAGCGCCCAACACCATCGAACTTAACAAGGCTGCGGACATTCCCTTGCCGGAGACATCTGCCAGAACCCCCACCCATTCCCCGGAACTCAGTGGCAGGAAATCGTAGAAATCCCCTCCCACATAGCGTGTGGGAGTGTTAAATGCATGGATGCGAAAATTCTCAAACTGGGGCAGCGAACGGGGCAGCAGGCTTTCCTGAGTTTCCTGCGCCAAGGCTAATTCCTGCTCGCTCCTTTTGCGCTCCTCCAGGGTTTTGAGACGAACCACCTCGCGGCTTGCCTCGAGGTCCCGGACCGTCTCCTCCAGCACTTTGCTGTAGTTCTTGGTTTCCCGGTGCAACAGGCGCACTTCCAGAATGTTGTGAACGCGCGCGCGCAGCTCGGCCAGATCGAATGGTTTGCTGACGAAATCCTTAGCGCCGGCTTCGAGAGCGCGCAGCTTGTGAGCCGGCTGCGCAGTGATGACCAGGACCGGAAGATAACCGTCCTCTTCGATTTCCTTCAGGCCCTCCATCACCTGGAATCCGTCCATGCCGGGCATTTGGAGATCGAGCAGGATCAGGCTGTAGCGGTTCTTGCGGTGAAGTTCGCAGACCTCCCTCGGATCCATCGTGGACTCGACGGAAGCATAGCCCGCGATGCGCAGCATGCCCTCCAGCAGACGGACGTTGGCTTCCTGATCGTCAACGACCAGGATTCTGGCGTTCAGAATGTCGGCTGGGCTCACCATGACCTTCGTCCCGATCTATTTGGCATGACCCGCCTCTTGTCGAGCGAATTCCAGTGCTGCGTCCAGCGTATGCATGAACTCATTGATCTTGATTGGTTTGGTGAGATACCGGAAGAATCCTGCCTGCAGGCCCTTCTCGATGTCGCGTGGCATTGCGTTGGCGCTGAGGGCAACCACGGGAATGTGCGCCGTGGACGGGTCTACGCGCAGGATCTTCAAGGCTTCCACGCCGCTGATGCCGGGCAGATTGATGTCCATCAGGATCACCGTCGGCTGAGCGTTGCGCGCTATCTCAATGCCGAGAGTACCGTTCACCGCGGTCAGCAGCCGCAGGTCGGCACGCCGCGCGATGAGTTGCTCGACCAGCTTCATATTCGCCTCGTTGTCCTCGACATAGAGCAGCGTCTGCCGCCGCGCGCCGGTCGCGACTGGCGGTCCGTCCAGTGTTACGGCTCCGCCGCTTTCGGCTACAAGTTGAGGTGCGGCGCACGAGATCAACTCGCACCAGAACACGCTTCCCGTACCGGCAGTGCTTTCTACGCCGAGTACGCCCCCCATCAGTTCCGCCAGCCGCTTGGTCACCACCAGGCCGATGCCCGTGCCTGCCACGCCGCCCGCCTCTTGTCCAAGACGATTGAACGGTTGGAACAGTTGCGCCAGCTTTTCCGGGGACAATCCCGCGCCGGTGTCCTTGACGCTGATACGAGTGAGTCCCGGGGCGCTGGTGGCGCAATCTACGACGACCGCTCCCTGCTCCTTGTTGTATTTGATCGCGTTGGAAAGCAGGTTGATGATAATCTGCTTCAACCGGGTCCGGTCGGCGCTGACAAAGAACGGGTTGTCGAAGCGGGGAAAGGTCATGCTGATGCCGCGCTGTTGCGCCTGCGGCTCCATCATGGCCTGACATTCGTTCATGACCTCGGCCAATGACACGGATTCCGTCGAGAGCGACACCTTTCCGGACTCGATCACTGAGAGATCGAGGATTTCGTTGATCAACTTGAGCAGATGCCATCCCGCCTGGAGAATCTGATCGATGCTAGCCGTCTGGGAGGGCGTTGGCGGCGGGGAATCGGAATTGATGAGCTGGGCGAAGCCGAGGATCGCATTGAGCGGCGAGCGAAGCTCATGGCTCATGCTGGAAAGGAATTCCGATTTTGCGAGGTTGGCTTGCTCCGCGGCGGACTTGGCGCTCTCCAGTTCGACGTTCGTTTCCCGCAGCGCCTGCTCGTTGCGTTTGCGCTCCGTGACGTCCCGCGCGACGGCCAGTACGCCCTGCAGCGTCCTATCCCGGTCGTAGAAGGTGGTGGCATTGTAGGACACCTCTGTTTTCTTGCCGTCGCGGGCGCGCGCGGTGAGTTCGTAGTCGGTGACTTTCTTTTCGCTCAGCGCCAGCTTGATGGCCGCTTCGGCCCGCTCCGGATCGGTAAAGTAGTTCTTGGACGGCGCGCCGATCAACTCGTCGCGCGTGCAGCCGGTGAGCGCCTCCATTTGCTTGTTGACGTCGGTAATAATGCCGTGCGGATCGGTGGTCATCAGCGCGTCGATGTTGGATTCGATGAGAGATCGCGTGTAGAACTGCTGGTCGCGCAGGCGCTGATCGAGCTTTTTCTGGTCTGCTTCCACCTGCTTGCGCGCGGTGTTATCGGTGCCAATTAACAGATAGCCGATGATGGCGCCGCGATCGTCGCGCAGCGCGGTGACCGACACAACCGCCGGGAAACGGCTGCCGTCCTTGCGGATATAAGTCAATTCATAGATATCCTCGATTCCGCGCGAGGCCTTGAACACCAGTGCATCGAAGCCCGGAGCAATCGCGGTTCCCAGTTCCAGGCTCAATGCCTTGGCGCGCGCGATCAGTTCCTGCGGATCGGAAATCTCGGCTGGGGTAATCTTGTTCAACACTTCGTCGGCCGTGTAGCCCAGCATGCGCTCGGCGCCGACATTGAATAATTGAATGACACCCTTCTCGTCGGTGGCAATACTGGAGAAGTTGGCGCTGTTGAAAATTGCGGCCTGCAAGGCCCCCGCCTCCAGCAGAGCCTCTTCCGCCCGCTTGCGCGCGGTGTTGTCGGTGCCGATTAACAGATAGCCGATGATGGCGCCGCCATCGTCGCGCAGCGCGGTGACCGACACAACCGCCGGAAAGCGGCTGCCGTCCTTGCGGATATACGTCAGTTCATAGATATCCTCAATCCCGCGCGAGGCTTTGAACACCAGTGCCTCGAAGCCCGGAGCAATCCCGGTCCCCAGTTCCAGGCTCAACGCCTTGGCGCGCGCGATGACCTCCTGCGGATCGGAAATCTCGGCTGGGGTAATCTTGTTCAACACTTCGCCGGCCGTGTAGCCCAGCATGCGCTCGGCCCCGACGTTGAACAATTGAATGACACCCTTCTCGTCGGTGGCAATACTGGAGAAGTTGGCGCTGTTGAAAATCGCGTTCTGTAAGGCCCCCGTCTTGAGCAGAGCCTCTTCGCGTCGGACCTCGGTAACGACATCCAGCGCGCATTTGGCGTCGTCGGGAGCGGCAGGATCGTCTTTCTTCGCGGACATGTTCCAACCTCCATCGAGCTGACAGGCCGATACCTGAGGATACCGAATCCGGAGGCTGGTCGACGTCCGCCGGACGCTTGAACTGCTAGTGGATGGAACAGGCAAACTTGGTGAGGGCGCTATCCGGTTGCGGCCCCAAGCCGCGGTTTTTCTGGTAACCTAAACGCATTAGAGTGCGTGGCTACAGCATCCGCGTTTCGGCAGACCGTGGCGGCAGACTAGCCAAGACGGCGTACTGCCGGCAGCCCCGCGGGCGAGCACTGCTCATCCTCCTGCTGCTGTGCGTGACCATCGCGGCTCAGTCCTCCGCGCTCGACCCGCGGCACGAATCGCACCATGCGCCGGGCCATTGTTGCCTGCTGTGTCACACGGGGCCGCTGCCTCTGGTGCGGACAGCCGTGCCGGTGGCGGTGACGCCCATTTTCCTGGTGACCTGGTTGGCACCCGCACCCGATTTTCAGCCTTTCCACGAAGTGCTGCGGACCGCCAGTTCTTCACGCGCTCCTCCCGCCGCATAGCTCCTCTCACTGTCGATCGGTTGGCCCGGCGCCGTTTGCGCGGCGCGGGACCATGTTGTTTTTGGGTCAGGAATCAGGAGAAGAGTTTGCCATGCAGGCACCATCGCGCATTGGCACGCGGCTATTTCGAGTAGGCGCGTGTTTCCCCGCAGTTCTCTTAACGGCGCTCGGGTTGTTCCAAGTGGCTTGCGGAGAGTCGAAAAAGGTGGAAAGCAAACCTGCCGATGAGTCCAACGCGTCCGCCGGGTTTTTCACCGTGCCGCCGGATCAGTTGGCCCACTTGAAGATTGCGCAAGTGGCGAAGACCTCCTGGGGCGTCGCGATCCACACTACGGGCACGGTGGACTGGGACCAGGACCACACCACGCAAGCCATCACCCAAGTGAACGGTCCAATCACGCGGATTCTGGTGGACGTGGGTACCCGGGTCGAAAAAGACCAGCCGCTGCTCTATGTCTCGAGCCCCGACGTTGCCAACGCCATCGCCACCTATCGCAAGGCCCGCAACCGCGAGCGATTCAACAAAACGATCGTCGACCGCATGAAAGAAATGCTGGACCGCGGTGCGGTTGCCACCAAGGATTACGAGAGCAGCGTGGCGGACTACAATGACGCTGCAACCGACGTCCAGAACAGCCAGCAGCCGCTGAGGATTTTCGGCATCACCGCCCAGGAGATCGACCAGGCGGAACGGCAGGGCACCTCCATCAATACCGAGCTGGCCGTGCGCTCTCCCATCTCCGGTGTGATTGTGCAGAAACTCATTTCGCCCGGCATGCTGATCCAGGCCGGGCAGACCGTCTGCTTCCAGGTCAGCGACACTTCCACCGTCTGGGTGCAAGGCCACATATTCGATCGCGACCTGCCCTCGGTAAGGATTGGGGATCGCGTGGAGGAAACCAATCCATCCTTCAACCGCAACTTCACGGGCACCATTGCCTACATCGGTTCCTTCGTGGATCCCAACACGCGCACCACGCCCGTCCGCATCGTCACGGCCAACCCAGGCGGCCTGCTGAAGAAAGATATGTTCGTCGACGCTGTGATTGGTACCAGCACCGCGAACAACATCCTGGTGGTCCCGGTGGCGGCTGTGTTGCGGGACGACAAGAACGAGCCGATCGTGTATGTCCAGGTCGAGCCCGGCAAGTTCGCGCAGCGTTCGGTGGCGACCGGGCCGCAGCAGAACGGACTGGTCGCCATCACCAGTGGCTTGCAGGAGGGTGAACCGATCGTGAGCGACGGCAGCCTCTTCCTCCAGTTCGCCAACGCCATTCAATAGAGGCGCAAACGGCATGATCGCAAGAATAGTCTCCTTCGCCCTCCAGCAGCGGTTCTTGGTCGTGATCGCCTCGCTGGCCCTGATCGTCTGGGGAGCGTTCTCCTTCCTGAACCTGCCGATTGACGCCTACCCGGATCTTTCGCCGCCGCACGTGGAAATCATCACCCAGTGGCCCGGCCACGCGGCCGAGGAAGTCGAACGGCTGGTCACCATTCCGCTCGAAATCGAGATGAACGGCATTCCGCGGCTGGATGCGCTGCGCTCGATCTCGCTCTATGGCCTTTCCGCCATCGAGATGAATTTCGAGTACGGCGCCGACCCGTACTTCGTGCGCGAGCAGGCGTTTGAGCGGATGGCCGACGCTTCCGTGCCCTCCGGCCTGCAGCCCTCCATCTCGCCGCTATTCAGCCCCAGCGGTCTGATCTACCGCTACGTTCTGCAGAGTCCCGATCGTTCGCCGCAGGACCTGAAGGTGATTGAAGACTGGGTGCTGGAGCGGCACTACCGCTCCATCCAGGGCGTGGCGGACGACTCGGGCTTTGGGGGCACCGACATGCAGTATCAGGTGCTGCTGGATCCCAACAAACTCTTCTCTTACGGCGTGACGGTCCCGCAAGTTACACAGCAACTCAGTAACAACAATGCCAATGCGGGCGGCGGCTTCTATTCCCAGGGCGGGCAGTTTTATTATGTCCGCGGATTGGGACTGGTGCGCGATAAGGCGGATATCGGCAACATCATTCTGCAGGAGAAGAATGGCATCCCGGTTTACGTGAAAGATATCGCCAAGGTGGAAATCGGCTACGCGCCAAGGCTCGGCCAGTTCGGATACATGAAGCAGGATGAGGCGGTGGAAGGTGTCATCCTGATGCGCGTCGGCGAGCAGGCCCAGGTGATTCTGCGGCGCGTGGAAGCCATGACCAAGGAACTCAACGAGCACGTGCTGCCGCCGGACGTGAAGGTGGTGCCGTACTACGACCGCCAGGAGCTGGTCGAGGAGACCACCAAGACGGTGGAGGCCAACCTTCTGCGCGGCATGGTCCTGGTGTTGATCATTCTTGGCCTTTTCCTGTTCAGCGTGCGGACGGCATTGATCGTCGCCGTAACCATCCCGTGCGCGCTGATGTTCTCGTTCATCTGCCTGGACTGGAGGCATATCCCCGCGAATCTGCTCTCCATCGGCGCCATCGACTTCGGCATCCTCGTCGATGGATCGGTCGTCATGGTGGAGAACATCTTCCGCGAACTGGCGGCCCGCTATGACGAACCCTACAACTTCCTCGACGTCATCCGGGCCGCGGCGCACGACGTCGAACGGCCGATCTTCTACGCGGTCGCAGTGATCATCGCGGCATACCTGCCGATCTACGCCCTCGCCGGACCGTCGGGCCGGCTCTTCCAACCAATGGCCGCCACCATGTCGTTCGCGCTGCTGGGCTCGCTGCTGTGCACGCTTACGCTGCTTCCCGTGCTGTGCGCCTTTTTTTTGCGCAGGCACGTGCACGAGCCGCGGGTGCGGCTTTATGAATGGGTTCGCGGCGTCTACGGTGGAATGCTGGGCTGGTGCCTGCGGAACCGGCTGATCACGGTGGCGATCATACTGGCGATCTTCTGCGCCTCGCTGCTGCTGATTCCCTATATCGGCGCCGAGTTCATGCCGCACCTGGACGAAGGCGCGCTATGGGTGCGCGCCACCACGCCTTACACGATTTCCTTCGAAGAGGCTTCCAAGCTGTCTCCGCAGATTCGCGATCTTCTGTCCAGCTTCCCGCAGGTGACAACGGTCGCCAACGAACTGGGGCGGCCCGACGATGGCACCGATCCGACCGGCTTCTTCAACAACGAATTCTACGTGGGTTTGAAACCTTATAACGACAGCACCTGGCAGGGTAGCATCCATACCAAGCCCGAATTGATTGAAGCCATCCAGCACAAGCTGGCGGCATTTCCCGGCATCATCTTCAACTACACGCAGCCGGCCGAGGACGCGGTGGACGAGGCCGAGACAGGATTGAAGAGTTCTCTGGCGGTGAAGATTTTTGGGCCCGATCTGGCCACGCTGGAAGACAGGGCCGTTCGCGTCAAGAACATCCTCACCAAGGTTCCCGGCATCAAGGAAATCACGGTGGTGCGGGAATTGGGCCAGCCCAGCCTGGTGATTACGCCGGACCGCGCCAAACTGGCTCGCTTTGGCCTCAACGTGAGCGACGTCAACACGCTGGTGGGAACCGCCATCGGGGGCTCGGCCGCGACGCAGGTGATTCAAGGCGAGCGTCAGTTCGACCTGGTGGTGCGCATGCAGGAACAGTACCGCAGCGATGAGAACGCCATCCGCAACCTGCTCATCGCCACGCCCGACGGCCAGTATCTGCCGCTCTCGCAGTTCTGCGATATCAAGGTGGAAAGCGGCGCTTCTTTCATTTATCGGGAAGCGAATTCGCGGTTCATCGGAGTCCAGTTCAGCGTCGAGGGCCGCGACCTGGCCAGCGCCGTAAACGAAGCCCGCGAGAAAGTCGGGGCAGCGGTCCAGCTTCCCATAGGCTACAAGTTCGATTGGGGCGGAGAATATAAAGAGTATCTTGCATCGCGGGAGCAGATGAAGGTGATCCTGCCTTTGACCGCACTCCTGATTCTGCTGATTCTGTTCGCGCTGTATGGAAACTTGAAGTTCCCGCTGATCATTTTCTTCAGCGTGATGGTGACGGAACCGGTGGGCGGCCTGCTGGCGCTATGGGTTACCCACACCAATTTCAGCGTTTCGTCGATGTTAGGATTCGTGGCGCTGATGGGCGTTGCAGTGCAGACCAGCGTGATTCTGTATTCGTTCATCAACAAATTGCGCCTGGAAGGAAAAGACATCCCTACGGCGACGCTCGAAGCCTCGCTGCTGCGGCTGCGCCCGATCATGATGACGGCGCTGGTGGCCTGTTTCGGTTTACTGCCGGCGGCCCTGTCCACGGGCATCGGCAGCGACTCGCAGAAACCGTTTGCCATCGTGATCGTGGCCGGCTTGGTGTCCCGGCTTTTCCTGTCGATTTTCCTTTCGCCGGTGCTCTACGCGCTGACGGCGCGGGACGGCGACACTTTACAGGTTTGAGGAGTGCAGGTTTGAGGAGTGAAATGCGGCGATTCATGCAGTATTTATCCATCGGCGTGTCAGTGGGGGTGTGCCTGTGCCCCGGGGCATTCGCACAGACCGCTTTGACATGGCAGCAGGTCAAGACCAAGTTCGAAGCGGACAACCCCAACCTGCGTGCGGGCCAACTCAATATCCAGGAATCCAAGGCGCAGGAGGTGACGGCCTATCTGCGGCCGAACCCCAACCTCACCGCGGGCCTGGACCAGTTAGATTTCTTCACCGGCAATCCCTATCGGCCGTTTGCCTATACCTTTCCTCTCATCGCCTTCGACTATCTGCACGAGCGGCAGCACAAACGCGAACTGCGCCTGGAGAGCGCGCAGAAGGGCACCAGCATCGCGGAATCGCAACAACTGGATCTGGAACGTACGCTGCTCTTCAATTTGCGCAGCGCCTTCGTCCAGACCTTGCAGGCCAAGGCTCTGCTCAAGAATGCCAAGGAGAACCTGGATTACTTCGAGAAAGAGCTGTCGATCAACCGCGCCCGTTTCAAGTCCGGCGATATTGCGCGGGTGGATTTGGACCGGCTGGTTCTGCAACGCGCGCAATACGAATCCGACTATCAAACCGCAATCGTCAACGCCCGCACCGCGAAGATCACCTTGCTGACGCTGCTCAACGAGCGGACGCCGGTGGACGAGTTCGATGTGACCGGGCCGTTCGAATTCCGGGAACAGGTTATGGCGCTCGATGAGTTCCGCTCCGCGGCGCTGGCAACCAGACCGGACTTGAAGGCCGCCATCGAAACCATAAACAAAGCCGAAACCGACCACAAGCTGGCTGTTTCGAACGGTTCCACGGATCCCACTTTCGGTGTGGACTTTGGGCGCAATCCGCCGATCGCGGTTTACATGGGAGTCAGCGTAAACATCCCACTGCGCATTTTCGATAAGAACCAAGGAGAGAAGCAGCGAACGCAAATCGACATCACCCATGCGGAGCGGCAAAAGGACGCCGCGGCGGCGCAGGTTTTCAGCGATGTCGATTCGGCCTACTACACGCTGGTGAGTTCGGCGAATCTGTTGCGGCCGTATCGGAGCGCGGACGGATATCTGGAGACGGCCTCGCGGATCCGCGACACCATGTCGTTTGCCTACCAGCGGGGCCAGGCGGCGCTGGTGGACTATCTGGATGCTCAAAGAGATTACCGCGCAACCGAAGTAGCTTACATCAACCTGGTGGGATCGTACCTGACCGCTGCCGGCCAGCTGAACATGGCCGTAGGCCGCGAGGTCATTCAGTAGCGCAGGCAAGTATGACGGTCGCCTGGCCCACCGCATTCAGCATGCCGCTTGCCTCGTCGATTCACCCATAAGCACGACGCAAAGCCGCTTCCCATCCCGTCATGGTGTGGCGTTTTTCCACAAACTATCCAATGCGAAGCCCCAAAAGAAGATATAAAGGCCTCTGAATCCTAAACCGTGCTGATATTTGCGTCAAGTTGTGAAAAATATCTATGCAGAAGTCTGATTTAGATGTACGCTGGCAAGAGGGCTACGCTGTTCCGATGCGATGCATCATTGTGCAAATCGATTCCCGGGCAAGAAGGAGGAATGCCAAAGCATGAACCTAAACACACAGACCAATACTCGCCACAGGATTCGCCCCCTGAGCGTGTTCACCTTCTGCGGCCAGCCCATCGCGGCATCGAGCGATACGTACCACCTGCTAACCAAGGATCTGCCGCCATGTCCGGAGTGCAAACGCGCCCGCGAAAGAGCCGCGCTGGCGCTTAGCGGCAGACATCGAAGGTTTACATAAGGATTACGAGATTCCCGAGGCTCGCCGACAGATTCATGACGCGACTCCCGCGCCACGTCCTGTAAGCCGACGGTGCGTTTCCCGAAACCGTTAGAGAGCGGCGTCCCGGCAGGAATCCAAGGGGCTCCCGAGGTCGCCTCTAGCGACGTCGCTCTCAGCGAACGGCCGCGCTCTGGCTCGGCGCGAACTGCCCCGAGCGCCACAAGAGTGGTCCTTTGTGCGATGCGCGGCGAGAATCATCGAGCACTTTGCCGGCGGTGACGAAAGGACCGGCGTCAGTGCGCAATCAGATACAAAGTGCCGAAGTAAACCACCGCTATCCCGAGAACCGAGAAGCTCAGCGTCAGGAACATGCGCCCGGAACGTTGCATTGCCGCCGTCCCTTCCTGCTGGTTGGGTTCGTTCTTACCTACCAGGACTCTCACCGTGTTGGCCTCCCTGTCGATTGCGGCAGGCCCGACTCCAGCCATGTTATCTGCCTGCCAGTTGGTCTCCCCTGGTTTGCGCCTGCCGCTCCAGATCACCCACCCTCAAACGGGAAGCGGCTACTCTGATCCGGTACCAGACCCGCGGATCGGACTTCTCAGCCCCGAGTTGAAACATACGCTCGACGAACGGGCGGGCACTCTCCGGGTTGACAGGGTACTGCATCGCATACTCAATCAGTTGGTCCAGCGTCGCAAGCTCCATCATCTTGGCCGTCACGATGGAGCGCACCCTGCTCTCCGCGCTCTGCTCCTGCGATCCCGTCCCGGCAGGGAACACGCCTACTGCGGCCCGCATCACTAGCAGCAGTTCTTTCCCATTCGATGCCTTCTCAGCCATCTCCAGGATCACCTTTTGCTGCGCCGGGGACTGCGGCGCCGCCGCGCTGGCAGCCATGTAGAGCTTTTTCAGGGCTGCGCTGACCACCTGCTCCGCTTCGGGTGCAGGTGCCGCGGCGCTTCTAGCCGCAGTGTCGCAGGAAGCCAAGTTCCAGGCGACCATCACGACAACAGGTGCGCCACGAAAACACTTCCGCATATTGGGAGCGTACATCCAAATTGGATTTCTGAACAGAGTTTTTTTCACAACTTGACGCAAATTTCGGCACAGGATACGATTAAGAGGCTCTTATATCCTGTTTTGGAGCTTCGTAACCCGGGGGTTTGTCGAAAAATACCACACAATGACGCCTGTCAACTTACTCCGGCTTGCTGCCATTGCGACTCTTGCAACCCTCCTGACCACCGGCATCCGCGGCCAGCAGGCCGCGCAACTGCATGCCGAGGACTGCGCCGGCTGCCACGATGCTGGCCCGCGCACGGGCAAGCGCCAGGCCGGCGTGCCTCCTGGCTACCATGCGGCCGCCTTGAAGGCGTCGCCGCATGCCGCCATCGATTGCGTTGCCTGCCACAGCGACATCAAGGAGGTGCCGCATCCGGAGAAGCTGGCTCCCGTCAATTGCGGCCAGTGTCATAGCGAAGAACAGAGCCAGTATGCCGCCAGCGTCCACGGGAAGAAGGCGGCCCAGAACGACCCGTATGCCCCCAACTGCAAGCTCTGCCACGGCACGCATGACATCCTGCCCCCATCCGATATGAAGTCGCCGGTGGCGACCATCAACGTTCCGCGCCTCTGCGGCAGTTGTCACAGCGAAGGCACCGAGGTGAGCAAGACGCGTGCCATCTCGCAGACCAACATATCCGAGAATTACAAGGACAGTATTCACGGCATCGGCCTTTTCAAGCAGGGTCTGACCGTTACCGCGGTCTGCACCAGTTGCCATACGGCGCATAACCAGCGCCCTCACACTGATCCGCGCTCCTCGATCGCCAAGCAGAACATTGCCAAGACCTGCATGAAGTGCCACGCCAAGATCGAGGACGTGCACCGCCAGGTGATCCGTGGCGAGCTTTGGGAGAAGCAGCCGCACATGATCCCGGCCTGCGTCGACTGCCACGAGCCCCACAAAATCCGCAAGGTTTACTACACGGAGGGAATGTCCAACGGCGATTGCCTGAGCTGCCATTCCAACCCCAACCTGAAGGGGACGGGCTCCGGACAATCCAAGTCGCTATACGTCAGTGCCGATGAGTTGGCCCGCTCGCGTCATTTGCGCATCGCCTGCGTGCAGTGCCATACCGGCGGGACCCCGTCCGACGTGAGAGCCTGCGACACCATCAAGGATAAGGTGGATTGCTCCATCTGCCATGACAAGGAGGTGGGCCAATACCGCGAGAGCACGCACGGCACGCTGGCTGCGCAAGGTAGTCCCGACGCGCCCCTCTGCGAGGACTGCCACAGCCCGCATGGCACGCTGGGCAAGCTCAATTCCGCCGATCCTACTTATTCGCGCAACGTCCCCGCCTTGTGCGCTAAGTGCCACCAGGAGGGGCACAAGGCCGCCGTTCGCTACATCGGCAAGCAGAGCCACATCGTGGACCATTACCGAGAGAGCATCCACGGCCAGGGGCTCCTGCAGGCCGGCCTGACCGTCACCGCCAATTGCGCCGACTGCCACACCCCGCACCACGAGCTGCCCAGCCGCGACCCACGCTCCAGCGTGAACCGCGCCAACATCGCCGAAACCTGCGCGCAATGCCATCGCGGCATCTACGAGTTATTCACGGCCAGCGTCCACAGTCCCAATGTCACTCACTCCGGAAAACCGCTGCCGGTCTGCGCCGATTGCCACTCCGCGCACAGCATCCAGCGCACGGACCTCTCCGAGTTCCGCTTGAACATCATGGACCAATGCGGCCGTTGTCACCAGCAGATCACCGAGGCGTACTTCGAGACGTTCCACGGGAAGGTCTCCAAGTTGGGATACCTGAAGACCGCCAAGTGTTACGACTGTCATGGAGCGCACGACATTCTGCCGGTCAACGATCCGCGCTCGCATCTTAGCCGAAACCATATCGTTGCCACGTGCGGCAAATGCCACACCGGCTCCCACCGCCAGTTTGCCGGCTATCTGACACACGCCACCCACCACGATCCGAAGAAGTATCCTTTCCTCTTTGTCACCTTCTGGGGCATGACCACCCTGCTGATCGGCACGCTGGTGGTCTCTGGCGTGCACACAGCGCTCTGGCTGCCGCGATCGTTCGAATACCGCAAGCGGAACAAGAACGGACCAGCGGAAGCCGGAACCTATGTGCGCCGTTTCCGGCGCTTCCATCGCAACCTTCACCTGTTGGTTGTCTCCAGTTTCCTCGGTCTCGCGCTGACCGGCATGATTCTGAAGTTCTCCTATGCGGGCTGGGCCAAGCTTCTGGCCCACCTTCTGGGCGGTTTTGAAGCAGCGGGCCTGATCCATCGGTTCTGCGCCGTCCTGACCTTCACCTACTTCGGCCTTCATGCGTACGATCTGGTGAAGCAGCGGCGCGCCAGCGGCAAGAGTTGGCGCCAATTCATCGCCGGCGAAGAGAGCCTGCTCTTCAATCGTCGCGATTTGCATGAACTGGCCGGTTCGCTCAAGTGGTTCTTCAAGCGCGGCCCTCGTCCCGAATACGGCCGCTGGACCTACTGGGAGAAATTCGACTATTTCGCTGTGTTCTGGGGCGTAGCCGTGATCGGTGGCACGGGTCTACTGCTGTGGTTTCCGGAGATCTTCACGCACGTGTTCCCGGGCTGGGCCGTCAATGTCGCCACCACCATCCACAGCGACGAAGCCCTGCTCGCGGTGAGTTTCATTTTCGTGGTGCACTTTTTCAATACCCACTTCCGCCCGGAGAAATTCCCCATGGACACCGTGATTTTCACGGAGGGCATGCCGCTCGAGGAGTTTCAGCGCGACCGTCCCAGGGAGTACCGTCAACTGGTGGAGAGCGGCGAGCTGGCCCAAATGATGATGCCCGCGCCCGCACCCCGCGACGTGAGATTCTGGCGCCGCCTCGGTTTCACGGCTCTGAGCATCGGCCTGGTTTTAATCGCTTTGATCGTCTACGCCATGCTGTTCGCCTATCGCTAAGGGAACGCTGGCGGTCTCTGCCGCCGTTGTCCGAACCATCGAAAACGGAACGGCAAGCTTATAATCGATATGTTCCGAACTCCGACCGCAGGTCGTGCGGCTCTCCGCCAGGCATCACGCCTTCGCCGTTCTTTCCAAATGTTGCCGGGTGGACGGGCCGATGGCTGTAATGTTGTCCATCGTTATCTTTGATCGTATGACCAAAGCACTGGGGGAAACAGGGATATTTATCGGGTTTTTCGTGTCACACTTAGGCAGACGAATCGACTTGC
>Ga0181529_10001342_pt1 | contig 32121 bp, 22 predicted proteins | sample PEATcosm2014_Bin_36_FD_119763 | JGI IMG/M metagenome (GOLD analysis project Ga0181529, IMG submission 119763) | Peatland microbial communities from MTU Mesocosm Facility, Houghton, MI, USA - PEATcosm2014_Bin10_30_metaG | ecosystem: Environmental > Terrestrial > Soil > Wetlands > Peat | place... | reverse complement strand
GAGTTGGCCATCATGCTGGTGCGCCATGCCGTACCGATGGAGGCGTCTTCTCCCTTGGCTGTTTTGAGATTGTTGTGGCAGACGATGCATTTTTCCGAGGTGCGAAAGGCGTTCGTGGCGGCATCCTGTGCCCCTGAGACCCGCACTCCCAGCCCCAGACATCCAAACCAGAGCAACAACTTGTATCTGCGATCCAACATGAGACCCCCTACAGATATCGGATGGATCAAACCAGAAAGAAGAGAACGCTTTGTGAATCGATCGTAAACAAAAAGGGATAAGCAGAACACCAAGCATTGCGGGTTCTCAGGCTCTGCACCAGGGAAGTCATGTGCAGGAAGCAGCGAATGCTCAAGCGTGCGTCGTAAACGGAACCAGTATAGAACAAGCAGAATGGCAGAAATGAACGAAGGAAAAAGGCAGCGATTGGGCTATTGAAATGACGCCGCTCATTCGTCGGGGAAGTCAGCCTCTCCATCGCAGACGAGGAAGAGGCCCTGTCTCCCCGCCTGCGCGGCGACCGATTCGAGGAGATTGCCAGGTTGCAGACCGACCATCGCAAGCCAATCGGTTCTCTCTCCTCATGCGGGGCGGTTGCAACTCCTATACGCGCAGGATTCCATCGCTAAGGATGCGCGCTCCAAGGCCGCCTTGTCCTTGCAGAAGCTTCTCAGCGCCGGGCGCAATTGCCCTGTTCATCCAGTAACACGGGCAGCACTCGGCTGTTCCAGAGAACCGCACCCCCGGGATCTCGAATTCCCGGCCAACGAGGGAATTCAAATCCACAGTGGCCGTGATGACATTGCGCCGGGTGACGCCGGGCGGTTTTCCGGCCACGCCCAGTCGATGGCAGACTTCCGCAAAGACCTGGGAAGAGAAGAATGAGATTTGCCCCTTGTAGTTTTCCTTGTAGTCGAAAAAGCGGTCGCCGCGCCCGGCCACGCAGCAGAGTTCCGCTTGCTCGATCAGCGGGTTCTCGCCGGGCGGCAGCTCGCGATGGCCGAAGAAATTATGCTCCGGCGAAATGTAGAGTTGACAGATTCCTATCTTTGGCCGGCCCGACTCGATTGCAAATCGGCGATTGCCCACTGCGAAGGCAGTTGGTCGCTCCCAGGCAGCTTTGGAAGGCGCTTGCGTTTTTGGCATTTCTCGCAGAGGTGCGTCAAGGCCGGTGACGGCCGTTACGGCGCGTGTTCGCGGCAGCTCGGGCTTCTATGCGCCGCGCTACGAACAAGGGTGCATGGGAAGCAGCGCTGCCGTGACCCGCGAGCCCACTCCGTAAGGAACTGCTGGGCGCGATCTACTCTGAAAGCCAGGCCGCCGCATACTCCCGGCTCGTGCTTTTGCCCATGAACAACGCCCGCGAGCTTCGTCTCGATCCCAGGAAACTCGCGGGCCGGTTGGGGTTGCGGCGCATCCGGCCCGGATCATTGGTGCCTGAACTTGCCCAGCCAGTCCGGTGGCCTTATTGCGCCGATCCGCGCTGGGCCAGAACAGCTTTTTCATAGGCTCGCACCGCATCGAGCCATGCGATCCCCGTGGGAACTCCCTGCCTGGAGCAATAAAACTCCCATACCGCGGACCAGGGCATCGACTTCTGCTCCTCGAAGATGGCCATGCGCTCGGCTCCGTCGAAGCGGCTCTCCGCATCGAGCTGTTTTGCGGCCGGTTCCAGCAGGGCCAGCAGCAGAGCCTTGCGCATGTTCCGTGCGCCGACGATCCAGGCAGCGAGGCGGTTGATGCTGGCGTCGAAAAAGTCCAGGCCGATGTTTACGCGATGGAGAGCCTTGGCGCGCACAATCTCCTGGGCGATGGCGATGGTGGCATCGTCCAGCAGCACCACGTGGTCTGAGTCCCAACGCACGGGCCGCGAGACATGGAGCAGAATCTCGTCGAGATAGCAGAGGGCCGTCGATATCTTGTCGGCTACGCTCTCCGTTGGATGGAAATGCCCGGCATCCAGGCAGAGCAGCGTCTTGCGCGTGGCGGCGTAGGCCAGATAGAAGTCGTTGGAGCCGGCGGTGTAGCTTTCCGTGCCGATGCCGAAGAGCTTGCCTTCGACAGCAACCTTATGATGGTGGCCCAGGGGCGCGGAGACAATTTCGTCCAATGCCGCCATGAGCCGCTTGCGCGGGGCCAGGCGATCGGCAGGAAGGTCCTTGTCCCCGTCCGGAATCCAGATGTTCATCACCGCCGGGGTGCCGAGTTCGGTCCCAAAATACTCGCTGATCCGCCGGCTGGCCAGGCAGTGCTCGATCCAGAACCGCCGCACCGCCGCATCGGGATGGGTCAGTGTTGCCCTTTCGCTCAAGGGATGCGAGAAGCAGGTGGGATTGAAATCCAGGCCCAGCCGGTTCGCCTTGGCCCATTTTACCCAGCGGTCGAAGTGCCGCGGTTCAATGGCGTTGCGCTCCACCGGCGTGGCCGACTCCAGATAGATGGCATGCAGGTTGAGGCGCTTCTTGCCGGGAATCTGCGCAAAAGCAACGTCCAGATCGGCGCGCAATTCATCGCCGTTGCGGGCGCGCCCAGGATAATTTCCGCTGGTCTGGATGCCGCCGGTCAATTCGCCTTCAGGGTTTTCAAACCCGCGCACGTCATCGCCTTGCCAGCACTGGATGGAGATGGGAATCTCGTCGAGCTGGTGGAGAACACTCTCCGTGTCCACTCCAATGGCGGCGTAGCGCTCCCTGCTCAACTCATAGGCCGTATTGATCTTCTGCACCGCGTCCTGCATCGTTCTTCCTCCTGCGCGCCGGCTGCCGCATGGGTCCGGCAATCGCCTTCCCGGGGCCAGCAATTCTTGCTGCCTGCCCTCCCTTGGTCCGTTGGAATCTGCGCCGCAAGCAAGCAGCCCTGGCGCAAAGGCCATCCTTGAGTCAGACATGCCTCCCGGCTCAGAGAACAAGGGATGGAACAAATGAACCCAAGAAGAATCATACCTCCTGATTATTCGTTTTGGAAATAATATCTGTATTGAGTTAAACAAGACCGATGCCGCGATTCGGCCCGGCTTTTCGCAGCAGCTCTCGAATTTGTGTAGAGGGGGAATTGAAATGGAGGGGGCAAGGCGCCTCAGCCCCGTGAATAGGCGAGAGGATCAAGCAGCCTTGAGAGGCTGCGGAAAGAAACCCGAAGAGCAGGGGGAAGTCCCGGAAAACTTCCCTCAGGGGCTAGTGTCCTGAGTCGGAAATTCGTTGAAGAATTCGGAAGTGCAACCGCAGGTCCTTCGACTCCATTTGGCGCAAAGGAGGCGCCAAACTCCGCTCAGGAACCCAGTCTTTTGTTAAGCGAATTAACGACTCAGGACTAGGGCGTTCTTACAGTTCCTGCAGGGTCGATTGTGAGGTTTCCCACCCATTTCACAAAGGACGTGAAATGGATGGGGCACGGAGCTTCCAAGCCGCCGGACGGGTTATGTGCGGGTCTGGAGACCCGCACGACAGCCGCTCTGGAGAGCGGCGCTACGAGAACGCAATTTACGGATAAGCTCTAAAGTCGTGCCCTGACGCTTCTTGCCCACCTGAGGAGTTTTTCAGCAGCCTGTTTCTCCCCGGGCCTGAAGGCCAGCCAAACTTGCGCCTCAATTTCGTGGGGCTGAAGCCCCAAGCTCCCTCCGTCAGTTCTGCGCGAATCTCCTCTACACCAGGGAGAGAGAGACTCCAGGTTTTGCGGTCTGCACCGCTCTTCAGCCTGTATTTCTCAGCCCCGCGGAGATGCCGCTGATGGTGGCGGCGATGGCGCGGTTCACCTCAGGGGTGTCTTCTCCGGCGCGCTTGCGGCGCAGCATGTCCACTTGAATCAGGTGCATGGGATCGACATAGGGGTTGCGCAGCTTGATGGAGTTGGCCAGCACATGGTTGCTCTGCAGCAGCTCGGCCTGCCCGGCGATCGCCAGCACGGCGCGCACGGTGCGATGAAACTCGGTGTCGAACATGTCAAAAATGCGCTCGCGCAGGAGCCGGTCCTCGACCAGTCCGGAGTAGAGGCGGGCGGTAGCCAAATCCACCTTGCCCAGCGCCAACTCGACGTTGCGCAGCAAGTCGATGAAGAGCGGGAATTCGTGCGCCATGTCCTTGAGAAGCTCCAGCGCGCCGGGCCGCTCAAGATACTCGGCCAACGCGAAGCCCACGCCAAACCAGGCCGGCACCAGCAGGCGCGATTGCGTCCAGCCGAAGACCCAGGGAATGGCGCGCAGGTCGGCCAGCTTGGGCGACGCGTTGCGCCGCGCCGGCCGGGAGCCGATCTTGGCGTGCTCCAGCTCGCCCACCGGAGTGGATTGCTCGAAGTACGTCACCACGCCGGGATCTTCGAGAATGTGCGCGCGGTAGAACTCGAAGGCGATGGCCGACAGCTCATTGAGCGCGGCCTCCCATTCCGGTTTGAGGATGCCGGTAAAGTGACCCTGGGGGTCGCGGGCATTGGGCCGGGCCAAGGCGTCCAACGAGGCGGCGATCATCAGCTCGAGGTTGCGCTCGGCCAGAACCTCGTCGGAATACTTGAAGTTGAGCACTTCGCCCTGTTCGGTGATGCGCAACTGGCCGTCGAAGGAGTCCATGGGCTGGGCGAAGATGGCGCGGTGCGTCGGTCCTCCGCCGCGGCCCACCGTGCCGCCGCGCCCGTGGAAGAGGCGCAGCTTCACGCCGCACTCGCGGGCCACCCCATGCAGATCGCGATGGGCGCGGAAGATCTCCCAGGTCGAGGTCAACATGCCGCCGTCTTTATTCGAATCCGAATAGCCGAGCATGACCTCCTGCCAGTTGTCCCAGGTGGCCATCAGTTGGCGATAGTCCGGCCGGCTCCACAACTCGCGGCAGACGGCCGGGGCCTGGCGCAGGTCGTCGATGGATTCGAACAGCGGCACCGGCATGAGCCCCGGATCGCGGCCCGCGCCCTCGACGCGCACGCCGCCCAGCCGGGCCAGACGCACCACCGTCAGCACGTCCTCAACTGTGGATGCTCCGCTGATGACATATTGGCGAATCGCCTCGGGCGAGCAGCCGGTCTTGATCTCCGCCACGGTGCGGAAGGTCTCCAGCACGTTGGCCGTGTCAGCCGAAAGGCTCCCCGGCAGCGAAGGCGCAAGGGTATCGGCGGTGGCCTCCTGCAAAGCCGCGGCGTGAATGCGCGCGTGCTGGCGAATGTCGAGCGTATGCAAATGCAGGCCGAAGGTACGCACTTGCAGGATCAGCGGGTCCACCAGGGTGCGCGCGATGCGCAGGCCGCCGTTGGCTTCCAGAGAGGCACGCAGGGTTTCCAGGTCGTCGATGAAGTCGTCCACCGAGCAGTAGGCGGGCAGCACCTGGGCCAGCTTGTCCTGTCCTCTAGAAAGCGTGTAGGGCATCACCGGCATGGCCGCACCTTCCAGGCCGGAGTGCTGGCCAGACTGTTCGAGCGTGCGCTGGATGCGCGCCTTCAGGCAGATCAGGAAGCGGCGATAGTACTCGAACCGGTACTGCTCGCCGAAGACCTGCGCCTCCGGCGTATGCACCTGGGCCACGTAGGCCTTGAGCCGCGCCAGCAGCTCATCGCTCACCGGGCGCTGCTGGGCGCTGGTGGTCAGCAGGTCGGTAATTTCTTCGAGTTGCCGCTGGTAGTAGAGCAGCAAATGGCCGCGCGCCAGTTGAATCGCGTCGCGTGTGACTTGAGGTGTCACATAGGGGTTGCCGTCGCGGTCGCCGCCGATCCAGGAGCCAAATTGCAGTACCTGGGGCAGTCTATGCGCCTCGATTTCCAGGGAGTACGCCGCACGCAGTGCCTCGGCGATCTCGCGATAGAGGCTGGGCAACGTGGCAAAGATCGAGACATCGTAGTAATCGAGGCCCATCTTGACCTCGTCGTAAACCGTAGGCCGATGGGTCCGCACTTCGTCGGTCTGCCACAGGCTGGTAATCTCGGCCAGGACCAGCTCTTCCAGGCGCGCCAGATCCTGCTCGGGGACGGGAATATGGTCGAGCATGGCCAGGAATTCGCCGATGCGCCGCCGCTTGAACATCACCGAGCGCCGCGCCACCTCGGTGGGGTGCGCGGTAAACACCGGCACAATCAGGACGCGTTTCAGCCAGTCCATGGCCTCGTCCGCGCCGATGCCCACACGGCGCATTTCGCACAGCGTTCCAACCAGCGACCCGCGCTGCCGTCCTGGCGCGCCGCCCAACTGCAAGGCAATGCGCCGCCGTTTGCGGTGGTTGGTCTCGGCCAGATTGATCAGTTCGAAGTAGAAGGCGAAGGCGCGGGTGAGCAGAATCGAGCGCTCCACGGGCAGCGAATGCACCAGTTCCAGTGCGCCAACGGCCTGCCGGGCCGCCTCTTCGCTCTGGCCGCGGGCCTCGGCGTCGCGGCGGCGAATGGTGCCCTGGCGCAAGGCCTCGACCTGGGCAAACAGTTCCTCGCCGGCCTGCTCGCGCAGCACCTCGCCCAGCAACATGCCCAGCGAGCGCACATCGCGCCGGAGAGGCGCCTCTTTCAACTCGCCGGTCTGCGCTTCCAACTCAGCCAGACGCCTGGTCCAGCTCTCGGGATTCCAAAGAAGAGCCATTGTGTCTAGATTATGCACCGGCGGCTGTAAGGAATGCCTCATGGACTTGGGCCGAGGAAGGCGAACCTCGAAGCGGCGGTCCTCTTCAACGGAACAAAGCCAGGCAGAGGGAGCTCCGATCCCTCGTATCGAATTCTCCTTGGTGACTGAAAAGTGGGCCAAAAAGCCCGATGATAAGGGAGATTGCTGAAGGCGCGAAGCGCGCCGACCGCGTATCCCAGGTTATTTTGCGTGGTCTATACTCCCGGAATGCAGGCGGAAGGGCGTCCTGGTAAGGCATGACAGAACGACACAACGCACGTGGGAACAAGCCGAGTTCCGACAAACGCCCGCTGGATGTTGAGGCACAGGGGGAGGCGAAAGCATCTGCCGCGAATCAGCCTTCCAAGCTCCGCAATCTCGCTGTCCCAGCCTCGGTGCTGACGGGCATGCTGCTCTTCAATCTGTTTGTTATCGCCAATACAGTCCTCTCCTTGCGCTCCAGCCGCGAACAGTATCACGACCAGGCTGAAGTGACTACCCGCAACATTGCGCAGATTCTGGCGGAATACACCGCGGGCCTGGTTACGAACGCGGACGGAGCCCTGTTTTCCGTATGCGACGAATACACCCGGCAACTCGCCACCGGAAAAGTCGACAGTCAGGCTCTGAATGCGTACATAGCCCGCCGCCATGCTCAAGTTCCTTTCCTGGATGCCATCCGAGTGTCCGATGCGCGAGGGTACATTACACACGGCACCGGGGTTGATCCGGGCCTGCGGGTCAACATCGGCGACCGCGAATATTTCACCCGCTTGCGAGACACCGCCCATCCCGGCTTGGTCATCTCCAAGCCAATGCTTGGGCGGGTCAGCGGCAAATGGGTTGTCGTCCTTGCCCGCCGGGTAAATTCTCCCGCCGGCACATTCGCCGGAATTGCCTGGGGCGCGATCGACCTGGAGAAATATGCGGAGGTGCTTTCCAGGGTGGAGGTAGGCGTGCACGGCGCAGTCAGCCTGCGCGACCAGGATATGGCACTGCTCGCGCATCACCCGCAAACCGAGAACTCCGACATGGAGGTGGGCAGCCGGACAGTCTCGCCGGCATTGCACAGACTGATTGAAGCGGGTGCGGCCTCTGCAACCTACGACACGCCCAACCCCGCAGACAACGTTCCGCGAACAGTTACTTTCCGCAAGGTCGACGATCGGCCTTTATATATCATCGTGGGGCTTGCTCCCGACGATTACCTGGCGCCCTGGAGGAAGCAGGTTATCAGGGCAACGGCCGCGGTCGCGACCTTCCTGGGGATCACGCTCCTTCTGTTCGTCCTTTTCTTCAAATACTGGGGACGCCATGTAGCTTCGGTTCAACAGCTTGTCGATCAAGAGGCAAAATTCCGCATCGTAGCCGACTTCGCGTACGAATGGGAATACTGGGAAGGGCCGGACCGGAAGTTACTCTATATCTCCCCATCCTGCGAGCAGATAACGGGGTACTCGAGGGCAGACTTTGAGGCGAATCCAGGTCTGCTTTATCACATCATCCATCCCGAGGACCGTGCGGTCCTGGAGGCTCACACCTCCAATCTTGCAGATCGGGAGGAAGGACAAGCGGAGTTTCGCATCGTCCGGCGCGATGGCGGGATTCGCTGGATCGCGCATGGCTGCCGGCCGGTGTTCGATAGCAGCGGCTCTTACCAGGGGCGGCGGGCAAGCAATCGCGATATTACGGAGATGGTCCAACTGCACGACGAACTCAAGAAGCTGGCGCGGACGGACAACCTCACTGGGCTGGCCAATCGCAGGGCATTCGTAGAGGCCGCCCAGGCTGAATTCGAACGTCTCAAGAGATACGGTTCCGAGGCAACCTTGCTCATGATGGACGTTGACCATTTCAAAAAGGTCAACGATCATTACGGACACGGGGCGGGAGATAGGGCTCTCGTGGCCCTCGCTCAAGTCCTGAAGACAGCGGCTCGCTCTACCGATCTGCCGGCGAGGTTTGGCGGGGAAGAATTCCTGCTCTTGCTGGCCAACACGAACCTTCCGGGAGCCATGATCATCGCAGAGCGCGTCCGGCTGGCGATCGCCGAGATCGTGACAAAGTCCACATTGGAGGGGTTTGGACTCACGGTCAGCATCGGGGCGGCGTCGTTCGATAAGGGCGACACAGACTGGTCCGATGTAGTCCGCAAAGCAGACAAGGCCATGTATCGGGCAAAAGAGCTGGGCCGCAACCGGGTGGTCGCGTTCAGCGAACTGGCTGAGTCAGAACTGCGAAGAGAGATTCAACACACGCCTCTCTAGCTCGATGACGAGTCAAGCGCCTTCGAGTTGCATCATCAGCTCTTCCCACTCGGCGGTGAGGGCTGCCAATTGCTCGCGCAGGCTCAGGGCAAGGTCGGAGAGGCGCTGGGTTTCGGCAGCGGAGACGTAGATGCCCAACTGCTCCTCGGTGTGTGCGATCGAGGCCTCAATGCGTGGGATTTCGTCTTCCAGAAACACGCAGCGTTCTTCCATCTGCTTCTGCTTGATGGGATTCAAGCGGCGAGGGCGGTCCTTGGCGGTTGGGTCGGCCTCGGTCTCGGTTGCGGAGTCGGCGCAGGGGGTCGATGCCGGTTGAAGCGCTGCCCGAACCGCAGGTCCTTCGCTGCGCTCAGGACGACAGACCTGGGAAGAAGCGGCGGTCTGTGCTTCCTTCCAGCGCTGGTAGTCCTCGTAGTTGCCCTCGTGGCTGGTGACTGTGCCGCCTTCCACCTCGAGCACGCGCGTGGCCAGCCGGTCGATGAAGTAGCGGTCGTGGGAGACGAAAACCACCGTGCCGGAGAAGGCCGCCAGCGCGTCGAGCAGTACGTCTTTGGCGCGCATGTCCAGGTGGTTGGTGGGTTCGTCGAGCAGCAGAAAATTCGATGGCGAGACCAGGATCCGCGCCAGGGCGTAGCGGTTGCGTTCGCCGCCCGAGAGCACGCCAAGCGGCTTGAAGACATCGTCGCCGCGGAAGAGGAAGCAGCCCAACAGGGATCGCAACTCGCCCTCGGGTACTTTCAGTGCGGCACGGCTGATGTCGTCCAACATGCGCTGGTCGCCGTCCAGCACCTTGTACTGGTCTTGGGCAAAGTACTCGCTGATCACGTTGTGGCCCATCTTGACCAGGCCGGAAGTGGGCTCCTCATCCCCAGTGAGCAGGCGGATCAGCGTGGACTTGCCCGCGCCGTTGACGCCCACCAGGGCCACGCGGTCGCCGCGCTCGATGGAGAAGCGGACGTTCTGGAGAACCTGCTTGGGGCCGTAGCTTTTCGAGAGCCCCTCGGCCTCGGCCACCATGCGCCCCGAGGGCGGCGGTTGCGGAAACTTGAAGTGGATGACCGGCTCTTCCTCGGGGACCTCGATGCGCTCGATCTTTTCCAGCTCTTTGATGCGCGACTGCACCTGCTTGGCCTTGGTGGCCTGGGCACGGAAGCGGTTGATGAACGATTCCAGATGCTCGATTTGCAAACGCTGGTTGCGGTAAGCCGACTCCAGTTGCGTGCGCCGTTCGTCTTTCTGGCTTAGATATTTTGTGTAATTCCCCTGATAGATATTCAACCGCTTGTTCCATATCTCCACGGTGCGGTCGATGGTTACGTCGAGAAAATAGCGGTCGTGGGAGATAAGAATGTAGCCGAAGGGATAGGTGCGCAGATAATCTTCCAGCCAGTTGCGGGTTTCAAGGTCGAGATGGTTGGTCGGCTCGTCGAGCAGGAGAAGATTGGGCTTGGCCAGCAGCAGCTTGGCCAGCGCGATACGCATCTGCCATCCGCCCGAGAACTCGTCGGTCTGGCGCGACCAGTCTTCCTTGCCGAAGCCCAGTCCGGTGAGCACGCCGCCCACCTGGGCGTCGAGTGCGTATCCGTCCAAAGCGTGAAAACGCTCTTGCAGTGTCGAGTAGCGCTCGGCCGCAGCTTCGTACTCAACCCCCTGGTGTTCGAGCACGGCCAGTTGCCCGGCGAGCCGCTCGATCTCCTTCTCCATGTCGCGCAACTCGTCGAAAACGGTGAGGCACTCTTCGAAGACGCTGCGCCCGGTCAGCGCCAGCCCCTCCTGGGGAAGGTAGCCGATGCTCATGCCGCGCGTTTGCTGCACCTGGCCGTAGTCCAGCGACTCGAGGCCAGCCAGCACTTTCATGATGGTGGACTTGCCGGTGCCATTGGCGCCGACCAGCGCGGTCTTTTCCTTGGCTCGGATGAGCCAATTGGCTTCAAGAAAGAGGATTCGCGGGCCGAACCGCTTGCCGGCATTTTGCAGGGAGAGCATCTATACCCATTTTCGCAGACCACCACCTGCGGTGGGGCTGGTGGCTCGCTATTCGCTCGCGGGGGCTTTTCGAGGCGCCCAACTGTTTCCGGCCTACGGCCCGAACGCCTTTGCGCTACGGCCGGATCTCGACCGGCGTGCCCACCGGAACCAGTTCCCAAATCTCGTCGATCTCGTCGTCGGTGACGGCGCTGCAGCCCAGCGTCCAGTCGTAGAGGCGGTGCGCCGCGCCCACCCAACCCATGCCGTTGGGCAGGCCGTGGATCATGATGGCCCCGCCAGGAGGAACGCCCAGCTTTGCCGCCCGCTTCCGGTCCTCCGCATTGGGATAAGAGACATGCAGCGCACGATGGTAGTGGCTGTTGGCGTTGTGGGCGTCAATTGTATAGCGGCCCTCCGGCGTGCGCGCGTCGCCTTCCTGCTGCTTCGGCGCCAGACCGCCTTGCCCCAAAGCAACCTTATAGGTGCGGATCACCTTGCCCCCAGCGAGCAGTTCCAGCAGATGGTCCTTTTTCAGGATGAGCACCGAGTCGGCCTTGGGCGCGGCGGCGGGGCGCAAAGTCGTCAATACTGCGGTTCCGCCGCAGAAAACTACCAACAGAACGATTGCGCGCGTCATCTTGCCTTGGGCGCCAGTGTTGGGCCATGCAATGTTCATAAGGTCCCGTTACTACATCCTTCGTAACCAAAATAATAGAGTACTCGCCATACCCCGAAAGAGTTACATCCGGGGGATCGGCGATAACCCCTTTTAGCCATTTCCTATTCTTGGACCTAGGGGAGAATTGAGTTGTAGCAAAAAGAAGATTGCCGGTTCTGCGCAACCGCTTTCGGGGAGTTGGAATCGCCTCAAGCAGCTTCGCTTCCCGTGGCAGGGTCCTACGATTTGCTGGCTCCTCCGGGTGCGAACCACCTGGGCAACTCAACCTACATGAACCGTTGGATCCGAAATTCGGTGTCTTTTATGACAGCTGAATTCGGCACATCGACTGCGGAGCATTCTACCCGAAGTTACGCAGGTTGCCGCGGCGGAGTTTTCGCCTCCCAACCCTCTCATTCAGGACTTCGCCGTCGCGGTTCTTGTTTCACACCTACAGGAGAGAACAATGAAGAACATTGCACAGTACGCGCTCATGGTTCTGGGGCTGGTGATTCTCACGAGCGCCCGCGCCCATGCATGTGATGCTCCCGAAGTTGACCCCAGCCTGGCAATTGGCGGATTCTCCTTCTTGGCGGGTTCACTGGTAGTTCTGCGCTCCAAGTTCCGCCGGTAATCGGAGGCAGTTCTGAGCAGCGACCTCAACCACGTCTTGACTGGGAGCATACCGCCCCAGTCAAGACGGACTCTCTTGTTCCCCCGCCATCTGCTGGGACGAGTCTACCTGCTGGCCGGTGTACTGTCGGTCGATTGCGCGCTGCTGGCCGCGATCCCTCACGCAAGAGGACTTTTCGGGCCGCTAGCTCCTTCCACCATCGTGGCATTGGCCATCTTTCTCGGTCTCGGCTACTCCAAGCTCAAAGCAAACCAGGAAGAACTCCCCTTTGGCGGTTGGTTGTTTGCCGCTCATTTTGCCTGTATCGCCATCTTTTTCTTCTGCAATTTTGCCGTCCTTCACAGTTTGGGAGCGCAACCCTCCTCGCTTCCCGCGCTCCTTGGCCTGGCCGCGCCCCTTGTCGTGGGAGTCGGCCTGCTTGGTCTGGCCTGCATCCCCTATCGGACCTGGATTGCAACCCGCCGCGCCACCGGCACGTTATGGTTGTATGCCACGCTTGCGGGACTGGGCGCCTGGTGTCTGCGCTTCCCCTTGCAGCAATCCTGGATCGCGCATAGCAATTTCCAAGGCCGCTTCTTGCAGACCGTTACCTATCATTGCGTGCACGCCATTCTGCGTCTCTTCCTGCCGGATCTGATCGGCAGCGTGGCTCTCTGCACCATCGGGACGCCTCGCTTCCCGATCAGCATCGGCCCCCAGTGTTCGGGAGTGGAAGGGCTCGGCCTGGTGCTGGTCTTCACCACCGTCTGGCTATGGTACTTCCGCAAAGAGAACCGCTTTCCGCAGGCGTTTCTGTTGATTCCCTGTGCGCTGGCATCGGTGTGGCTGCTGAACATCGTGCGCATCGTTGTCCTGGTACTGATTGGCAACGCGGGCGCTCCCGAGATTGCCATTGTCGGATTCCATTCCCAGGCTGGCTGGATTGCTTTCACGCTCGTTGCGCTCGCCTTTTCCATGGCCAGCCAGAAGATCGCCTGGGTGCGCAAGCCGCCTTCTTCCGCGGCAAACCTGGCACTCGATGCAACCGGCGGAGTTGCCGGGGCAGACGTTCCCGCAGCGGTGCTGACCGGCAGTCAAACAGGCGAATCGCCGGCAACCGGCGCCTATCTACTGCCATTTCTTGCGATTCTCGGCGCGTCCTTTCTTTCCAAGGCAGCCTCGGGCTACTTTGAATGGCTTTACCCGCTGCGCTTTGTTGCGGCGGTCATCGCGATTTGGAACGTCCGCAGCGAATTGAAAAAGCTGAACTGGCGTTTCGGGTGGCTGGCTCCCGTCGTCGGCACCGCCATTTTCTTCCTGTGGATTGCGCCGGTCTGGTGGACACATCAGCGCTCGGCCAGCACCCTGGGCGCTGCCCTGGCCGGGCTCCCGTTCACCGCCCGTTGGGTGTGGATTCTCTTCCGCGCGACCGCGGCAGTCGTGACCGTGCCCATCGCCGAAGAGCTTGCGTTCCGCGGCTATCTGGCGCGCCGGCTGGTCAATCGCGACTTCACGGCGGTTCCGTTCGCCAAAATGACGCTGCTCTCCGTGGGACTCTCGTCCGTAGCCTTTGGCTTGATGCACGGCCAGCACTGGTTGGCCGGCATCGTTGCCGGTCTGGCTTATGCCGGTGCGCTCAAGTGGCGAGGCCGAATCGGCGATGCGGTGGTTGCACACGCCACCAGTAACCTGCTGCTGGCGGCATGGGTTCTTATCCTGGGCGATTGGGCGCAGTGGTAGAGCGAGCTTCTCCCGCGCCGGTTCTGCTCCTCATTCATCTCCGAGATCAAGAGCGTTGGCAGCGGGATACGCAACCCGCTACAGCATTCCTACTCTGCCTGGTTGACCATGCCCTCCCTCTTCGTCCAAATCCCTCGCGGTAGCCCCGCGATTGTGTCAAACTGGTAGAGAAGTCGGCGCTGGCCGCAGCGCGACTGTTGAAGGCAAACGGGATAGCTCCAGCGTCTTTCCTTTTTGCAGCCGAGCGTTTCCCAGGCGGGCCTGTAGCTCAACGGTTAGAGCAGGGGACTCATAATCCCTTGGTTGGGGGTTCGAATCCCTCCGGGCCCACCAAGTCTTCTTCGCCCGCGATTGGGCTCATAGCCAGTACAGCGATCGCGCCTGAATGGTCCCCGTTGGGAACGGCGCTTGCCAGGCCGTATTCCGTGGTGGGCGGGGTTCTTCCATTTGGCAGATCCGCACTCCACGGCTTCAGAACGCGCCTGCAACTGAGCTGGGAGAATGCCGGCGAGCCAGGATTGAGCCATTGGCAACTTCAGGTGGCTGCGCTTCGTTTGGCTCTGTGAGCAGCGACCAGAATCCGATGCCCACAGAGCCAAGCCACAAAACCACGCTCGGCTATCTCCTACAAGCCCCCAGGAAAACGGAATATGAAGTGTCCGAAGGGAAGCACACTCTGTCAATGTTCTCATTGCGTAGACTTGGCCGACCGGGGAGATGCGGAGCACCCTCCCGGTCGGGCCAGACGACAGCAAATGAGGCCGTTCTGCTCTATTGAAACACCTTCAAAAGCCGTGGCGAGCTCCCGATAGGTCCTTTGGATCCAACACGGTGAATGGAAGAACTCCTGAGCATGTCTCTTGCGATTTCAAACGGCTCCATGTCGATTCGATCCATCGGAGGAGTTGCGCTGAGCCTGGAGGACAGAAGCTGGCACAGGCGCCTCCTTGCCGATGGAGTTTGATCGCCGGCAAGTGCCACATCACCCAATTGCCCGTATCGTTTCAACGAGTTTACTTTGCCGGTGAACTTCCAGACCGGACTGGTTTAACCGCAACGGTCCGGGAACGTCTTTGCTACTTGCACGTGAAGTTCTTCTCATTCTCTGGATCGCCAAATCCATTGTAAGCAGCGTATTGAGGATACGCGCAGAGGGGCCTTGTTCGATGCGGGAAGCTATGACCTGTGGCGCCGATGCGGTCCGGAACGATTCTATTCTCCACCCATTTCTCCAGCGCATCCAAGGGGTCGAACTCATCCGTTGCCGGACCTCCGGCGCAATGTGTCATTCCCGGAATCAGAAATAGACGGGCTGTGGTCCGGGCCATTTCCATGCCGCCGTTGTCGTCGGCATAACGGCGGTAGTAGTCGAGGATGTCGCTGGTAGAGAACACCGGATCGCTGACGCCCTGGTAGATGATCATGCGTCCGCCACGCGCGGTGAACGAGGAAATATCCGTGCTGGTGGGATCGTTGATCTGGTGCGTCTCCTCGACCTGGGCGGCAATCTTGTCGAAATCCGGATGCAATGGATCGAGATTGGCGATGAACGGATGGACAAAGTAATCTTTCAGCGTTGCCGCTCCCATGAAGACATTGATGGCGTTGGCCTGCGCGGTTTCCGAATTGCCGATCTTCCACATCCTCCATCCCATATCGGCGATGCCAGCGTCATAAGGCCAGCCAGCGTAAATCCGATTTCCCTTCGAGTCGCGCGCGCCGCCGAAGGATCGCTGCAATGCGTCTACCTGTTGGCGGCTCAAGCACTCCGGTGTCTTTGCACCTTTGCATTGCAGAACGGAGGGGTCAAAAGTGCAGGCCGCTACGTTGTTGATTTCGCCGTCCTTCAATCCATCGAGGGCATCGCACTTGTCCAATACCGCCTTGGAGAGCAGGTTCAAGTCTTCAGGGGTGAACGCCTTGCTAAGAATCGGACGTTGCTGCACGTCGGTGGGGGCAATGGCGCTATAGGCAGCGGTGTCCCAGGCTTCCCCGATGGCGGCATGAGAGAGGCGGAAGCCGGGATCGCCTGCCACAATGCCATCGAACTCCAATGGAAAGCGCTGCGCGGCCATCATCGCCTGCCGGCCGCCATTGGAGCAGCCAACGAAATAGGAGTGCTGCACGGGCTTTTGGTAATAGGCGCTCAAGAGTCTCTTGGCCGCATGGGTTACTTCGCCAATGGCATTCTGGGCATAGTCCAAACGCGCCTGCTGCTCGCGTCCGAAGGATGTATCCATTCCGCCCTGGTGGCCGGCATCGGTGGAGACGACAGCATATCCGCGAGAGAGCGCGGGAAGCGCGGCCAAGCCAACCGACCCCATGGCCGGCCTCACGACTCCATCTGTGCCGCCTCCACCCTGAAACAGGAATTTGCCGTTCCAGTTGGAGGGGAGGCGCAGCTCAAACCGGATCTCATAGTGCTTTCCATTCGCCCCGGTGCGGGGATGGATTGCGCCCTCGACCTGGCAATACTCCGGATAGGTCCAGGAGGGGGCAGGCGGCGGCGCAAAGGGGGTGGCATCGCGGGATGCGCTCCCAGCTGCTTCCAGCTCCGCGCTGCGAATCACGGTGTCGTCGAGATCTATCTGTTTCAGGCTGCCGCAGTTCCCGGATTGCGCTAAAGCGGCGGTGGAAAGAGGAAGAGTCCATACTGCAAGGAGAAGCGGGAGAGCGAAGCTGCGCATAGCCGTGTACACCTTTCTGCTTGTTTTTGCGAGGAACTCTCCGTTGCCGGCCGCCACGACTTGTTGTCATCGCAGGGGCCATCACAGGAGATTGGATCGAGGTCAAGATCCCTCAGTTGCCCAGAGCGACCGTGGATTGGCGATATTGACAGGGTTCGCCGGCAAGAAAATCGGCGGGCAACTGGCCGGGGGAACAGGCAATCACATCTTCGCGATCGACGCCCACATCCTGGATCAGGACGATGCTGGCAAACTCATCCACGACCAGCCTCGGATAGGTTGGGCCGGCATCGCGATGGGCAAGCATCCGGTCGAGATGATCGTTCTGAAAGCACACCGTCTCCATGGGCTCGTCGGCAACCCAACGAGGGAAGAAGATGACGCCATGGATCTTCATCTCATCCAGGTTGTAGGAGAGGCTTACGGCGGTTCCGGTCGGTTCGTCCCAGGAGATCTTGTAGGTGTCTTTGGCGATGCGGACGAGGAACACTTTTTGGTCTTTCACCCACCTTCCTCCGACCATTCCACTGTGAATGCGGTAATCGACGGTGTCGGCATTCTTGACGTACATCTCGTATTTCCAGCCGTTATCGTAGACATACAAAATGCGCCTTCCGATAATCCCATCGAGTTCCTGGCTGCGGTTCTGCGTCTGAAGCATGAATCGTTCTCCAATCGGGCAATATGGCGTTTTCAAGAAGAGGCAGGCCTGTTTCCGCCGGGGAAGCCGGAAAGGCGGCCGGAAGAGGTCATTTGGCGGCGATCAGTTGCAGGCACTCGTCCACGGTCCATGGCGGTGTAGCGCCTGGCCGGCTTGCCACGATCGCTCCCAGAGCGTTGGCGAAGGCGGCAATACGTTCAAGGGGCCACTGAAGTTGAATCCCATGCAGAAAGGCAGCGGAAAATGCATCGCCGGCGCCGACGGTGTCCACCACCTGGACGGCAAATCCCGCAAAGCGTTCGAGTTTTCCATCGGCCCAGATTGCGCAGCCCTGGCTGCCGAGGGTAACGCATAGGACGTCGATATCGTAGGCGGACGACCAGAGGCGGCAGAATTCGTCCAGGGAATAGGGTTTGGCGGCGCAGGTCAGGGCAAAGAGCGTTTCCGCTTCGCTATCGTTGAGTTTGACGATGGACGCCAATCGCGAGAGGCGCTGCACAAGAGGCAGATCCCAGTGGCCGTCGCGAAGGTTGATGTCGTAAAAGCACTTCACATTCGGCATCCGGGCAATGAGCTTTTGCACATGGCCTTCCATCTGCGGATTGGTTTGTGCCAGAGTGCCAAAACTGAGCCAATCGGGATGCAGGTTGTGAATCTCATTCAGTCGCTGAACGTCAAGGGAGACGCAGTCGAAGGCGGCTGGACGGGGGATGGAAAAAGTGGCGTTTCCAGCAGCGTCTGTCGTCACGCTGGCGATGCCGGTGGGGAAATCCTGGACAACCTGCACGAGGCGGGTTGCCAGGGAAAGGGCCTCCATGGACTCGATGGCTTGCGTGCCCAAGCGGTCCGCGCCCACGCCGGTCAAGAGGAAGGCGGGATGGCCCAGCCTCTGGGCTGAGGCAGAAAAATTGAGCGGCGCGCCCCCCAGAAACTCACGATCGCCAAAGACATCCCACAACAACTCGCCGATGCTCAGAATTCGCAATGTCAGGTCTTTCTCCGTGTTCCGGTTTGGTTCAAAAAAGAGGCGGTGACTTCAAGAAGCCGCAGCCGCCGCTGGAATCAAGACAGCGCGTCGGCGGCTGACTCTCGCTTTGGCTCTCCGCGGCCCAGTGACGAAGAAGCCAGTTTGGCATCCCCCTCTCCCCGGCGCACAACCGCTGCGAGCCGAAGAGAGGGAATTACGTGGCGTTGACGAACGCGTGGAGCAATTCGATCAACAGCCGGCTTCGCGCTTCGCCGAGGCGCGACCGCATCCGTTCTTCGTGCAGAGCGTGAGCAGCCTCGACTTCGCGCAACATCTCTTCTCCCTGGCTCGTGAGATGGAGCGCGAAGGCGCGGCGATTGTTGACTACCTTTCTTCGCTCCACCAAATGCCGGTGTTCAAGCTTGGTGATCAGCGCAACGAAATTTGTCGTCTGGATTCCGTAGGCGGCGCTGATTGCAACCTGGGTACGGCCGGGATTTGCCCCGATGATATCCATGACGGCGTAGTCCTGCGGCCTCAGGTCGAAAAGCTCAAGCACTTTGGCGACCTCGACAGCGGCGTACTGGTAAGCCTTCCGCAGGGCGAACCCCATGCTGCCGTCGAGCGTGGAAGGATTGATCGAATCCGGAGGGGTGGCCGGGGAGTCAAGAGCCTCGCTTGCAGCGGGATTACACGCACCATGTTTTGTCATGACAATTACCAACCTCTATGAATTTCAACTGCTTACAGAAATCCTGCATCGAAGGCCGGTTTCACAACACAACCCCGAGGTCTCATCATCCTGAATATTGTGCATCTTCAACCTCAGAGCGGCCAAAAAGAAACCAAAAAAGGTTATTGACAATAACAATTATACGGCATAATGTTCTGAAATTGAGCAGAGAATTTGCCTTGTCAAAGAGCAAACATATTTGCGAAGCATGGAGCGTTGGCCAATACAAATAGCCAGACTCTTTTTTTGGAGGCAGTATGCAAAAACCGCAGTTCGCTGGAATTCAACAATGCTTCAGCGGCCAAGGCCGTAGAGTAAAGGTACTGACAATTTCCCGTCTTGGTGACATTTACCTGCAATCATTCCTGCTTACGATGTTGCTGGCAGCGATGGTGTGGGCATTTCCCGGGTCCCTTGCGGCGCAAAACAGCTACGGGACGGTCGTCGGCGCGGTTTCGGATTCGGCCGGAGCGACGATCGTGGGGGCGAAGGTGATCCTCACCAATCAGGGAACCAACGTGGCGGTCACGGCCAAGAGCGGTGCGACAGGCAACTACACTTTTCCCAACCTGAATCCCGATCAATATCGGCTGCGGGTTGAGTCCAAGGGATTCAAGACCTACGAGCAGGACGCCATCGATGTACAAATCGGTGGAACTGTTCGGCTCGATGCCAGCCTCTCGGTCGGAGAACAGTCGGAGACCGTGGTGGTGACCGGCGCCCCTCCGGATTTGCAGACCGACAGTGCCGAGCTGGGGGGCGTGGTGGAAGAAGAGCAGATTGAGAATACGCCTCTGAACGGGCGCAACGTGAACAACCTGCTCACCCTGGTTCCCGGCGTGGTTGCGGGCGGCGGCACATCCGGCAATACGACGGCCAACTTCGCCAGCGGCGCGATGACGCAGCCGATTGCTTACGGCAACTATCAAATTGGCGGCGGGTTCAGCGGGCAAAGCTCGTTCTATGTTGACGGCGCACAGGTCAATGTCCCGGAAAACAACGTGGATGGATTGGTTCCGACCCAGGATGCGGTGCAGGAATTCCGCGTATCCACCAACAATGTCAGCGCGGAGTTCGGCGGTTTTGCCGGCGGCGTGATCAACATCGGCACCAAGAGCGGCACCAACGAGTTTCATGGCAGCGCCTATGAATATGCGCGCAATACCGTCTTCGATGCCAACGACTGGTTCAGCAATCACGACAATCTCAACCGTACTCCTTTGCACCAAAACCAGTTCGGTTTGAATGCGGGAGGACCGATCCGGCGCAAGAAGACGTTTGCGTTTTTCTCCTGGGAGCATGAGCGGGTCACCAGCCAAACGCCGGCGATTTACACCATTCCGAATACCGCGGAGCTGAACGGAGACTTTTCGGCAGTTGCTGCAACAAACCCGATTTACGATCTGAGCACGGCAGGCGATCCGCAGTTCTCGTGCAACGGCACGGCCAACGTCATTTGCCCCAATCGGATCGATCCGTCTGCCCAGGCCATCATCAAGGCCATCTATCCGGCGACAACGCAAGTCGGGCAAAACAACTATGCGGTCTCGTCCAAGACCTCCGGATCGCAGGATGAATACAATGCCCGCATCGATCATCATTTCAGCGAAAAGAATACCCTCTTTGGCCGCTACACCTACTGGGATCCGACCAGCGGACCGAACGATCCCTGGCAAAACAAGACGGGCCTTGCGGGAACCAGCAATGTGACGCATCAAGTGGTCCTCGGGGACACGCACGTCATCTCGCCCACCCTGGTTGCCGACGTTCGCCTTTCCTATTTCCGCAATGTCGGTATGGAGGAGACCTCTACCTACGGCCGGGATATGTCCCCGTTTGGCTCGGCATATTCTGCCTTGCAGTCTCAGTTCCACATGGGAGTTCTTCCCCAAGTGAATCTCCAGGGATATTCCAGCACCAATGGGGACCTATTCCTGGACTGGATCAACAACATCTATACCATCAGCCCCAGCCTGACCAAGATCGCCGGGCACCATACCATCAAGATCGGCGCGACCGTTCGCCAGGTGGCTTGGACGACTGAGCCCGCCCCAGGGGCGGATGTTGGTTTCACCACAAACCCGGCATTTACAGCCTTGTCCAGCAATGCCGCTTCGGGCAACGCTCTGGCTTCTTTTCTGCTGGGTCTGCCGCAGACATCCACAAATAGCCAGATCGGCGGCACGCACGGCTTTTTCCACAACTATGGATTCTATGTAACAGACACCTATCAGGTGACGCCGAAACTGACCGCCAATCTCGGGCTTCGCTGGGATCAGCCCAGCGCATACTCGGAGAAGGATAACGACTTGAGCGTCTTTCTGCCGAATGCGCCCAGCCCGCTTGGCACAATCTCCAACCCGGCAACGGGCGGAAGCCAGACCCTTGCAGGCAACCTGGCGCTGGTCGATAGCCCGGCATACCCGTCCCGCCGGATGGAGAATCTTCACTGGGACATCTTCGATCCGCGCTTCGGATTGGCCTATCGGGCAAACGACAAAACCGTGGTCCGGCTGGGATATGGCATCTCGCATCTGCCGTCTTCGATGTCGCAGGACGGACCGGATTTGTCTCCCATCAATACAAACTCGACAACGCTCACGAACAGCGTCGTAAACAACGTAATCAACACGCCCGAAACCACCGTCGCCAATCCTTTTCCGACAGGACTTATCCTGCCTCCGCTGCGCAGCGCCGGAGGGACCGATACTCTGCTTGGACAAACGATCAGCGGTACAGTTCCCGACAACGCGTCGGCATACGTCCAGCAATACAACCTGACGCTGGAACGTACCATCGACTCGAAGACCACGGCCTCGCTCTCCTACGCCGGGGCGAAAGGCACCCACCTGTTCCTGGCGGGCGCCGGAACCTATTCGACTCGCAATCTCAATCAGCTTCCCGACAAATATTTCTCGATGGGAGGCGCTCTCATGGCTCCGGTTGCGAACCCGTTCTACGGAAAGATCGCGTCCGGACCACTTTCCGGCCCGACAACGATGATGGGCTACCTGCTGAGCCCCTACCCGCAGTACCAAGCCGTGAACAAGCGCAGTCCGCGGGAAGGCGGGTCTACCTACAACGCGCTGCAAGCATCTTTGAACCACAAATTCGGCAATGGCGGAATTCTCGGCATGGCCTACACCTGGTCCAAGCTGCTGAGCAACACCGACAGCGTTTCCAGCTTCATGGACACCGCCGACTGGGGTTTGGTTGGCATGGTCCAGGACAATAACAACTTGAAGGCGGAGAAGGCGCTCAGCCTGCAGGATTTCCCGATGAACCTCCAGATCAGCTATAGCGAGGAGTTGCCCATTGGAGCGCATCAGAAGTATCTGAACAACACCGGGAAGTTCGTCTCTCCGGTCATCTCCGGGTGGCGGATGAGCGGCATCACGACCTTCCGCAGCGGCGCGCCCGTCGCCGTCGAGGGAGCGCCAACCGCGCTTTCGCTCTTCTTCGGGGCGGGCAATACGGTAATCCCCTTTGTGCGTCCGAACGTCGTGTCGGGGTGCAACAAGAGCGGCTCGCGTTCCGTCCAGGCGGACGGAACAATCAAATGGTTCAACGCCTCATGCTTCACATCCGCGGACTTCTTTGGGCTGGGGAACGAAAGCCGCACCGACCCGAAGCTGCGCGCGGACGGCATCAAGAACTTCGACTTCTCGCTGACCAAGGCGACCTCTCTCTCCGAGCGGGTGAAGCTGAACTTCAGCGCGGAGTTCTTCAACATCTTCAACAGAACCCAATTCGGTCAGCCTGAGTCATTTCTTACCGCGGGGGCGACCTTCGGCGAGCCTTCCACGCAGGCAAACAATCCCCGGCTCATGCAGTTTGCCTTGCGCACATCCTTCTAATTCGATGGCGCGGTTCGATCCGAACACGTTTCATGCGTCAGTCAAGGGGCGTCCAACTTTGATCTGATGTCTCCTGCCGGGGGCGAAGTCTTGCGAAGCAATTCGCGGAACTTCTCTCCCGGCATTTTTTCGGTGCAGCATGCGTTTTCCGCCGGTCGAGCGTAAGCCCAGGGAGCTGCCTTCAACCCATGAATAGGAGATGCGACATGAAGACAAAGAAATTGCTCAACTGCGCGTGGCTTGCGGCTGTTGCGCTCGTCTGGTGCCCAAGCATCGATGCACAAACTGCAACCGCGAAGAGCCATTGGGTGAGCGGCTGGAGTACCGCCGTTCAAGCGCCGGCGGATTATCCTGGCGCGCCGCCTTTGCTCGTCGTGGAGAATCAGACGGTCAGAATGGTGGTTCGGCCTACGTTGGGCGGAGATCGCTTGCGGGTTCGCCTATCGAACGAGTATGGAACCAGCGCACTCAAGATCGGCGCGGCTCATATCGCGTTGGTTCGGCAAGGCGCAGTCATTGTCCCGAATTCCGATCGCGCCCTGACCTTTGGCGGCCAGGCATCCGTGAGCATCCCCGCGGGCGCTCCCATGCTGAGCGATCCAATCGACCTGAAGACCACAGACCTTGCGGAACTGGCGATTACGCTCTATCTCCCAGAAAAAGCAACCGGATCGACGACGCATTTTCTCGGCCAGCACGAGACCTACGTCTCCGCGCCGGGCAACTTCTCGGCAACGGAGGAATGGAAGCCCAGTTCGGTAACCAAGTCTTGGTATTGGCTTGAGGGTGTCGATATATGGTCCGATGCGGAGACCACTGCCCTGGTAGCCTTTGGCGATTCCATTACCGACGGCTACGGCTCAACCATGGGCAGCTATGGAGGCTGGCCAAGCCAGCTTGCCAAGCGGCTTGGCAGCGCAGGCCCAGGCACGCGGATCGCGGTGATCAACAAGGGGATCAGCGGCAATCGCGTGCTGCACGATGGTGCTGGCGTCAGCGCTCTGGCTCGGCTCGATCGCGACCTTCTCGCCGAACCGGGTGTGGCCGGGATGATTGTTCTCGAGAGTATCAATGACATTGGCTGGCCCTACATCAAAGTTGCAGCGCCCAAAGGCAGCGACTCTTCGGACTATTTCCTGTTTGCCGATCAAAAAGTGAGCGCGCAGGAACTGCGTGTTGGCTTGTTGCAGTTGATCGAGCGGGCCCACGAGCGTGGAATCAAGGTCTACGGGGCGACCTTGACCCCTTTCGAGGGCGTGAATACCTACACGGCCGAAGGAGAAGCCATTCGCCAGGACCTAAACCGATGGATGCGAACCGGCGGCGCCTTCGATGCGGTTGTCGATTTCGATGCCGCCGTGCGCGACCCCGAACATCCCACGCAATTGCGCGCCGATTACGACTGCGGCGATCATATCCATCCCAGCGATGCCGGGTACAAAGCCATGGCGGCGGCGATCGATCTGGCGCTCTTGAAGCATCTTTCGCCAGGACCCCGAGACCGGCAATAGGATTGCTTTGTTGTCCGGTTTCTTATCGGAAGTGCGCTGCCAGCGAGAGCCGGGATTGAGTACGGATCGATGCCACTCCGGCAGGGCCAAGCCGCTGGCGGCGTTGTCGGAAAAACGCGCCAGTTGCGATTCGGCTTTCAATTCTGCAACATGGATAAGGAGTCTGGAAAAAAAATGCTCAATGCTCAATTCTCTTTGCAAGGCAATGACATGAAGCCTGTGCGCCGGGCGGGCGAGGCAATCGTCCACGGCATTGCAGCTCTGTTGGTGCTAGGTTCTCTTCTTCTCCCCGGACAGGCGCAAGAAGGCGCGCCCAAGCTGCAGACGGTTCCAGTGGCCAAGGATGGAACGTTGTCCGTGCCCGCGCAGGCTGTGCCGGTTTCAAATCTTCTCAGTCCGGAGGCGAAGGCCTATGTCGCCCAGCATCTGCTCGATATGCAAGATTTGTACACCCATCCCGGAAAGGGGTTGCCGCGCTTCATCGAAACCTATCTTGCGGCGCAGAAGGCAGCGTACCCTGTGGGCCTGGAAGATACCAAAATTGGCGGAGTGCATGTCTATGTCTTGACGCCGAAAGAGGGGATTGCTGCCGGGAACGCAAAGCGGATTCTGATCGATCTGCATGGGGGAGGGTTTTCCGGCTGCTGGCCGGAATGCGCGTTGCTGGAATCGACTCCGATCGCTTCAATTGGCAAGATCGAGGTGGTCGCCATCGATTACCGGGAGGCGCCGGAGTATCGCTTTCCAGCCGCAAGCGAGGATGTGGCTAAAGTCTATGCCGAGCTATTGAAAAAGCACGATCCAAGAGACATCGGCATCTACGGCTGCTCCGCGGGCGGAGCTTTGACGGCCATGTCGCTGGCCTGGTTCCAGCAGCACAATCTGCCCGCGCCGGGTGCGGCGGGAATCTTCTGCGCCGGCGCCGGCGGATTCTCGCCGGGCGATGCCGCGTATACCTCCCTGCCGCTCGGAGAGGCGCGCATGACCAATGCGGAAGGCAAAGCCCTGCCGCCGTTGGATTATCTGAAGGACGCGGATGCGGGAGATCCGCTGGTGGCTCAGGTCGCGCATCCCAGCGTCCTAGCCAAGTTTCCTTCCACCCTCATCCTCACCGGGTCTCGCGATTTTGCGTTGAGCGATGCACTGAACACGCACATTCAGTTGAACAAAGCGGGGGCGCATGCGGAGCTCTTTGTCTGGGAGGGGCTCTTTCATGGGTTCTTCTATAACCCGGGCATTCCAGAGTCGCGCGATGCGTACAACACAATGGTGAATTTCTTTTCCGCACACCTCGGGGTCAAAGAGTAACTCCGATTGTCCAATCGCTTGGCGGTTGCCACACTGCGCCGCTGAACGGCACGGGATTCACAGGATGCAGAGAACGATCATCGCCAGTCAAAGTTAACCTCATCCGGAAAAGACGCGAACATGAAGAACCAGGTTCAACTCTTTGCGTGCATCGACCGTCTTTCTGGCGGCTGAATCCGCGAACCCGCCGCGCTTTTGGCTGGGGCCACTGGCCATGGGCGCAGCGAGCGATCTGTTCGGCGGGCTGCGGTATGGCTTTGTGCTGGCCACGATCTGGGCCGCGCTGCTCATTCTGGGGCTGCTGTACAACTGGATTGCGAATCCGACGCGCCAGGTGCTGCCGCGCTCGGACGAGTGCGAATATGGCCTGACGGAGGCCGGCAAAGCGCAAGCACAGGAGTGCGGCACGAAGTTTTTTGGGGCGTCTTGCATTGAGACTGGCGTCGCCCAGCGTCCGGGAGTCCAACGGGCCACCTGAAACTCAGGCAAGGTGCCGCTCAGTCAGGACGGTCCCCATTTCTCGAAATCGATGAACGACTTTCGAGCGCCGGTGCAGTTGGCAGGAATCATAGCTCACGACCGGTCGAATGCGGTCTTCAACGGAAAGTCGCGCTAAACTACGCTTGCTCAGCCATTCGCTCTCCGCATAATCCGCTTACATCTTCCGTATTATCAAAGACGTACAGTGATAGGGGTGGACTCATAATCCTTTGGTCGGGGGGTTGAATCCCTCCGCGCCCACCACATCCCTGTGCCCTGTTGGGATGGTTCAAACACAACTTCGGTCATGCCACGAGAGGTTTTTCGAGGGTATCCCTGGTTTGGAGGGCAGATTTCGCAGCGGCTGGTTGCATGGGTCTTCAATCCAGCATCGATGCGGGACAGTCCCTGGTGCTTTCCTCGTATACTCGACCCAGGACATGTCTACTCATTTGGATTCAATTCTGACCTCGACACGGGCTACGGTGGCCGCGGCCAAGACCCATGTCCCGGCCGTCGAACTCGAACGGCTGGCCGCGGGGCATCAGCCGCGCGGCTGGGCTGCCGCTTTGCGGCGGCAGGCTAAGGTTGGGCCGGCGGTGATCGCCGAAATCAAGAAGGCCTCGCCCTCCAAGGGGCTCATCCGCAAGCACTTCGATGCCTCGATGCTGGCTCGGCGCTACTACGCGGGCGGGGCCGCGGCGCTCTCGGTACTGACCGATGAGCCGTTCTTCCAGGGCAGCCTGCGCAATCTGGAGCTAGCCTCGGCGGCGGTGCCGCTGCCCTGTTTACGCAAGGATTTCATGGTGGACGAGTACCAGATTGCCGAAGCCCGCGCCCATCACGCCGACGCCATCCTGCTGATCGCCGCCGCTCTCACCGACGCCGAGCTGAAGCAGTTCTCCAAGACGGCGCACGAGTTTCAGCTCGATGTGCTGGTCGAGGTGCACACTGCGGACGAGCTCACGCGCGTCCTGGAAACGCTGGGTGAAACCGGCGCGGACGCCATCGGAGTCAACAACCGCAATCTGAAGACCTTCAAGGTGAACCTGGAGACATCGCTGGAACTGGCCGCGAGGATACCGCCCCGCGCGGTGCGCGTGGCCGAGAGCGGCATCTCGAATCCGGCGGATTTGGCGCGGTTGCGCGCGGCCGGTTTCGATGCGTTCCTGATTGGCGAGAGCCTGATGCGCCAGGCCGATCCCGGCACGGCGCTGATGAACCTGCTGGCGGGAGCCGCCGGGACGCCATGAGCCTCTGGATCAAGATCTGCGCCAATACCTCGCTAGAGGACGCACGGCTTGCCGTCGAAGCCGGGGCCGACGCGGTGGGGTTCGTCTTCGCGCCCAGTTCGCGCCGGGTGACGGCGGCCGAGGTGGCTGCTATCGCGCCACATCTGCCGGCATCGGTGGAGAAGATAGGCGTCTTTGTGGACGCGGAGCTGGACGAGATTTATTCCACAGTGCGCGCCTGCGGGCTGACCGGCGTGCAACTGCATTCCGGCGCCGGAGCGGAGTTGCTGGTAAAACTCCGCACGCGTCTGGGACCCGGTTTGCGCATTTTGCGCGTGGTGCACTTTGGCCCCGAAGCCGGGGCGCAGGCCGCCGCGCTGGCCCAGGACCCAAATGCCGATGCAGTGCTGGTGGATTCGCGCACGGCCACGGCGGTGGGCGGCACCGGGTTGACCTTCGATTGGGCCGCTGCCCGCAATACGATCTTCCATGCGGCACAGGCCTGCAAACTCATCGCGGCCGGGGGCTTGAGTCCGGCCAACGTGGCCGAGGCAATTGCCACGTTGCGCCCCTGGGGCGTGGATGTAGCTTCGGGGGTGGAATCCGCGCCGGGACGCAAAGATCCCGCCAAGGTGCGTGAGTTCGTAGCTCGAGCTCGGCTGGCCGCGGAGCGACTATCCCCTTCCTGCTGAAGGCATCTCTCCGGGCCTATCTTGCATGGAGCGAGAGTGCCCGATCCAGGCCAGAGCGGCAAATGCTCCCATGACAAAGACTGAAACCAGGGCCGAAGCAGCGGTAATGTCGGCCACCTGCCACTGCTTTCCTGTGGGGTCTTGAACTACGGCAGGAACCGCGTGGGGAAGGGGCTGCAACAGGTTGCCAGCGGCGCAAAGCGCGTAGAAGAAGATCGCGGGGCGCAAGGCGGCCGGCGGCGAGGCAAGGGCAAACTCGGAGCGGCGGCGCAGGTAGAGCGCAAACAGCAGATAGATGGTGAAGACGGTCCCGTACCAGCCCAGGTAATTGGAAATCGGAACGCCGAACCAGGCCCCTCCGTCGCGCCACACCCAACCGTGCAGCACCGTGGCCCAGACCGGGTCCTGGGCCAGGTCCCAGGCCACCATGATGAAGCTGGCGGCCAGCGGCAGAGCGATCAGCCGCGTTCCTTGGGGAGACTCGGAGGAATGGCCTAGAATGGCGCGCGCGACCGTCCAGGAGACGTAGGCCATGCCGATGTAGGCCAGGCCCAGCAGCACCGGCACATGGAAAAGCTTGGGCCCCATCAGCTCGACGAAGTAGTAGCGGCCGAAGGGAAAGCCGGTCATGACGCCGACATTTTCCACGATGTTGCCCACTGCGATGCAGATCGCAGTGAAAACCAGGATGCCGCGCAGGCGGTAATGGCGGGCGCCATCCACCAGGGCAAAGGCCATGGCAGAGAGAACATCGAGTGCTACGATAACGGTGCGCGGAACCGGGCTGGCGACGACTTCGAGAATCCGCGCGCCGGCATAACAGGCCAGAATCAGGCCAAGCGCGAAACGGAATCTCCGGCTGAGTGGAATTGCCGACGATCTGCTCATTGCAGGTAGTGTCTCAGAAGCCACCCGCCAAGTGAAGAAGACGCTGGCCGTCCCTGACTGCCCCGCTGCTACAATCGAACAGGCCGCAAGTCCGCTGATTTCAGCCTGTTTGAAAGCAAAGAGATCGACCACACCTCATGACTATCCGCCTCTTCAATACACTTTCCGGACAACTGGACGAGCTTGTCCCTTCCGATGGCCAGGCGCTGCGCATGTACGCCTGCGGACCCACCGTTTACGATTTCGGCCACATCGGTAACTTCCGCACTTTCCTGCAGATAGATGTTCTGCGCCGGGCACTGCTGCTGACCGGGACCCCGGTTCGGCACGTCATGAACATCACCGATGTGGACGACAAGATCATCCGCAACGCCGCCGCCCAGGGCATCTCGATTGGCGAATATACCGGGCCTTTCGAGCAGGCCTTCCTCGACGATCTGGGATCCCTGGGTGTGCAGCGGCCCGAGCAGCTGGCCCGCGCCACCGAGCACATCGAAAAAATGGTCGAGCTGATCCAGAAGCTGGCTGCCGTGGGCGCGGCCTACCAAGCGGAGGATGGGTCGTGGTACTTCCGCCTGGCGGCCTTCCCAGAGTACGGCAAGCTGAGCAAGAAGGACCTGAGCGGGATGGAAGACGGCGCCCGGGTGGACGTGGACGAGTACGAGAAGGACTCGGCGCGCGACTTTGCGCTGTGGAAGGCCGCCAAGCCCGGCGAGCACAGTTGGGACACGGCCATCGGCCGCGGCCGGCCCGGCTGGCACATCGAGTGCTCGGCCATGGCCATGGAGTACCTGGGTGAGAGCTTCGACCTCCACGCCGGGGGCGAAGACCTGACCTTCCCGCACCACGAAAACGAGATCGCGCAAAGCGAGAGCGTGACCCACAAGCCGTTTGCGCGCCATTGGATGCACGTGCGCTTCCTGCTGGTGGACGGGCGCAAGATGTCCAAGAGCGAGGGCAACTTCTTCACGCTGCGCGACCTGCTGCTGAAGGGCTACAAGGCCTCGGCCATTCGCCTGTCGCTGATCTCCGTGCCCTACCGCCACCAGTACAACTTCACCTTCGACGGGCTGGTCGAGGCCACCGCCGCCATCGATCGGCTGCGGACCTTTCACCAGCGGCTGACGCAGGGGAGCTTCGCGCCCGGCTCGAACCCCGCGCTGCAAGAGGCCGCCAAGAAGGCCCAGGCCGATTACCTGGCCGCGCTCTCCAACGACCTGAACACCGCCGAAGCGCGCGCGCCCATCTTCGAGCTGCTGCGCGCGGCCAATTCGGCCATGGACCAGGGCCAGCTTCACACCGCCGACAGAGACGCGATTCTGGCCGTGCTGGCCAGTTTCGACGCGGTCTTCGACGTGCTCGAAGACAGGGATGCCGAGCCTACGCGCAAAGCGCTGGAATATGCGGAGAAATCGGGCAGGATGGCCGACGTGGCGCCGGAGTTGCTGGCTCGCCAAGGACTGACCGACAAGATGGTCGAGGTTATGGTGGCCATGCGCGATCAGGCCAAGAGGCAGCGTAACTTCAGCCGCGCCGACCAGATTCGCAACGAGCTGGCCGAAAAGGGCATTGTGCTGGAAGACTCGAAAGACGGTGTGCGCTGGAAGCGGAAATAGCGAAGATATCGATATGTGGTTACCTGCCGGTGACTTCTGGCGGGCCTCACACCACCGGAAGCCGGTTGCTGTCTTAGAGCATTTTCGGAATACACGTGGACTTTTTGAAGGGCGTGCAAGGTGGCTTTTTCTTTGGAAAGAAGCCACTTAAGTAAGTGCTTTCGGTCTACACCAATTCCGAAGATGCTATACCTCTTCAGGCAGAACAGAGCAGCAATCCCTCGGCGAGGCAGATGGATCGCAAGACGGAAGTACATGTTGATACGCAACATGACGTTCGCCTCCTTTCATTGAGAGATGGCGGCCCTGCTCCCGGCAGGGCCGTTGTTGCTTTCGGCAACACCGGTGTTTCCCCTGCCTGCCCAATCGCACATCCGTGAAGCCTCAATGAAAGCGCATCTCATACGGTCGTTTTTTGCGGGACCGTTCAAAAACGCTGCATTCAAAACTGCCAATCTCTAAACAGCAGCCGGAGAAGAGTCCGCCCATGCATCGGCGGCAGAATGGCTTTGGAGTACCGAGAACGAAGATAGGTCAGCCCGATTTAGAATGTGGAGAATGACGATGCGGGCTCTCCTTAGAGGTAGTCTCCATGATTCCCTTCAATCTCCAGATCGTCTTCGATCACGAGGAAGATGGCCGCTGGATTGCCGCGGTTGAGTGCCTGCCCGGAGTGCTGGCCTACGGTGTTGACCGGGAGGAAGCTCGCATGAAGGTGGAAGCCCTGGCACGAGAAGTTCTTCAAGGAGCAGCCACATTGAAAGATCTCTCAACAAGCACCACCTTCCAGAGTGGTTCGAAATGATGCCCCGCAAACTGGTCATTTTGCTATTTCTGCTGGTGTTTCCATTGGCCTCCGCGTTGTCCGCCGAAAGTCACATGAGTGACAGGATCGCTTGGTGTGAGATCGCCGTTCCGCATGATTTGCGGGACGCTCAGTTCACCGCCGTCTTCCTATTTGAGACCACCAAGAGTGGAAAGCCCACTAACATCCGGAAAGTCGGGAATCCCTTTCTTGGCGATGAGCCGTTCGTTGCGTGCATTTCCGGCTGGTCCTTGCCATCCGCATCCGGCACGGTGACCGCCGATTTCTCTTGGAAGTGGTATTGGCGGGAAATTGACGTGTCCGCAAAAGGCTTTTCAGTATCCCTCCCTTATCAACCAGCGGCTCCAACCGGTAAGCTAGTTCAGAAGAAGCCGTAAGGAGATCGTCCCCATGGAACCGAACGAAGCACAGGAATTGCAGGAAAACGCGGAGCACGCCGAGCACGAGAAGTCTCTCCGCCCGGTGGCCTTGACCATGACCGTACTGGCCGTGCTGGTGGCCGTCGTCACCGTGCTGGGTCACCGCACCCACACCGAGGCCGTGCTCGACCAGAACAAGGCCACCGACGTGTGGGGAGAATACCAGGCGCAGAAGATCCGCTCTTACGACACGGACCTGAGCATCAATCTGATGAAGGTTCTGCCGCTCACCGACAAGGAAGCCGCGAACAAGGCCATCGAAGGCTACCGCGAGCACCAGGCCGATTGGAAAGAGAAGACCGACGAGGAGTCCAAAGAGGCCAAGAAGCTGGAGGCCGAGGTGGAGCAAGCCGAGGCCAAGGCTGTCCGCTTCGACCTGGGCGAGGCGCTGCTGGAGATCGGCCTGGTGATCACCTCGGTCACGCTTCTCACCCGCAAG
>Ga0181529_10001339_pt1 | contig 32230 bp, 26 predicted proteins | sample PEATcosm2014_Bin_36_FD_119763 | JGI IMG/M metagenome (GOLD analysis project Ga0181529, IMG submission 119763) | Peatland microbial communities from MTU Mesocosm Facility, Houghton, MI, USA - PEATcosm2014_Bin10_30_metaG | ecosystem: Environmental > Terrestrial > Soil > Wetlands > Peat | place... | reverse complement strand
TGTCGGGCAGCGGTAATTTGACGTTGCAGAACACGGCGGGGACAGGAGCGGCGGTGGCGCTGACGATTGGAAACAACAACACGACGGCGACTTATACCGGCATACTGGGCGGGAGCGGCTCGGTGAGCATGGAAGGGGCGGGCACCATCACGATTGGATCGGGAGGCAGCGGCGGGGCGAGCTACACTGGCAACACGCTGGTGGATGAAGGCGCTTTGTTGCTGGGCGGCGTGGGCAACATGTCGGCGGCGCAGATCAACATCACCGGCAACACTGCGGCAAGCGCCGCGACCTTTGCGGACAGCGCCCAGGCGGCGTTCAGCGGGGCGATACTCATCGGCACCAGCGGCAGCAACACCCCCAACCCGGCGACGGCCACGGTGAAAAACAACGCCGTGGTGAGCGCGGCCTCATTGAGCTTCGGCAACGGCACCGGGCGTCCCCCGGCAGGCACGGGGCTGACGGTGCAGGACAGCGCATCGCTGTCAATAACGGGAAATTTTGATCTCAATGCCGAGATTGGGGGCAGTGGTTATGTTTCCGACAATGCCGTCAATTTGAATGGCGGCACCCTTGCGGTGGGCGCTTTCGTCTTTTCGAGTGTTAGCGCCACGCATTCGGCCGTGGTGCATTTCAACGGCGGTGTGCTGAAGGCTAATGCCAGCAGCGCCGCCTTCCTTCCTGCGGTTTCAGGATTGACTGTGGACGTGGATAGTGGTGGCGCAATCATCAATCCCAACGGCAACGCCATCACCATTACGCAGCCCTTGGTTCATGGCACCGGCACGCCGGATAGCGGCCTGATTTTGAACGGAAATGGCACATTGACCTTGGCGGGAGCCAACACCTATATTGGCACGACATCTGTTTCCAAAGGGGCCTTGCTGGTGACCGGTTCCATTGGCACCAACACGGTGACCGTGACCAATGCGACGTTGGGCGGCACCGGCACAATCGGCGGTGCAACGCTGATGCAGTCAAATGCGGTGCTCGCAGCAGGCATCAGCGGCACCGGCACGTTGACTTTCGGCAGCACGCTTGCACTTGACCCGCACTCGACCAACATTTTTGCCGTGACCACCGCCAATGGAGCCAGCAACAAGGTTGCCGTAGTCGGCGCATTAACGCCCAACAACAGTGTAATTCAAATTGCTTCCGGCACGCCGTTGGGCTTCACAACCAACACCCTGTTCACCTATGGCAGCATCAGCGGCTCATTTAATACAAACGTAATGTTTGATGTGCCGCCCGTTCATCATCCTTCAATCGTGGACGATGGCGCAGGCCATATAAATCTTGTGGTGTCTGAAACCGCCCCCGTAGCCGGGGCGACCTTTACGAACTATGTGACGCTTGGGGCGCCCTCGACGGTGCAGATCGTTGGCGGCAAGTATGCGCCGACGGACGCGGACGGAGACGTGCTGACCATCACCATCACCGGCGCGCCCGCCAACGGGACGGCTGGAACCGACGGGACGAACATCACCTACACGGCGACCGGGGGGACGAGCGACAGCCTGACCTACACGGTCAGCGACGGCTTTGGCGGAACCGCAACCCAGACGATCTACTACGTCATCAGCGGGCCGGCACCCAGCCAGAACCAGCTTGCCCCGACAATGGTTGCCGGCCAGCAGGTGTTGAACTTTGCGGGCATCCCCAATTACAACTACGCGCTGGACGAGACCCACGACCTGACGCCGCCGATCACCTGGACGCCGGTGATCACCAACACGGTGGGGCCCAGCGGAAAACTCTTGTTCACCAACGCGCCCTCCGGCGGCAACGACTATTACCGGACGCGGTATGTGCCCTGATAGAAAAAGAAAGACCAACTTGCTAAAACTATGAAAAGAATCCTGACACTGGCGATGGCGATGGCGATGGGCGCTGCGGCATATGGGCAGTATGCGTTCAACGGCACGAACTCGGCGATCAACGAGGCGATACCGGACAACAACCCCAGCGGGGTGGCCAATACGATGACGGTGCCCACGCTGGCTGCGGAGATCGGCAGCGTGACGGTGACGCTGGACATCACGGGCGGATATAACGGGGATCTTTACGCGTATCTGGCGGGGCCAAACGGGGGGTTTGCGGTGCTGTTGAACCGGAGCGGGGTCAGCGGCAGCAGCGCGTATGGATACGGGGACAGCGGGTTTAACGTGACCTTTGACGATTCTGGCTCCAACCCGGACATCCATTTTTATCAGAACACGGGTTATCCTGGTTCATTGAACGGGAGCGGGCAATTGACGGGGACGTGGGGATCGGACGGAGAGAACCTTAATCCGCAGTCGCCACCCGGGAGTTTTGGTGTAAGCCCGACAGAGACGCTGACATCGTTTGACGGGATAGACGGGACAGATGCCGGAGGCCAATGGACATTGTTCCTGGCGGATCTGTCTGCGGGGAACCAGAGCACGCTGGTCAGTTGGAGCGTGGACATCAACACCGTGCCGGAACCCTCGGCCCTGGCCTTGGGAGCGTTGGGCGTCCTGGTGCTGGCGGGTGTTCGCAAGAAAATCGCAGGGCGGTAATAAAAATGGAGCGCGCCCGCCCCGGGCGCACGGCATATTTCAAAGGTTCGTGCCGACACTGCGCGTCAGATGCTGGCAGCGGGGCGCATCCAGCCACGCCCGGTGGGAGCGTGCCCCCCCCCAGCTTCGGAGTTTCGGGTTCAATCCACGCCCTCAATCCTTCCACCGGCGGTGCATCCAAATCCATTGATCGGGATGGCGCAGCAGCAGCCGTTCGAGCGCGGCGTTGCAGGCGCGGGTGTTTTGCCGGATGGCTTCGCCCACGTTGTCGTGCTCAATGAGCGGCAGCGGCTCCTCGAAGCGCAGGACGTGCGTGCCGTCGGGTTCGCGCCAGCTTGAGGCCGGGATGACCGGCGCGCCGGTGCTCATGGCCAGCAGGGCCGGGCTTTTGAACGTGCGCGCCGGATGTCCGAAGAAATCCACCATGATGCCGTCGGCTATCCCCGCGTGCTGGTCAAAGACATAGACGACGACCGCGCCGTTTTCCAGCAGGTTGAGAATCGTGTCAAGCGAGCCGCGCTTGCCGATGGTGCCGAAACCCGCGCGCCGGAACCGCCGCGTGATGAACTGGTTGAGCCATTCCGGTTTGAGCGGACGCCGCACGAAATGCAGCAACCCCTTGAATTGCGGAAATTGCGCGATTCCCGCCACCGTGGCCACCTCCCAGTTGCCGAAATGTCCCGTCAGCAAAATGATCCCCTTTCCCTTTTCAGCGGCGCGCAGCGGAGATTCCACGTTTTCAAACCGGATCAAAGCCTTCTTTTTCCCCGCCGACATCAATGGCAGGCGGATGAATTCAACCAGGAAGCGGATGTAATGCGCGTAATACGCCTGCGCGAGCCGGACGATTTCGTCTTCCGGCACGGTGCCGCCGAAGACGCGCCGCATATTTTGCAGCACCAGCGCGCGGCGATAAGGAAGCAGGTGATAAAATAATTTTCCGAACCACGGCGCTTCCGTCCTGCGCGGTTCCGCCATGGCCACGGCGGACGCGCTGGTGTCCGTGTGCGTGAGTGAAATGCGGATCGCGCCGATGCGATGGCGGTCAAGGACGGATTGCGCCTGCGGGCTGGGAACAATTTGCGGCGCGCCGTAATTGTCGCGGCGCACGCTGAAATCCGGCGGCTCAATCTGCCCCAAAGTTGTTTCGCGCGGAAACAGTTTGCAGCAGGCCTCCTTGGCCGCGAAACGCGCGGCCAGGCCTGCAGCGCGTCCGGGACCGCTTCCGGCGTCCTGCAATTCCTGCTCGGAAAACAATTTCCGCAAATCTTCCGGCGGCGTGTCGGCGAGCAGCTTTTCGATGCGGGAAATTTCCACCGTGTCAATCCCGCAGCGCGAATTGGGCGGGGCGTCAGGCATCATGGATTGGCGCGCACGAGCAGCGCGACGTCCATGCCGCCGAATCCCCGGCACAGGACGAGCGCGACGTTGTTGCGGGGCTGTTGCGCCGTTTTGGAGACGGGAAACGGCGCGAATTCCGGGTCGGCCAGGTTCAGCGTGGAAATTCCCGGAACAACTTTTTGCCGCAGCGCCGTCAGCGCAAAGACCAGGTCCATGATTCCTGACGCGGCGATGAGATGACCATAGGCCCATTTGAATCCCGTGACCGGCGGCGGGTTTTCGCCGAAGACGCGGCGGATGGCGCCCGCCTCGGACGCATCCGACGCGCGTGTGCCGTTGCCGTGCGCGACGATCATGCCGACTTCTTTGGAGGTTATTCCGGCGTCTTCCAGCGCAACTTCAATGGCGCGGCTCAAGCCGTCGCCGTCCGGGCGCACGTCGAGGACGCCTGTCGCCTCGGTCGCGCAGCCGGAGCCGAGAAATTCTCCGAGAGTTTTTGCGCCGCGCGTTTCCGCGTCAACCGCCGTTTCAAGCATCACGGAAGCCGCGCCTTCGCCAAATACGGTGCCGCTCCGGTCACGGTCGAAGGGACGCACGATTTCCGGCGACAACAATCCAAGCCGTTGATAATGAAACAACGTCTCGGCTTCAAATGGAGCGTCGTGGCCGACGGCGGCGGCGCGGTCCGCCTCACCAGCCCTGATGGCGGCGGCGGCCTCGGCGACCGCCATCACGCCTCCGGCGCAATGATTGGTGATGCAGGCGTTCGTGCCTTTGAAATGGTTGCGGATGCCGACATGACACAGAACGTTGTTCGGCAAATTTTTCAAGAGCCACATTGGATTGACCGAATCGGAAAATTGCCCGCCGAATTTTTTCAGGTCGCCGCCCGCCGCAGCCATCGACTGGAAAAAATCATAATTGCAGCCGTAATTTCCGCCGCCCGAACCGGCATAGATTCCGCTGCGGTCGTTGAACCGTATTTTCGCCGCCGCGTCGAGCGTCTCGCGATGCTCGGGCAAACCGGATTGTGCAATTGCCGATTCCGCCGCATAAATCCCGAAAATGTCCGTGCGCGAAATGCTCTTGTGCAGCTTGCGGTCGGGCACGAGAATTTTGTTTTCGATATTGCACTCGGCGGCGATGCGCACCGGCCAGCGGGTCGCGTCAAACTGCGTGATGGGCGCGATGGCGGAACGGCCATTGACAACCGCGTCAAAAATTTCGTCAACGGTCCTGCCCGCGCCGCAGACCGCGCCAAGCCCGGTGAAAACGATTTTTTTCGGGGGATTCATTCCACCACCTCCGGGTTGCGGAACACGAGGCAGCTGTTCGAGCCGCCGAAGCCGAGCGAATTGGACATCGCCGCGCGGATTTTTCTTGGCTGCGATTTTCCGCGCACGAGGTTCACGTTGCAGTCGGGGTCGGGCTGTGAATAATTCGCGTTCACCGGCGCGATGCCGTCGCGGATCGCCAGCGCGCAGACGGCGGCCTCGACCGCGCCCGCCGCCGCGATCAAATGGCCCATGCAGCTTTTCGTGGAGCTGACCAGCACGTCTTCAACGCGCGATTGCAGCACGGCGCGCAGCGCGGCGCACTCGCTCTTGTCGTTCATCTGCGTCGAAGTGCCGTGCGCGTTGACATAATCAATTTCGTCCGCGCTCATTTCCGCGTCGGCCAGCGCCTGTTTTATCGCCTGAATCGGGCCGTCGCCGTCCGGCGGCGAGTCGGTGATGCGGTAGCAGCTCAGGGAATTTCCGTCGCCGGCAAGCTCCGCGTAAATTTTCGCGCCGCGTTTCCGCGCCGAATCCCAATTTTCCAAAACCAGAAATCCCGCGCCTTCGCCGAGGACGAAGCCGTTGCGCGTCAAATCGAACGGACGGCTGGCGCGCGCCGGCGCGTCGTTGTCCGTGGAAAGCGCGCCCAAAAGACAGAACGCCGACAGGCCGATGGGATTGAGCATGGAATCAAATCCGCCGGCGAGCATGAAATCCGCATGGCCGCGTCGCATCACTTTCAGCGCGGTGCCGAGAGCCTGTCCACCGGACGCGCACGCGGTGTGGACGGCCGTGGCGTAGCCGCGAATCTTGAAATGCCGCGTGAGCAGCGCCAGGCCGGAATTGGTCTGGCTGCGGCAAAAGGCGACCGGATCTGCGGGAAAATTGTCCGCCAGAAATCCGTCGGGCTGAAATTCGCCGTCCGGCGCACAGAATTTTTGGACAATTTCCAGCTCGCGAAAATCAACGCCCATCATACCCGCGCCGACGCAAAATCCCCAGCGATGCCCGTCGGAAATCGCCGGGCGGATTCCCGCGTCCGTCAGCGCCTCTTCCGCCGCAGCGAGCGCGAAGCGATGCGAGCGGGTGGAATGCTTGAGCAGTTTTGAATTGTTGATGACGGCAGCGGCGTCAAAATTTTTCACCTCCGCGCCGATGCGGACGGGAAAACCGCCCGCGTCAAAATGTTGAATTGTCGCAAGGCCGCTGCGTCCGGCCTGCAAGTTTGCCCACGTCGTGCGGGCGTCGTTGCCCACCGGCGTGACCATGCCGATGCCCGTGATGGCGATTCGGCGGCGTTGCGTCATGAATTTCCTTCGGTTGAAAACAACACGCGCGCGCTGCCGGCGAGCCTTTTTCCCTTTCGGGTTTCCACGATTACCAAGGCGGAATTTTCATCCTGCGTGCCGATTTTTGCCTCCAACTCCAATGGCTCGCCGGGCGGAATGAACGTGCGCAGCTTCATGTCGGAAACCGTCCGCAAATTCCACCGGCCTCCGTCCGGCATGGGAATTTCCACGGCAAGCGCGCCGGCAAGCTGAAGGTTCAAATTCATCAGCAGCGCCCCCGGAAAAACGGGCCGTCGCGGAAAATGATCGGCAAAAAATCCGGCGGACGCAGGAACTTGCAGAGTGGCGCGCGCGGATTTCCCAGGCTCGCCGCCGGTGCGGACAAATTCAAGCGGCGGAATTCCGCCGAAACCGCCGGGCGTCGAGCCGCCGGCGCACAACAGCGCAAAATGTTCGCGCAGGGACTGCGGATCGTCAAATTCTTCCACCGGCAGCATGGGGCCGACGCAATTTTGCAGGCGGATTGCGGGAATTCCATCCGCACTGGCCGCGCCATGATATGCGGCGGCCTCGTCGTCCACGCTTTCAAGTTCGACGGAAAGTTCCAGCGTTTGACCGGGACGGACGGGCGAGAGAAGCTCGATCTGTCCGGCAATTCCGGCGACGGGCCGGCATTTGAAATCCGCCGCCGACATCGCGCCCCACGCGGCAAGCTGGCCGACCGCTTCGGCCACGAGCGATTGCGGGAAATTTTTAATGTTTGGGGGAATAAAATATTTGCCGCGAACCGAAATTCCCGGATCAAGCGCGTTGATGCGGTTCACAAAAGTGAATGCCTGAAAATGTCCGTCCATGCCGGTCTGCCCGCTCAAGCCGGCTTGGCGCCGCCCGCCGCTGCTGTTGCGCGCTGTTGACGGATCACCATCTTACAAAACGTCTCGACGGTGAACAGCTTCGGGATTTCAGCCGACTTCAACGGCGTTTTGAAACGGTCGGCGGGAACTTCGCTCAAAAAGGATTTCAGCCGCGCCACGCCCGCATCGGAAACCACGCCACCGCTCTCGAACTGGGATTCGGAAAGTTCGCCGCGCGCTTCTTCGACGATTTTGCCGCGCGGGATTTTCACCTTGAACGCGCGCTCGAGGCGGAAGATGATGTCGAGAAAATCAATGGATTCCGCGCCGAGGTCGCCGATCAACGACGCATCGGGCTTCACTTTCTCAACGTCGCAACCGAGCGCGTCGGCCATCGTCTCGGCCACTTTCGGAAAAATGGCCGCTATCTCTTCCTTTGTGATGTTTTCGTTGCTCATAATTTCACTCCATCTTGAACCCGCCATCCACGTGCAAAATTTCACCCGTGATGTAATCGGCGAATTTCGAACTCAAAAACCAGACCGCATTTGCGATGTCTTCCGGCTTGCCGATCCGCTTCAACAAAATCCGCGAATTAATTTGATCACCGGCCAGTTCACGGACAGTTTTTGACATTTCCGTTTCAATTACGCCCGGCGCGACGGCATTGACCGTGATGCCGCGCGGCGCAAGCTCGACCGCGAGCGCCTTCGTGAAAGCATTGATTGCGCCTTTGCTCGCCGCGTAATTTGTCTGGCCGCGCCCACCTTTTTCGCCGGAGACGGAACTGATGTTCACGATTTTGCCGCGACGTTTGGAAATCATATACGGCGCGACGGCGCGCGTCATGTTGAAAGTGCCGGTCACGTTCGTGTCGAGGACGGCCTTGATGTCGTCGTCGCCAAGCATTGCCAGCAAATTGTCGCGGATGATTCCGGCGTTGTTGACGAGCAAATCAATTTTCTCGGTGCGATCAACAATTTTTTCCGCGAACGCGGCGCAGGCGGCGGAATCACGCGCGTCCACTTTCTCGGCGGAAATTTTTTTGCCGGGATTCGCCGCAATGACTTCGTTCGCCGCCACCGCGTTGTCGCGATAAGTGAAAACGACTTCCATTCCCGACGCGGCGAGAATTTCGACAATCGCGCGTCCAATTCCACGGCTGCCGCCGGTGACGATGGCGATTCCGCCGGACAAACCGGCGTCGGTTATTTTCGGTTCGTTCATCCTGAAATGCAGTAGCCGCCGTCAACGACGAGCGTGTGGCCGGTGATCATCGCCGCCTCCGGCAGGCAAAGCAAATAGACCGCGTCGGCGACCTGCTCCGTCGTGAGCGTCGGGCCGATGGGCGTGCGCTTGGCGTATTCGGCGAGCAACTGTTCGCGGTTCGGAAAATGTTTCAGCGCGTCGGTGTCCACGACTCCGGCGCTGACGATGTTGACGCGGATTTTTTTTGCATGGCCGAGTTCCTGCGCAAGCCCGCGCGCGAGCGATTCGAGCGCGGCCTTCGACGCGCCGATGAAGGCGTAATGCGGAATCGCGCGCACTGAGCCGAGGCTCGAAAGCCCGATGATGCAGGCGCCTTCAGGCATGATCGGCACGGCGTTTTGCGCGAGGGAATTAAGCGCGAGCGCGTTGGTCTCCATGCAGCGGCGAAAATGTTTGAGCGAAAGTTCCATCGCCGGTTTGAGCACGCCGATGGCGGCATTGCTGACGACGATGTCCACGCGGTCGAATTGCTTGCGAAATTCTTCAAACGCCTCCTTGAGGCTTTCGGGATCGGCAACGTCGGCCTGAAGCGCCATCGCTTTCCGGCCAAAGTCGCGCATTGCTTTGCAGACCGACTCGGCCTCCTCGTGGCTGTTGTGATAGGCGATGGCGACGTCGCAGCCTTCGCGCGCGAGCTTCAGCGCGGTGGCGCGACCGATGCCGCGCGCGCCGCCGGTGATAAATGCGATTTTTCCTGAAAGTGAGCCTGACATTTGTTTATCTGGGCAAAGTCTGTGCGTTTGCGCTCAAAAAATCAACCTTTGCCCGCGAATGTCACGCGGCGGCCAGTTGCGCCGCCATTTCTAGAAAACCATTTTTGATGCGCCCGATTTGCGCGGCTGAATAAATTGACGTCCTGAATGTGATGGCCATGTTCACATAATCATTAAACGTGGTGACGGACAAAACCAACGGAACCGCCGGCCCGGTGGAGACGGCGCGGAAATATTCAAGCGGACTTTTTTCATCCGGTTGCCAGAGCGAATTGAGGTTCATGTTCGTGATGCCGCCCCACAATGGAAAGTTCTGCCGGAACAATTTTTCCTGCCTCGCGGGCGAAAGCCACGGCAGCAGCAGCCGGGCAAATGCCATTTCCATCGGCGCACCGAGATAAAGTTGCTTGCGCTTGATTGCAAGAGTCTGGCGGCGAATTTCGGTCGTGAGATTTTTCTCGCTGATTCCGCTCGGAACTTCATGGCTGACGATGAATGAACCAAGGAACAATCCCAACGTGCGGCCAGCGTGCATCCCGATTTCATTTCTGGTGTTGACTACGCAGCCGACGGAAATTTTTTTCCGCCGCGCGGATTGCGCTTCGGCCAGCGGCGAGAAACATATCAGCAAAATGGCGAGGAACAAATCGTTGAGTTTGACATCCCAGGACTTGGCGGTTTTCAAAAGTGATTTCAACGTTTCTGGCTTCAGGGAAAAGAAGTCGAATCCGTTTTCCATGTTTTGTGAATCGCGGCAGGGCGGACGGCTGGAATTTCTCATGTTGCCGACCAGCGACGGGATTGCAGCCAGCTTTCTCACGAGCAAAACCGGATGATGCCGTAACAAATGATCGTGACGCGGCGGATAAAGTTCGACGGGTGCAGACGCATTTTTCCAAAAATAAGCGTTCACAATATCTTTGAGCAAAATCATGACCGCGCCGTCATCGGCGATCGCATGAAAATAAACGAGTCCGAGCGCGAATGAATCTTGACCGGGCGCGACGAAGAATCTGAACGGGTTGAAATTTTCGTCCGTTGAAAATGCCGTGTTAATCTGCCGCTGAACTTCAATCGAAAGGGAATTTTCTCCGCCTGCAATAATTTTGATTTCGCACCGGACTGCGCCGCCGCGATAAGAAAATTTTCCATTCTTGCGGTTCAGCGTCAGGCCGGTGATCCCCCATGTTTCCAAAGTGCCGTTGATTGCCTTTTGCAATCGCTCTAAATCCAGCGCGCCCCGAATCCTCACCACGTTCACCGCGTTGTAGGGATGAAGTTCGTTCCACTGAAGCATGGAGCGCTGAAAGATGTTCAACTTGCCCGGCATAATTTACATGCGGAAAATTATAGTGAAACTTCCACCGCCGTGCCCACGCCGATTCTGTGCTTCAAACAATACGCACCGTTGTCCACATATTTTTCCGCCCACCATTTCAAACCGCCGCGTTCTTCCTTGGACAATTTGCGGACAACCTTCGCCGGCGCACCAAGGACGAGCGAGCCGGACGGGATTTTCGTTCCTTGCGTCACGAGCGCTTTCGCGCCGATGAGCGATTGCCGGCCGATGACCGCGCCGTCCAAAATCACCGCGCCCATGCCAACCAAAACTTCGTCCCCGACGGTGCAGGCATGGACAATCGCGCCGTGGCCGACGGTGACCCAGTTGCCGACGAGGCACGGAAAATCGTCCGCGAGGTGCAGCACGGCGTTGTCCTGGATGTTCGAGTGGTGGCCGACGACGATGCGGTTGATGTCGCCGCGCAGCACCGCGCCATACCACACGCTCGAATGCGCGCCGAGCGTCACGTCGCCGATGACGGTCGCGGTCTTGGCGATGAAAACATTTTTGCCGAGCGCCGGTTTTTTGCGGAGAAATTTATCAAGCTGCTTTGCCAGTTTGTTCACGCGAAAAATTTAACACGAAGCGGCGTCGGCACAAATTGAAAGAAAAGTATGTGCAATGTTTGGTGGGGCGAGCGTCCTCGCGAGCCGGCGTGCGCCAAACAGTTCTCGCGGCTCGCGAGGACGCTCGCCCCACCAACTTCACGAATTGAATTCGTGTTAGTGGGGGAAAACTCGTGTCTGCATTTTGTCGCGGAGCGACGGCGGAAATTAGCCAGCTACGAAGTGGCTGGTGACAATGCGGAAAATAATTTGTCCCGGCGGGACAATGGAAAATCAGCGGTCAATTCCACCGTCCTTTCAGGACGGAATTTTAATTTGCCAACAACCAGACACTTCGTGTCTGGCTAATTTCCGATGCTCCTTCGGAGCGAAAACGCTTGAAAAATTATTTTGCCGGGAGCAAAGTCAAACTAAATGAAGCATGTAAAATTTCTTCCGTGGATTGGAGAAAATTACGAAGATGGATTTAATGGACTACGCACACTTGTTTTGGGAGAGTCACATTACGAATCGTTGAATAATCCTTCGATAAATGATTCACTTAACGAAACCATTGAGTGCGTAAAAGAGCAAGCAAACGGTGACTGGTCGAAAGCATTCTGGACAAAAATTGCGACAGCCTTAATCGGCCGGAAACCCACATTGGACGAAAAAAAGCAGTTTTGGCACAGCGTGGCATATTATAATTATGTTCAGGAGGCGGCTGGATTTGGCCCACGGGTTAGGCCGGCAGCGAAGAGTTGGGAGATGAGTAAAGTTCCTTTCGAGGAGGTATTGGAAGAACTAAAACCAGAATTCATTGTTGCGCTAGGTTATAGATTGTGGGAAATGCTGCCGGATTTGAATGGACGAGAAGGACCGAAAATCGAAGACGCTCCACAGACACGAACTTGGATTTATCCTCACTCTGGCGGTTCTGCATTACTTTTTAACATCAAGCACCCGTCTTCTGGCTTTAGCTCTCTTGAGTGGAATAAGTATATCCTAATCGCACTTGAAAAAGCTAAAGCCAAAAATAGTTAAGCCCAACAACTAGACAGACTGCAAAATTTCCTTCGCAACAGGCGCGCGAGATTTTAATTTTCAAATTGGTCGAACGCGCACGGACTGTTAAAGTCTAATCGCCGATGACGAAAGAAAAATCCAGCCGTCCCGCGCCGCGCCGGAAACTGCCGCGCTCGTTCAAGGACTTGACGCCGGCGAAGCATTTCAACCCACGCACTTTTTTTCAGGAGCTGATCTTGAAGGGCTGGTTCACGCCGCGCCACGGCCAGCCGCGCCGCCCGGTCTTTCCAAAATTGAAGCACGGCGAGGTCGCCATCACCTGGATCGGCCACGCGTCGTTTCTCATCCAGTTCACGGACTTGAACGTGCTGATTGACCCGAATTTTGCGAACTGGCTTTTTCTCCTGAAACGCATCAAGCGCGCCGGACTGAAGATAAAAGATTTGCCGCCGATTGACCTCGTGCTTCTGACGCACGCGCACTTCGATCATTTTCACAAGCCGACGTTGCGGAAACTGCCGCATCCGAAAATCGGCATCATGCCGCGGGGCGTCGGCGATCTCGCGCACAATCTCGGCTTCTCGCGCGTCATCGAGCTGGAGCATTGGGAAAGTTTTTCGCAGGGCGACTGGAAGGTGACGTTCACGCCGAGCAAACATTGGGGCGCGCGCACGCTGCACGACGGTCATCGCGGCTACGGCGGATTTGTGCTGGAGCATCAGGGCAGGAAAATTTATCACGCGGGCGACAGCGCGTATTTTCACGGCTTCAAGGAAATTGGCAGGAAACTGGCGCCGGAGATCGCGCTGCTGCCCATCGGCGCATACCATCCGGCGACCTTTCGCAAAGTTCACATGGGGCCGGACCAGGCGGTGCAGGCGTTCAAGGATTTGCGCGCGAAATTTTTTGTCCCGATGCACTACGGGACTTTCAAATTGTCGTTTGAAGATTTGGCCGAGCCGCCGCGCTGGCTTTCTGAAATCGCGAAGGGAGAAAATTTGACGGAGCAAATAAAAATCCTCGACGAGGGCGTGCCGGAGGTGTTTTGATTCGCCCGACATGGCCGACGAAAACGAAAATTCCGATTCATCCGGTCTGGAAGCGCTTCGCCGCTATGTGCCGCTCGCCGTCTGGGCAATCGTCATCCTCGTCATTCTCGCGATTCCTTTCAAAATCATCGGCTACGGATATCTGCCGGGTGACGATGCGCTGCGGCACGCGGCCAAGGCGGTGAGCGGCAAGCCGTGGTCGGAAATCCTCGTGCTCAATGGAACCTACAAAATTGACCACGAATTCGGCTGGAACTGGCTGCTGGAGAAAATGCACCGCTGGACAGGCTGTGACGCGGAGAAGCTGGTCTTATTTTCAGTGGCGGGGTTGTTCATCCTCGCCGGCTGGTCGGCAATGGCTTGCCTGAAACGGCCCGAGGCGTGGCTGGCGTCGTTTGTCATTTTGACGCTCGTGTCTGATCTGGCGCAGCGGTTTTTGCTCGGGCGACCATTTGTGTTGAGCATCGCGGCACTGGCGGTGATTCTTTTGATGTGGCAGCGCCACGGCCCGTCGCCGCCAAAATGGCAGAACGTTTTCTGGATGACGCCATTGATTTCGCTCGCGGTTTTTTTTCACGGCGTCTGGTATTTGTGGGCGATGCCGGTCGCGGCGTTTTTTCTCGCGCAACAATTCCGCTGGTGTTTTCTGCTGGCGGCAAGCTGGGTTGCCGGGACAATTTTAGGCTCGGCCCTCACCGGCCATCCGGTCGAAAGCATTTTGCAGTCAGTCCAACTGGCGCTGGACGCCGTCGGCAAGCACACGACGCAAAACACAATGGTTTCGGAACTGCAGCCGTCCGGCGGCGACATTTTCACGATCATTCTGCTTGGCGGTTTGCTGGTTTTGCGCCAGATGGCGGGGCTGGCCGCGCCGCCGCTGCACCGCAACCCCGCATTCTGGCTCGTCGCCATCGGCTGGGTGCTGGGCTGTGAGACGTGGCGGTTTTGGGGGGACTGGGGCACTCCGGCGATGGTGGTTTTAATTGCCACAGATTTGCAACTGCTTTTTGAACTGCGATTTCCCGCCGATTCCTTCAAGCGCCTGGCGCTGGCGTGCGTGCTGGCGCTGGCGTGCTTCGCGACCATGACCACCGACGCCAACAGCCGATGGTCTTCGACGCTGACGACGCAATACCTCTCGGTGGCGGAACATCCCGAGCTTAAAGGCTGGATGCCCGACAAGGGCGGGATTTTTTATTCGGCGGACATGTCGCTCTTTTACCAGACCTTCTTCAAAAACCCTGACGGCGACTGGCGTTACGCGCTCGGCTTTGAATCCACGCTGATGACCGATGAAAATTTCGAGGTCTATCACAAAGTATTGTGGAATTTTGGCGACGCCAAGGCTTACAAGCCCTGGGTGGACAAAATGCAGCCGCAAGACCGGCTCGTCATCCGCGGCGGCAGAAATGCGCCGCCGAACATTCCGCAACTCGAATGGAATTACGGCGTCAGCGGCATCTGGTTGGGCCGGCTGCCGCGCACTCCGGCAGGCGGAACGCTGCCAGCGGTTCCCGCCGCCGCCGTGCGCTGAAAATTTGCAACCCACCGAACAATGCCAAACGAAACCGTTAGTGACGATTTCATAGGGGTTGAATTGCTTCACCGCTATGTGCCGCTGGTCGTGTGGGTGGTCGTCATTTTTTCCATTGTCATCATTCCGCTGAAAATCGCCGGCTACGGCTACTTGCCGCAGGACGACGCGCTGGCGGACGCGGCCAAGGCCGTGAGCGGCAAGCCGTGGCCGGAAATCCTCGTCCTGGGGCCATCCTACAAAATGGACCATCACTTTGGCTGGCACTGGCTGTTGCGGGAAATTTATCTGGCGACCCGTTGCGACACCGACGCGCTGGTGATGATTGAAGTCTCGGCGATGTTCATCGTCTGCTGCTGCGCGGCGTCCGCGTGCCTGAAACGGCCCGAGGCGTGGCTGGCCGCGATGGTGATTTTTTCCGTGTGGTCGGGATTTCTCCAGCGCATTTTAATCGGCCGCCCACTGATCCTCACCATCGCGGTGCTGATGGTGGTTCTCTTTGCTTGGCAGCGGCGCGGTCCGCCGCCGAAATGGCAGGCCATTCTCTGGATGACGCTGCTGATCACGTTGGCGGCCTTTTTGCACGGCGTCTGGTATTTGTGGGCGCTGCCGGTGGCGGCGTTTTTTCTGGCGCGGGAATTTCGCTGGGGTTTTTTGCTCGCGGCAAGTTCGGTTTTGGCCGCGCTTTTGAGCGCCGCGCTCACCGGCCATCCGCTGGAAAGCATTTCACAGGCGGCCACGCTGGCGTTCCGCGTCGAAGGAATTCATTCGACGCAGTCAACTCTCGTCCATGAAATGCGTCCGGCCAACGCGGATTTTATCGCCGTGCTGCTCCTGGGCGGCCTGGTTGTCCTGCGGCAACTGGCGAAGCTGGAGGCGCGGCCATTGAGCCGCAATCCGGCATTCTGGCTGGCCGTCCTAGGCTGGATATTGGGCTGCCAAACATGGCGGTTTTGGGAAGACTGGGGACTGCCCGCGCTGGCGGTCCTGGTCGTGTGCGATTTGCAGTTGTTTTTTGAAACGCGGTTTGCCGCCGATTCGTTCAAGAGGCTCGGCCTGGTTTGCGGACTGGCGTTGACGGCCTATGTCGCCGCCACGAACGACGTCAACAGCCGCTGGACAAATGTTTCGACCGCGCAATATCTCACGCCGGACAATCCCGACCTCGACGGCTGGCTACCGGACCGGGGCGGCGTCATTTATTCCGCCGACATGACCATTTTTTACCAGACTTTTTTCAAAAACCCGCGCGCGGATTGGCGCTACGTCCTGGGTTTTGAACCCACCTACATGACCGACGGCGATTTCAAAGTCTATGCCAATTTCCAGACGTCCGATGGCGACCCCAAAACCCTCCAGCCGTGGATGGATAAAATGCGACCGGAAGACCGCTTTGTCACGCGCGCCCCGCGCAGCGCGCCGCCGGACATTCCGCAACTGGAATGGAATTACGGCGTGAGCGGAATCTGGATCGGCCGCCTGCCGCGCAGCGACACCAACGGCGCGCCCGCGACAATTCCTGCAACCGCCGTCCGCACAAATACGGCGAGCCTAGCGCAGTGACAGATCGTCGAATTTTTTTGCGAGCGCAAAATCTTTTTCCGTCAGGCCGCCTGCGTCGTGCGTCGTGAGCGCGAGCGTGACCTTGTTCCAGCGGATGTCAATGTCGGGATGGTGCCATTCCTCCTCGGCAAGCTGTGCGGCGGCGTCCACGAACTTGATCGCGGCGGGAAAATCCTTGAATTGAAACGTGCGGGAAATCGCGCCGCCGTTTTTTTGCCAGTTCGGAACGGAAGCGAGCGCGAGGAGAATTTTCGCCTCGTCGAGCTTGAGTTGTGGCGGCACAGCCGATTTTTCCAGCGAGCGCAGATGGCCTGTTGATGCTTCGCGCAGCAGAGTGAAACTCGTCAAGCCCGACCAGAGCCAGGCGATGCCAAACAGAATTCCTCCATCCGCCAGCATTTTCAGGCTTGGCAAATGCGGCGGCTGGTCGCTGAACATCATTCCATAATAAGGAATCATCTCCTTGAAGAACCAGACAAGAACCAGCACAAAACCGGCGACGGATAAAACGAGTTGACCACTTCCGGCAATCCAGCACCCGCACAAAAGCGAGCCGAGTCCGGGCGTGGCAAGCTGGTTGAGAAGCGCGGCGTTCTTGGCCTTCGCGCGGCTAACGGGTTTGCGATTCGCCAAAAATGTTTTCATACGCATACAGCATTGCGGCGATGCCGATGGGCATTGTCACGAGGATTCCGACACAGCAGGCAATGATTCCCGCCACCACCACCAGACTGTAGACGATGAAAAAGCCAAACACGAGCCACCAATGTTTGCACACCATCTTGCGGCTTAATTCCATCGCGTCCCAAAAATCCATCTGCCGGTCAATCACGAGAACGACCGAGAAAAGCCATGCGACTTGCAGAAAAATTCCGGGAATGACGCATAACGCGTAACCAATCAAACACAACGTGTTGGCGACCAACCCCAATAAAATCAACTGGCCCGTCATCGGCCCGAAACCAGAAAATGCGTCGCCGACCCCAGCCTGTTCGCCGCGGATCAGTTTCAAAAAAAACTTGTTAAGCCCAGCAATCAAAATCATATAAACCGGCGCGCCGAGAACGGCCACCAGTAAAATGACGGCAATTCCTCCCGCTGAAAATTGATGTTGCTGGATCATAGCATTGAAGATTGGCCGCGTGATCAACCCCGTGAGCTGGTTGAATACCGTGATGACGAGAAAAACCAGGAAGTTGACGCCCACGACCGGCCAAAAATTCTTTTTGACGAGTTCCCATCCGCGGCTGATACAATCGCCGATATCGAAATCATAATCACCTTCCAACAACGTCGTTGAAGCAAACACCGTCGGAGCCTTAAGTGCAGCGGCTTGCGGTGCGAATGCGTCCGCCAGTTCAGGAAACGTCGCCAGCGGGCGGAACTCCGCGTCGCTGTCCGCCTTCGCCAGCGATTGCGCGTTGAGCCGTCCCTCGGAAATCCATTTGCGCAAGTCGTCGCCCGTGATGGGGCCGTATTGCTTGCCGTCGCCGCCGATGATGGTGTAGTTGGCCATAAATTTTTCTCCCGCGTTTAGAAACTTTTAGTTCATCGCGCGCAAAGGCGCAAGCCTGTTCCTTGTAGCGGCGGTCTATGACCGTCGCAAGTTTCGTCGGCGCTCACGGAGCGCCGTTACAATTGCTCAATTATTCCGCACGAACATTTTTCCCGGCATCTGTTTCACGACGTGCTTCATTTCCAGGCTCAAAAGCCCGACGGAAACCGCAGAGCTTGGCAGGCCGCTCGCACGGATGACTTCGTCAATTGTCAACTCGTCGTCGGTTTTCAGCGCGTCGAAAATCTTCTGCTCATTCTCCGAAAGTTCCAGCGTCGGCAAAACTCCCGTTTCGCCCGGCGACGGCGGACGGTTGCTTCCCGGGAATAAATACTCGAACTCGCTCAAAATGTCCTCCGCGCCTTCGCACAATTTCGCGCCTTTTTTTATCAGATCATGGCAGCCCTTGCTGCGCGGCGAATCAATCCGCCCCGGCACGGCGAAAATCTGGCGTCCGGCTTCAACGGCCATGTTTGCCGTGATGAGCGCGCCGCTGGTTGAATTTGCCTCGACGACAACCGTTCCCAAAGTCATCCCTGCGACGATGCGGTTGCGGATCGGAAAACTTTGCTTGTCCGCCGGACGGTTAAAAGGAAATTGCGTGACGAGCGCGCCATTCGCCGAAATGTGTTGAAACAACTCCGCGTTCTCCGTCGGGAAAACCAAATTGATTCCCGTTCCCAAAACCGCGACCGTCCGGCCTTTTGCTGCGAGCGCGCCCTGATGCGCCGCCGTGTCAATGCCGCGCGCGCCGCCGCTCACCACCGTCACGCCGACGTAGGCAAGCTGATACGCCAGCTTGCGCGCGGTCTCGATGCCGTAATGCGTCGTCTGCCGGGAGCCGACCATCGCTACGGCGTTTTTGTCCTTCGCGGTCAGCGCGCCCTTGACGTAAAGCACGAGCGGCGGATCGTAAATCTCGCGGAGCAGCGCGGGATAATGTTCGTCGGACGAAATCAAGACGTGGCAGCCGAAATCCGAAATGCGTTTCAATTCGCCCGCGAGGTCAACGGATTTTTCCCAGTTGGAAATGGCCTCGGCGGTTTCCTCGCCGATGTTGCGGACGCGGAGCAGTTCGGATTTGGCGGCGGACAGGATTTTTGGCGTGTCGCCGAAATGTTCGAGCAGGAGCCTCGCGCGCACCGGCCCGACGTGGTCAATCATGTTCAGGGCGATGAACGCTTCACGGGAATCCATGTGATTGTGATAACGATTGGCGGCTGCGACGGCAAGAATTGTTTCGCAAAAAGCATCTGCGGATTGCCTGCGCGAACATTATCTGTTACTGAATCCGCGTGCCCGATCCAAGCCTGCTCATCCTGATTCCGGCTTACAACGAAGAAGCTCGCATCGAACCGGTGCTGCGCGATTACGCGGCATTTTTCGGCAGGAATTATCACGGCAAGTTCCAGATCATCGTCGTCCTCAACGGCTGCACGGACGACACGCTCGGCGTGGTCCAGCGCGTCGCGGCGGAATTTCCCGTCGTCCGCGCGCTGGAATTCAAGGAGGCCATCGGCAAGGGCGGCGCGCTCATCGAGGGTCTCAAGTTCGCCGCGCTCGGCGATTTCATCGGCTACGCGGACGCGGACGGCGCGACTTCGCCGGCGGCGTTTCTGGAATTGACGAAGCACATTGGCGAGGCAGATTGCGTGGTCGGCTCGCGCTGGCTGCCGGAATCCGTCATGCACCAGGAACAGCCGACGTTGCGGCGCATGGCGAGCCGGACATTTCACCTTATCGTGGAGACGCTTTTCTGGATGCACATCAAGGACACGCAATGCCCTTGCAAATTGATGCGTCGCGACGCAGTGGAAAAAATCCATTCGACGCTTTGCATAGCCGACCTTGCGTTCGACGTGAACCTGCTTGTCTCAATGAAGCGCGCGGGATTCAAAGTCATCGAGGTGCCGATTGAATGGACGGACAAGGTCGGCTCAAAAGTGACGACGTCGCTGTTCCGGCAATCAACGGCGATGTTTCTGTCCGTCGTGCGCGTTCGGCTGATTTACTCGCCGTTCTACAAATTGCTGCACCCGCTGCGCCCGGTGGAGGCGTGGATTTACAAAAAATTGCGCGCGCCAAAGCCGTTGTCGCGACCGGAGAATTGAATTTATTTTTGCGGCGCAGGTTTTTGTCCCCAGACAAACCACGCGCAGATCACCAGCAGCAGCAGGTTGAACGCGCCGAGCGTTTGCAGCGCCACTTCCATGCTGTGAAATTTGTCCAGCATGAACGGCAGGGCGAATCCGTAGGCCACGGCCAGCAGCACCATCAGCGGCACGATTTTGAAGCGGGTCATCGCCATCAAATAATTCACCAGCACGTTTGCCATCGCGAGCGGAACCATCGCGCACGCATACCACGGCAGAAGTTTCGTCGTCGCCGCGACATATTCCGGCGTATAGACCAGTTTCACCACAAACGGCCCGACGACGCACAAAGCCGCTGCGCCGCAAATCGTCAGTGCCGCCGTGGCGAGCAGGACGATTCCGAGCAGGTTGTTTTTTTCAGACTTCGCGTTCGCCTGGACGATCTTAGGAAACATCACCGCCGACAGCGGTTGCGCCAGCCAGAGCAATCCGCGCGACAATGTTCCCGCCGCGCCGTAGGCCGCCATTTCATCGCCGGAAAAATACGCCTTCGCAAACATCGTGTCCGTCGTGAACAAAAACTGGCACGCTGCGAAACCCAGCATCAGCGGCGCGACTTGCTTGCACAGTCCGCGCCCGTCGAACGGCTCCGGCTTGGCCAGCCATAAATCCCGCGAACGCCAGATTCCGATGCCCGCCCACGCGCCGATGCCGACGAGCGCGCCCGCGATCATCCCCGTCGCGCCGCCATGAAACGCCAACACGAACATCACCGCCACTGCGAACCGGCCGAAGCCGCTGACGATGGCCGCCCAGCCGAGCCAGAAAAAATCCTGCCGCCCCTGTAGCACGCCGGAAAACAGCGGCATCCACAGGTTCATCAACACTACCGCCAGCGTCACCCACAAAACATCGAGTCCGTTGAGCTGCCAGCGTTCCGCTATCTGCTTTTGAAAAAACAGAACGACCAGCGCCGCCGCCGCCCACAAAATCAACGTCCACAACCAGCCCAGCCGGATGATTCCCGCAAGCTGGCGCGTGCGGTTTGTCGCCAGCGCATCCGCCGTCTGCTGCGCGAACAGCATTTGCAGCGGCATCACCGGAATGCACGCCGTCACCATCAGCATCGTCACAAAAATGCTGTATTCTGCCGGGAGAATTTTTTTCGACAGAAGATGCACCGCATACGACATGACGCCGGCGAAGATGGTCGCGATCATCAGCCAGCCGCTCTGGCGGAAAAACGCCGCGTGCGGCTTGTGGTCAATCGTCGGGATGGCTTTTGGATTTTCTGATGCCATGAATGCCGGAAAATACGAAACTGAAATCGTTCAGGGAAGCGAATTCAGAAACTGCAAAAGCAGGTTTTTACCGCGTTCCAATTCAGTCAAAGAAACCCATTCATCCTCCGTGTGCGCCTGTGCGATGTCACCCGGCCCGAAAACGACGCTTGGAATGCCGCCAGCCGATAAAACCGCCGCGTCGCAAAAAAAGTCAACGCCGAGCCGTTTTGTCTGGCCGGCGCTTTGCAAAAATTTCCGGACAAGCGGCAGTTTATGATTTGTCTCCAAAGGCACGGCCGGCGCAAGTTTCGCGCTGGTAATTCGTGCCGGCAATTGATTCGTTCGCAGAAACGCCGCGATTTCGCGGCGCACGCCCGTTTCCGATTCGCCGGGCAACGTGCGCCGGTCAATTGAAATGACGCAACGGTGCGGCACGATGTTCGGCTGCGCGCCGCCGGAAATTTTTCCCACGTTCACCGTCGCCGTGCCGAGCAGCGGATGTTTTCGCTTCCGCAATTGCGCGGCGTAATCCGTTTCCAGCAAATCCACAATGCGCGCCATTTCGTGGACGGCATTTTTGCCAAGCTGCGGCGTCGCGCCGTGCGCGGCCTTGCCGCGCGTTTCCAGATCCAGCCACAGGCTTCCTTTGTGAGCGGTGACGACCTGCAATCGCGTCGGCTCACCGACGATGGCCAGATCCGCCTTGAATCCGCTCGCGGCCAGTGCGCGCGAGCCGGCTTGTGAGTGCTCCTCGTCAACCAAGCCAGCGAAAACAATTTCTGTTTCGAGCGGGCGCGATTTGGTGTCTGCCAGTTCGCAAAGCGCGGAGAGCATGGTGGCGACGGAACCTTTCGTGTCGCACGCGCCTCGTCCATAAAGCCGCCCGTTCTTGCGCTGCGGAATGAATTTCGTCGCGTTGGCGCCGACAGTGTCGAGATGCGGCGCAAGCAAAATGGTCTGGCGCACTTTTTTTCGCGGCAGCAGGCGAGCGAGGAGATTGAAGCGTCCCGGCAATATTTTTTGGAGTTCGATTTCAAGTCCGGCGTGCGCGGCGACTGAGGCGAGAAAATCCGCGACGTTCTTTTCGCCGGCGTGCGGGTGGCGCGGCGGCAGAAAGGCAGGATTCACGCTGGGCAGCGCGATGAGTTCGGCCAGAAGCTTTTCCGTGCGCGTCATGCGTCAACAGCCTAATCGCCGTGCCCGCGATTGTCGAGAATTCAAAGGCTGCTGCCGGCAACCTCGCATTCAACAAAATGAATGCGCCTGCTGGCAGCGCATGATAAATTTTTCGCGCTACTATGAACGACTCAACCATATCCGGGCTTCTGCGGAAACTTGAAATCCCCGGACGCGTCGCCATTTCAACCGGGCATGGCGGCCTGCCGAAAATCAACGTCAAAACCGGTTTCAGCACGGCCGAAATTTATATGCATGGCGCGCATGCCACGGGCTTCCAAAAAAAAGGCGAACCGTCGCTGCTTTTCATGAGTTCTAAAAGCTGGTTTGAGCCGGGCAAGCCGATCCGCGGCGGCGTGCCGGTCATTATTCCGTGGTTTGGCAATCGTGAAGGCGAACCCTCGCATGGCTTCGCGCGCATAACGGAATGGCAGCTCGTCAAAACCAGCGTCGCACCGGACGGGGCGGTGACGCTGCAATTTGCGCTGCCGGAAATTTCACGCGAAGCCTGGAAAAATCTGCGCACCGAATTCATCGTCACCGTCGCCGACACGCTCTCGATGGAACTGGTCGCCGCGAACGACGGCTGCGACGAGACCCTGGAAATTGAAAACTGCCTGCACACTTATTTTCAAGTCGGCGACATCGGCGCGGTTTACTTGACTGGTTTGCGAGATGCGCCCTTCAATGATTTCGCAGCCGGTGAAACCGGCACGCGCAAAGTGGAACACGATCCGGTTCTGCGCATCGCGAAGGAAACCAACCGCGTTTATCCTGATAACACCGCGACCGTTGAAATCCACGATGAAAGTCTAAAACGGATGATCCGCGTGGAAAAATTCAATTCCCAGTCCACCGTGATTTGGAATCCGTGGACGACGCAAAAATTGCCGGACGATTTCGATCCGGCCGAACACAAGCACATGGTCTGCGTGGAATCCGGCAACGTGAAGCAGAATAAAATTTCACTCGCGCCGGGAAAGACTTCGGCGTTGAAAGTCGTTTTGAGCAGTGCTCCGCTGAAATGATTTCGCTTTCCGAAATTCAGCCGGGTGGCGGTGACTTGGTTTCGCAGGTCGAACAGATTTTTTCGCCGAGCGGAATTCTCTCCAAGGCGAATAATTTTGAATTCCGCCCGCAGCAGCAGGAAATGGCCGTGGCCGTGGCGCGGGCTTTGCAGAACCGCGAACATCTCGCGGTGGAGGCCGGAACCGGCGTCGGCAAGTCGCTGGCGTATCTCGTTCCGGCGATTCTTTTTGCCGTCGCGCAGAAAAAAAAGGCAATCGTCTCGACACACACGATCAATTTGCAGGAGCAGCTCACCGAAAAGGATTTGCCGATGCTCACAGGCGTTCTGGCCGCGTTGCCGGAGCCGGTGAAATTCAATTTTACGATGCTCAAAGGCCGCGCGAATTATCTCTGCACGCGCCGGTTGCAAAAGGCGATGCAGCAGAGCGGGAACCTGTTCACGTCGTCCGAGGCCGAGGAATTGCAGCGCATCTACGAATGGTCGAAGACGACCAAGGACGGCAGCCTGTCGGATTTTTCCATCGAGCCGGACGCAAAAGTCTGGGCGCAGGTCTGTTCCGAGCGTGGCCTTTGCTCCCCGAAAACCTGCGGTTACCAGTCCGATTTCAGCAAGGACCACGACGTCTGTTTTTTTCAGCGGGCACGGAACAGAATTCTTTCATCCGACGTTTTGGTTTTGAACCACACGCTTTTCTTTACATTGCTCGGCGGTGTGGACGAGGAAATGGAGGGCGGAATTCTATTCAAAAACGACTTTGTGATATTCGACGAGGCGCACACGATGGAAAGCGTCGCCTCCCGGCACATCGGCCTGAGCGTGTCGAGCGGGCAGGTGCGTTATGCGCTGAACCGGCTGTGGAATCCGCGCACGGAAAAAGGCCTGCTTGCGACCTTGCGGAAAGGGAATGCCGTAAAGCTTGTTGCCGATATTTTGGGCGAGTCGGACAAGTTTTTTGAAAACGTCGAGACGGCGTGCGAGGAAATTCAAGCGACCGCAAAACCCAAATTTTCCGGCGGCGAAAATTCTTCCGCCCGCCGGCGCGAATGGAAGGAACTGCGCATTCGTCGCGCGGAACTCGTGAAAGACAATGTCACGCTGCCGATCCAGCGGTTGCGCGAAGCCGTCAGTGAACTGGTCAAGACAAGCGAGGACAAGGACATCGGGCAGGAACTCATCGAATGCAACCGCCGGCTCGGCGAATTGAAGGCGGAAGTCGCGGAATTTTTGAGCCAGGGGGCGGACGACCATGTCTACTGGGTCGAACGCGGCGGCAAATCGCAGCGGAATCTTTCGTTGAACGCCGCGCCGGTGGATGTCGCCGATTATTTGCGCCGCCGTCTTTTTGAAAGCGACACGAGCATCGTGATGACGAGCGCGACGCTTGCCACGAATACAAAATCGCAGAGCGGGTTGAATTATTTCTCCCACCGCGTCGGCTGCGAATCGGCCACGCAATTGCAGGTCGGCACTCCCTTCGATTATGAAAGGCAAATGAAGCTGTATGTCGCAAAAAAAATGCCGGATCCCCGTGAAGCCGGTTACGCAGACGCATTAATCCACCACGTCGAGCATTTCGTGAAGCAAACTCACGGCAAGGCGTTCGTGCTGTTCACGAGCTACAAGCTGATGCAGGAAACTGCCGGGAGAATGCAGCCGTTTTTCGACGGGCTTGGCCTGAAATTGTTTGTTCAAGGCACCGGCACGCCGCGCTCCACGATGCTGGAAAAATTCAAGGACGACGTGGATTCGGTGCTCTTCGGCACGGACAGCTTCTGGCAGGGCGTGGACGTGCCCGGCGAGGCGTTAAGCAACGTCATCATCACGCGGCTGCCGTTCGCGGTGCCGGATCATCCGCTCATTGAGGCGCGAATCGAGGCGATTGAGGCGCGCGGCGGCAATTCCTTCGGCGAATTTTCCCTGCCCGAGGCCATCCTGAAATTCCGCCAGGGTGTCGGACGCTTGATACGCACGAAGACGGACACGGGCATCGTTGTGGTTTTGGACAACCGGGTTTTGACGAAGCAATACGGCCAGTCCTTTCTCGACGCCCTGCCGAAATGTCCGGTGGAGATTGTTTGAACTTTCAGAACGTCCGCAGATTGCGCCGATTTTCGCAGAGGAGGAAATTCAAAAAAATCTTACGGCTGGCCGAACTCATCGCGTTGCAGCGGACGTCAGTCCGCTCCATATAAATTTCCCGGAAAAATAATGAGCCTCCTCACGTCGGCTGCTACGAATTTATTTCATTATCAAATGTGAATGCCCTCTGGCGCAAATCCGCCATCCTATTGCAAAATGTGAACGTCCTCGTTTCGAGCTAGGACGGTGTCATGTCAGGGGTGATCATCCTATTGGCCGGCGAGGATGTCCTCTGAATAAAGCGGTTGTTTGGGCCGCTGTGCCGCTTTGCCGGTGGAATTGCTGGCGGCGAGAAGAAAGTGGCCAACAACCTTTGCCTGCGAATTTCTGGGGCCGGGATGCGCATGAAAAAATTTCCGCCGCATTCACCCGAACAAATCCATCTGCGGCGGCACGGGAAGATTTTGCAGCTTCCCGCGCTGGCGCGTTTGCGGGCGCACGTTGCCTTCCGGCGTCAGTTCGGATTCTTCCAGGTTCGACAAAATCTGTTTTGCGCGTTCCAAAACTTCCTTCGGCACGCCCGCGAGCCGCGCGACTTGGATGCCGTAGCTCTTGTCCGTGCCGCCCTCGACGATTTTGCGGAGGAATACAATCTGGTCATGCCACTCGCGCACAGCGACGTTGAAGTTTTTCAATCGCGGCAGCCGCGCCGAGAGTTCCGTCAATTCGTGATAGTGCGTGGCGAACAAAGTTTTCGCGCCGACGGCATTGTGCAGATGCTCGACGATGGACCACGCGAGGCTCAAGCCGTCAAACGTGCTCGTGCCGCGCCCGATTTCGTCCAGCACGATGAGGCTGCGCGCCGTGGCGTTGTTCAAAATGTTTGCTGTCTCCGTCATCTCGACCATGAACGTGGATTGTCCGCGCGACAAATCGTCACTCGCGCCGATGCGCGTAAAAATGCGGTCCACCAAATCAATGCGCGCTTCCGCCGCCGGCACGAAACTGCCGGTGTGCGCCAGAAGCGTGAGCAGCGCCACCTGCCGGATGTAGGTGGATTTGCCCGCCATGTTCGGCCCGGTGATGAGCGCGATCTGCGACATTTCCAATTTCCGATTTTCAATTTCCAATTTGGCCGGCGTCACCGCAGAGTTTTCAATTGGCAATTGGTAATTGGCAATTCCTAGTGTGGTGTCATTCGGCACGAACCGCTCCTCGACGAACTGCTGTTCCAAAACCGGATGGCGACCGTCCCGGATTTGCAGCACACCTTCGTCGGCAACCTGCGGACGGCAGTAATTATGCAGCCGTGCCGTTTCCGCGAACGACGCCAGCACATCCAATTGCGCCAGCGCGGAAGCGGTTTCCTGGATTTTCGGTAACTGGCCTAGCACCTCCTCGCGCACGCGCTGGAAGATTTCGTATTCCAATTTCACGCTGCGTTCTTCCGCGCCGAGAATTTTACCTTCCATCGCCTTCAGATCCGGCGTGATGAAACGCTCGCCGTTCGCGACGGTCTGCTTGCGGTGATAATGCGGCGGAACTTTGTCGAGATTGGACTTGGTGACTTCGATATAATAACCGAAAACTGAATTGAAACGGACCTTGAGCGAAGAAATACCAGTCGCGGTGATTTCATCGGCCTGCAATTTCGCAATCCAATCCTTGCCGCCGCGCTGGGCTGTGCGGAGTTCGTCCAGCGCGGCATCAAAGCCGTCGCGGATCATGCCGCCTTCCTTGATGGGCAGCGGCGGCTCGTCCACGATGGCTCGGGAAATCAGTTCGACGAGATCGGGCGACTCGGAGATTTGTGAATCCAACTCTGAAATCAAGGTAGGGCGGCGCTGCTGCGCCGCCTCGGCTTCTTCTTTGAGCAAGGCCGAGCGGCAGCTCGGCCCTACCGCCGAAAGCGTTTGTTTTAACGCCGGAATTTGTTCCAGCGCCATTCGCAAAGCGACCAAGTCACGCGCATTGCCGCTGCCCGAACTCAAGCGGCCGAGCGTCCGTTCCAAATCGCGCACCTGCGCGAGTTGCTGACGAAACGCATCGAGGCCGAAGGAATTGTTGATGAAATTTTCCACCGCATCCTGCCGCTGCCGGATTAGCTCCGCCTTGGCGAGCGGTTGCGAAAGCCAGTTGCGCAGGAGCCGCGCGCCCATCGGCGTGACGGTTTTGTTGAGCGCGCCGTAAAGACTGGCGTTGCGCGTCGCGTCGTGGTGCTGCGGTTCGAGGATTTCCAGATGCCGCAGCGTCGTGTAATCCAGCGTGAGAAAATCGCTGCGCTGGTAAAACGAAATGCGCGTGAGATGCTTCACGTCGCGCCGCAAATTTTGCGTGAGATAATGCAGCGCGCCGCCGGCCGCGCCGATGGCGGCGGTTTTGTCCTTCAGGCCGAAGCCGTCGAGCGAGGCGACCTTGAATTGTTCCTTCACCGTGTAAAACGCGGTTTCCGGCGCGAAGGTCCAGTCGTCGTAACCGCTCAGAATTTTAAATGCGCCGCGCAGCAAATCGCGGAGCGAAACCACCTCGGCGGGAAAAATAATTTCCGCCGGGCACAGGCGTTCCATCTCGGCGAGCAAAGCCGAATCATTTTCCAGTTCGGTGGTCAGAAAATCGCCGGTGGTCAAATCCACGAGCGCGAGGCCGAAGATTTTTCCTGACGGATAAACGGACGCCAGAAAATTGTTCCGCTCAGCCGTGAGCATCCGTTCGTCGAAATGGGTGCCAGGCGAGAGGATTTGCGTGACCTCGCGCTGCACCAATTTCCCTGGACGCGCCTCTTCGGTTTGATCGCAGATGGCGACCTTGCGGCCGGCCTTGAGAATCCGGGCGATGTAACCGTTGGCGGCGTGGTGCGGCAGGCCGCACATCGGCACGCCGTTGCGCGCGGTGAGCGAGAGGTTCAGCAATTGCGCGCCGGCCTGCGCGTCCTCGAAAAACATCTCGTAAAAATCGCCGAGGCGGAAGAGCAGCAGGGCGTCCTTCGGCAGTTCGCCTTTGATGCGGCGATACTGCGCCATCATGGGCGTGAGTTGGGCTTCGGCGGACATTTGCGACGGGAAAATTAACCATGAACGAGGACAAAATCGAACAAGTTTTGAGCAATACATGAGTTGACACCAAAGTGAAAAATGGTCGAACCTCGCGTCCATGAGCCTTTTTCATCCAATCAGCATAAGAAATGTGTTTATTGCCTCCACTGTTCCGGGCCTGTTTTTGTTCGCCGCTTCGGCACACGCGGCGGATGCGGCGGTGCCGGATTCACCCGTCATCAATTCCGGCGACAACGCCTGGCTGCTGGCCAGTTCCGCGCTGGTGCTGATGATGACCGCTCCGGGCTTGATTCTTTTTTACGGTGGCTTGGTGCGGAAGAAAAACGTGCTGGCCACGATGATGCACAGTCTGATTTTAATGGCGCTGGTTTCGGTGTTGTGGATGATTTTTGGCTACGGCATGGCGTTTGGCGCAGGCAACGGCTTTTCCGGGAATCCATTTTCGCACCTGTTTTTGAAAGGTGTCGGCGCGGCGCCTGACGCCGATTATGCGCCGACGATTCCAGCCGAGACGTTCATGCTTTTTCAAATGATGTTCGCGATCATCACGCCGGCGCTCATCAGCGGGGCAATCGCCGAACGCGTGAAGTTCAGCGGGTATGTGGCGTTCATGCTGCTGTGGGTCACGCTGATTTATTTTCCGCTGTGCCACATGGTCTGGGGCAAGTGCGGATATTTTAACTGGGCGAATGGCGGGAAAATTCCCGTGCTCGATTTCGCCGGCGGAACGGTCGTGCATATCAGTTCCGGCGTTTCCGCGCTGGTTTTCGCCTTGGTGCTCGGCAGACGCGACGGTTTTCCGCGCGAACCGATGGTGCCGCACAACGTCGTGCTTTCGCTCATTGGCACCGGGCTTTTGTGGGTCGGCTGGTTTGGATTCAACGCCGGCAGCGCGCTCAATGCCGGAGCGCTTGCAACCAGCGCGTTTGCGGCAACGCATTTTTCGGCTGCTGCTGCTGCGTTGAGCTGGTCGGCGCTGGAATGGAAATTAAAGGGCAAACCGAGCGTGCTCGGCGCGGCGGCGGGCATGGTCGCGGGCCTGGCGACCATCACGCCGGCATCGGGATTTGTGAGCATTCCAGCGGCTTTTTGCATCGGACTCGTTGCCGGAGCAGTTTGCTATTTCGCAGTGACGAAATTAAAAGGCATCTGCGGCTACGACGATTCACTGGATGTTTTTGGAGTGCATGGCGTCGGCAGCATCGCAGGAATGTTGATGCTCGGATTTCTCGCGAACGCGGAGGTCAATCCCGCCATCGCCACCACTTTCAAAAGCGGCGGCGCGATCATTTCGCTGGCCGGCGGGCCGCATCAATTTTTGAATCAGCTCATCGGCGTCATTTTCACCGTCGCCTTCGCAGGCACCGGCACGTTTATCATTTTGAAGATGGTCAGTGCCTTCATCGGCCTGCGCGTGGACCAGGACGAAGAAAGTGTCGGGCTGGACCTATCGCAACACGGCGAACGGGCGTATAATGAATGACATTTATGAAAAAAATCGAAGCCATAATCAAGCCGTTCAAACTCACGGAGGTCAAGGACGCGCTCAACGAACTCGGCATCCAAGGCATGACCGTCAGCGAGGTCAAGGGCTTTGGCCGTCAAAAAGGACACACGGAAATTTATCGCGGCAGCGAATACACCGTGGACTTCCTGCCGAAGATAAAAATTGAGGCTGTCGTGGCCGACGCGCTGAAGGACGCGGCTGTCGCGGCAATCATCAAGGCCGCCAAGACCGGCAAGATCGGCGACGGCAAAATTTTTGTCTCCGCCGTCGAGGAAGCCATCCGCATCCGCACCGACGAAAAGGGCGACAGCGCGATTTAAGCGTTCTTCACGCCGTGCAGTTTGCCCGTCCGGCCAAGCCGCAACAATTTCGCGCCGTAACCGGCGCGGAAATTTGGATATTTGAATTGGTATCCGAACTCCATTTTCAATTTGAGGTTCGAGACGCGTTTGTTCGTAACGCCGCGACGGCGGATGGTGTCGGGATTTTCCGGCATGGATGGCGGAAGCGGCTTGCCCGTCGCCTCCGCGAGCCACTGAAAAAAATGCAACTGGCTCACCGGCTCGTCGTCGGTGGCATTGTAAATTTCTCCGGGGCGGCCGTTTTTCAATGCGGCGATGATGCAACCGACCAGATCGTTGCGATGGATCATGTTCAGGAAACGCGAGCCATCGCCTTCGAAGTGCGCGGCATCTTTCAAAAATTGTTTGAACCAATGGCCGCGGTCCGGCCCGTAAATGCCGGCGACGCGCAAAATCACCGCCGGAAATTTTCTCTCCGCCGCCGCGTAGAGCAAAGCCTTTTCGGTTTCGACGAGAATTTTTGAAGTTTCCGCGGCCGGTTCGGTCGGGCTGGATTCCTTGACCTGCGAGCCGTCGTTCTGCGCATAGACGCTGGTGCTGCTCGTATAAACGAATTTTTTCGGCGGATTTGGTTCAAGGCATTCAATCAGATTGCGGGTGCCTTGCAGATAGACTTCGCGGTAATTTTCCGCGTCACCGCCGGCGGCAACGCAGTTCACAACCCAGTCGAATTTGCGCGGTAGCGCTGCCAGTGTTTTGGGCTTGGTGACATCGCCGACAAGCGTCCGGATGCCGGCGGCCTTCAGTTCATTTTCCGCAGACAAATTTCTTCGCAGGCCGAAAACCTCATGGCCGAGACGGACAAGCTCCGCGCCGAGCGGCACGCCGACGTAACCGCAGCCGACAATTAAAACGCGCATGAGGAAACATTACAAAATGAAGAATGAAGAATGAAGAATGAAGAAACAGACAGTTCACATCGGAGCGAGGCGGAAAAATTCTTCATTCCGCCTTTGCTTTGTCAGTCCATCACCGCCGCGAAGCGCAGGCCCCGCGTGCTGACACGGAGTTCGTTGAAACCGAACTCTTCCATGACGGTTTCGTAGATCAGCGCGCCGGTCAAAATCACGTCCGCGCGCAGTTTCGGCAGGCCGGGGATTTCCTTGCGCTCAACCAGCGGCAGCCTCCACAGATTTTTCCTGTGGGCGACGATTTGACCAAAGCTCAAAACAGTCAGCTCGATTCTTTCACGGTCGAAGCGGTCCAGTTTTTTTTCCATGCGCGCGAGGATGCTGGTCGTGCCGCCGGTGCCGACGAGCCGGATTTCGCCGGTTTCATTTTTCAACGCCGGTTCGAGTTGCGGACGGATTTCACTGTGCAGAAATTTTTTCAACCAATCGCGGCAGGATGCAAATTCGGTTTTCGAAGGCGGATCGCCGTGCGGAAATTTTTCCAGCAGCCGCACCGTGCCAAGCGGAAAACTGTGGGCGAAACTTTTCTTTGCTCCGTGGCCCAGGATGAATTCCGTGCTGCCGCCGCCAACGTCGAGCAACAGCAGCGGGGTTTTTGCCAGTTCCAAATCGGTCGCGACGCCTTTAAACACCCATTCGGCTTCGCGCGCGCCGGAAATGATTTCGGTTTTAAGCCCGGACGCGCGCTCGATCGCCGAGGTCAGGTCCGTCGGGTTTTTTGCGTCCCGTGCCGCGCTCGTGGCGATGACGCGGATGGACGAGGAGTTTTTTTCGCGCGCGATTTCCGCAAATTCCCAGACTGCGGCCGCCGTGTGCGCGACGCTTTCGGGCTGCAACCG
>Ga0181529_10001338_pt1 | contig 32234 bp, 21 predicted proteins | sample PEATcosm2014_Bin_36_FD_119763 | JGI IMG/M metagenome (GOLD analysis project Ga0181529, IMG submission 119763) | Peatland microbial communities from MTU Mesocosm Facility, Houghton, MI, USA - PEATcosm2014_Bin10_30_metaG | ecosystem: Environmental > Terrestrial > Soil > Wetlands > Peat | place... | reverse complement strand
AGTTCGTTGAGCAGCTCGTCGATGGAGAGCTGAGTGAGGCGGTAGAGTTGCAGTTCGAGAATGGCGTCGATCTGGCGTAAGGTGAGGCCTTTTTCCTCGTGCGGCAGATGCTCTCGATCGAGGTTGAGGATGATCTCCTTGCCCTTGCCCCAGGCGTAAAGATTCTCGCGAGCCTCAGCGCGCGAGCCGGAGGCGCGGATGATTTTGATGACCTTGTCGAGGTTGTCGAGGGCGATCTTGAGGCCCTCCAAGATGTGCTCGCGGTCGCGGGCCTTGCGCAGCAGGAAGACGGTGCGGCGCTGCACGACATCGATGCGGTGATCGATGAAGGCGCGGATCGCGGCATCAAGCGGCAGCTCGCGCGGCTGGCCGTTGAGCACGGCGAGGAAGATCATGGAAAAGCTCTCTTGCATCTGGGTGTGCTTGTAGAGCTGGTTGAGGACGATCTCCGGCTGGGCGCCGCGCTTGAGTTCGATGACGATGCGCATGCCGTCGCGGTCGCTCTCGTCGCGCACGTCGCTGATGTCATCGACGATCTTGTCGGTGACCAGCTCGGCGATGCGCTCGATGAGCTTGGATTTGTTGACCTGGTAGGGGATCTCGGTGACGATGATCGCCTGTTTTTCCTTGGTCAGGGATTCCAGGGCGGTGCGGGCGCGCATGAGAAAGCGTCCGCGACCTTTCTCGTAGGCGGCGGGAATACCGCTCTTGCCGTAGAGGAAGCCGCCGGTAGGGAAGTCCGGACCCTGCACGTGCTTGAGGACCTCTTCGAGGCCGGCGTGGGGATTGTTGACCAGCTCGATGGTGGCGTTGAGAACCTCGGTGAGATTGTGCGGCGGGATGTTGGTGGCCATGCCGACGGCGATGCCGCTGGAGCCGTTGACGATGAGATTGGGAATGCGCGTGGGCAGGACGGTCGGCTCAAAGGTGGATTCGTCGTAGTTGGGGACGAAGTCCACGGTCTCCATCTCGATGTCGGCCAGCAGCTCGCCGGCGATGCGCATCATGCGGCACTCGGTGTAACGCATGGCGGCGGGCGGATCGCCCGACGGAGCCGAAGTTTCCCTGGCCATCGACCAGCGGATAGCGCAGGCTGAAGGGCTGGGCCATGCGGACGAGGGTGTCGTAGATGGCGGAGTCGCCGTGGGGGTGGTAGACACCCATCGCCTGACCGACGACCTTGGCGCACTTGGCGTACTTCTTGTTGTGCTGCAGGCCCATCTCGCTGAGGGTGTAGAGGACGCGGCGATGCACGGGCTTGAGGCCGTCCAGAGCGCTGGGCAGCGCGCGCCCGATGATGACGCTCATCGAGTAGTCGAGATAGGAGCGGCGCATCTCCTCTTCAATATTGATGGGGATAAGGTTGGTGCCGCTGTGCGGCGGCGTGCCGCCTGCGAGAGGGAGGAGGGGATTCAGTTCGTCGGCCATATGGGTTTTCTTGGCCCGCCGGAGGGCGGCAGAGAGGGTCCGGAATAAGCTGGGCCGGTGTCCGTGGGCTGTGCTTCTATTTTACCCGCTGGAACGGGGTTTTAGCAAGGCGGAAACCATCAAATAAGTCCTTATTATGCTTGGTTTTATAGCAGACTTGGTAGACTTTTCCGGGGACTCGGTTTTCTTCACGCAGCATGGCGCATAGCAGGCTTTGATTTGGCCGTTATTTTGGCCTTCTTTTTCGCCTTTTTGCTTTCAGCGTTTTCGCCGAATCCCGTCAGAATCACCGGCGGCCCGTCGGGAAACTTGACCATCAGAGTCAGCTCTCCGCCCACGCCCTCGACGTAGCTGCGCAGCGTGGAGAGATAGAGGTCCGAACGCTTCTCGATGCGCGAAACCCCCTCTTGGCCAATCTTGAGCTTCTTCGACAGGCGCGCCTGGGTGAGTTTGCGAACGCGGCGCACCTCACGCAGGTTCATCTCTTCGGCGATCATCTCCGCCGCCATCTGTCTAATGCGAAGCTGTGATTCCTCAGATTCCCGAGCGATCATCTCCTCTAAAGAGACCGTCATTTTTCTTCCTCTTGTTGGTAAGTTTCAATTGGTGTTGATCGAAACGCCGATCGGCAATTTCGATCAGATTCCGGTAAAACTTGTCCTGAGAAACTCCGGACTTGTCTCCGCCAACCAGTAAGATAGCGGCCTGTTTCACATCGAATGCGAAGGCAACGCGCCACACGCCGTTATCGGCATTGAAGCGAAGCTCCTTCATGTTCGAATGCTTCGATCCGTTCAGCGTTCTCACTATAGATCCGGCCAGTTGCGGACCAAATACCTTCAGCACTTCGGCCAGAGAAATAATCTTCTGGCGGACGGGATCAGAAAACCGACTAAACTCTGACGTGAAATCATCGTCGAAGTCAACTTTCCACTTCCTTTCCATATTATGCTCCAAAATGCCTAATGTTTTCAAGTGCATTTTACTGTACACTATTTTTCCTCCTATAAATACTTCCGCTGTTAGCACGTTGACGGGATAAGCGCACCAAATTTCTGATTCTACTAGGAACGCTCCTACTAAGAACAATTCTCCTCTTCAAGCATACAAATTGATAAACTGCGAAAAAATATGATAAAAAACAACTCATAAAGTCTTAGCCTAAAAGTATCATATAAACATCGATTTGTCAAGGGAAATCTTCGCTTATCCTCAACCGGACCATTGTTTTACGGCGATGACTGGCCGCATCTGGCAGCAAGTATAAAACTCAAATCCATATTCCTCACAGCAGCCCCGGCAAACTCAGTACGCAGAAGACCCCTTGCAGAAACACGATGGCTGCCGCGGCGGCGAGGGCCAAGCGGTCGTGCGGCGATTCGTAGGCGTCGGCAAAGACTCCGCCGATGAAGGTGAGCAGGAAGGGCAGCGCCCAGAGCCAGGGGCTGCCGGGAGCGCCGGTCATGGTCAGAACCAAGAGGATCGCTGCGCAGATCAGAGGAACGGAGTTCCCGAAGTAGCGCGAGCGGCGCAGGCCGAGGTAGAGGGCCAGGGCGGCAGCGGCGGCGACGGCGATGCCGGCGTTGGGCAGTGCGGAGAAGAAGCGCCGTGCCGGGTCGAGCGAGAACCAGAGAAGGCCCGCGGAGGAGCGGAAGAGGTAGCTGAAGGCATCGGGCGAAAAGCTGTAGCAGGCGAAGGCCAAAACCAGCGCCCCGGCGACGGCGATGAGGATCACCGGCAGCACCAGGCGTCTGCGCTCCTCGGCGATCCAAAGCATAAAGCCAAGGCCCAGCAGCGCCGCCATCGGCAGCGCGGCAATGTGCGAGGCCGCGGCGAGGCCGAAGGCTGCCGTGAGCAGCACAATGCGCGGACGCCATTTTCGGCGCGGACCCTGCATGGCATGAGCGACGCCGATGCAGGTGTAGACGCCGCCATAGACGCCCAGCGCGGCGAGCAGTTCAGGGCTGGGGGAGACGCAGGCGCGCAGCACGGCCGGCGAAAAGCAGTAGAGGGCGAGCGCGGTATAGCCGCCCAGGTTGCCGTAGAGCCGCCGCGTCACCCACCAAAGGCCCGCGCCCAGCAGGCAGCCAGCGGCGAGAAAGGGCAGGCGCAGCAGCAGCAGCGTGTATGTCAACTGATGGCGCAGCTCCCAGGAGCTAACTTCGCCACCGGCTTGCACGACGCGCTCTTCGGGCTTGCGGAAATGGTCGAGGGCACGCTCGGCCAGCAGATTCAGCGTCAGCGGCAGTCCGGCGAGGCGGTAGGCGAGAATGCCGTCGCGGATGTTGCCGCAACTGGTATAGTAGCCGGTCAGTTGCGAGGGGCGCTCCCACATCTCGCGCCCGCAGCGCGCGTACTGGTAATCGCGGTCGGTGAGGGTTTGGCGGCTGATGAGCCACAGACCCTGGAGAAGAAAGACGGCCAGCAGAGCCGCCGCAATGCGCTGCGGCAGGTTGAAGTGGAAACGGCGAATGCGTGCAAAGCGATGTTTCATGGGATTCGATGGAACCATACCAGTCTAAACGGTGGCGTGTTGCAATGATTGTCAGGGTAGTGAATCAGTACGAGAGTAGATTCCCTCAGGGGCTAAAGCCCACTTTGTTTTGCAGCCCTTCATGTACGGGCTGAAGCCCGTACCTTCAATTACTGAAGCCCATACTTTTCAAACGAAGCTTGTACCTTTCAAATTGACCGACTCACCAACTGGCCGCGACTTATCTTTTATGCACCAACGCCATGGCGTGGATGCGTTGGATGGTGGTCTCGGTTTTCCCCATACGAAAGAAAGCCGCCCCTGAGGGCGGCTTTCGAGTGACCAGGAATGCAGCTTAGTTAAAGATGGCTCCCACGGTCATGTTGGTGTTTAACCATGCAGGATTAGTTCCACTAATTGGTTGTGTTGGATCGTAGCTTGGGTTTGGTTGTCCTATCACAACCGTGCAATAGTTGGGTCCGGCAGCGGTGTAGTAGGGTGGGACGGTGAGCGCATTGCCGGAGGCATCGCTGGGGGTGCAGTTATAGGACCATCCGCCAAAGGTGCCGGTGCCCGGGGGGGCAGTGGGCTGGGTTGCCGCCAAAACGACCTTGGTGTCCAAGGGGTAAGTCGCCACGCAGACGGAGCCGCCGGAGCCAGTCCAGCCGGGTCCGCAATGGATCACATTGGCGGTGCCCGTGGCGGAGGGAGCGGTGATCTGCCAGTTGGTGTTGTTCAAGCCCTCGTTATAGATGGTAAGAGTGGAGAGCAGCGCGACGGATTGAGAACCCGGATAACATGTACCAGGCGTGGGAGGGTTGCCGTTGGGGTTGGGGAGAACCAGCGGGCAACTAAACTGTGCCGTGGCGGTCTGAATGGAGCCGCCGGAAGTTGCTTCCGCGATGATGACGGCGCTTCCATTGCCGTAGGCAGTGACGATTCCGGCAGAGGCTCCTGAATTGCCGCCAGAGTTCGAGTTGACAGGGAAGACGCTTTGCATATCAGAGGTCCAGGTCAGGGAGGGCGAGTTCGTCAGGTCCCTGACATAGGGAGCGGTCGAGAAGGTGCCGATGGCCAAAAATTGTGCGGTATCTTGCAGGTTTCCCACGGTAATTGAGTTGGGAATAATCTGCAGCGAGAGCAGGGGCTCCGGCGCGGCAGTATTTGAAACCGAGACGGATGCGGGGGTAGCTTCGACGACCGTGTGAGGAGTCGTCGTGGTATTGATGTATTGGGCGGTGATGCTGACGGACCCCGCACTCCTGGCTGTGACAACTCCATAGGGGTCGCATACAGGAGGCGTGGCGGTGTTGCAGCCTGTTGGATTTCCAACCGTGCTGACTATGGCAGTGGTTTGAACGCTGGAACCCCAGGCAAGGTTGGGGTCGGAGGTCAAATCCAGCGTAGCGCCGGAACTAGTGGTGCCGATTGCCACGAAATTGCCTTGCTGACCCTCTGCGAGAGATTGTGAAGCAGGAACAATGGAGACCGATGTGATGGTCTGGGATACTCCTCCTCCACTGGCAACTGTGAAGGTGGCTGTACCCGGTGCCGAAGTTTGGTCTGTATTCGTGAAGATGGCTGAAATCGTGCTCTGACCCACGCCGGTACCGGTGACCAGCCCTGGCCCCACATCCGCAGCGGTGCATATGGCCGAGGGTACGGTGGCGGCGGTACAGAAGACGCCAACCGAGGATGAGCTGGAAGCCCATACAAGGCTGTGGTTGGCGGTCAAATCCAGCGTTGCGCCGGAACTGGTGGTGCCGATGACCCGGTATTGGCTGGTATCTCCGGGCACCGCAACCGATTGAGTGCTGGGAATGAAGGAAAGTGAAATTACGTCACTCCCAGTGTTTCCAGATGTGCCTTGCACAACCGTGACTTCCACGTAGGCAATAATGGGGCCTTTGTAGCCGTTTCCGGTGGCTGAGATCGTTGTTTGGCCGACGCCGACAGCCGCCACAACGCCAGCAGCCAGACCGCCTGTTGGGCAGTTGTTATTTACGCTTGGCGTGCAAGGACCGACAACCGCCACGCCAGGGATGGCGGAGGCCCAGGTGACCTGATCGGTAATATCCTGCGAACTCGGATGAGAGCCATTGCCGAATGAACCCGTGGCCGTCAATTGGATGGTGGCAGGATTGCCGACGACCAATTGAAGAGATGCGTTGGGTGAGATCGAAATGGCATCCAGACCATTGGGAACGGTGCAACTGGTGAGGGTCACCGTAAGGCCAGCGAGCAACAGCGCTCCAAAGCAGAAGCGATTGAACATATGAGTCTCCTGGACCAGCAAACGTCCTCGGCATGAACACAGAATGCCGAATACGTGAACATACTCCGACATTCAATGTTAAAACGGCTGACCTTGCACGTGCGGAAATACAGCGTATTCTTTCGATGTGGAATCAAGACGGTAAATAATCGCATGGAATCGGCGGCGCGGGGCGATGGGGCGGATGCGGCTTCTGCACAAAACCGCGCTTTGCTCCCTTCGACCGGAAGCGGCTACACTTCAGGTGAGTATGGCCAAAGCACACGACAACACTACGGAACCGGGGTCCCCGACGATTGATTCTCGTCGTCGGGGCGGGGAACGGCTGGTGAGCGCCCAGCGCGCCGAGGAAGAGCAGGGCTTTGAGCTGAAGCTGCGCCCGCGCCGGCTGGGCGAGTTCATCGGCCAATCCAAGGCCAAGGAGCAGCTCGCCATTGCGCTGGAGGCTGCCAAATCGCGCGGCGAAGCGCTGGACCATGTGCTGCTCTCCGGCCCGCCGGGTCTGGGCAAAACCACGCTGGCCACCATCATTGCCAACGAATTGGATGTGGGCTTCCAGCAGACCTCCGGGCCTGCGCTGCAAATCCAGGGCGATCTGACGGCCATCCTCACCAACCTGCGCGAGCGGCAGGTGCTCTTCCTGGATGAGATTCACCGTATGCAGCCGGTGCTGGAAGAAAAACTTTACACCGCCCTCGAAGACTACAAGCTGGACATCATCATCGGCCAGGGTCCGGCGGCGCGCACCCACGTGATGGAGATTCGCCCCTTCACCTTCATCGGCGCCACCACGCGGCCGGGGCTGCTTTCGTCGCCCTTGCGCTCGCGTTTCGGCATCCTGCTGCGGCTGGAGTTTTATACCGAAGAAGATCTGCGCTTCATCGTCGAGCGCTCCGCGGAGGTGATGCAGGTGCCCATCGACGCGGATGGCGCTGCCGAGATTGCGCTGCGCTCGCGCGGGACGCCGCGCATTGCCAATCGCCTGCTGCGCCGCGTGCGCGACTACGCGCAGGTGCGCGGAAACGGCGTGATTGACCGCGCCACCGCCAACGCCGCCCTCACCATGCTGGAGGTGGACGCGCACGGCTTTGACGAGATCGACCGTCGGCTGCTGCTGGCCATCATCGAAAAGTACGACGGAGGGCCGGTGGGCCTCAGTACGCTGGCCGCAACCCTGGCTGAGGAGCAGGACGCGCTGGAAGAGGTCTACGAGCCATTCCTCATCCAGATTGGATTTCTCGATCGTACGCCGCGCGGCCGCGTGGCCACGCGCCTAGCCTACGAGCACTTCGGCCTGACCATGCCGCGCAGGCAGACGCCGCTGTTTTGAAGATCGGGCCGGCTGCCCAGGCTCCTCATTTTGGGGATATGGGAATACACCACTGCTAACAGGGAGGGTGGCCACGGTCCCGGTTAGATTTCTAAACCACGCTGAGGGTGCTCCCCGGTCCCTCGCATTTGGGGACCGGGGATACCCGTGAAGATCATGCGCGTAGCGCGTACGCCTGGACGGCAACTCCTTTGCATATTATTTCCGGCATCCTGCTACACTGAAACCGGAATGTGCTCTGGGAAGGGCTGTTTGCCAAGCAGAGAAGGGCATACCCCCTCCCCCCCCTTTTTATATTTTCAAAATCTTGCAGGTAATTATCTGGTCAACAGAGTGTACAGGTCGAATGTAGGATGGCAATCCACAAACCAGAACGATAAGCTGACTCGTTAACTCAAACCTCGGAGGAGATCATGTCACTTACCGAATCCACGATGCTCGAGCTGGGCACCACGGCACCCGACTTTGCGCTCGCCGATGTTGTCTCCGGCAAGACGGTCCGTCGCGACGACTTTCGCGGCTCTCAGGCGCTGCTGGTTCTCTTCATCTGCGCTCACTGCCCTTACGTCAAGCACATCGAGAAAGGCTTGGCTGCGCTGGGCAAAGATTACGCGGGCAAACCGATTGCAATCGTAGCCATTAGCAGCAACGATGTCTCGACGCATCCCGCCGACTCGCCCGCCGGACTGAAGCAGCAGGCGGAAACCTTCGGCTTTGTCTTTCCGTATCTCTACGACGAGACGCAGGCCGTGGCACGCGCCTACAAGGCCGCCTGCACGCCGGATTTCTTTCTCTTCGACGGGGGCCTGCGTCTGGTTTATCGCGGCCAGTTCGACCGCAGCCGCCCGGGCAACGGCATTCCCGTCACCGGAGAAGACCTGCGCGCCGCCATCGATCTGGTGCTCGCCGGAAAGCCCGTGCCCGCGGAGCAGCGCCCCTCGATTGGCTGCAACATCAAGTGGAAGGCGTGAGGAAGCGAGTCGTCTTGCTACGGAGGCGAGTCGCTGCTTACAGCTTCAGCCCCTGCAAGTAGGCGCGGAATTGCGGGCCAAGGTCGCTGCGCTTGAGCGCAAACTCGACGGTGGCCTGCAACATTCCCAGCTTGTCTCCGGCGTCGTAGCGTTTGCCCTCGAAGTTGTAGCCGAAGACCTTTTCTTCCTTGAGCAGCGCCTTGATGCCGTCGGTCAGTTGTATCTCGCCGCCCGCGCCGGGCGTGGTCTGCTCCAGCAGGGCGAAGATGCGGGGCGTCAAAATATAGCGGCCGATGATCGCCTGCTGCGAGGGCGCGTCGGCAAACTTCGGCTTCTCCACCATGCCGGTGCAGTTGAAGATGCGCCGGTTGCCTGCGTCCTGCGCACCGGCCAGTACGCCATAGGCGCTGATTGCATCGCCTTCCACGGTCTGCGTCGCCAGCATGGAGCCGCCAAGCTCGTCGAAGATGTTCATCATCTGTTTCAGGCAAGGCACCTCGGCGTCGATTACATCGTCGGGCAGAATGACCGCGAATGGCTCGTCGCCAACCAACTCCTTGGCGCAGAGCACGGCGTGGCCCAGGCCCAGCGGATTCTTCTGCCGCACGTAGCTGATGCGCGCCAGCGACGAGACGCCGCGCGAGACCGCCAGCAGCTCGTGCTTGCCCTTCTTCTCCAGAGCCGCGTCCAGCTCGAAGCTGTGATCGAAGTGATCTTCAATCGTGCCCTTGCCGCGGCCGGTGACGATGATGATGTGCTCGATGCCGGAGGCAATCGCCTCTTCCACGCCGTACTGAATGATGGGCTTGTCCACCAGCGCCAGCATCTCTTTGGGAATGACCTTGGTGGCCGGCAGAAATCGCGTGCCCAAACCGCCCGCCGGAAAAACCGCCTTCCGAATATGCTTGCTCATCGCATCTGCCTCATCTTCGCAAAACTCTCATGCAATTGCCGGCGCGGGCGCAAGATTGCCCAGCAGCTCGTGAATCTCCAGCAGAATTTCGTCGCTGCGCGTTGCAGTCAAAGGATACTTCAACAACCCCTGCGGTGTGAACTGCGCGCCGCGCTTGGCATGGCGCGCGACCAGGCGCATTAACTGTTGCGGATCGATGGCCGCGTTTTCCGTGAAGCGAATTTGCAACTCGGCGCGTTTGCGGTCCACCTGCGCAATGCCGATGCGCTCGCATTCGAGGCGAATCAGCGAGGCCTCCAGCAAGTACACCGTGGCGTCGGGCGGCGCGCCGTAGCGGTCTTCCATCTCCGCGCGCACCTCGGCAACCGCAGCCTCGCTGGCGGCTCCCGCGATTTTTTTGTAGAGGCGCAGGCGCTGATTCTCCTCCGGCACATAACTCTCGTCGATGCGCAGGGCAATGCCGAGGTTGAGTTGCGTGGCGGGCCGCTCGTCGCTGGACTCGCCCTTCATCTCCTTGACCGCGGCCTCCAGCATGGAGGTGTATAGCTCGAAGCCGACGGCCTCGATGTGGCCGCTTTGCTCGCCGCCCAGCATATTGCCCGCGCCGCGCAGTTCCAGGTCGAGCGCGGCAATCTTGAAGCCCGCGCCGAGGTCGCTGAACTCCTTGAGAGCGGCCAGACGGCGGCGCGCAATCTCCGTCAACTCGGAGTCGGGCGGAATGAGCAAATACGCATAAGCGCGGCGATTGGAGCGGCCCACGCGACCGCGCAATTGATATAACTCGCTGAGGCCATGGCGGTCGGCGCGATTGATGAGCATGGTGTTGGCGAGCGGAATGTCGAGTCCGTTTTCGATGATGGTGGTGGCGACCAGCACATCGTACTCATGGCGCATGAAGGCCAGCATCACGCGCTCCAGCTCTGTTTCGCCCATCTGCCCGTGGCCCACGCAGACGCGCGCCGCGGGCACCAGCTCCTGAATGCGCGCGGCGATTTCATAGATCGACTCCACGCGATTGTGCACAAAGTAGACCTGGCCGCCGCGCTCCAACTCGACCTCGACGGCGGAGCGGATAATCTTTTCGTCGAACTTGGCCACCACGGTCTGAATGGCCATGCGATCCTTGGGCGGCGTCTCGATGACGCTCATATCGCGCAGGCCAACGAGCGACATATGCAGGGTGCGCGGAATCGGCGTGGCGCTCATCGCCAGCACGTCGATTTCTTTGCGCATCTGCTTGAGGCGCTCTTTGTGACGGACACCGAAGCGCTGCTCCTCATCGACGACCAGCAGGCCCAAATCCTGAAAGTGGATGTCTTTGGAGAGCAGCCGATGGGTGCCGATGAGAATGTCCACCTTGCCGGATTCCACGCGCTCGACAATGTCTTTTTGTTCCTTGGCGGAGCGGAAGCGCGAGATCATCTCGACGATAATGGGAAATTGCGCGAAGCGTTTTTTGAAGGTCTCGAAGTGTTGAAAGCTGAGAATCGTGGTGGGCGTGAGCACCGCGACCTGCTTGCCGTCCTGCACGGCTTTGAAGGCCGCGCGCATGGCGACTTCCGTCTTGCCGTAGCCCACATCGCCGCAGAGCAGCCGGTCCATGGGCCGCGTGGATTCCATATCATATTTAATGGCGCGAATGGCCGAGACCTGATCGTCGGTTTCGCTGTAGTCGAAGGAATCCTCGAACTCCTTTTGAAACTCGTTGTCCTTGGAGAAGGCCGTTCCCTGCGCGGTGGAGCGCTCGGCGTAGAGCTTGACCAGTTCGCCGGTCATCTCCTGCATGGCCTTGCGCACACGCGCCTTGGTCTTGGCCCACTGCTGCGAACCCAGCCGGTTGAGTACCGGTGCCGGACCCGCGTCCGTGGAGCGATACTTCTGAATCAGGTCAAGACGCATCAGCGGCACATAGAGCTTGGCAGCTTCGGCAAACTCCAGGATCATGAACTCAATCGAGAGTCCGTCCTGCACAATCTCTTTAAGTCCTTGATACTGCGCAATTCCATGCTCAACATGAACCACGTAATCGCCGAGGGCAAGATCGCGAAAATCCGAGACAAAGGCTGCCGTCTTGGATCGCTTCGGCTCCGGACGCGCGGCCACATCGGCGTCATCCGACAGATCGTTGGCTCCAAACAAGATCAGATTCGCGTCGAGGAAGCTGACGCCCGCTGCGATGGGCGTGCGCACAATCACCGGCACGCGCAGATCGCCTGCCAGGTAACTGGCCTCGTCGAGCATGGTCTCGCCGGGACGCGGGTTGCGGCTGCCGAGACGGTAGGGAATCTGGTACTCGCGCAACACGGTAGCGAGGCGCTCGACGTCTCCCTGGTGCGGCGCGGCCAGCACAATGCGCGCTTCAGTTACCATCAGCGTGCGCAACTGCTCGGTGAGCGCGGGTAGCGACCCATGAAAGCGCAGCGTGGGGCGTGTGTTCAATTCGATCTCGCCTAGCGTGTTGTCCGCGTCGAGTACATCCACCACGCCCAACTGATCGAGGTCGAGTCCCATGTGGCTATCCAATGCGGCTTGCAGCAGATGGGGAGGGAGATAAATCTCCTCTGGAGTGAGCAGCGAACCGATCGCCGAGCGCTCATGCCGCTGCTCGACCTTGTTCCACCAGCGTTCCATCTGATTGCGCACCATGGCCGGCTCATCAATAAAGAGCGCGCTCTTGGGCAGCAGCGTCAGCAGCGACTTCTCCGCGCCGGCCACGGCGGAGAAAAACTCCCAGCCGGGAAAGACGCTGGCTCCTGCCGCGGCGACCAAATCGGCCATCTGCTCGTCATCGCCTTCCACGCGCTGCCGGCTCAGCCGCCCATGCACGGCGGCCAGCAGACGCTCGGTCACGGGCGTCTCGGTCAGCGGCAGCAGTTGCGCCTCGTCGAGCGCCGATTGCGAGCGCTGCGTCTCCGGATCAAATTTGCGAATGGTCTCAATCTCGTCGCCGAAGAACTCGATGCGCACGGGCCGGTCGGCCTCGGGAGAGTAGACATCCAGAATTCCGCCGCGCCGTGTGAACTGTCCCGGCATCTCGACCAGGTCCATCTGCGTGTAGCCGACGCTAACCAGATGCGCGGTCAGCAGCTCCACATCCAGCTCTTCTCCGCGGCGCAGCGTCAGCGCCAGACCCGCGTAATAATCGCGGTCAAAGAGCCGCAGAGCAGCCGCCTCCACCGGCGCAATCAGAATCGACACGGCCCCGGTGGCCAGCTTCCACAGCGCCGCCGCTCGCTGCTCCTGCACGTCGGGGTGAGGCGAGAGATTTTCGAAGGGAAGCACATCATGAGCCGGCAGCCGGACAACCTGGAGCGGATCAATAGCGCCGGTCAATTCGCAGCCGGCGCGCAGCAACGGCTCCAGCGCCTCGGCGGCCTTGTTGTCTGCCACCAGCACAATCACCGGCAGCCTTGCCGCGCGCGCCAGCAGCGGCAGATAGATGGCCCGCGCCGTGCCGGTCAGCCCGGAGACACGCCTCCTCCCCGCGCCCAGGCTCAGATGCCTTCGTACGCGCTCAAAACCGGAAGAGTGCTCCAGCTCCGCAAAGACCTCGCGGACAAACGGGAGAATCATGTGCAGTCAGTTTATCAGCGCCGGAGGAAGGGCGGGAGAGCCGCAACAATCGTCAATTCCAAGGCATAGCTTTGCTTGAGATTTTCGCAGAGTCATCGAGGTCATTCGCGACTCTAATCTGATGGAGGAGCGATGTATAACTATATTATTATGAAATAGATAGTGATGTAATTACGCGAGATATGGTGATAGAATCCGCAAGGGGGAATATTTTTCTTGACAGTATAATGATCCAACAGGTAAATTGTTGCGAGTAGTAACTATGGACGTATATGTTTACGCTGCTTGGGGCGGGTTGCGTTTGTCGTGAGGAGGCGATTTTTTCGCTCTTTGCACAGCAAGTAGCAATCAGGAGCTAGCAGCAGGAAGCAAACGATTGTTTTATAGACGCTCCATGAGTGACGGTATCTCTCCCGCCGGTTCGAGCAGGACTTCGGGCCATGCCCGTAGGCTGCTCACCCACCACAAATCATTTCAGGTGGCTCTACTGGGAGCTTTCGTAAGCAAATCGGTATGCCGACGCAAACGATGTACATCAAACACGTGACAAGGCTCGCTGTGCGAAGTGATGCACACGAGTGTTTCTGAGGAGGCAATTCATGTATGTTGTGAAGGTTCTTCAATCGTTAATTCGTAAGCCGTCCATCGTAGGCGGCCTGGCATTTTTAGGATTGATGCTGACGCTCAGCATCACAGCCGTAGCGCAGGCTGGCGGCGCTATCGAAGGAACCGTGACCGACACCACTGGCGCAGTTGTCGCCAATGCGCAAGTCACAGCCGTGAACGTGAGCACCGGCATTGCCACCAGCCGGCCTACCACAGCATCCGGCTTCTTCAGCATTACGCTACTCATTCCGGGCAAATACACCGTCACGGTGGCAGCCGCGGGCTTTGAGACATTCAAGCAGGAGAACTTCAACGTTGACAATGAACACACCTCCGCTCTCAATCCCAAGCTGAAGGTCGGCGCTCAGAGCGAGACCATCACCGTCACCGAAGAGCCGCCCGCTCTGGAGACGACCAACGCCAACCTGGGTGGCACCATTCGCAACGATGTTTACACAGAGTTGCCGGTGATACTGCAGACAGGTGGCCCCTCCGCGCAGCAGCGCGATGTCACTACATTTTCCAATTTGCTGCCCGGTGCGCAGCAGCCCCCGGGAGGACGCATCTCCCAGTTTGGCGGTATGCCGCAGCGTCTTGCCGAGGTCTACGTCGACGGACTGCCCTTGACCATTGCCAGCGCGCAGAGCGATAACCGCCCTGTTTACAACGTGCTTCCTTTGGAAAACATCGACCAGGTGCAAGTGATGTCCAGCGGCTTCACGGCCGAGACTCAAGGTGCCGGCTTCGAGAGCTTTTCCACCAAGTCCGGCGGCAACAAGTATCATGGCGCTCTCTTTGGGCTCCTCCGCAATACCCTCCTTGACGCTTGGACATTTTCCACTAAGTGCGGCCCCAAGGGCGGTACACCCATCGCCGGCTGCGGCAATGTTGTGCCCGTTGTCACGAATGGCGTAATTACCAACACTGCAGGTCCCAAGCAAGGCGAGCACCAGGACGAGTATGGTATCGCTTTAGGCGGTCCGGTCCTCAAGGGGCACAGCAAACTCTTCGTCTTCGGTTCCTATGACCGGTTCCGCTCTCAGTTTGGAGTGAACCCCTCCGCGACCACCATCCCGACCACAACTATGCGGACGGGCAACTTCCAGGAACTGATTAAAGTTGCCAACGGCGGCTTGGGCAATACATCCACCACCACCGACTATCCGATCTATGACCCCACCACTCAAACTGCCTGCACCTCCAACAGCACCAATGGCACCTGCCGCTATCAGTATGGATACGGTCCAGGAGCCGGCACAGGTGCGGCGGGCAATCCGGTGCTGGTCAGTGCCGCCAACCTCAACATCATCCCCACAACGGAACTCTCGCCCCAAATGCAGTATCTGCAACACTATCTGCCTACCCCCAGCCTCAATACTGTCGGCGTGATCCAGAACAATTATCTCGGAGGCACGCCCACGGGCAACAACAACTGGCTAGGGGCAGTTCGTGGCGACTATGACATCTCCGACAAGGACCGCCTCTTTGCGCTCTTTGCCATGGGCAATCGTCTCTCCGTGCCTTTCAACGGATCGTCGATCCTCCCGCTGCCTTATCTGACCACCTTCAACGCCGACGTCAGAGGGCACTTCATCGAGTTGCAAGAGTCCCACACCTTCTCTACGACCGTAGCCAACCAGTTCCGGTACGGCTACCTCTACTTTGGCGGTCCTCCGATCACCAACCCCACCATGGGTGTCAGCCAATGGGAACCAGCCTCTGCCGGCATACTGGGCCTTCCCGCAGGTCAGGCCTCCCTCGACTTCCCCAATGTCAGCTTCGGCGGCTCCAATGCACAAGCCACATGGAACAACGGCTCTCAAACCTACCGCAGCATCTCCGAAACCTATGAGGTTGTGGACAACGTGCTGTGGACCAAGGGCCGCAACGCCATGAATATCGGTTTTGAACTCCAGTGGCTGGAGACCAATACCGACTCCGCGGACACGGCTTCTCAGCAGTTGGGTCTGGCCTTCAGCACCAATGAAACGGCGCAGTTGAACCCCAACAATGCCGGCACATACGCCTCCAACTCCGGCTACTCCTACGCCAGCTTCATGCTCGGCGCCGTGAGCAGCCCCACTGTTACGCAGCAGCCCTTTACGCTCTTCGGAATGCGCTTCAGGCCTTATGCTCCTTACTTCCAGGATGACTTCAAGGTCAACTCCAAGCTCACTCTGAACCTGGGCCTGCGCTGGGACTATATGCCCACTTATCGTGAGGCGCAGAATCGCTGGTCCTTCTTGAACCCCACCGCGACAAATCCCATTACCGGGAATCCGGGAGCGCTCAATTTCGCCGGCACATACGGTGGCCCGAACGTCAGTTGCAACTGCAAGTCTCCAGTCAACAACTGGCGCAAGAACTTCGGTCCGCGCGTTGGCTTCTCGTATGCTGTGAATAACAAGACGGTCCTTCGCGGCGCCTACGCATTGGTGTATTCACACGGCGGCGGCACCGGCGGCAGCAACGGGAATGACGGAACGGGCTTGAACGGCTTCACGGTCCAATCGGGCTGGGTTGACAGCACGGCCGGCGCGCCCTTCTACCTCAACAGCAATACGAATTTCCCCACCTCCGGCGGAGCCAATGTAACCGGCCCGAACTCGAACTTCGGCGGCGCGGGATTCGTCTTCCCGACGGTTACCGGCATCAACATTACCGCAGCTTCGGCCGGTATCCTGACCGGATACTATGTCTGCAACGGCCAGACCTTCGCTCCCTGCTACGGCAGGTCCAACGTGTTTGCGGCGGGTCCGGCCTCTCAGAACTATGCCGATCCCTACTATGGCGGACGCGCACCGGAGATCAGCTTCTTCAACCTAGGTGTGCAGCGTGAGTTGACCAAGGCAATGACCATCATGGTGAATTACGTCGGCACCAATGGCCACTTCCTTCCCGGCAACAACAACCTCCGCGGCCAGTATTCCAACCAGATCAACCCCACCTATCTTTCCACGATAGGCGTCCCCAATCTGAACCTGCCGGCGACCGCGGCGAATGTCGCCACGGTGAATACGGCCTGCGGCAACTGTCTGCCTTCCATACCCTACTTCACGGCTGCAAACGGCTATGAGGCTGCGGCGGCTCTCAGTTCTACGGCCACCATCGGGCATATGCTCACCTGGATGCCGCAGTACACCGGCGTCAACGATACCTTTGGTGTCATGGGTGCCAACGCCGAATACAACGCATTGCAGCTCACCCTGAGTCAGCGCTTTGCCAAAGGGCTGAACTTCACCGTCAACTACACCTTCTCGCATACCATTGACGATGTAGGCACGATCCGTACAGGCTTCCCGATTCCGGCTACGGCCATCGCCACCCAGCACACGTGGAAGGCGGACCGCATCGATCGTTCCAGAAGCACCACGGACCTTCCGCAGTTGCTTACCGTCTTTGGTGTCTACAAACTGCCCTTCGGCAAAGGTGGCCTAGGAGCGAACAACCTCATCGTGCGCAAGGCGGCGAGCGGCTGGCAACTCTCTGGTATCTCCCAGTACGCCTCCGGCCTTCCTCTGCCGATCGTCGGCAGCGCGGCTTCGCCGGCGCAGAACTTTGGACAGGGCCAGGTCATGTTGGACTACAACCCCAACTTCCACGGCTCTCCCCGCATTAATGGCAAGTGGGGTCAGGGTGCGTTGGCAAACAATCTCTCTACTCGCCCCTACATCCAGGGCTACATCAGCAACGCCAATGCCGGAAACGGAACTTCGGGTGTGGTGACCACCGCCAACTCGGGAACCAGTTCCGTGCCTTGCGCAAGCAGCGTCGGCCCCTTCTGCAACACGGCGACGGGCACCGTCGGTGACACCGCGCGTGTGGCGCCTTATGGTCTTCGCGCGCCCAGCATCTTCCGTCTGACGATGTCTGTCAACCGCACCTTTGACCTCACCGATCGCTTCAAGCTGGTCTTCCGCGTGGATTGCCAGAACGTGACCAACCATGTCACCTTCGGCAACAACTTTGCCAACCAGAGCATTGGTGTCAACCCAACCAGTACCGCCTTCGGCACGGTGGCGATAGCCAGCAACGATTCGCGCGCCTTCCAGTTCCAGGGGCGCTTGCAGTTCTAATATCACAAACCGCAACATCTTGCTCGGGCGCTACTTCAGCGCCCGAGTTTTTTATGTGCATTTTCTTCGGGGTTGCTTCAGAGGTACTGAATGAGAACGCGCTTCATGTGCTTGCTCTCCAGCAGCGCCGCGATTCGCTTTACGATATTGCGCCGCAGGTCGAGTTCCACGGGAATATTCGGATCCTGATGCGCCTCATTGATACTGGTACCGACGGCGAACTTGACAATGTCGCTATCGAGCAGTAGATTCGCCAGTCGCACGGCCGCATTGGACTTCATGTCTTCCGGCGCGAATCCCTCTTCAAGCAGACGCGCCACCTCGCCCAGCGTGAGCGTTCCTTCCGTCACCAGATCAAAGCCTTCCATGCGGGCGGAGGGCGGGACTTTGAGATCGAGCTTCCTGCGCATATCGAGCTGGATTTCGCGGTTCAGCAAGCGCGCTATTATATTGGCCGTGGTTCCGCCGCAGATGACTTTACGCCCGGAAGTATGTTCAGCCATCTTTGCCAGGTCCAGATCATGAGCGCGATTGAACGGCGCACCGGTCATCACCAGTAATTGGCGCGGACTGCGGAAATATACCACGCCGCAGGTAATGTCGTCCTTGGCGCTGAGACCATCGATCTCTTCGGCTTTTGCCACCAGTTCGCGCGACAACTCGCGGGCGGAGATGTAGGGATGCCTGATAATTTTCTCGCGGACGAAGTGATCAACGCTCTCCAACCCCCAGCCGAGAGGGGTGCGAAACTCGCCCATGCCTGCCTGCGTGATGCCGTCGGAAAAGAAAATAATGCGATCTTCGCGCTGCACGTTAAATGTAGAAAAACTGATGACGCGGTCTTGCCAGCGCTGAGGACGCACCTCGGTTTTTGTAATAGTCAACGCGCCACTGGGACGGACCAGCAAGAAAGATGGGTTGCCGTGCTCGATGATGCGCGTCTCGCCGGTGCTGGCCATATCGACAACAGTAAATGTCGAATAGCTGATCTTGCGTACACTGCAAATCGGCAAGGTATCCATGATGATTTCCGCCGACTCGCGAATATCCATCGCGCTTGCTGTAAACCGCAACGCCATGGTTGCCGTCATGCTCGCCAGCACACTCGCCTTTACTCCGCTGCCCAAACCGTCGGAGAGAACGGAAACAATGCGCCCTTCCTGTTTAACTTTCTGAGATAGGAAGACATCACCGGAGATCAGTTGGCCGTGCTTGGCCCGGTGGCAGGAATCGACCTCAATAAAACTTTCGTCGCTGGTCATGGCCGCGCCCCGTCGTCGTTATCGTCGACATCTTCAGGGCTGAACGAACGCACGATGGAGTTTAGAATGATCTCGGAATCGGCGGCGTTCTCGCCGAGTAGGAAGGCGATCTGCTGCACTGTTTGCAGATTCTTCTGGATCACCTCGCGGGCGCGCCCAATGATCTGCTCTTTCTGAAAAATGGGTTTAGTAATGTCCTGAAATATCCCGCACAGCACGGAATGAGGTTCGATGGTAAAGATGCTCGTATTGAGAATACTTCGCTGGTAGCGAATATCGTGACCGACAATATCTTCACCTGAATCAAGCACGCGGCGGAACAAATAGGAAAAGGGAATCACCGCGCTCAATGCGCTTCCCTCCATATTTGCAGGCTCTGTATCCTCGTCGGCAAATAGATGCACAAAATGTTCATTGCTTTCAATGATCTTTAGTTCTTCATTGACGATGACAACCGCGGAGGGCATCTTCTGAAGCAGAGCGTTGGCCTTCTTTTGCGCCAGCTTGCGTGTATATGTGGCACACATCATGCGCTCGGCGTTGCGCGCGATCAGCGCATGCGCAAAGTCACGGCACGAATCATAACCGCATCCGCCACAGTTCAGTTCATCCTCGACAGAGTATTTGCCTACAGTGCGCAGAGCTTCCTGCAATTGCAACTCGCTATATTCATTGCGGGCAATGGGCGCGGCAACATAGGATCCGTCAATCTCCAGCGCGAGTTTACGAGGCTGCTTTGTTGCAGGCCTCGCATAGTGAACGATGTCATAGCGCCGGCGCGCGACCGATGTGTTGCGCGCAGCCTTCGGACCATTCACGCAGGAACCGGCGCACGCCGTCAACTCGAAGAAGATGTTCTGCGTTGGCTTCCATTCAGAGATGCCCTTCAAAGCCTGCTCGACGTTGGAGATTCCGGAGAATGACATATACTGCGAGCGGTTGACTGCGCGCTTGCCGTCAACGTCGGGGACCATTCCGCCGTCGATGGGATAGAGCGCGCCCTCTTCGGCCTCCTCTGGCTGAAAGCGATCCTCAGGCACAGCGGCGATCTCTTCGAGACAAATGTTTTCTTCTCTCAGCCACTGCTCCAAATCCTCGAAGGTCAGAACGGCATCCAATAATTCTGGATGCTGCTCGGCCTCCATCTTCTTGGCAATGCAGGGCCCGATAAATACGGTAGCGATATCGTCGCCATACTGCGCGCGCAGCATCTTGCAATGCGTCAGCAAGGGCGAGAGTACGCCGAAGAGATGAGGCTGACATTCCGCGTGATATTTTCCGATGAAATCTACAACGACGGGGCAAGCCGAAGATATCCAAATCTGCTTTGGCTCGCTGCTCATCAGTGAAAAAATGCTGGCGGAAACCTGCTGCGCGCCAAGTGCGGTTTCCGACACGGCATAAAATCCCAGCATCTTCAGAGCATGAATCAGCTGGTCAGGGCGTGCGCCGGAAAACTGCGCAACGAACGATGGAGCCAGTGAGACGATGACCCTGCGACCGCTGGCCAGCAGTGACTTGGCGATAGGAAGATCGTCGCGCACTTGTTTAGCGTTGCTGGGACACACCAAAACGCAATTGCCGCACATGATGCAAAGTTCAGGCACCACGCGCGCATAACCATCCTGCACACGAATCGCCTTCACCGGGCACTCGCGGATGCATTTGTGGCAATCCTGGCACTCGCGCTCTTTGGTGTAGATGGGATTAAGGCGTTCCATGAGCACCCCGAAGCGGACTGCTTGGCTCTTGCAACAGCTCGCGCAGTCTTGCGGTGGTTACGCCGTGGTGAAGCACTCCACCAATCATCAGATTGGGGCCTTGCTTGCACTGATCCTGGCAAAGCCGTCCGGTCACACGCACAGCGGATTTTAAACCGTAGCTCTGCACAAAGGAATTGATGATGGCGAGATTCTCCGCGTTCCCGCGCGCAAAACAGGAGCTACCGAGGCAAACAACAATTTCAACAGCGCCTTCGTCCGTGGGCATGGTGACCTCAATATTCCTGAAGCTGCACAAGTCGTGCGGAAGCATAGGGGAGAAGACCCGCGAGCGTCTCAACAGTTCCTCGCCCGCCTTGGTTCTGCGCTGCAAACCGGCCAAGCGAATGAATTTGTCCGCGCAGGCATTGATTGCAATCATCAGAGCTTTCCTCAATGCAGGCCTTCGCGGGATAAATCTCGTACAGGCTGCGATACTTCACCGGAGTCAGATTTGGCATTACCACATTCGCGCCAACCATCAGTCCCCGCTTCCTTCCATCGACTTTGTTGATCGTTGCCAGCGCGGTTGTGCTCGGAATGTTCGCGTCTGGACATACGATGCGCGAAAGCGCGATCATCTTGTAGACCATCTCTTCGGTGTTGGGCACCTGCTCGGATGGAGCTATCGCCAAGCGGAGCGAGCCTGTGCCCAGCGGCGTTGACGTGTGCGCAATGTAGGGGCCGATGCCGATCATGTCGAGACCCAACTCGCGAAAGGCGAGCAGGTCATTGGCCAGACTCTCGTAGGATTGCCCCGGTATGCCCACCATGACGCCGCCGCCAGCCTCATATCCCAGGTTCTTCAATTGCCGCAGCAGTGTGATGCGGCTGAGTTCGCCAGGAACGCGACTGGGATGAATGACGCGAAACAAATTATCGTCAGAGGTTTCAAAGCGCAGCAGATAGCGGTCAGCGCCCGCGGAGCGCCACAGTTGCAATTCATCCAGTGGGCGCTCGCCCAGGCTGAGCGTGACCGCCAGCGCTGTCTCGCGCTTGATCCAGCGCACAATCTCGGCGATCCACTCGGCGTGGAGTTCGTCGTCTTCACCGGCCTGCATCACGACGGTGCCGAAACCAAAGCTTTCGGCTTGACGCGCGCATTCGAGAACTTCTTCACGCGTCATGCGATAACGCGGCAGGGCGCGATTACCCTGCCGCAATCCGCAATACATACATTGCCGAACGCAGTGACTGGAAACCTCGATCAACCCGCGCAGATGCACGGCATCGCCGACAATCTGCTTGCGCACAGTGTCGGCCCACGCGAAAAGTTCTTGCATACGCGCGGGCCGACTTTCACGCAACCATCCGAGAAGATCGAGTTTGGTCAATGCGGTCATGGTTAATTGACAAGGCTCATGCTGCTTTCCTCACGGCGAGACAACTCTCGTGCCGCCAGCAATTGCAGGTGCTCTTCCCGCGCCTCCCGGTATGCAGCCAGCGCCTCTGGAAAAGGCTCCAGCGCGCGTTCCAGAATTCCCAATGAGTAAGCAATTACCAGGCCGTAGTTGGTGATCGGCACGTGTTGACGATGGCACTCGCCTATGCGACTCATCATCTCTTGACGGTTCCACATACACGCGCCGCAGTGAATCACGAGCTTGTACGGAGCAAGGTTATGAGGATAATCGCGGCCTTTCACCGTGGTGAAGTCGAGCTTGCCGCCGACATAGCGCTCCAGCCAGCGGGGAATCTTGACGCGGCCAAGATCTTCTTCAATTGGATGGTGCGTGCAGGACTCCGCTACCAAGACCTTATCGCCCGGCTGCAGCAAATCCACGGCAACGGCATCCCGTGTCTGCGCAACCAGATCGCCTTTCAGGCGCGACAGCAGAATGGAAAACGCGGTGAGAGGAACGGAGTCCGGCGTGGTCCGCGCTACCTGCTCGAAGACCGCCGCATCGGTAACAACAATCTTTGGAGGCGTATTCAGATTATCCAGCGCCCGCTGCAGTCCAGCGTCTTTCACCACCACGCAGGAAGCATCATTATCTAGCAGTTCGCGAATGCATTGTGTTTGCAGTTGCTTGATGCGGCCCTTGGGTGCTTCCTTGTCGATGGGCATCACCAGCACCGCGGTCTCTTCCGGTCCCACCAGATCGCGCAGCAGCACCGGCGTTTCTGCAAATTCCGCGGGCGCAATCTCCGCGAGCTTGGCGCGAAGACTGTCCACACCCTCGCCGGTTGTCGCAACCAGCTTTACGCAGGGAAGATTCTCCTGCTCAAAGCGAATCAACTGCTCTGCCAGCGGGCTATGCAGATCGGATTTATTCAAGGCAACCAGCACAGGAATGCCATGAGAGCGTAATTCCGCCAGCAGCTTTTCCTCAAACTCCGTCCACGCGCCGGATTCAGTAACCAGCACGCCAACATCGGCGCGCGCAATTGCGAGGCGCGTCTTCTCGATGCGCTGCGCGCCCAGCGCTCCTACGTCATCCACGCCGGCTGTATCCACAAAAAGCACCGGCCCAATGGGAAGCAGCTCCATCGGCTTCTCCACCGGATCAGTGGTTGTGCCAGCAATCTCTGAAACGATTGAAACCTTCTGCTGCGTAATGGCATTCAGCAGACTGGATTTGCCAACGTTGCGGCGTCCGAAGAAGCCGATATGAAGCCGAAACCCTTTTGCAGTTGCTCGTATCATTCTTATCTCCTCCAGTGATTAAACGAAAACGTCGCGCTCGCCACGGCGAACCTTGTTCAACATCGGCAGCGTGCAAGCGGTTTGTTGTCCATCCATATGTTGCAGCTCAAGTGAAATGAGTTTCTCGCCGGCGGACTTTGCTTGAACGCCGGCATAGTCGCAGAGATACTCCTGAAAGGTGGAGAGCGCATTGGGATGGCAGTGATACTTGATCTCTCCAGGCTTGGCCATATCCATGAAGTCCTGCCCGGTGCGCCCCAGGCGATAGCAGGCAGTGCAGAACGAAGGCAAGAAGCCCAGCGAGACCACGTCGCTGACCACCTCTTCCACAGAGCGGTGATCGCCAAGTTGGAACTGAGCGCCGTTGGGATCGCCTTCGCCATCTTTGTAGCCGCCGGGATCCGTGCGGCTGCCGGCTGAGATTTGAGAGATGCCCAACTCCAGCGTTGCGCGGCGCACCTCCGCAGTTTCGCGCGTTGACATGATCATTCCGGTGTAAGGCACAGCGAGGCGCATGATCGCAATCATCTTCATAAAATCAGCGTCGCTGACCGCGTAAGGAGGCCGCGATGCTATATCAGAACCGACTGCCGGTTCGATACGCGGAAAGCTGATGGTGTGCGGCCCGACGCCGAACTTTTCTTCCAGATGGCGAATCTGTTGCATAATGGCCATGATCTCGAAGCGCCAGTCGTATAGCCCGAACAAAACGCCCATGCCGACATCATCGATGCCCGCTTCCATAGCACGGTCGAAGGCCGTCGCGCGCCAATCATAATCGCGCTTTACGCCCTTCAGATGAACCTGCGCATACGTCGGACGATGATAGGTTTCCTGGAAAAGCTGGAAGGTTCCGATCTCCGCTTGCTTGAGTAGGCGGAAGCGCTCGACTGTTTGCGGCGCCAGATTTACGTTGACGCGGCGAATTTCACCTGGACCGACGCGCGTGTCATAAATGGTTGCAATGCTGTCAAGAATGTAATCAAATCCCTGCGGCGGCAGCGCTTCACCGGCAACCATCAGCACACGCTTGTGTCCCTGACGAATCAGGATGCGACACTCTTCCGCAATTTCCTGTTGTGTCAGTGTGCGGCGTTTCAGCGTTGTGTTGGTGGCGCGAAAGGCGCAGTACGTGCACTCGTTCGCGCAGCGGTTGGAAATGTAAAGCGGAGCGAAGAGCACCAGCCTTGAACCGTAGATATCTTCCTTGATCTGCTTGGCCGTTGAAAAGATTTCCGCAAGCAGCTCCGGGCTGTCAACAAAGGAGAGGCGGGCAACTTCGGTCATAGAAAGCCCGCTCATCTCACGCGCCTTGGCCAACAGTTCACGAACCTGCGCAGGATGTGGACTCATCCGAGACTCAAGAATGCCCTCGATCTCCTGCTCGTTGATAAAATCCGCTTGCTCGTGCGTAATCAAGAGATGCTCCTTTACTGACCGCTCATACAGCGTCGATGTGCTCACTATCCGCGCTGATCGGGAGGTTGTCGTTCTCGATTTTGCTGCTAATGACCTCCACTGCCTTCGTGGCAGTGCAGTGAGGAACGTGCTGGCCGTCGATCATTACCGTTGGACCGCACTCGCATTTTTCAAAGCAAAATCCCGCGCGCACATCGAGCCGTCCTTCCAGATTGTTCTGCTCCGCATGACGCAACACGTTATTCAATACATCCTGCGAACCCTTGAGAAAACAATTGGTACCCAGGCAGACGCTGACCTTGACCTTATCTTCGCTCTGCGACTGCATCAGCGGAAGCGACTCATCCGCAATCCGGCGACGGCTCTGATAGCTGGTATGCAGCAGATGATGTGCCTTTTCTCCGCCGATCTCCCCAAGAAACTTCGCGTAACAATCCGTGATGAAGACATTATCTTGTGACTTATGCAGTTGCAGCATCTTGTCTGCTTGATACAGTCCTTTTGTTCGGAGGGCGCGTGCGTTGCACACAGTGGATACAGGCTGTCCCGCGCCGCCCACGCAGCCGCCGGGGCAAGCCATGACTTCGATCACATCGTAGTGGCTCTTGCCTGCTCTAACCTGCTCGGCAACCACGCGGGCATTGCGCAATCCGTGGACGATGGCCAGCTTGAGTTCCGTGCCATCGATGGTGATGCTGGCTTCGCGCAGGCCGGAGTCGCCACGCACCTGCTGAAATTCAACATTGTCCAGCTTCTTGCCGGTAACTTTCTCCGCGGCGTAGCGCAGTACTGCTTCCATCACACCGCCGGAGTTTCCAAAGATTACGCCTGCACCGGTGTAGAAGCCGAAGGGCATATCAAACGATTCAGGTTGCAATGTATCAAAGATGATCCCCGCGGATTGAATCATCTGCGCCAGCTCCTGCGTGGTCAATACATAATCTACGTCCGGATCTCCGTTGACACCCATCTCCGGACGCTGGGCCTCAAACTTCTTCGCCGTGCAGGGCATGATGGCGACGACCTTCAGATCCTTGCGATCAACATTCATTTGCTCGGGCAGCATGGCCTTCACCAATGATCCGAACATCGCCTGCGGTGAGCGGCAGGTGGAGAGATTGGGCAGCAACTCAGGAAAATACTGCTCCGCGTACTTCACCCATCCGGGGCAGCAAGAGGTAAACATCGGCAGCGTTCCGCCCTGCGTCTTGCGCTCCAGAAACTCCGTGCCCTCTTCGATCACCGTAAGGTCGGCGGCAAAGGATGTGTCATAAATCTGATTGAAGCCGAGGTGCTTGAGAGCGGCGACGATGCGACCGGTGGTGATCTCTCCCGGCTGCAAGCCAAAGCACTCGCCGAGGCCCACGCGCACGGCCGGCGCAATCTGAACAATGACTGTCTTTTTTGGATCAGCAAGCAGATTCCAAACTTGTTCAACCTCGGACTTTACGGTCAGAGCGCCTACGGGACAAACGCTGGCGCATTGGCCGCAGTTAACGCATTCCACTTCTCCGAGCAGTTTGCCGAAGGCCGGCTGTACGCTGACATCATGGCCGCGATGCGCAAAATCAATTGCGCCGATGCCTTGAATCTCCGCGCACATACGCACACAATCGCCGCAGAGCACGCACTTGTTGGGATCGCGCACCAGCGACGGAGAAGACTCATCCAACGGAACCGGATGGTGCACGCTCTTGAAGCGCACCTTCTTCACGCCCAGCCGCCGAGCCAGAGATTGCAGTTGGCAGTTTGCGCTGCGCGGACACGTCGGACAGCTCTGATCGTGATTGGCCAGTAGCAGCTCTACGGCGATCTTGCGAATCTCGCGAATCTCCGGAGTCGAGGTCAGAACCTTCAGGCCCGGCTCCGCGGGCGTCGAGCAAGCGCCCTGAATTCCGCGCCCTTCGATCTGCACCAGGCACAGGCGGCAAGCGCCGTAGACGCTCAATTCGGAGTGATAGCAGAAGGTGGGCAAATCGATGTTGGCCTTGCGAACCAGTTCGAGCAGGTTGCGCTCGCCCTCGATCAGCACCGTTTTTCCATCGATCGTCAATGTTGGCTGCGTCAGCGTATTCATCTGCTTATATCCCCTCTACCGCGTGAATCTTGCAGGCTGTGGCGCACGCGCCGCATTTGATGCATAGCTCCGGGTTGATGTGATGCGGCTGTTTCTTTTCTCCGGTGATCGCTCCCGTCGGGCAGGCTTTGATGCACAGACCGCAGCCCTTGCACTTTACCTCATTAATCTCCGGACTCAACAGCGCTTTGCAGCGGCCGGTGCGGCATTTTTTCTCGAAGACGTGCTCTTCGTACTCCTGGCGGAAGTAGCGCATCGTCGAGAGCACCGGATTGGGCGCGGTCTTTCCCAGTCCGCACAAGGAACCGATCTGCACGGCGTGTCCCAGCTTCTCCAGCAAGTCGAGCGTGTTCTGATCGGCGCGTCCTTCGATCACGTCGTCCAACAGCGCCAGCAATTGTCGCGTTCCCTCCCTGCACAGCACGCACTTGCCGCAGGATTCGCGCTGCGTAAATTCCATGAAGAAGCGCGCGATGCTCACCATGCAGGTGCCCTGGTTCATCGCCACCAACCCGCCGGAGCCGACCATTGCGCCGACCGAGCGCAGCGATTCATAGGCCAGCGGCAGATCAAGATGGTCTTCCGTGAGGCAGCCGCCGGAGGGGCCGCCGATCTGCACGGCCTTGAAGCCGGTCTTCCAAATCTTTCCCGCGTCGTCCGTCACTCCGCCGCCGATGTTGTAGACAATCTCACGCAGCGTGGTGCCGAAGGGAACCTCAACCAGGCCTGTGTTTGAGACGTGGCCGGTGAGCGCAAAGGTCTTGGTTCCTGGAGAATCATTTGTGCCGATGCTTTTGAAAAGATCGGGACCAACATTGAGAATGCGCGAAACGTGCGCCAGCGTCTCCACGTTGTTGATGATTGTCGGCTTGCCCCACAATCCGCTCTGCGCGGGGAAGGGCGGTTTGGGCCGCGGCATTCCGCGCTGGCCCTCGATGGACGCGATCATGGCCGTCTCTTCGCCGCAGACAAACGCGCCCGCGCCCTCCATCACTTCGCACTTCATGCTGAGGCCGGTGCCGAAGACATTCTTTCCCAGAATTCCTTCGCGTTCCGCATCGGCCACGGCGCGCCTCATGCGCTCCACGGCCAGCGGATACTCGGCGCGCACATAGACCAGCATCTCGTTGGCGCCGATGGCGCGCGCGGCAATCATCATGCCTTCGATCACGCTGTGCGGATTGCCCTCCATCACCGAGCGGTTCATGAACGCGCCGGGATCGCCCTCGTCGCCGTTGCAGATGATGTACTTCTTTGCCGAGTTCTGCACCCGCGCCGCCTCCCATTTGCGGCCGGTAGGAAAGCCGCCGCCGCCGCGGCCGCGCAAACCGGAGTCGGTAATCATCTTGCAGATCGCCTCCGGCGTCATCTCGACAAAAGCCTTGCGTGCCGCTGCGTAACCGCCGTGCAACATGAATTCATGAATATCTTCGGGATCAAGGAAGCCGCACTCATGCAGCACCAGCCGGTTCTGACGCGAGTAAAATGGATTGTCCTCAAGCCCGCGGCAGCTCTTGCGCGACGATGGATCTTTATAAAGAAGCCGCTCCACCACCTGTCCGCCGGCGAGCGTTTGCGCAACAATCTCGGCAACGTCCTCGCTGCGCACCTTGGTGTAGAGAATTCCATCCGGCACCACTGAAACCAGCGGGCCCATCTGACAGAAGCCCTGACAACCGCTCTTTGAGAGCCGAACCTCATCGCTGGCAGCCTCGGCGCGCAGCTCCAGAATCACTTGCAGGCCGGAGCCGGCCATCTCGCTTTTGAACTGCTCATAGACCTTCATCGCGCCGTTGGCCATGCAGCCGGTTCCGGCGCAGATAATCACGCGGCGCACCTGCGCAAGCGTCGAAATGCCGTTTCCATTTCCGGCGGTCATCGTGAGTGCCTCCGCATTACTCATGGCTCGCTCCGGCTGAGGGCTGCTCAGCGGTAGACGCGGTTGCCAGCAACGCTTCCTGCGCCTTGATCTCATCCAGCAAAGCCACGGCCCGCTCCGGAGTGATCTGTCCGTAGACTTGCTCGTCGATGACGACGACCGGAGCCAAGCCGCAAGCGCCCAGGCAGGCAACCGTCTCCACGGTAAACATCATGTCCGCCGTGGTCTTGCATTTTTCGCTTGTGCCCAGCCGCGCGTGCAGCGCGTTCAACACCGGCAGAGATTGCTTTACGTGGCAGGCGGTTCCGTCGCAGATGCGGATCACGTGCTTGCCCTTCGGCTCCAGCGCAAAGTGCGCATAGAATGTGGCCACGCCAAAGACGCGCGCCGGAGGCACATCCAACGAGGTCGCCACATAAGTTAGCACCTCTTCCGGCAGGTATTGATATTCGTGCTGAATCGCTTGCAGGATCGGAATCAATCCTGAGGCGCGGCGTGCGTGACGGTCGAGAATGCTCACCACCTTCTCAAACCGCTCCGCGCGATCAACGGCTATGGGCGTCGTCGCCATCTAAACAGCCTCCTTCTCTTGAATAGGCACCCGGAATCGCCGCGCCAGCTTCCAGGAGAGCGAGGCCAGCGAGCTGTACAGGTCTTCGTTATGCACGATGATGTGTTCCGGAACTTTCAGCTTTACAGGGGCAAAGTTCCAGATCGCCTGGATACCCCCCTTGACCATCTCATCGGCCACTGATTGGGCAACATTAGAAGGCGTTGTGATGATTCCTAAGTGAATGCTCATCCGCGGTGCCAGGTCGGCGAGCTTGTCCAGTGACAAAACCGCCTTCTCGTGTATCCACTGGCCAATCTTGGCCGGATCAGTGTCAAAGGCAGCTACAATCCGCAGTCCGAACTGCGTGAATCGCTCGTGGCCGAGCAGCGCGGTGCCCAGATTTCCCACCCCCACCAAAAATGCCTCGTTGACGTTGTTCCAGCCCAGAAAGCTCTCGATGGAAAGGATCAGCTCGCTGACGGAATAGCCGGTCTTCGGCTTGCCGATGATCCCCGTATATTGCAGATCCTTACGGACTTGCACTGGAACCTGGCCCAGGTCCCGGCCAATCATGCTGCAAGAGACCCGGCTGATCCCCTTGGACTCTAGCTCCACCAGGTAATGGTGGTACTGGGGCAGACGCTGCAGGCTGGGCTGCGGAATCGACGGTGCCTCCGGACGCTTGATCGGTGATTTATTCGATAAATTCATATCGATAACCATATACCGAGTCTAGGGCCAGTCGATTTCAGAGACAGTGACAGCGGTCACGGAGCCTGGAGAGCTGAATCACAATCGCCGCGCCGGAACCGCGGCAGGTCGATGTAAGATTCCAGATGACAGAAATTCAATCTACCTGTCCTATCTTGAGTCTGCTTTGAATGGTATGTGCCCAGCATTGCGAAGGGCGGCGGCTCCAATTTTATGAAGAGTGTTTGCCGTCGTCAGCCTTATGGGAGGCAGTGGCTATATAGAAGCGACTTTGCCCATCGGAATAAACGCTGGCTGGCTTGGCATGTGCGTGGGTACAAGGCAGCGTGGGTGTCCGTACCAAAGTGTCTGCGATGTTCGCAAACATCACCGCCTCCGTGCATCAGGAAAGAGCCTGTAAGACTCAAAATGCTAACGTGAGTGACTCGGAGGCCGTTTCCTCGCTTGGCAGAAACGTAGGCAACTCTTGTGCAAGAAATTCCCTGTCTAGAAATGCACCGGCTTTCCGGCAATTCTGCACTGAGGCGAGCACGAACGGATGTCATGGTTCCGCTAGAAATGGTGAAAGTCCGTCTCACAGTTTTTAGCGCAGCAGGCGGAAAGCCACGCCCACATGAAAGCCGCTCGGCGTGATCTGATGCGCGGGTTCGTAGGGGATACCCGGCGAACCAGGCCAGAGCTGGTACTCGTATTCTCCGCGCAAAGTCAATCTGCGGGCGAGGCGATAGTTCACTCCTGCGCCCGGAGCAATCGCCAGATAGTTTCCATTGCCGATCTGAAATGGATATTGAATCTTGCTCATCCCCGCAAGGCATTGGGCAAAGGGCTGAAGCCTGCCCCATCGGCCCGCCAAATAGCGAGGGCCGGCCAGGTAATTGGTTTCCGTCTCGCCGAAAAAGCTGTTGAAGCGCAGAAGGCGCGCCTCGGCCTCGATACCGATATGGCCGGTTAGGTGGTAATCGGCAAATGCGCCCCCGCCCCATAGACGCTGACTGCTCTGATAAGGAAACCCCGCATGGATGTTGGAGTACTCCCCGCCCACCCAGAGCGCGCGACCGGGAGCTACAGCGGATGCGACAACCTGCGCCTGCGCCGCGCCGGCAAAGATGCCTGCCGCCAGCACGGCCATGCAGATGGCGAGAAGCAGGCAGAACGTGGGTTTTGAAAAAATCATCATCGTGCCTCGATCAAGTTGATTCATATTGGGCTAGAACAGTGACTGTACGTTCAGCGTGACGGTTGCTGTATGCGTCAGTGTTTGCAATCCATTGGTTGCTGTGGCGGTGATGACGACGGATTGACTTCCGGTCGGTGTAGCTCCCGCCAGCGGACCGGGCGCTCCGCATCCGGTAATACCTACGGTGAAGAGCGCGAAGAATATGAGCAGCAACGCCCCCATCTTTCGAGATCCGCGCTGGCGGCGCGGAATGATGAGCAGCAAGAGGCCGCTCAGCAGGGTAATGCGCAGTTTGACGGGCAGCACCGAGGCATTTGCCGCGGGATGGGGCGCGCTGGTCTGAACCACCAGCGTGGAGGTTGTGCTGCCCCCAGGGACGGTTGCCGGCGCGAAACTGCACGTGGTATTTGTCGGCAATTGCGTACAACCGAGAGCCACTGGCAGATTGAATCCCGCACCGGGAGCAATCGTGACAGTGTACGATACGGCTTCTCCCGTATAGATGGTTTGCGAAGCGGGCGAAGCAGCGATGTTGAAGTCCGCGGGAGAGATTACCTCGACGTAAATCGCGGATTGGCTGGGATTGAATCCCGTTCCGCCCGCATAGGCCGCGGTGAGGTTATGTGATCCGACGCTCAAGGAACTGGTGGGAAACAATGCCACGCCGGATGCCAGATTTGCTGTTCCGAGTAATGTCAGGCCATCATAAAACGATACATATCCTATCGGTGATGGAGAGCCGATTCCTACCGTCGCCGTCAGGGTAACCGAGGCGCCAAAAGGTGCCGGATTAGGAGATGCGGTGAGTATGGTTGTGGTTGCCACATTGTTGACGAGGATCGCGCTGGGCGAAGAGACCGACGATGCATCTGTGGCCGATCCGCCATAGCTTGCGGTGATGGAGTAACTGCCGACTGGCGGTGTCAATTGAAGTGCGGCGACGCCGCTGCCGTTCAAAGATGCGTTGCCCAGCGTGGTGCTTCCGTTCAAGAAGGTGACCGTCCCGGTTGGCGCCGCGCCGCTTGCTGGAGTCACCGTAGCCGTTAGCGTCAAGCTCTGCCCATAGGTCGTGGTCGGCGGAGGAGCCGCGAGCTTTGTCGTCGT
>Ga0181529_10001336_pt1 | contig 32242 bp, 33 predicted proteins | sample PEATcosm2014_Bin_36_FD_119763 | JGI IMG/M metagenome (GOLD analysis project Ga0181529, IMG submission 119763) | Peatland microbial communities from MTU Mesocosm Facility, Houghton, MI, USA - PEATcosm2014_Bin10_30_metaG | ecosystem: Environmental > Terrestrial > Soil > Wetlands > Peat | place... | reverse complement strand
GAACGCAAAGTACGCGCCCTTGACACCGCCCTTCCCAAACAAAAGCTAGTCCACGCTCTTTTTACGGCCAAAGGTCCGAAAAATACCCTTGACAAAGCTGACGCTGTCATACATGGGGCACGGGGCCTTTGCGGTGGCCGTTCCATCAAATCTTGTAACGTTGGCCGCCCCAGCCGAGTCTAATGAACACGATCGACACTTCCCCGTGCGAGGTCACCCATGCTCATCGGCAAACCGCCCGACATTCCTTCTTCGGCCATCACGCCCAAGGACCAATACCTGAACCGGCGCCGTTTTCTGCGCGGCGCGGCAGCGGTGAGCGCGGCAGCCCTGGGCGCCGAGCGGCTGGCCGAGTTGGTTTCGCCCAGCAGGAGCGCGCTGGCCGGAACCAAGCTCGAAACCGTGAAGAGCCCGCTGACCACCACCGGCGAGCAGTTGACCGGGTACAAGGACGTGACCACCTACAACAACTTCTACGAGTTTGGCGTGGACAAGAGCGAGCCAGCTATGAATGCCGGCGGCCTGCCCACGCGGCCCTGGACCATTCGCGTGGATGGCCTGGTGAAGAAGCCCAAGACCTTCGACATCGAGGGCCTGCTCAAGCTACGCCCGCTGGAGGACCGCGTCTATCGGCATCGCTGCGTCGAGGCCTGGAGCATGGTGATTCCCTGGGTGGGCTACTCGCTTTCGGAGTTCATCCAGCAGTGCGAGCCGCTTTCTACGGCCAAGTACGTGCAATTCCTCTCGTACTACGACAAGAAGGTGGAGAAGTGGGCTTCGGGGAGCGCCATCGCGTGGCCCTACTCCGAGGGGCTGCGTATGGACGAGGCCATGAACCCGCTGGCGCTGCTGACCTTCGGCCTCTACGGGGAGGTGCTGCCCAACCAGAACGGTGCGCCGGTGCGCATTGTGGTGCCCTGGAAGTACGGCTTCAAGTCCGCCAAGTCGATCGTGGCCGTGCGCTTTCTGGACCATCAGCCGCCCACCACCTGGAACGACCAAAGTACGCGCGAGTACGGCTTCTATTCCAACGTGAACCCGAAAGTCGACCATCCCCGCTGGAGCCAGGCCACCGAGCGCCGCATCGGCCTGCCGTTCTATGCGCAGCGCAGGACCACGCTGATGTTCAACGGCTACGGCGACCAGGTGGCGGGGCTCTATAGCGGCATGGATCTGCGGAAGTATTTTTAGGGACTGAGGGACTCGGGAATAGGGAGTAGCTCGGCGGCGCTGTGTTTGTGTTGGCGAAGTCGGCTCAGATCTTCTAACTCTGCCAGGGGGCCTGCGAACACGTCTCCTTGTTGGTCCAATATTCCCTCAGGGGCTAAAGCCCGCATTGATTCTGCTGCCTTTACGGCACGACTTAAGTCGTGCCCTTTCAAGACATCAACGTATTCAGATGTCCACTAACCACGTTAACCCCGCATTTCTGGGAGACCATGAAACGCACGACTCTCATCTCGCTCAAGACGCTTACCTGGCTGGCCTGCCTGTGGCCGCTGGGACTGCTGGTATACGGCGCCGTAACCAACACGCTCGGCCCCGACCCCACATCCAAGATTGCGCTCTCCACGGGCTACACCACGCTGCTGTTGCTGGTGATATCGCTGGCCATCACGCCGCTGCGCCGGTTCTCATCGCGGCTTAGCTGGCTGATCAAGTTTCGCCGCTTGCTGGGACTCTTCGCTTTCTTCTACGGCACGGTGCACATGGCCACGTATGTCGCGCTTTACTCCGGCTTCGATCTCATCGCGATTGCAAGCGACATCGCCAAGCGCCGCTTTATCACCATGGGCGTGGCGGCGTGGCTGCTGTTGCTGCCGCTGGCCGCCACCTCGACCAACTGGGCCATTCGCAAGCTGGGCGGCAGGCGCTGGGGCCAGTTGCACAAGCTGGTCTACGTAGCCGCGGTTTGCGGAGTGATTCACTACTGGTGGCAGGTCAAGCCCGGCGTGCTGACGCCGCTGCGGATGACGGTGGCGCTTGGCGTGCTGCTGGCGGCGCGGCCCGCGTTGAGCCTGTGGCAGAAGGGGGCGCTCAGAAGGAAGGCGGTGGCTTCTCTCACGGGACGTTGAGAACTTGTCTGACACGACAGCGTACAAGCCTGTTATGGCTCGCGCGGCTTTGCGGGTGGAACTGCCGTGAGCTGGATCTGGATGTCGTCCATGGCGTCGAGCACCGTGAGCGGGATTTCCTTGTCTAAGTAGTGCCGGACAGCATTGACAGTGCCTGCTTCCGGGTTGCCTGAAGAAGACTGGGCGTCTTTCTCTGCCGGATCCTGCGCACCGGAAACCTGCACGATGTACTTGTCTTCGGGGACATACTCGAAGGAGAAGCTTCCGTCGTCGGCGCATCGCGTCTCCCGCGCCTTCTCACGGTCGTCGGCATAGAGCAGCCGAACGGTGGCCTGTTTGAGCGCGTGGCCATCGGCAAGGGCTGAAACCGTTCCTGCGACGGTGTGCATTCCGTTGAGCGGAATCACGATGTCGGCGCCGGCTGAAACCTCTCCGGCACTCACCTTGATGGTCGCGGCATTCTTCCGGCGGAAGGTGTTGCCCAGGCAGATACGCGGCGCGGAGTCCTCGGTGCCGGCGGGCATCACGGCGCAAACCTTGTAGACTCCGGCGGGCAGATTCGTCAGCGTGAAACGCCCATGGCCATCGCTGGTGGTGGAGATGGACCAATCGGAGAAGAGCATCAGTCCCACATCCGTCCAGCCGTTCTTCTCTGTCTGGCGGGAGAGTTGAAAGTGCATGCCGATGGCCGGGCTGCCATCGTCAAAGGAGACCGTACCGGCGATCTCTGCCGCGCGTTCCACTTGAAGGGCGAGGTCGGCCGTGCGATGCACATGGACCGTGACCTCGGTCAGATGGTCTTTCCACTGGCTGATGGCGTCGAGGTTCTGCGCGCGGTCTCCCTGCAGGGATTCGATGCGGGAGAAGTCGAGTCCGCGCATGGGGTCCAGATAGCCCTCCATGGTGGCGAAGGCATAGTAGCGGCCCGGTTCGACGGCCTCCAGCTGGAAGCGGCCCTCCAGATCGGTGACCGTGCTTTCCGTGGCAGGCAGCGGTTGGCCGTCCTCGAGCTTCTCATCGTTCCTGGGAGCCGCGGAGAGCGTTACGGTGGCGAATCGCGCCGGTTTGCCGGTATCGGAGCAGATCACGATGCCCGTGACTGCGCCTTTGGTAGGGTCGGGCTTCTTTGCAGGGTGCTTGTCGCAGCCGGCTATCAACAGACAGGCAGCGGATCCTGTGCACAGCAAAAGCCAGCGCTTCACAGCACGCCTCCGAAGCAAATCGGGATTGTGGGAATCGTAACACTGCCTGCCAATGCAGGTTAATTGGAGGTTGGAGGCAATTCGTCCGCGCGGGGCGGGCGCTCGTGGCCTTTCAGATGCGGGTCGCTGACGCCGATGGCGCCGTAGAAGGCCCGCGCTTGATGCAGGCTAGGCGCGTTGGCGCCGCCTTCGTAGTCCGGGTCGGCAAACTGCACCGGGTCGTCCTCCCACCAGCAGACTTCGCAATGCGCAAAGGTTCCGGGCGGCTCTTGCGCGAGGGTCAGGTTGCCGCAGCAGGGGCAGCCGAAGCGAAGCGTCTTCTCTTCCGCAACCGGCCCGGCCCACTCCGCAACCGGCTCCACAACTTCCGCGCCCTCTTCCTCCTCCAGAGTGACCGGGTCATGGGGCTGTGCGTCGAAGCGCAGCACCGTCTGGGTGACCGGATGAAAGCTCTTGCGATGCAGCGGGGTGGGACCGAGGCGGGCCAGGGCAGCCAGGTGTTCCGGGGAGCCGTAGCCCTTGTGCTGGGCCAGCCCGTAGCCGGGGTACTCGCGGTCCCACTCGACCAGCAGCTTGTCGCGGTAGACCTTGGCCAGCACGCTGGCGGCGGCGATGGAGAAGCTGGTGGCGTCGCCCTGCACGACCGCCTGCTGCGGGCAGTCCCAGTCGATGGTGTCGCGCCCGTCGATGAGCAGGAAGTCGGGGCTGAGCGCCAGTTGTTCGACGGCGCGGCGCATGGCCAGCAGCGAGGCCTGGCGGATATTGATGCGGTCGATGGTCTCCGCGTCCACCGCGGCAATGGACCAGGCCACGGCGTTCAGGCGAATCTCCGGATCGAACTCCAGGCGGCGCTTCTCGGAGAGCTTCTTCGAGTCGGTGAGGCCGGCGAGCCGGAAGCCGGGAGCCAGAATTACCGCCGCCGCCACCACCGGGCCAAAGAGCGGGCCGCGGCCCACCTCGTCCACCCCGGCAATGCGGCGCGCGCCCTGCTTGCGCGCAGCCTCTTCCAGCGTCCATCCGCATGCCGGGGTCCCCGCGGACGGGTTCTTGTCAGCGGGGTGGGATACGGGGGGATTGGTCATATTGCAAGTATATGAAGAGAGGCCTGCCCGCGAAGTGAATTAGTCCCCCAGGGCAATTGAATTTGGATTCTCGAATGAGGACCGGAGGACACGGACTTTCGAGATTATGGAAGGATCCCATGTTTTGAAAGGGCACGGCTTTAGCCGTGCCGATCACGGGCCAATTCTACCGGCTTTAGCCGCCGAGGGACGTTTCAAATGCATCCAAAACCATCCCTCAGGGGCTGAAGCCCAGGAGCTTCCCGCCTGCTTTCCGGCACGGCTAAAGCCGTGCCCTTTCAAGACAACTCGCTTTTTCAAATGCGATTGCCCTGTTGCTTTCCCACCCATGCGCAACGAACGCGCATACATGGGGCACGGGGCATTTGTGACGAATGCGCAAAAAGCAACCCCGGCCGGAGCCGGGGTTGCGGGGTGGGACAAAGATTGGAGGCGGTTTAGCCGCGGACCTTGCCGGTGACGCGGTCCACTTCCTTCAGACGGGCAGCCTTGCCGCGCAGTCCGCGAATGTAGAACAGCTTGGCGCGGCGCACCTTGTAGCTGCGTACCTTCTCGATTCTGTCGATGGCCTTGGAGTTGAAGGGGAAGATGCGCTCCACACCCTGGCCAAAGCTCATCTTGCGCACGGTGAACGTCCCCTGAGGGCCGCGGTTAATAGCGATAACCAGACCTTCAAACGCTTGCAAGCGTTCCTTATCGCCTTCCTTGATCTTGACTTGGACGCGAATCTGGTCGCCGGGCACGAACTCGGGGAGGTCGGTACGCTTGAGCTTGTCAGCCAAGCGCTGCATTACGGGATGAATGGACATAGTGGTTTCCTGCTGTTGGACTCAGAACTTCCAGTTTATCAGAGAATTCCCCGCTCCGCCTAATCTGCCACGCCAATGTGGAGAATGCCCTTTGGCGGGCGGCTCAGGCTGCGATATAGTCGTTGGCATATGGACGAGAAACGCGCACTGCTCCGTCACAGCCTGGCCGCCCTGGCCTATCGAGCTACCAGGGCATTGGAAGCCGCGCCGGAGGATTTTGCCGGCTTCAACGGCGCGGGCCGCACGCCAGCCGCGATTCTGGCGCACATGGGCGACCTGTTCGATTGGGCGCTGAGCATGGCTGAAGGCCGGCAGCGCTGGCGCAACTCCAAGCCGCTGTCCTGGGCCGAGGAGCAGAAGCGATTCTTCGCCGCGCTGGGGGCCTTCGACGCCTATCTGGCCTCCGCCGACCCGCTCCAGGCCTCCATCGAGCGGTTGCTGCAAGGGCCGGTGGCCGACGCGCTCACCCACGTGGGGCAGTTGGCCATGCTGCGACGGATGGCAGGCAGCCCCGCGCGCGGGGAGAATTTTTATGTAGCGGAGATTGCGGCGGGGCAGGTGGGCGCGGAACAGCCCGCGCCGGTGAAGGCGTTCTAGGAGCGGGTGGTACTCTTTGCATCGAAGGGCGCGGAGCTAACGCTTTTCTTTCTGAATGGCATCCAGCAGGTTGAGGTCTTGGCCGCTGAGGATGGCATTCTCCAGCAGGTCGGGCCGGTTAGCCAGCGTCTTGCGCAGCTGCTGTTCGCGACGCCAGCGGCGAATCTCCAGGTGGTCGCCGTTGAGCAGCACCTCGGGGGCGCGCAGCCCGCCGAACTCTGCCGGCCGGGTGTAGTGCGGGTAATCCAGCAGGCCACCGGCGCCATGCTGCGAACGGGGGACGCCCTCGACATCGGTCGAGATTTCGCGATCCGCCACGCCAAAGCTCTCGAACTCGCTGGAGGCCTCGTTGCCCAGTACTCCGGGAATCAGGCGCATGGTGGCATCCACAATGACCGCGGCGGCCAGTTCGCCGCCGCTGATCACGTAGTCGCCGATGGATAGCTCCATATCGCAATAGAGATCGTTGATGCGCTCGTCCACGCCTTCGTAGCGGCCGCAAAGCAGCACCACGCGGTCCACGGTGGCCAGATCCCGCGCCACGGCCTGGGTAAACGGCTTGCCCTGCGCCGACATCAGAATGACGCGAGTGCGTGGCGAGGGGGTCTCCGCGGGCGCTTCCACTTCACGTGCCGCCTTGGGTCCAATGCCCAGCGAAGCCAGCGCTTCGGCCAGGGGCCCGGGCTTCAGCACCATGCCCTCGCCGCCGCCAAAGGGACGGTCGTCGACGGTGCGATGCCGATCGTGGGTGAAATTCCGCAGGTCGTGAATGCCCACTGCGATCAGACCCTCGGCCTGCGCCCGCCGTATAATTCCGTTCTCGAGAATTCCGGCGAAGAGTCCCGGAAAAATGGTGATGATTTCAAACTGCATACCCCATTGATGATAGCCCGATAAATTCCCGCATTTCCGCCCGCTGGATGTGCTTTACTGTTTTGCAGGCGCCATGATCGATCTTGAAGTTTTACTAAATCGCTGGGAGTCGGCCGGTGTCCTGAACGAGGAAGCTGCCGACCGCATCCGTGCCTATGAGATCCAGCAGAAGCGCACGGCGAGGCTTCGCTGGCAGGGAATGGTGGTAGTGGTCCTGGGGGCCATCCTCTTGGCCTGCGGCGTGGTGCTGTTTGTCTCCGCGCATTGGGATCAACTGGGGCCGGCCATGCGCTATGCGCTGGTTATCGGCATGGTTGCCGTCTTCCACCTGGCCGGAGCTCTTACCCACCACACGTCGCGCGGGGTCTCGACGGCGCTGCACACGGTGGGAACCGTCTCCACCGGGGCCGCCATTGCGGTGGTGGGGCAAATCTTCAACATCCAGGAGCGTTGGCCGGCAGCGATCCTTCTGTGGGCCCTGGCCGCGCTGGCGGGATGGGTTCTGCTCAACGATCAGGCGCAGGAGATTCTCGCCCTGCTGCTCATGCCGGCGTGGATTCTCTCCGAGTTTTCCTTTCACGCCGACAACCATATCGGCGAGTACGTCTATCAGGGCCGATTCCTGGTCGTCTGGGCTGTCCTCTATCTCACCCTTTTCCTGGACGTGCGGCGCAAGGCGGTGCAGGGCGTTCTGTTTGTCATCGCGGCCATCGCTGCTGTTGCAGGCATCGTCCTCACCCTGAATGGATGGACCTCGTGGTCGGCAGAGCAGACTTTTCTGCCGCTCGGAACGCGCCTCTGGGGTTTGACGGCGATTGCCCTTCTGCCGGTGTTCATCGCCTGCTTTCGGCCGCTCAAGTCTTTCATCCCGGTGTGCGGAGCACTGGCCTTTTCCGTTGCGCTGCCCTGGTGCATGAGAACCTGGACGGAAAATCAATACGATTACTCCGGCGCGGCTACCTACACCCGCCAGGTGGTTCTAACCGAGCCCAATCTCCTGGCCTACGCGCTGGTTGCGACCTTTGCCATCTTCCTCTGCTGGTGGGGCATGCACCGGGCCTCGCGGGCCCTGGTCAATCTGGGCATTGTTGGCTTTGCGGTTACGGTGGTGTGGTTCTATTTCAGCAACATTTGGGACGCGGTGAACCGCTCGATGGGGCTGATCTTTCTGGGAGTGCTCTTCCTGGCCGGTGGCTGGGCCCTGGAGAAAACTCGGCGCGGCCTGATGGCGCAAATCGAGCGAAAAGACGCCCTGCGGCAGGAGGCGGAATGAAGTTCTCCAAGCTCTCCCTGGCGCTGCTCGCAATCCAGTTGGTGCTGGTTTCCTCGGTTGCCGGCAAGTATCTCTTTGACCGCCTCGTCTGCCCCCGCGTTTGGACCCGCGCCGCGGCCTACGACCCGTCGCTGCCCATGCGGGGCCGTTACTTGAGCCTTCAGTTGACCGTGGACGGCTGCCAAAGCACGTTGCCCTCCGCCAAGCTGGCCACGTTTCCGCGCAATGTGGATGGCACGACGAAACCCAATGGTTTTTCCATCCACTCGCCGTTTTCTGTTCGCTTCCCGGCCAAACTTCAGGCGCAAGGGGGCAAACTCACCGCAATCCGCCTTCAGGACCCAGAGACAAGCTCTGCCGGAGAGACGGTGGTGGCGCTGCCGGGCTCGTCCTGTGCGGAGATGCGGCTGGAGTCGCCGGTCAACTTCTACATCGCGGAAAAGGCCGCCAGCCCGGTGCCCCTCCAGCCCGGCCAGGAGCTATGGATCGAGGTGACGGTGCCGCGCAAAGGCCCGCCCAGGCCCATTCAACTGGCGCTGAAAGACAACGGCGCGTGGAAGCCGCTGGCGTTCCAATAGAGACTTCCCGCGCAAGTTTTGTAAGTTTCTCGTATGAGGAGGCGGATTGAAGCTCGCCAAGGCCTCGATCATTCTGCTTGCGGTTCAACTGACGATCATTTCCATCGTCCCCGCCTGGTTTTTCTGCCAGCGCTGGACCTGCCCACGGGTTTGGACGCGCACCAGGATGTGGGATCCCTATATTCAGATGCGCGGCAACTATCTGGATGTGCATTTGACCGTAAATGCCTGCGGGAACGCATTTCCACCAGAGGATGTCTTCAAGGGGGTTCCAACCGCAACCGTTGAGATTCCAGGCAGCTTTCCGGCAGAACTCATCGTGAAGGAAAACAGGCTCTTTGCGACCCGAGTGCCTGACATCGGGGTCGACTCATCAAGAGTCACCGTTCTCGCGCCGTTGAGATGGAGTTGCGATGCCCTACCTCTTCAGGACGCTGTCAGTTTCTACATCCCCGAGCATAAGCAAGGCTGGGATCTGACCGAGCCGGGTTTGGAATTATGGGTCGAGGTCACAGTGCCCCCAAAAGGTCCGCCCCGGCCGATTCAGTTGGCGCTGAAAGAGGGCGGCGCTTGGAAGCCGCTGGCGTTCCAATAGGTTAGGGTCGGGCTAGATTTTTCCTGGCGCATTCAAATCGATCAGTCCCTCGGGCAGGGCCATCTCGACGCGCTTGGCTTCGAGGTCGATCTTGCGCACAAAATCCTTGGCGAAGGGAACCAGCACCTCGCCCGACTTGCCCTGCACCACCAGCAGCGCCACGGGGCCGGCGGTGCGGTCTACGTCCTCGATCTCGCCCACTTCTACCGGCTCGGCACCGGCCACATCCACCAGCGCGCAGCCGATCAGGTCGGCGATGTAGACCTCGTCCTCGGGCAACGGGGCCCGTTCGGCGCGGGGAATGGCGGCGATGAGGCCGTTGAGGGTCTCGGCGGCGGTGATGGAGTCGATGCCGGCAAAGTGCAGCACCACGCCGCCCTTGTGCAGCCAGTGATGGGCCAGCGCGGCCTGGCGCGGAGCGGCGGCGGACGGACCTTCGCCGAGCAGCCAGAGCTGCTTGCGTTCGGCAAACTTTTCAGGGAAATCGGTGAGAATCTCGGCGAAGACCTCGCCTTTGCGGCCCTGCGGGCGGCGAATGCGGGCGAGCCACACCCATTGCTTGGCTTCTTCCGGCGGAGTCATGGCAGCCTCGGGGGCGTGCCGGAGGGCTGAGCGGCGGCCAGCGGCACCTATTCGTCTTCTTCCAGGATGTCCAGCGTGTAGCGATGGTGCAGCTTCATGCTGACGGCTCCCAGGATGGTGCGCACCGAGCGGGCGGTGCGGCCTTGTTTGCCGATCACCTTGCCCACGTCCTGGGGCGCCACACGCAGCTTGAGCACGGTGTTCTCGTCGCGGCCGACGGATTCGACCTCGACGGCTGCCGGTTCGTCCACCAAGGCCCGCGCAATCTCGCGAACCAGTTCGTCTACTGCGACCATATCGTGTTGGGTCATGCTCGTGCCCCTGACCGGATGCGTCCGAAAATTAGCGACCTCAGCGTTTTCGGAATTGGTGTAGCTCGAAAGCACGTAGCCAAGTGGCTTTCTTCTCAAGAAAAAGCCACCTTGCACGCCCTTCAAAAAGCCCAGGTGTATTCCGAAAAAGCTCTAGAATCGGTGGGCTGAATACTATCAGCACACACCCGTCGCCGTCAGCAATTGTGTGTGCGCCGGCTCAAATGTCCGCGCGCACACGTCCATAAACGCCCATGGGGAGGGAAAAGGCAGAAATCAGGCGGCGACGGGTTCCGCTGCCGGCGCCGGATTCTTGGAGACCAGCTTGGCGACGATGGGGGTAAACTGGGCGCCCACGCCGCGCCAGTAGGCGATGCGCTCGTGCTTCAGGTCCACAGTGGCCGGGTTGGTGCGGGGGTTGTAGGTGCCGACCACTTCGATCGAACGGCCATTGCGGGCGCGGTCCTTCTCGATGACCACGATACGGTAGTAGGGCTGCTTGCGGGCGCCAAAGCGCGCCAAACGAATCATCACCACGGCGATACGGTTCCTTTCAGATTCCTGTGCTCTGTTGCGATTCTTGGGGATCTTCCGGCCGGCGGCAACTCGTTCCAAGCGCGCCCTGCCGAATCAACGGCCAAGCAAGAGCGCCCAGCCTCGCAAGACTCAACATCTAAGTATCGCCGAAAGTGGGGGGTTGAGGCAAATGGCGGGCTGGATCGCCAGATCCCAGGTGCAGGCCAGACACCGTTTAGGGCATTTTCGCAGTTCCAGCAGGGGTTTCCCACCCATTTCACAAAGAACCTGAGATGGATGGGCACGGAGCTTCCTTACACCATCCATGAAAATGCTCCAGTGTCCTGAGTCGATAGTTCGCTTAACAAATATACCGTTATTCTGAGCGAACAGAGCCCCGAACGCATTTCAGCTCGAGGATGGTGAGCGGAGAATCTGCTTTTCTCTTGCCCCGATTTCCGATGCGAACTTCAGACTCAAGACACTGGTCCGCCAGCCGAGGTTCGTGCTTCCCCACCCTTGGCGTATTCCCCTCGCAAAGCCGCGAAGGACTGGCGCCCATTTCAAGGGCCGGCCAAGGGTGGGCCGCCCGCTTTGGTGACTCCGCCACATCGCGCCCCAATCGCGGCGTCATGTGGCCAGCTCTTGCTAGGGCGCCTGCCCGGCCGCAGGTTTGGGCTTGGCCGCCTCTAGCTTGGTCAGCGACTGCCCAAGGCGACGATGGAATTGGCGCCAGTCTTGATTGTCTGGCCCGACCTCGAGAATCGTCGCCTCCATCGCGCAACCGCCGTCCTTGGGGGTCAGTGCGACCTTGTCGGTGTAGCTGGTCAAGTTGCCAACGACGACAAACGACGCCTTCCAATCGACATCGTTAATCGACTGGATTCCGTAATTATGTGGGTTGTCAAGCGTGTCTTTCACCGCTGTCCAGAGGCTGTCGCAGGAAACCGGATAGACGTCCCTTGGTTTGGCCGAAGCGGGAGCAGCAACAACCAACAAAAATAGCGAAGTGAGCAGAAACTTGTGCATTACCGTTCTCCGGGACGCGACGCCGTGCCGGAATCCAGCCAGGCCAGCGAGGTGCCCGAGCCGAATTATAAACCCGCGTTCTGCTGGAGCTTTGTGACGTTTTCCACCCGAAGTTCGCGTTTGCGATGGAAGCTTCAGAGTAGTTTTGAGATGCGTAGAAACTTCTCCAGGGCGCGCAATATGGATTTCGCTTGAAGAAGAAGCTGCTTGAGATCTTTCCTTCGATTTATGGCAATTCCGAAAATGCTATTGGGGGTTAAGCCGCCGATCGTAGCCGATTGCTAACTATCCGTGGTGGAAAGGCTGGCCCGGATGCGGACCGGAGTTTTGAGTCGAGGCAGATGCCTCCTACTCGGAAACTAGTCAGAATCGTCCGGGAAGTCAGGTCCTATCTTGCCGGGAAGAGGAACTTGAGCATGGGCCTGACCCGCGCTGCCCAGCTTGCCTCGTCGTGGGTTCCGCCGTGCACTGTCTCGAAGTGCAGCGTCTCGCCGGGCAGCCAACCGTTGGCCTTGAGCCGCCGGTACAGCTTTTCGGCGTCGAGCAGGGTCCTGTGGCCTTCCTTGTCGCCCATGTCCAGCCACAGCCGGGGCCGCTCCCAAATCTGCGGGGCGCGCTCGTTCAGGTAGCCGAGGATGCTCTTGTGGTTCCACCAGACGCTGGGCGAGAGCAGCGCCAGCTTGCCGAAACGCTCGGCGTGGCGCAGGCCCAAAAAGAGGCTGACCAGCCCGCCCAGGGACGATCCGCCCAAGCCGGTCGACTCGCGATCCTGGCGGACGCGGTATTGGCCGGCGATCCAGGGCATCAGCTCGCCGGTCAGCATCAGTCCGTACTGCTCCGCCTCGCCGCCGCCCATCTTCAAGTCGGGTTCGTGGGTGTACTCGGCCACCCGCCGTTCGCCTCCGTTGTAGATGCCCACAATGACCAGCGGCTCGACCTCGCCGGCCTCGATGGCCGCGTCGGCCTGTTCGCGCACCTGCCAGGTGCGGCCCTCGATGAACGAGGTCTTGCCGTCGAAGAGGTTTTGCCCGTCTTGCAGGTAAAGCACCGGGTAGCTGCGCTCCGGATGGCGGTCGTAGCCGGGCGGAACGTAGACGATCAGGTCGCGCTGGCCGGCCAGGGTATAACTGGGGAAGGCGCGGTGCAGCTTGAGACGCGGATGCGGCGTTGCATCCGCAGAGGCGAGCAAGCCCTCGGGCGCCGGGGCACCGGTTTGTGGTTCCAGATTCAAGGTTTGCGACCCTCTATAGAATATCGGCAGATGCGGGCAGGGAGTGGCCGGAAAACCAGCACCCCGAGACTGATACAGTATCAAGAAATCGGCGGTTCTCCAATTTTCAGGGGTCAGAAGTCGGGGATCGGGAGCACGCAACTAGGATTGGCGGGTCGAGCATGAATCGCGAGTATCACAAGGGTCACTCCAGCCGTCTGGACCGGGAGATGGAACTGCTGGTCTTCGGTCATGGCGGCTTGCCCGTGATGGTTTTTCCCACCTCCGGCGGGCGCTTCTTCGAGTTCGAGGACCGCGGCATGATCGCCGCGCTGGCGGGCAAGATCGACGCCGGGCAGTTGCAGGTCTTCTGCGTGGACTCGGTGGACAAGGAGAGCTGGTACAACCGGGGCGTGGGGCCGCGCTGGCGCATCGCCCGCCAGGTGCAATACGAGGATTACCTGATCCACGAAGTGGTGCCCCTGATCCGGCTCAAGAATGGCGATTCGCACCTGGTGGCGCTGGGTTGCAGCTTCGGCGGCTACCACGCGGCCAACATTGCCCTGCGTCATCCCGACGTGTTCACCGGAATGCTGTCCATGTCCGGCGCGTTCGACCTGTCGAACTTCCTGGGCGGCTACTACGACCCGGACTGCTACTACAACCTACCCACCCACTACCTGCCCAACCTCACCGATCCCTGGTTCTTCGAGCGCTACCGGCGCAACACCTACGTGCTGGCCACCGGCTGGGACGACCAATGCCTGGCCGACAACCAGGAGTTGGACCGGATCCTCAGCGAAAAGGGCATTCCCCACAAGCTCTACATTTGGGACTCCCACAACTCGCACGACTGGCCCACCTGGCAGCGCATGGTGCAGGAGTATCTCTGAAGGGACTAAGGGACTAAGGGACTAGGGAACAGGGAACAGGGAACAGAAATCCCGGAATAGCCGATGGTAGGGATACTGCGGGCAGGGAGCTCTGTGCCCCGGTTACCTGTGTTGGGGAACACCTCATCCGAATCCCGTAGGGAGGAAATGCATGGCGGTTCCATCGCCTGGCCGCTGCGAAACCCACATCTCTCTGGGCCTTGCCAAGGAGCAGGCCGGGGACTGGAAAACCGCGCTGCTCCATTTCCGCCAAGCCGCGGAGCTGGACCCCAGGCGCGCGTCCATCTATCTGTTGATGGGCAACGCCCTTGGCCGCCTGGGACAGTGGGCTGAAGCGGTCGAGAGCTACCGGAACGCCGTCGGCCTGGACCCGCGTTACGCGGACGCCTACAACAATCTCGGCATCGCGCTGGTCAGGGCGGGATACGACCACGAGGCGATCGCGGCCTACAGCAAAGCCATCGAGATCGATCCCCGTCATGCCAACGCCTACTTCAACATGGGCAAGCTATCGGCACGCCTCAATGAACTGCAAACCGCCATTGCGCTGTTCGATATGGCGCTTATCTACGATCCCAACCACGCTTACGCATACCACGAACGGGGCGCCGCGCAGGAGAAGTTGGGCCAGCTCGAAAGAGCCGTTGTTTCCTATCGCTGGTCGATGCAACTGGACCCCACGCGCACGGTGCGGGAGAATCTGGCGTCCCTGCTGGCGCTCGTCGGCGATCCGGCGGGAATCGAACAGCTCGAACAACTAATGCGCGAAACGCCTGCCGATCCCGAGTCCCACTGGAATCTGGGGATCGCTTTGCTGCTTCATGGCCGATTGAAGGAGGGCTGGAAGGAGTTTGAGTGGCGCACGGAGATTCCCCGCTTTCGCAAGCAGCATCATCGCTTTGAGCAGCCGCGCTGGCAGGGCGAGCCGCTCGCCGGGAAGACCATCCTGCTGTTTGGCGAGCAGGGCCACGGGGACACGCTCCAGTTTCTGCGCTATATTCCGCTGGTCGCCGGGCGGGGCGGGCGCGTCGTTCTGGATGTGCCACCGCTGCTGCGCAGCTTGCTGCAAGGGTTTCCCGGCGTGGCGGAGTGCGTGGGGCTGGACGATCCCAAGCCGGAGTTCTCGACCTACACCTCGTTGATGAGCCTGCCTTTCCTGCTGGACGCCGAGAAGATTCCGCCTCCCGTTGCCCCCATCGTTCCAGAGGTGGGTGCGGCAGATCCTCCGCAAGCGGGCAAGCTGAAGGTCGGGCTTTCCTGGGCGGGCAGCCCCAAAAACAAGCGCGACCGCCTGCGGTCCATCCCCCTGGAGCAGTGGAATCCACTGGCGAGGATGGAGGGCGTGGCGTTTTCCTCCCTGCAAATGGGCCCCAAGAGCACCGGCGGAGAAGATTCCAGGCATCGATTCGAATTCGTGGAGGATTGCGCCGACCTGCCGGACTTTGCCGCGTTGGCCGCGGTTGTGGCAAAGCTGGACTTGGTCATCACCGTGGACACGGCGGTGGCTCATCTGGCCGGAACCATGGGAAAGCCGGTCTGGATTCTGCTGCCCAACGCGGTCGATTGGCGCTGGGGCCTGCATGGCGCCTCGACAGATTGGTACCCCAGCGCCAGGCTCTTCAGGCAAACCAAGTCCGCCGATTGGGGCAGCGTGATCGAAGACGTCCGCCGGGCACTCGAAACGCTGAAAAGAACAATGCCGCATTGAGCTTTACCCCCGGGAACTGAGAAGATGGAGCGGAGTTGAACTCTCGCGAGCACCGGCCCGGCCACGGCAGAATGCGACGGAAATGACCCGCGGCCGAGCCTGCCAATAATGCTCCGTGCCCCATCTTTTCCGCGTCTTTGCTCTTGCGGAAAGGGTGGAAAACCTCAAATCTCAACCGGCCTTTTCCACAGAGGAGTCTCCTCCATGAGCACGCTCAATCCCTATGAAGCATTCCTCGACGGCCGGCCCGTCGAATCGATTCTGGCCTCCACCGCCGCGCAACTGGCCACTCTTCTTGAAGCCATAGGGCCGGAAAGGGCCGCGCTTGCGCCCGCTCCCGGCAAGTGGAGCCCGGCAGAGATTGTTTGCCATCTGGCCGACTGCGAGCTGGCCTTCAGCTTCCGCCTGCGCCAGGCGCTGGCCGAAGAGAACCACGTTATCCAGCCCTTCGATCAGGACAAGTGGGCTGCGACCTACCCCGGCGTCTCCGCGGGCCAGGCGCTCGAAGTGTTTTCCGCGCTGCGGGGCTGGAACCTGCGACTGATCGGTTTTGCGCTGCCCGCCGCGGCCAACCGGCCGGTGACACACCCCGAGCGGGGCGCGATGACTTTCGGCGACATGGTCGCCACATGGGCTGGCCACGATCTGAACCACCTCGCCCAATTGCGCAAGATCGCGGGCTGAGCCAGCGGATCTGCCTTGCGTGGTCCGTGCTCTCCAAACGGGCTGGTGGAGAGTTGTGTTTTCCCCGGCCTCGGAGTCGAGACCGGGGGCACCCGCCACGATGCTGCAGAGGACGCACCCAATTCCCAATGAGCCTGGTGTTGGCTGCGGCCACCCGGCGCGGTCGTGTATGTTGGCCGAAGAGACAAATTCCTACCTACGGAGAGCGCCGCACGCCCTATGCCTACTTTTGCCGCCATCGACATCGGTTCCAATTCCTGCAGGTTGAAGATCGCAAAGGTTGTGGCGCACGAGCTGAGGACGCTGGCCGAAGACCGCGAAGTAACGCGGCTGGGCGCCGGTGTCTTCGAGTGCGGGCTGGTCTCGCCGGAGGCCATGGCCTCCACGGTGAGCGCGCTCAAGCGCTTTCAGCGCACGGTGCAGGCCTACGGAGCGGACCAGATTCGCGTGGTGGCCACGGCGGCCATGCGCGACGCCCGCAACGCCGCGGCCTTCCAGGCGTGGGTGAAGGCCGAGACCGGATGGAACATGGAGATCATCTCCGGCTTGGAAGAGGGCCGGCTGATTCACCTGGGCGTGACCGGCGCGGAGACCGGCGTGGGCGGCCGGGTGGTGCTGGTGGACCTGGGCGGCGGCAGCTGCGAGATCACCCTCTCGGAGCGCAAGCGCATCAAGGAGACCATCAGCCTGCCGCTGGGCGCGGTCCGTTTGACCGAGGAGTTTTTGACCGCGGACCCCGCGCCGCCCGACGATCTGGACCGGATGAGGCGGCTGATTGAGCGGGAGCTGCGGCGGGCGCATCGCAAAATTCAGCCGGCGGACGTGTCGCTGGTGATTGCCACATCGGGCACGGCGGCGGCGTTGAGCGATGCGGTGGCGGCAGGAGCCAAGCTCACCGCCGGCAAGGCAATCAAAAAAGCTCCGGGAAAGCCGCTGGGCAAGGCGGTGGGGAAGAAGATTGGCGCGGTGAAGGCAGGACTGACCGCGCCCGCGCCGGCTGCGAAAATTGCCGCTACCGGCGAGGTGCGCAAGCTGGCGGCCAGACTGGCCAAAATGTCGCTGGTTCAGCGCGAAGCGGTGCCCGGCATCGGGCCGCGGCGGGCGGAGATTATCGTTGCCGGCGCCCAGGTCTTCACCGAACTGCTGGAGAGCTTCGGGCTGCCCGGTTTTCGCTACTCGCCGCTGGGACTGCGCGACGGCATTCTGGCGCAGATGCTGGCTGCGCAGGACGCCCGCGCCATCGTGCACAAGGAGTTCGAGCACGAGCGCTGGGAGAGCGTGCTGGCCACCGCGCGGCGTTACGGGGTGGATATGCGCCGGGCAGAGCCGGTGCGGGGGCACGCCGTGCAGTTATTCCGCGAGTTGAAAGCGCTGCATGAGTTGCCGCCGGAGTACGAGAACTGGCTGGCTGCTGCCGCCGTCCTGTGCGACACCGGCAAGTTCATCAATCACCAAGGCCACCACCGGCACACGCAGTACATCGTGTCGAGTTCGGAAATCTACGGGTATACGCAATTGCAGCGGACGATTGTCTCGGCCATTGCCCGCTACCTGGGCAAGAGCCGCCCGCAGGCAGGCGACCGGGCTCTGCGCAACATTCCCGCCGAGCAGCACCTTTCCATCCACCGGGCAATCGTGCTTCTGCGGCTGGCCGTGGCGCTCAACCAGGACCGCGCCAGCGACGTGCTGCGGGTGCGGGCCAAGGTCTATCCCAAGCGGATTTACCTGGAGGTCGAGCCGGGGCGGACGGGCGCGGAACTGGAGCTTTGGTCGCTGCGCAAGGAGGCGGACTACTTCCGCGAAGTTTTCGGGCGGGAGCTCTTTGCCACGCTGGCGTAAATCGCGCGGGCCATGCGCGGATCGATCAGCCAGTGGAGCCGGGGCGGATGGCTGGCGAAATCGATGCGCGCCACCGATCCCTTGCGCAGCCGAATGCTGGCGCCTCCGTTTCCCGAGATCATATGACCGAGAAACTGAAAGAGATTGGGATTGTGGCCCACGGCCAGCACGCCCTCGCGGTCGGCATAGCTGGCCAGCATGTCCTGGAAGTCCGCGTAGTCGGCGTCGGGGGCCAGCGCCGGGCTGATCTCGACTTTGGCGTCGTAGCCCAATTCCGTGCCCACAAACTGCGCGGTCTGCAAGGCGCGCTTGAGCGGACTGGAGAGAATTACATCCACCTGCACGTTGAGCGCGCTCAGGATGCGCGCCATCAACATGCACTGCTCCTTGCCCTCCTTGATGAGGGAGCGCTTGGCGTCGAGAAGGGGATTCCCGCGGGCAAGCCCGGCATTGGCGTGGCGCATGAGATAGAGGTTCATCGTGCTCATTCCGGAGGGGCTAAGTTAGGGGCTGCCCGCTCCATGAGGTTCGATATTAACACGACTGTAACAATTGAAGTAACAAGCGATGCCGCAATGCTGGGAATCGGCCGCCTATTTTTGCTCCGGCGGATTGAGAAATCGTTGTTGCGGTCGCGCCGGATTCCCAAGGGAGTCCGTGCGGGTCCGGTTGGCTGGTCGGCGCAACCCCTCAGCCCAGGCTTCCCTTTACCAACTCCCGAATCTTGGCGTAGACCTCTTCGGGCTGCACAAAGAATGGCGTGCGCAGGCATTGCAGGGTGAGTTGCTGGGCTTCCGGCGTGTAGTTCCAAGCCACTTCTACGCCGAATGTCGAGGCGGTTCCGCTGTTGCCGCTCAGGTTGAACCCGGCAGCGCTCGCCTTGGCCGTCAGCCGTGCGAACTGCTCGGGAGTCACGCCGGAAAACACCAGTGCTTCGTTTTGTTCCACGATTCCTCCTCGGCGCGCGCCTGAATTCCAGCCAGCGGCCGGTGGCTCGGTGCGCATTGGGCTGCAGCACATAGAATTGGAGTGCCGTTGCAATTGAATGCTATCAAGAGCGCCGGAGATACGCAGCCGGTTTGGTTTAACCGTATTCGGCTTTGGCATGTCTAAACCCGTATAGAGGCACGGCGCAGCAACCATAAGCGCCGCGCAGGGCGCAAGCCCTCGAAGGAGCAAGTCGAATGAAGAATCCAGGATTGGCAGTTTGGACGGCCGCTCTGACGCTGGTTGTGGCAGCGCCGGCATTTGCCCAGGAGATCATTTACCAAGGGCAGGGACAGGCCGTGGTGACGGTGCTTCCCAAACACGAGGGCGAGGTCCCTCCCAGCGTCGCCAACCAGGATTTGTCGGTGAAGGTGAATGGCAAGAATGCCAAGGTGACCAAATGGGCGCCGTTCGCGGGCGATGAGGCCAAGGTGGAACTGGTGCTGCTGATCGACGGCTCGGCGCGCAGCAGCCTGGGACGCCAGATGGAGGAGATGGCGCAATTCCTCAAGAGCCTCCCACCGAATACCAAGGCCGCAGTCGGCTACATGGATCATGGGCGGGCGCTGTTTGTCGCGCCCCTGTCGGCGGATCATACCCAGGTGGCGCGGCAGGTTCATCTGCCCGGAGGGTCGCCGGGGTCCGACTCCAGCCCCTATTTCTGCCTCTCCGACCTGGCAAAGAACTGGCCCTCCAAGGATTCCGAGGCGCGGCGCGAAGTGGTGATGGTGACCGACGGCGTGGACAACTTCCAGCAGGGCTTCGATCCATCGGACCCCTACGTCGAGGCAGCCATCAAGGATTCGGTCCGCGCCCACCTGGTTGTCTATTCGATCTACTGGAAGAGCCAGGGCCGTGGCGATCAGCTTGCAAGAGGCAGCTTCATGGGACAGAGCTTTCTGGCGGAAGTCAGCCAGGCCACCGGCGGCAAAGCTTTTTATCAGGGAACGGAGAATCCCGTCTCGTTCGAGCCGTATTTCGACGAACTCACCCGCCGGCTGCGCAATCAGTACGAACTGCGGTTTAGCAGCGTTTTGGGCGGCAAGCCGGGCGTGGAGGTCTTCAAGCTGAAGCTGAGCGCTCCGGGGGCCGAAGTGGACGCGCCCGGCGAGGTGCTGGTGATGCCCGCCGCGCCGGCCAGCGCGCCGGGACGGTGAAGGGACGAAGAAAACGCGGACTGAGGCTGCTTTCCTCTCCCTGGTCTCAAAATCGAAACCAAGGGCACCCGCAAGGATAGGAGGCGGCGCAATTCGATCTCCCGGGGCTTTCATCTTGCCTGGGAGTAAAATCGTGGCAAGTTAGCGAGGAGCGAGAGAGAGGGAGGGAAGATGGCGGCTACGACACAGATTTCACTTGAAACCTATCTGACCACTTCCTATGAACGCGACTTCGATTTTGTGGATGGTGTTCTGGAGGAGCGGACCGGGGGCGAATACGATCACAACATGGTGCAGCGGGCGATCATGATCTGGTTTTACCAGCATGAGAGGGAGTGGCGCATCCGGTCGATCCAGGAACAGAGAACCAAGGTCGCCGCGACCAAAGTTCGCATTCCCGACGTGTGTGTCTTCTCCCGCGACGTGCCTATCGAGCAGATCTTCACCCGGCCCCAGTTGATCGCCATCGAAGTGCTATCGCCCGAAGACCGCCATTCCCGCGTGGACGCGAGGTTGAGCAACTTCCGCAGCTTCGGCGTGCCGAATATCTGGGTGGTGGACCCGGAGACGCGCTCGGGGTGGGATTGCAGCGACGGGAACTGGGTGCGCAAGGAGCGGTTCGAGGTGGCGGGCTCTCCGATCTATCTCTCCCTGCCGGAGCTGTTCGCCAAGATCGACGAAGACAACGCCGATTGAGGTTGCTTCCCTCTCCCTGGCCTCAAAATCGAGACCAGGGGCACCCGATCGGTCTCCATTTCAGTTGGCGGCGTCGGCCTTTTCTGCTTTGCGTTTGGCGGTTCGCTCCGCGGGAGTTGGCTTTGCGGCCGGCTTGGCTGCGACTGGCTTGGGAATCGCATCCAAATCCGCCTTGCCCTCGGCCAGTTGCATGAGGAAATCCTGGCTGGCGAAGGGCTTGGCGTCCTTGAGCACCTTGCTGGCGCGCAGGTAGCTGCCATCGGGCTGTTGCAGGCGGGCCTTGAGCGTATCGGCCAAGTAGGCGGGCAGAATCTCGTCGTGGATGCGGGCCAGCGCCGCCGGGTCGCGCACCGGGAAGGCGACTTCGCAGCGCTCGAAGAGGTTGCGCGGCATCCAGTCGGCCGAGCCCAGGTAGATTTCGTCGTTGCCGCCGTTGGCAAAGTGGAAGATGCGGGAGTGCTCCAGAAATCGCCCGACGATGGAGCGCACGCGGATCCTCTCCGACAGGCCCTTCACGCCGGGACGCAGGATACATAGGCCGCGGATAATCAGGTCTACTTCGACGCCGGCCTGCGAGGCCTGGTAGAGGGCCTCGATCACGCTGGGCTCAAGCAATGCATTCATCTTGGCCACAATGTGCGCGGGGCGTCCCGCCTGAGCGTGCTCCTGCTCGCGGCGGATCAGGCCCAGGAAGCTCTCCGCCATGGTCAAGGGCGCTACCAGCAGCGGGCGGTAGTCGTCGATCTCGGCGTGAGCGGTGAGGTAGTTGAAGACCATATGCACGCGTTCTGTAATTTGCGGGTCGCTGGTCAACAGGCTCAGATCCGTGTAGAAGCGGGCGGTGACCGGGTTGTAGTTGCCAGTGCCCAGGTGGCAGTAGCGGCGAGTAACGCCGTCCTCGTCGCGGCGCACCAGCATGGCCAGCTTGCAGTGGGTCTTGAGTCCCACCACGCCGTGGAAGACCTGCACGCCGGCGTCTTCCATGCTGCGCGCCCAGCGGATATTCGAGGCCTCGTCGAAGCGGGCCATCAGCTCTACCACCAGCGTGGCTTCCTTGTTGGCCGCGGCCTCAATCAGCGCCGAGAAGACCGGCGAGTCGTGGCTGGTGCGGTAAAGGGTCTGCTTCATCGAGACCACCGCCTCGTCCTCGGCGCCCTGCTGGATGAAATCGACCACCGGCTCGTAGGAGTCGTAGGGGTGGTGAAGCAGCACATCGTGCTGGCGCAGCTCGTCGAAGATGTTGGCGGAGCGGCGGCTCAGCTTGAGCAACTTGGGAGTGAAGGGCGGGAATTTCAGGTCGGGCCGCTGCACATCGCCGTAGAAGAACATCAGCCGCGACAGGTTCACCGGGCCGTCGCCGCGCAGAACCTGGTCTTCGTCGAGCTCGAAATTGACGCGCAGGCGCTCGACGATCTCCGGGTCGGCGCCGGTTTCGATCTCCAGGCGCACAGCGTCGCCCTTGCGCCGGTTGTGCAACTCCACGCGGATGGTCTCCAGCAGAGAGCGCGCTTCTTCCTCCTCGAAATAGAGATTCGAATTGCGGGTGACGCGGAAGGCGGCGCGGGCCAGCACCTCGTAGCCGCGGTACATGCCGGCCAGGTTCTGCGCGATCAGGTCCTGGAGTAGCAGGTAATCGAAGGAGCCGTCGGCCCCTGGCAGGCGGATGAAACGCGGCAGGGCGCGCGGCACGGTGACCACGCCCAGCACCTGCGGCCCGGAGCTGCGCCGCTTGCGCCGCAAAAGCAGCGCCAGGCAGAGAGCCTTGTTGAGCACGCGCGGAAAGGGATGCGCGGGGTCAATGGCGATGGGCGTCAGCAGCGGATCGACTTCGCGCTGAAAGTAGCTCTGGGCAAAGGCGCGGGCATTTTCGTCCAGCTCTTCCCACTCCAGCAGGCGGATGCCATTCTTGCGCAATTCGGGGAGCAGACGATCGTTCCAGCAGCGGTACTGGGCATCGACGAAGTCATGGATGTCGGCGGTGAGCGCGGCCAGCGACTCGTCGGGGCGCAGGCCGTCGTAGCCCTGCTCGCGGTAGCCGTCCTCGATGCGCTGCATCAGGCCGGCCTGGCGAATCTCCACGTACTCGTCGAGGTTGGAGGCGGTAATGGCCAGGAACTTGACCCGTTCGAGCAAAGGATTCCCAGGGTCCTCGGCTTCTTCCAGGACGCGCCGGTTAAATTGCATCCAGGATTGATCCCGGCCGTTAAAGAGCTTCTGTTTCTGCGTATTCCTGACCATCTATCTCGTCCACAGCGCCGTGTTGGCTAGTCTACAGCGTCTTCCGGGGTTGTTGCACCCACCAAAGCGAACGCGGGAGAGCGTGGGCATCTCTTATGCATATACGACCCGAATAGGGAAAGATGTGAACGGCAGGCGAAAATGATTGGCCAACGGCTTGCAATCGATCGGCAGCGGGTCTTGCGAGGATTCTATGACGGCATGCTCGCAGAGATAGGCGCTTGACCAGCTTCAAAGACGTCTTGCGGTGTGGGAGATTGGCCGGGCTCGGCGCCGTTCCCGCATTGACCCCCCCGGCCCGGCGGGTTGAGGATGAAGACTGGGGGGAGATTGCACGCCCCCCCCAAAAAAAAGGAGCCTTCCCCCATGACCCAGAGACCTGAAACTCCGAACGAAAGCCCGATTCCTGAGCCGATGCCGGTTGGAGTGCAAGATTTCAGCAACCGGATGCACGGGTTGCTCGACGGCCGGCCCAAGGACGACGCGACGGTGGGCAAGGCGCTGGAAGGCATGGACGGCACCTTCGACATGATTGCCGCCGGTCTCTACAGCCTGGCCTCGATGCTGGTGGGCGAAGGCGAAGACAGCGTGCAACTGGTGGAGACGGCGGTGGCCACAGCCGAGGTTTCGCTTTGCCACAACCCCGTGGAGGCGCGCCAGAGCAGCCGCCGGGCGTTGTGTATCGCTGCTCTCGATGTGATCGAGCGGCGCAATCCCGGATGTCTGGCGCTGCCCGAAGACTTGAAGGCGGCGGCCACCTGCATCGACGACGACGATCTGGAAGCAGCAGGCGAATCCGGTGCACAACTGCTGCGCATGCTCGCCGGGCCGGACCGCGACCGGGTGAGGAAATGGCTGGCCAGCCTGGCCACCATTCCACGCACCATCTTTGTCTTCCGCGCGGTCGCGGGGTTCACCCCCGCGGAGACGGCCAGGCTGTTGGCGGAACACGGCGGCCCGCGGGCTGCCGGTTGGAGCGAGGGCGCGGTCCGCGAGTTCTGCCGCCAGGCGCTCTGCTCGCTGGCCTCGCAACTGATTCAGGCCTCGGCGGCGCGGTAGATTTTTCAGGGATCGGGGATCAGCTTCATCCTACTAGCGTGAATTGGCGTTCCGAGGCCAGTGTTTCCCGCAATGCCCCGCGCCCCAGCCTTTCCGCTTTTTTCTGCGGAAAGGGCTGGGAGACCTCGACCTTCGCCCGGCTCACCTCCTGAAAAGCACGATGGCTCCGGAGACTCTCCGCGACCTCCTTTCCTCTCCGTATTCGTAAATCTGCCGGAGCAGGTGTGCGGGGCCGCTCCGGCGATCCTCCGCGACCTCCTTTCCATCGAGGGACTGTCGACTCCGGCAAAGCCCGCCGCGCGATGCCGGTGATAGGATGGGTGCGATCTCGATCGACATTTCTGAAGGAATTGGAAGCCATGACATTTACCTGGGCCGACGGGCGAAGGCTCGCGTGGAACTCGATTCATCGCCTTTTTCGCCGGTGTGGCGCGGCTGTGCTGCTGGGCGCCCTGTTCTTGACCTGGCCGGCGATCTTCAACGGCTTTCCCCTGCTCTATCCCGATTCGATGACCTATCTGGGCGATGGTCCCACGGTGGCCCGCGCGGTGTTTTTGCACCGGTTCTCGCAGTATTACGGCGTGCGCTCGTTCTTCTATAGCCTGGGCATCCTGCCCTTTCACTGGAATATCACGGCTTGGCCGGTGGTGGGGCTGCAGTGCCTGCTGGTGGCCTGGGTGGTGTGGCTGGCAGTGCGCTCCATTTCAACGCGACAGGTGGCGGCGCGCTACCTGGTTCTGATGTTCCTGCTGAGCCTGTTTACCAGCGTGAGCTGGTATTGCTCCTTCATCATGCCCGACATTCTGGGCCCCCTGGTGTACCTCGCCTTCTTTCTGCTGGTGTTTGCCCGGCAGACGCTTGCGCGGGCCGAGCGGTGGGGGCTTTATCTGCTGGCTTGGTGGGGGATCACCGCCCATGCCTCGCACTTTTTGCTGGCTGGCGCGTTGTGCGCGCTGCTGGCCGCGATTGCCGCCTGCCAGCGGCGAACATTTGTGAGCCGCCTGCGCAGCCTGGGCGAAGTGGCGGCCATCGTGGCGCTGGCGGCGGCGGCGCAGATGGCGCTGCACGGCTACCTCTACGGAAAGCCCTCGCTGAACGGCGAGCGCCCGCCTTACCTGATGGCCCGCATCATCGCCGACGGCCCTGGGCGTTGGTACCTGGAAAAGCACTGCGACAAAGGACAATGGGCTGTCTGCAACCGCTTCCGCCAGCTCTCGGACAATCCGGACGACCTGCTGTGGGGCGACGAGAGCGCCTACCGAGTGGGCTCCGAAGTGGACCGGGAACGCGAGGTGCGGGAGGAGATGCCTCTCGTTTTGGCCACGGTGCGGGCCTATCCGCGGGAGCAGTTTTTCAAGTCGGCCGCCAATTTCAGAGACCAACTGCGGGCCTTCGGGCCGTACGGTTTCGATCCCAGCCCATGGATACTGGCAGAGTTCAATCATGTGCTCCCAGGAGCGCGGGCGAACTTTGTCAAGAGCCGACAGGAGCGGGAAGCTTTGTCCCTCGACCAGATGGACGAAATCCAGTGGTGGACCGTCATCGTCGCGCTGGCGGTTATCGCCGTGGGGATCGTGCTGCTGTGGTGGCGACGCTCGCCGCGGCTCGGGGTTCTCAGCCTGGTGGTGGCCGCGATGGTGCTGGCCAACTCGGCAGTCACCGGGGTTCTCTCGGTGGTGGACGACCGCTATGGCTGCCGCGTGATCTGGCTGGTTCCGCTGCTTGCCGGACTGTTTGTGCTGGATTGGCTGGAAGGGCGAAGAACGAAGAAAGAACTGCACCCGAGCGCCTGCTGATCCGGCCCATAAATACTACGATTGGGTGCCCCATCCCTTCCGCGTGCTTTGCGGAAGGGGTGAGAAAGCTCAACACCATTTTCGGGCCGGATCAACAGAGCGTTTTCTGCGCCGTCCAGGCGCGCGGCGCAATGGCCAGCGCGGCGGCGATGAGCACCCTGGGAAAGCATTCCAGCTTATAGCGTGGTTCGACGTTCTCCACGTTGGCCAACAGCAGGCAGCTGAAGAACCCGCAGGGGAGCATCATGGCCGCGAACGGCGCCCTCCAGCGGACAGATCCCAAAGCAGCGCCCGCCAGCAGGGCGAGCAGCACGCTCCAGCAGGGCAATGCGGACCTGGAGAAGGCCTTGCGCGCTAGAAGTTCCGAACGCCTGCCGAGCATGGACTCGCCCCATGCGGACGGCGTGGCAAGCCGGGGTTGCTCGACAACAGACGATAGCGGGGCGGCCATGATTCGACTTTGCGAGTCACTTTCCGCGCCCCCGTCTTAAACAGCTTCAGGAAGGGCCAGTCGTGATGGGCCAGTCGTTGAGTTTGCGGCAATGGAAATCGGCATTCAGGAGGCGCTGGCAGCTTCTCCAGGATTGACCAGGTCGCGCAGTTCCTTCGATGGCTTGAAGTAGGGCACCCTCTTGGCCGGGACATCCACGCGCTCCCCCGTTTTGGGGTTCCGCCCGATGCGGGGATTGCGTTGGCGGATGCGGAAGGATCCGAAGCCGCGAATTTCGATCTTGTCTCCGCTCTGCAACGCTCCGATCACAGAATCGAAGATGGTTTCGACGATTACCTCGCCGTCGTGGCGCGTCAGGTCGCCCAGACGGGTCACCTTTTCCACCAGGTCTGCCTTTGTCATGCCCATTAGGCCTCCGCTCACAGCATAACCGGATTTTATCCTGGAAAGGATGAAAAAGGGAGGCTGGTTGTGGATTTGAACCTTTTGACATCAGCAAGTTGGCGGAAAAAGCCCGCGCGGCGCAGAATCCTGGGCCAACTTCGCCTGAAGGCGTATATGATGTCCAGAGTTTCTCCCTGAAAGCCTGGGCCAAATTGGAACTGGGGTACAGGAGGGGTGGTCGCTGGCGTGACGCATTTTCCGAAGTACAGCATCGTGATCCCGGCCTATAACGAGAGCGCGCGCATTCCCGCCACGCTCCAGTCGGTAGTGGATTGCATTCGCGAGCGCGGTTGGTCCGCCGAGGTGATCGTGGTCAACGACGGCTCGACGGACGCGACCGCCAAAGTGGTGCAGGATTTCGCCCGCAATGCGCCCGAGGTCCGGCTGCTGGAGAACCCGGTCAATCGCGGCAAGGGCTTTAGCGTGCGCGCCGGAATGCTGGCCGCCCTGGGCGAAGTGGTGCTGTTTACCGATGCCGATCTCTCCGCGCCCATCGAAGAGGTGGAACATCTGTTTGCCGCCATCGCCAGCGGCGCGGATATCGCTATCGGCTCCCGCTGGCTTGAGAAGGGCCGCCAGACTCACCGCCAGCCGCTCTACCGGCAGTTCTTCGGCCGCTGCTTCAATGCTGTCATCCGCGCGGTCATGGGGCTGAAGTTCGCCGATACCCAATGCGGCTTCAAAGCCTTCACTCGCGAGGCCGCCCAGACCGTCTTCCAGCTCCAGACCATCGAACGCTGGGGATTCGATCCGGAGATGCTGTTCATCGCCCTCAAACGCGGCTTCTGGATTATCGAGGTCCCGGTGAGCTGGGCGCACGACGAGCGCACCCGCATGAGCTATCTGAAGGACGGCATGAAGATGCTCCAGGAGATCGCCATCATCCGCTGGCGGGCCTTCCGCGGCCTCTACGGCAAGCAGGTGGAGACGGTTCACCGCACCGTGCACTAAGCGATTCTCCATTCTTATGGTTTTCTGCGGCATTCCGCCCCTCTGCCGCGTCTTCTCAGACAGGCGGGGCTTATTGGCTCCCGCTTATCTGATTGGGAGGAAAGCATGATCCGCAAGATAGCCCTCGCACTTCTCTTCGTCGCCTTCACCGCCGTCGGCGCCCGCGCCGCCGACTTCAACGGCAAGTGGACCGCCGAGTTCGACACCCAGATCGGCGTGCAGAAGTACACCTACGAGTTCCACGTCGACGGCTCGACCGTCACCGGCAAAGCCATCAACGAGCGCGGCGAAACCGCCATCACCGAGGGCAAGATCGACGGCGACACCATTACTTTTGTCGAGGCGATCAGCTTCAACGGCATGGACCTCAAGATCGCCTATACCGGCAAGATCGATGGCGACGAGATCAAGTTCACCCGCAAGGTGGGCGACTTCGCCACCGAGCAGCTCACCGCCAAACGCGTCAAGTAGAGGGGAACCGGAACGGCGTTGCCCTTGTGGAATTCGTGCGGGGCCGCGGCTCAGGGTGAACGTGCGGCCTCCCGCCTTTCTTCGCGGACATTCGTTTGCGGGAAGGGAGGGTCGCATCCGCGCGGCTTGCGCAAGCGCCTGGAGATTACTCTGGAATGCCCGGCATGATCAATGGTAGGGTGGAACCGAGTTTCCGGAGGCTGCTTGATCTCATTTGTACGCCGCGACTTCCTCCGCATGCGGAGCTGGAGCCTGTTCTCTCTCATCGCGCTCACGGCAACTTGCCTGTTTGCGATGTCCTTCCCGGCAAGGTCCCAGGCCGAGAGCCGCGTTCCTGTTTTCGATGCGACTGTCCTTCGCGAGCCCGCGGACCTTGGCGGCATCTGGCTGGTTCACGGCGGGGACGATCCCGCCTACGCCCGCGCTGATTTCGACGACTCTCAGTGGATCCCCTTCGATCCACGTTCCTCGGTCATCGCCCTTTTTCAGCGTTCCCGTCCGGATGTGGTCTGGTACCGGCTGCGCGTCAGGGTGGACCCTGCCCAGTCTGGCCTGGCTCTCAGGGAAGTCAACCTCGCCCGCGCCTTCGAGATCTACGTCAACGGAGAGCGCCTGTTCGCATCGGGCCAGGTGGAGCCGTTCGTTGCGTATACTCCCTATGCCAGACTCCTGGAGCGTATTCCGGACCGGGTGCTGGCCACGGGCACTTTGTCGATCGCGCTGCGTGTGCGCATCAGTCAGAGCGAATGGACGAACACGCAGAATCCAGGTTTCTACATCGCCAACCTGACCCTTGGGCAAGAAGGGACCCTCTACCGGGACGGCTGGCTTGCTGTGGTGGGCGAGAATGCCTTCCGCTGGCTCGACCGCTTCTGGCTGATCGGTTTGGGCCTGGTGGCTCTTGTTCTTTTCACCGGGCAAAGACGCCAGACCGAGTACTTATGGATCTTCGCGATGGGCGCGCTCCAACTCCTGGAGACGCCTTTCCAGTTGGTCCCCTTGTTTCAGAACATCCCGGCAACCTGGCTGATTCTGGGAGCCGTTTTCCGGGTTGCCTCTCCCTATATCTATGTGTCTCTGTATTTCGCCTTCGTTCACCAGCGCTTGGGCTGGCGATGGCGCGCCTTTCTTGCCGTCACCGGTCTGCTCAACGCCGCCAATGCCATGATTGACGCTCTCGGCGGCCTGTCGCTTCCCGCTCAGTTCCTCACGAGTTTTCCTTTCATCGTTCTGATCTCAGTTGTCATTCCCATCGTGCTGGCGCTCCACTGGCGGCGCGGCAACCGGGAGGCCGGCATTCTGCTCATTCCGGTCGTGCTCCTCAGTCTGTATATCTATGCTGAATTTGCGCTGGGCACAATGTTCCAGTTCCCCGCCTGGAAAGACACTGCGCTTCGCGGCTTGAACCTGATCGACCGCTTTCCGGCCGGCCCCTTCTCCCTGTCGTTGGACAACGTCTCGGGCATCCTGTCCACGATTTCGCTGTCCATCATCCTGTTGTTGCGCGCTACCACTACCAGCCGCCGCCAGGCCCTCCTGGAAGGCGAACTGGCCGCCGCACAAGAGGTCCAGGAGGTGCTTTTGCCGGAACAGATTGAGACTGTCCCCGGCTTCAAGGTGGAGACCGCATACCAGCCTGCGCAACAGGTGGGGGGCGACTTTTTCCAGGTTCTGCCAGCCCACGGCGGCGGACTGCTGCTGGCGATTGGCGACGTGGCCGGCAAAGGGCTGCCAGCGGCCATGCTGGTCTCCGTGCTGGTCGGCGCTATCCGCGCTACCGCGGACCACACGCACTCTCCGGAAGAAATGCTGCTCAGCCTCAACGAGCGGCTTATGGGACGCGCCAAGGGCGGCTTCTCCACCGCGCTCGCGGCTCACATTGCCGCCGACGGCCACGTCTCCATGGCCAACGCCGGGCACCTTTCGCCTTATCTCGACGGCCGGGAAGTCCCCATGCCGGGCGCGCTCCCCCTGGGCATTCAGGCTAATGTGCGCTATGAGACCAGCGAACTCTATCTGGCTCCCGGCAGCCGGCTCACTTTTTACTCAGATGGAGTTGTCGAAGCCCGGAACGAGCAAGGGGAACTGTTCGGGTTCGAGCGCAGCAAGGCCATTTCGACCCAATCCGCCGAGGCCATCGCCGAAGCGGCCAGGCAATTTGGCCAGTCCGACGACATCACCGTGGTGACGATTGAGCGCGAGGATGCCGCAGCCACGGCTGCCTGAGGAAGGCGAGCAGCAGCATGGCTTGTCGGAGATGGGCCACCTGCCAGCGCCCGACGAGGGTTCCTGGCCTCCCACCCTTGCGACAAAGACAGGAACGTCGCAAGGGTGGGGCACCCGGCATTCGCAGGAGAATGCGGCGATCTGTGAGCCTGCAATCATGGAACTTTCGGAGGAATATGCATTGATGCTTCCAGAAACATGATTGGCGGTGCTGAAGCACGATGGCGTGGCCGCCATCGCCACCCTGGGCCCTGAAGGGCCGCACCTGGCGAACACTTGGAACAGCTACATACGGGTCTCCGAAGACGGCCGTCTGCTGATCCCGGCGGGCTTCTTTCACAAGACGGAAGCCAACGTCGCAGCCAACAACCAGGTTCTGGTGACCATGGGCAGTAGCAAGGTGCAGGGGTTGCGCGGTCCAGGGGCTGGCTTTCTGATTAAGGGGACAGCTGCTTTTCTGAAGGAAGGGCCCGAGTACGAGACAATCAAATCGACGTTTGGCTGGGCGCGCGCCGCTTTGGCCATCGCCGTCGATTCCGCGACGCAGACGCTCTAGCCCGAGCCGGCTCCGCGATGAACTTCCCCCCGGCCATCCAGCTTGTATTCCTAGGTCTGAAATGCCAGTCTGGGGCGCCCGGTAGCGTGTCTCAGAGAGAACTTCACAAGCCGCGAAGAATTCGAGTAGGCTGATCAGCGTCAGGGCACGACTTCAGTCGTGCCGCCAGCAACCCCAAAAAGTGGAGGGCTTTAGCCCCTGCTATGTCGATTCCTTCCCGGCCTTCGGCTCCGCCCAGCGCTTCATTCTACCCGCGCACATTCTTTGTAACTTCGCGGACAGGAGGCGGGAGATCGCTTTTCCAGACGGAGCGCATGGCTGCGCTCTTGATTGATGTTCTCCGCTCCCACATGCGCGCCGGAAAGATCGCGATTCACGACTTTGTGATCATGCCCAACCACGTCCACATTTTGATGACCCTTCCGGGCGAAACGACTCTTGAGAAGGCGATGCAACTGATCAAAGGCAGCTTTTCATTTCGCGCCAGCAAGGAGCTCGGTTTTCGCGGCGAGATTTGGCAGCGCGGATACTCGGATGTGCAAATATTGGATGATAGAAGCTTCCAACAGCATCGCGAATACATCGAAGAGAATCCGTTGAAGGCGGGTCTGGCAAAAAGGCCAGACGAGTATCCGTTGGGGACGGCATACTTGAAGAAGCAAAAGCACGCTGGGGCTAAAGCCCAAGTTCTTCTGAGGGCGTCTATCGGCACGACTGAAGTCGTGCCCTGACGCTTCTGGCTTGTTATTGGGTTTTTCGGCGACCGTCAGGAAAGCGAAAAGCAGTCCACCGAAGTTCATCGTCTCCCAGGGATCAAGGATCAGAGATTCTGAGACCTGGAAGAGCACGAAATTCACCTAGGCTGGTTACGCCGTAGCCGCGTTGGCGACCGACTGCAAGCCCCGTGCTTCGATCTCGAACTCGCGCATCTTGTACTTCTGGATCTTGCCCGACAGTGTGGCAGGGAACTCGTCCACGAAGCGGACGTGCTCGGGAATCTTGTAGTAGGCGATCTGGCCCTGGCAATACGCGCGAATCTCTTCCTCTGTGGCTTCAACGCCGGGACGCAGGCGTATCCAGGCGCAGACGATCTCGCCCAGCCGCGCGTTGGGAATGCCCACCACCTGCACCTCGCCGACCTTGGGGTAGGTGTAGAGGAACTCCTCGACCTCGCGCGGGTAGATGTTTTCGCCGCCGCGAATGATTACGTCTCTGCTGCGGCCGGTGATGCGCAGGCAGCCGTCGGGGCGCATGACGCCCAGGTCGCCGGTGTGCAGCCAGCCATCGGGGGCGATCACCTGCGCCGTGCCTGCGGGGTCGCCGTCGTAGCCCTTCATCACCACAAAGCCGCGGG
>Ga0181529_10001335_pt1 | contig 32249 bp, 23 predicted proteins | sample PEATcosm2014_Bin_36_FD_119763 | JGI IMG/M metagenome (GOLD analysis project Ga0181529, IMG submission 119763) | Peatland microbial communities from MTU Mesocosm Facility, Houghton, MI, USA - PEATcosm2014_Bin10_30_metaG | ecosystem: Environmental > Terrestrial > Soil > Wetlands > Peat | place... | reverse complement strand
TTGGGGACACGGATGCAAGTTTGAAAAACGTAAACTCAAAGCACCTACGGCAGGTTAAAGGCGTCCGCCGATGCTACGATTCAGTCCTCTTCCGAAAAAACGAGCGGCATTGGGTTGGCAACCCGCCTGTGGACGATTGTACTGAACCGGTTGGCTCTGGAAACCGTCCTCTTAGACAAGACCGGCCGAGCGTACCTAGGAAAGGGACAGTTCCTTCATCGGATAGCGCTCCCGATTCCGAGTCCAGAACATTGCGCCGCTCGACACTGCGTCCGCGGCAATTAGGGCGTTGCCGAGCTCGACCGCATGGCTCTTTCGGCAGCGTTTGATGTAGGCGCCCGCTCAACGGCCCCGTTTCGCATCGAGGCGAATGTCTCCGCCACCCTGCACCACCGCTCGGATCTGGGCGCTCACCTTGGCTTGTCTTCTCCGGGCCCAGTGGCGATCCGCTGCCCACCCGCTGACAGTGCCATCTCTCTATCGACCAGCGGCCCGCTTACTTCATCCTGTGATTTCGAGAACCTGTTCAGTATCTAAAGATGATAAACTCCGAAGTGGTCTATTTCCGTGGGCGCAATGCAAGCGTTCCGGTTGAACACCCACGTGAGGGCTGAGTATTATGGCGATCTTGTCGTTACCGGTAGATCCCAATACGGTTGTGGGCGCTATCTTGGGGGCTGTACTTTCGCTACTGGTCGCCGGCGCTTGGACGATCCTGCGAAGATATGTGTCCCTTCGCCGGAACCGATCGCGACTGATTGCGGATCTTCAAAAGCGCGCGCATGAGGAAACTCCCAAGAAGATTGCCGATCTGACCTATACCGTGCACCGCAGTACTAACCAACAGGAGTTGGTTGCGGATAATCAGGGGCTTGTTCGCACGGTAAAGACCCAGATGGCATCCAGCACGCGAGTGGCCCTGCTCACTGGGCGATTTGGCGCGGGAAAGACCACCGTGTGCCGTGTGGTGGCCGGTTCCATGGCCGATGGGGACGGAAGTGCGGCGCGACCACTTGCCCTGAACATTGATGTGCTCCGGTTCGATGATCGCCCGATCCCGGAACAGATCAGTGCCCGCCTACGCACGACGGGAGTACAGGCGACAACGGCCGCTGTCGAAGACCTGTTTCGAAGCCGCCACGTTCTACTTCTGCTTGATGGACTTGACCAGTTGCCCTATCTGACCACCGGGAAGGGCACGCTGAAGATAATCCTCGATTACGCGAAGAACCTAGCAAACAATCCCTCGGCAAAGCTGGCGATCCTTCTCGTGATGCGTCAGGAATTTGTCGAGATCAGCGAGAAGGTTCAGGAGTTCCGAGATGACCTCAGGGTTCCCGTGATTCAGGTTCATGGACTCACCCCGCTGCAAATTGACAACTTTATCCGCATCATGGAAACGAGGGACGTCGATCTCAGATTGAGGCAGGTGACAGCCCTTCTGCAGAACGACAATGATATGTTCGACCTATTGTCGATGCCGGTCATATTGGGGCAATTCATCGTGGCTGCCCCCGAGAGTATTGAGCGATTCACCTGCACGGGCACCGCGCTGGCCCAGATTTATAAGGAGAGCTTCAGGGAAAAGCTGGCGACGCTCGATCGAGAGTTATTGGAGAGATTCGCTTTCGATTTATTCTGCCAGGACCAATTCGACGAACATGTGGACGAAGACCTAATCACACAATTCGGCGGGACCCAAGAGGCCTTCGATCACTTTCTGGAGAAAGTAGGGATTCTTCGGGTTCACTGCAGCTTCATTCGCTTCACCCACGCATCGTTCAGAGACTACTTTGTTTCCGAGTACCTTTTGCGCAACCTCCGGGAAGGGGCGGGTGAGTCGGCTCTGTCACGAAGAATCGTGAACTATCTGGTAGCGGAGCTCACGGCTGGCCTTCTTACCCGCAAGACCGCAGACAAGCTGTTCGAAATCCTCGAGCAGACAAGTCTGGAAGTCGTGAGGGCCAATGCGATGGACATCCTAGCTGAGTCGGAAGACGAAAACATAAGGGAGCAACTCAGTCAGAGAATAAGCAAGAGATTGATGTCGCGCACACGCGGCAAGAGCGAGTACGAGAACCTTGCACTGGCTTTGGTGGGATCCGTCGTCGGAATTCCACTCGCGTCCCGTCGCATCTTGGAGTTCCTGGAAGACGAGGGAGTAGAGCGGCTGATGAAGGTCCTTTACGTCACGAAGGATGGGTATCTCTACTACGATAAGAGCGAAGACCGCTGCCATCTAGAGTGGATCAAGATGATGGCGCATAAGAAATATGGCAGCTTCCGCGTGGTAATCGCCCGTGTGCTGACTGAAATTGGTGTCAAAAAGGCGATCCCGGTGCTGGACGCAGTTGCCAAAGATGAGAGTGAGCCAGAAGATGTGCGAAAAGCTGCGCGCTCCGCCAGTTACAGCTTGCAGAAACCGGCCCGCCCATCCGAAATGAGCGCCACGGGCTGAAGTGTTGTCAAGGCTGGGTTGTGTAGCTAGTTCGCGCTGACCTCCGGTCGGCCCTACACCAGATGGGCTTATCTATAATCGCAAAGATCGGCCTGTCAACCTCCAGAAACTTGCTAGGGTGCCTGCAGCGCGGTAGAACGCGGCAGACGCCGTACCGCAGACCAAGCAGATCAAAGGGCCGGCCGATTCCCGGATTTGCAATCCGAACGTTGGTCCTGTCGCCGGTGTTGGAGGAGGGGTGACAGGATTACCCCCATGAAGCCCCGTTACAGTCAACTGGACGGGAAGCGCGAATCTTCCTTGTGCGCCGAGAGGCGGTTGAACTCCTCCGAAGTCAATCGACCCGCAGGGTTGGGCCGGACTAGATCCGCTAGACCCCTGCAGCCCTTTCCCGCCTACAAGGCAATGCGGGGACAAGGTCGAAAATACACCCAACCCATCGAAAACATGTTAACGCGAAAATGCCATGGGTGGGCGGAAACCCGCCGCTCGACGGACCCGGAATTTCAGAAAACTTTCGCGGGCCGCCGGCTAAGGACCAGCAGGAAACGAAATTCAAAAGGCGAATTTCTCCCCAGCCACCGAATTACAGCTCTGCGCCGATCGTCTTCACTTGGCCTGCGGCCAGATCCAGTACTGCTTCCTTGCCGGCATAGCGCACCGTGACCTTCTTTGCCTGGTCGCTTTTCAGTGTCGCCTGGACCAACTTTCCATTGTGCCACGCGATGCCGACTTCCACACCGCCGCGCGCGCGCAGGCCACTTACGCTCCCGGTTGGGAACGCAGACGGCAGAGCGGGTAACAGGTGGAGGAACGCGGTCTCACCAGTTTGCACGGGGGATAGCTCGGTGCCATGTGGATCTTCGCTTTGTAGGAGCATCTCGGCGATGGCCGCGGTCGCTCCGAAGTTGCCATCGATTTGAAACGGCGGATGCGCGTCGAACATGTTCGCAAAGAGGCCGGCGTGCGAGGTGGGGTGCGTGGCATCCTTGTCGTTGGCCGGCGACACCAGGTTCTGCAAAATCTTATAGGCGTGGTCGCCATCGAGGAACCGCGCCCATAGATTGAGCTTCCAGCCCATGGACCAGCCGGTGGCCGCGTCGCCGCGGAAAATCAGCGACTGGCGGGCCGCCTTGAAGAGGTCCGGAGTGCCGTACGGCGTCACTTCGCTTCCGGGGTAAACCGCCCAGAGGTGCGACACGTGGCGGTGCTGGTTCTTGGGGTCGTCCTTGTCTTCCATCCACTCCTGCAATTGCCCGTACTGGCCGATTTGCAGGGGCGCGATTTGCTGGCGCACCTCGGTCAGCTTCTGGCGGAACTCCGCGTCCACGCCCAGAATGCGGCTGGCGGCGATGACGTCGCCGAAGAGCGTGCGCACGATTTCGCGATCCATGGTGGGGCCCATCACCAGGCCGCCCTGCTCCGGCGAGTTGCTGGGGCCGGTGATCAGGCGCCCGGTTTTGGGGTCCTTCACCAGCGTGTCCACGAAGAACTGGGCCGCGCCCTTCATCAGCGGGTACCCGGTGTCGCGGAGGAACTGCTGGTCGCCGATGAATAAATAGTGCTCCCACAGGTGCGTGGAAAGCCAGGCGCCGCCGGTTTGCCAGATGCCGTGGTTGGAGGCGTTGATGGGGGCGGCGCCGCGCCACAGATCGAAGTTATGGTGCACCACCCAGCCGCCCGCGTTGTAGTGCTGCCTGGCCACGACCGCGCCCGATTGCGCCAGGTCCGCGAGGGCGTCGAATAGCGGCAACTGGCACTCCGCCAGGTTGGTGTCCTCCGCCGGCCAGTAGTTCATTTCGGTATTGATGTTGTCGGTGTACTTGCTGTCCCACGGCGGGGTGTTCGATTCGTTCCAGAGCCCCTGCAGATTGGCCGGCTGGCCGCCGGGACGGCTGGAGGAAATCAGCAGATACCGCCCGTACTGAAATAGCAGGGTCACGAGTTGCGGATCGCCCGTCTGGGCAAACGCTCGGATGCGCTCGTCGGTGGGCTTGGCCGCGGCGGCGGAGGCGCCCAGGTCGAGCGCGGCGCGGTGGAACAGTTTCCGATAATCGGCGAGATGGGCGGCGCGCAGGGCGTCATAGCTCCGGGAGTGGGCCCAAACCATGGATTGCAGGTTGTGCCGCGCGGGGTCGCCGGAGACGTCGCGGAAATTCACGAAGTTGGTGGCGCCGGCCAGCACCAGGGTGGCGGAATCGGCGCCGGCGATCACCGTCTTGCCGTCGCGCGACTCGCGGTGTCCGCCCTGCGCATCCACCATGAGGCGCGCTTCATAGCGGATGGCGCCGCCCTTCACCTGGCCGGTCATGGTCAGGTCGCCGTCGTCGAGGACCTTGATGATGGAGGCTTCGTGCGCGCTTTTCAGACCCGCGGTGAACGACAGGCTGCCGGGTTTGCTGGCGGTGAGCCGCACTACCAGCAGTTTCGACGGATAGCTGGCGAAGATCTCGCGCCGGTATGTCACGCCCTGCGAAGTGAATTCGACTTTGGCCAGCGCGGTCTCAAGGTCCAGGCTGCGGCGGTACTCGGTGACGCTGTCCTCCTGGATGGCGGGGAAGTCGAGCAGCAGGTCGCCGAACGCCTGGTAGGCGCGCTGATGGAGCGGCACGCTCATGAACTCCCGCGTGGCCAGGTCCTCGGCTTCTTTCTGTTTGCCGTCGAAGAGCAGTTGCCGGATCTCGGCGAGGGAACGGTAGGCGCCCGGATGCGCGTAGTCGTGCGGTTCGCCGGTCCACACGGTCTGTTCGTTGAACTGGATGCGCTCGTGGGCCGTGCCGCCGAAGATCATGCCGCCCAGGTGTCCATTGCCCACGGGTAGAGCTTCCACCCAGAGCTTGGCGGGCTGGCGGTACCAAAGTTCGAGCGGCCCTTGTGCGAATGCGCAGGCGGAGAACGCGAGAATAGCGCTAACGGCGAATTTCCTCATGCTGCCACTGTAACTCAGCGGCACGGGCGGCGGGATCGGGGATGGGGCGGGGGAGTGAGCATCGCGTCTGCCGCCCAGGCCGAGTGCCACTCGGCCGCAGGATGCCATCCTGCCCCACAAAAGACGCGGAATCTCTGCGAGGGTTCGCCGGGCATCCCGACGAGTCGGGATGCGGCGCGCACGAGTGCGCACGCCACGTGCGAAGGGAAAAAGTTTTCCTGCCTTGTTACACTGGGATTTTCCCATGCAAATCGAAAAAGTGTACGAGCCGCAGCGGTTTGAGCCGCATTGGGCGCAGTGGTGGATCGATTCGGGTCTCTTCCGCGCGAACAGCAAGGCCCCCGGCAAGGTATTCTCGCTGGTGATTCCGCCGCCCAACGTGACCGGAGTGCTGCACATCGGGCACATGCTGGAGCATACCGAGATCGACGTCACGGTGCGCTGGCATCGCATGTGCGGCGACAATACTTTGTGGCTGCCGGGGACCGACCACGCGGGCATCGCCACCCAGATGGTGGTGGAGCGCAAACTGGCCGAGGAAGGACTGAATCGCCGCGACCTGGGCCGCGAGGCTTTCGAGAAGCGCGTCTGGGAATGGAAGGCGCAGTACGGCGACACCATCAAACGGCAGATGATCCGCCTGGGCGCCAGTTGCGACTGGTCGCGCGAGCGCTTCACGCTGGACCCCGGACTCAGCCGCGCCGTCCGCGAAGTTTTCGTGCGCCTGTACGAGAAGGGGCTGATCTATCGCGGCGAGTACATGGTCAACTGGTGCCCGCGCTGCCACACGGCGCTCTCCGATCTGGAAGTGGCGCACACCGACGTGCAGGGACACCTGTGGCACATCCGCTATCCCGTAATCGGCATGCCCGACACGTTCGTTACGGTGGCCACCACGCGGCCCGAAACCATGCTGGGCGATACGGCGGTGGCGGTCAACGCCAAGGACCCGCGCTATCTCGACCTGCACGGCAAGACCGTGCGGCTTCCGCTGATGGACCGCGAGATTCCGGTGATTGTGGACGACCTGGCCGATCCGGCGTTCGGCACGGGCGTAGTGAAAGTCACGCCGGCGCACGACCTGAACGATTTTGAAGCCGGCCGCCGGCACAGTCTGCCCAAGATCAAGGTGATCGACGAAAATGGCGCGATGACCGCCGCGGCGGGCGCCTACGCGGGGCTGGACCGCTTCGAAGCGCGCCTGCGCGTGGTGGCGGCGCTCGATGCCGCGGGCAACCTGGTGAAGGTGGAAGAGTATCCGCTCAGCCTGGGCCGCTGCGACCGCTGTAAGACGCCGGTGGAACCGCTGGTGTCCACGCAATGGTTCGTCAAGACCAAGCCGCTGGCCGAGAAAGCCATCGAGGCGGTGGAGACGGGCCGCATCGAATTCATTCCGGCCAACTGGAGCAAGACCTACTACGAGTGGATGTACAACATCCGCGACTGGTGCATCTCGCGGCAGTTGTGGTGGGGCCACCGGATTCCGGCGTGGCACTGCCAGGAATGCCGCGAAATCGTGGTGGCGCTGGAGACACCGACGAAGTGTCCGCGCTGCGGATCGGCGGAATTGGCGCAGGATACTGACGTGCTCGACACGTGGTTCAGCTCCGGTCTGTGGCCGTTCTCGACGCTGGGCTGGCCGGACCAGACCGAGGACCTGGCGGCGTACTACCCGACGTCGCTGCTCATCACGGGCTTCGACATCCTGTTCTTCTGGGTGGCGCGGATGGCCATGCTGGGCATCGAATTCATGGGCGACGTGCCGTTCCGCCAGGTGTATATCCACGGCCTGGTGCGCGACGCCGAGCGGCAGAAGATGTCGAAGACGCGCGGCAATACGATCGACCCTCTGGTGGTGACGGAGAAGTACGGCACCGACGCCGTGCGCATGGCGCTGCTGCAGGGCGCGGCTCCGGGCACCGACATCGTGCTCACCGAAGAGCGCATGGAAAGCTCGCGCGGATTCGCCAATAAGATCTGGAATGCCGCGCGATTCCTGTTCCTGAACATGGAACGCTCGGGCGTGGAGCCGTGGGTTCCCGAAAGCCTGGAGACCTTCCATCCGGTGTCCGAAGCGGATACCGTCGAGGCGCCTATCGAGGACCGCTGGATCTTCAGCCGGCTGAACAGTTGCGCCGAGCAGGTGAACCACGCCATCGAACAGTACCGCTATCACGAAGCCGCGCAGGTGCTGTGGCATTTCTTCTGGCACGAATTCTGCGACTGGTACGTGGAGCTGAAGAAGCTAAACTTCCGCGAGAATTCCGGGCTGACGCCGGGCTGGAAGAACACGCTGGCGGCATTCGAAACGGCGCTACGGCTGCTGCATCCCGCTATGCCGTTCCTCACCGAGGAGCTGTGGCAGCGGCTGGCGGCGGGAGCGCCGGGACGGCCGAAATCGATTAGCGTGGCCGGCTATCCGCAATACCGCAGGGAAGCCACGGACTTCGCGGCGGAGCGCGAGATCGGGATACTGCAGGAGATCGTCACCATGGCGCGCACCTTGCGGGCGGAGGCTAAGCTCGACCCTAAGCAGCAGCTCGAAGGCGCGCTGTATTCGCGCAGCGCGGCGCTGGATCTGGCACGCACGCACGCGGTGGCCATCCAGACGCTGGCCAACGTCAAGCTGGAATTCGTGGCGGGCGCGCCTCCCAAGGCCGCCGTTAGCCGCTCCACCGCCGAGTTCGACCTGATCCTGCACGTGCCGCAAGCGCAGCAGGAGGCGCAACTCAAGCGCCAGGCGAAAGAGCGCGACCAGCTTGTCAAGAACATCGCCAGCCTGGAACGGCAGTTGGGCGACGAAGCGTTCCTGGGCCGCGCGCCGGCGCATGTGGTGGAAGGCATGCGCACGAAGCTGGCCGATTACCGGGCGCAGCTTGAGAAGCTCAACGGCTGACTATGATCGACGAGACGGTGCGGCGGGCGCTCGAAGAAGACATCGGAACGGGCGACGTCACCAGCTTGGGATGCGTGCCGGAAGAGCGGCAGGCGAGCGGACGATTTCTGGCGCGCGAGGCGATGGTGGTGGCTGGGCTCGAACTGCTCGAATCGATCTACCGGCAGCGCGGCGGCGTGGACGAACTGACGCTGCTCAAACGCAATGGCGACCGGAGCGCGGAGGGCGACGTGTTGGCCACGGTTCGCGGGCGGGCGCGGACGCTACTGGAGTGCGAGCGGGTGGCGCTGAACTTCCTGCAGCGGTTGAGCGGCGTGGCGACGGCGGCGCGAAGCTTTGCCGACGCGGTGGAAGGGACGGGGTGCCGCGTGCTGGACACTCGCAAGACCACTCCGGGGTTGCGGGAACTGGAGAAGCGCGCGGCCGCGGCCGGTGGCGCGACCAACCACCGCATGGGCCTGTTCGACGCGATCCTGATCAAGAACAACCACATTGCGGCGGCGGGCGGTGTAAGGCAGGCGCTGGATAACGCACGCGGCGCGGGGCTGCCGATCGAAATAGAAGTCCGCACGCGGGAGGAATTGCGCGAGGCGCTGGAGGCCGGCGCGGAACACCTGCTGCTGGACAATCTCACGCCAGAAGAGGCGCGGGAATGGGTCCGCGAGATCGGCGGACGGGCGAAAGTGGAACTCTCGGGCGGCATCAATTTGGCGAACGTGCGGGCCTACGCGGAGGCCGGCGCGGACTATGTGTCGGCGGGCGCGATTACGCATTCGGCGCGCGCGGTGGATATTAGTTTTCGATTGGAGTTGGAGGATTCGGTAGCGGACCTCGAACGCCTGCGCGGCGAGTTTCCCGGGCGGAAGATCGTCCACTACCCGAAGCTCGACTCGACCATGCGGGCGGCGGCGGGTCTGGAAATCGGCGCCGTGGTGCTGGCGGACGAGCAGACCGCGGGACAGGGGCGGCATGGCCACTCGTGGCATTCGGAAGCCGGGGCGGGGATTTACTGCTCCGTGGTGTTGAGGCCCGCGCCGCTGCTGACGCTGGCGTTGGGGCTGGCGACGGCCGACGCGATCGCGCAATCCACCGGGGTGGTGTGCGATCTGCGCTGGCCCAACGACGTAATGGCCGGCGGGAAGAAGGTGGCCGGCATCCTGGTGCAGCTTGTGGACGGCGCGGCGATCGCGGGAATCGGGATCAACGTGAACCAGCGCTCGTTCCCGGCGGAACTGGTGGGAGAAGCGACCTCGCTGCGGACGGCGAGCGGCCGGGAGGTTTCGCCGACGGACGTCCTGATGGCGCTGCTGCGGGCGGTGGACGCGTTCGCCGCGGAGCCGTCGGAGAATATTTTGCGGCTGTTCACGCACGCGTCCAGCTTTGCCGCCGGCCGGCGCGTCACAGTGGCGCTGCCCGATGGGACCATTACGGGCACCACGGCGGGCCTGACTGCGGAAGGTTTTCTGGTGGTGCGAAAAGACGATGGAACCGATACTCTGGTGATTGCGGGAGGCGTACGTGCTGCTGGCTCTTGACGCAGGCAATAGTAACATCACAATCGGCGCATTCGAAGGCCGTACACTAACTTGCCAATGGCGGCTGCGGACGGTGCACGAACAGACCTCCGACGAGTGGGGCATCCTGCTGCGCAACCTCTTCGTACCCGCCGGGCTGGATATCGAGCAAGTGGACGGTATCATCATATCGAGCGTGGTGCCGCCCATCAACTCCACGATGGCGGCGATGACCCGGCGGTATTTCCACACCGAAGCGATGTTTGTGGGGCCGCGAACCAACCTCGGTCTTACTATCCGCTATGACAACCCGTATGAAGTGGGCGCCGACCGGCTGGTCAACGGCGTCGCCGGGTTCTATAAGTACGGTGGCCCTTGTGTGGTGGTGGACCTGGGCACGACTATTAACTTCGACGTCATTTCGAAGGACGCGGAGTATCTGGGCGGCGCCATTGCGGTGGGGATCGGTATTGCTATCGACGCGCTGTTCAGTAAGACCGCGCGGTTGCCTCTGGTGGACTTTCGGCCGCCCAAATCGGTGGTGGGAACTAATACGGTGTCCAGTATGCGCTCGGGGTTGTACTTCGGCGCCATCGGCATGATCGACGGAATACTGGAGCGTATCATCGAGACCATGGGGCCGGAAACCATAACGGTGGCGACGGGCGGGCAGGCGCATATGATCGTCTCCGGCTCGCGGTTCCTGAAGACGGTGGACGAGCACCTCACGCTGGAAGGCCTGCAAATGATATGGGAACGGAACCATCCGATTTAGGCCACAATTACTTCAACTACTTCACCGAGATTGAGGAGCACTTTCAGCGCGTGCGGGGCACCAGCCTGTTTCTGCTTTCGCCGCTCGATTGGGCGCTGGTGGAGAGCTGGAAGAACGGGGAAGTGCCGCTCGAAGCGGTGCTGCGCGGGATCGACGCGGCCTTCGAGAAGTGGCGTTCGCGCAAGGTGAAGACGCAGATGGTGAACTCGCTGGCCTTCTGTGCGCAGGCCGTGCTGACGGAGGCGCAGATCATGGCCGGGGCGGCGCCGGCGCGCGTACGGAAGGAGAGCGCTCCACCATTTCCGCTGGAGGAATTGCGGGCCTACCTGGAGCGCAACGCTGAGTCGCTGCCCGCCGGATTCGAAGACACCGCGGTCGCGTTGCGCAAGCTGGCCGCCGAGGCGGAGCAACATTTTGCCGACCTGGAATCGCTGGAGCGCCGGCTGACGGTGTTGGAAGAGAAGATGCTGGCCGATGCGCGGACGCGGCAGACCGAGGAGCAGGCGCTCGATGCCCGGCAGGAGTTAGACCGCCAGTTACGTCCGTACCGCGGTAAGATGACGGCGGAGCAATTGTCGATGCTGGAGAAGCAGTATCTGGAGCGGAGATTGTTGGAGAAGGCGGGGCTGCCGAGACTGAGCTTGTTCTATATGCGGTGAGGCGGCCTTGGCGAGGATTTCGTGTGCCTTGGCCGCACTTCTACTGATCGCGTTACGCGGCAGAGTGTCGGTCTGCTCGCGGTCGGCGGCGAGATTTGAGCACGGCTCCCAACCCGCCCGAGGATCACCGAAGGTCCGCTCACGTGCTCCGCGGCGCCGGCGTCGAAGCCATCGCCACGGAAGCCGCTGCCTCCTCTGTTGCGCGACGGCTCTTGGGATTCTTACTGTATGGCGATTGTAGCGTCCGTTCGGGATGACGCCCCGCCAATCGTCACCACCACCGGAACCGCACTCCCCGTGGGCGCATTCGCCGGGATGAGCACGTTGATTTGTACTTCTCCGCTATAGATCAGGCCGTCGAAGACGAGATTGGAGGCCGGAACCGCGCTCCCTCCCAGGCTCACGCTCACCGGAAGCAGGGGAGATGGAAAAGGCGGACCGGTGGGTTGGGCGCCATCGCCGAGAGTGGTATTGACAAGGCCCTGCCCGGTCACCCAGAACGCAACATAGGTGCCACGTGGGGCGGGATTAGAAGCGGAATTGAAGGTCCCATCCTGATTGACCATCCACGTTTGGCCGGGCCCATAGGACTGAGTAAAGATCCCCGGCGAAGAAGGCACGACCGGTACGGTTACGGCGTTGCCCAACTGGCTGTTGTAGGTGACCTGAATGACGGTGCTGGCCAGGCCCGATACGCGGAAGGGCACGAGCAGGTTGATCTGGGCGTCCTGCGCATAGGTCAGAAACGCGGCGGTGCCGCCGATGGAGACGCTCGATCCGCCGAGTTGCGTGGTCAGCCCGGAAACCCCGGTTGCCGGGCCGAGTCCGGTCCCCTTCAGGGTAATGAACTCATTGGGCGCGATGCCGCCGGCCTGCAGCGTGGCGGCGTTGTAGACTGCGGCGCCGGTCCCGGTCACGGTTATTTGGGGAGCCGTGGTGGGCACGATCTTGGCGACGAAGCCGTGATAGCAGCAGGTGGGAACGGGAGACGGGTCGGCGGTTTCGAATGCGCCCGGAGTGGTAATCAGGTCCGCACCGATGTTATTGCCGGCGACGTAGATCACACCGGCGGAATTGACCGCGAGACCGCCGGCCGCCATGGAATCGAGCCGGCCGGATCCGATGTTAGTGGAGAACAGCAGGTTCGAGCCGGTCGGGTCGAGTTCGATGACCATTTGTCCGGGGGCTCCGCCGCTGCCGGCGGGCTCGACGGGGTCGAGCAATGGAAACTGCGTACCAGCTACTCCCGTTATGTAGACGTTGTCCTTCCCATCCAATTGGATCGGACCGGTGAAATACAGGTCGTCGCCTCCATCCTGTCTGGAACCGCCTATGTAGGTGGACCAGATTGCGGAAGTAAGGGATGGATTGAACTTGGTCACATGGCCCGCGTCGCAGGTGGCGCCACCCGGCGCGCAAATGGCGCCGAACGCGCCGCCGGTTACAGGAAAATCACTGGAGTTAGTGTATCCGACGACATAGATGTTGCCGGAGCTATCGACGGTGATGCCGCTGAGATAGTCGCTGGTGTTGCCAGTCTTGCCGCCGAGATAGGTGCAGGCGGCCAGGGACCCCGCGGAGGCGGAAGCGAGTGGGTTGAACTTGGCGACATATCCACGGAAAGCCGTCACATTGCTGTTCGAGGTGTCGAGAGGGGCGCTGCTGGACTGAAACGCGCCCAGCGTGGTGGGCAGCTTGCCTGCTTTGGTATCGCCGATCAGATAGAAATAGCCGTTGGAATCCACCGCCGTCGCGGTAGCCGAGACAAAGCCGAAAGTCGCCGTGGAGCTGCTCTTCAGTCCGTTCAAGTCGCCGAAGAGAGTAGAGTAAAGCAAGTTGGCGCCGGTGGGGTCGAGCACCGCGACGAAGGCCCACTGACCGTTTTGGGCGGAGCTGGTGCCAATGGTCGCGCCGACCGTGGTGGGGAAGCAGGCTGGAAAGGAATATGAGAGATTGCAGGGTGCATTCTCGTTGCCGGCAATGTAAGCGCGGCCTAGAGAATCCACGGCAATTCCGGTGCCTTCAGCCCCCCCATACCCGCCCAAGAACGTCGAATAGACCAGGCCGGTGCCGGCGGAATTCAGCTTGGTCACAAAGGCCGAGTTGTTAGTGTTGCAGGATGCTTTAGTGACAGTACCTGGGGGTGTGCTCGGCGATGGCGAGCAGAGGGTCTGGTAGGCTCCGCTGGTAACCGGGAAATCGTCGGAGTTGGTGTTACCGGTGATGTAGGCGCTGCCGCTCGAGTCCACCGCGATCGCATCGGCGTAGTCCGAGCCGGCGCCGCCCAGGTAGGTGGAATAGACCAGCGAGCTGCCGTCGGGACTGAATTTGGAGACAAACACCGAAGGGTTGCTCCCTTTGTTATGCACGCCTTGATAAGCGCTCTTGGTAGGGAAGTCCGCGGAGGTGGTGCGGCCGGTCACGTAGGCGCTGCCCGCGGCGTCGATCGCGATACCTTGCGAGGAACTGTTGTTGAGCGGGCCGGTGCTCTGGCCAATGTAGTCGGCGCTGGAGCCTGCGAGGTAGGTGACGTAGCTGAGTACGGGATCGATGACCAGCGGCTTGGAACGATCGTAGCTGCCCAGGCGGAAGCCAACCTGGCTGCCGGCCACCACGAAGGCGCCATCGACGTTAGCCTTCTTGTCGCCCAACATCTGGTACACAACCGGCTTGCGGAAGGTGGCCAGGCCGTTGGGCGCGCTCAGTGTCAGATCGCCTTTGGCATCGACGCTGGGGCGGGCGCCATCGATCCGCCAGGCGATGCGGCCGGGGTCGGCGCCGGGGGCTGCCACGAAGTCGTACTCCAACTCGCGCTGGTTGCCGTAGAAAACCAGGTCCACGCCAGGGTACACCTCGGCGTAATCTACCTTGCCATAGGTCGGAATACCGGTGCGCCACTGCTTGGGGTCATTGCCGAAAAAGTAGCTGACCACGCCGGTCTGCCGGGCCACCCCTACCGCGGGAGCTTTGGAATTGGCTCCGACCAGGCACATGCGCAGGGTGTCGGCGGAGGCCGGACTTTGGCGGGCGAGTTGCAGGACGATTTGGCCGGGCGCGAGGAACAGGGCGTAGCCGGGGCCGCGGGATATGAACTGCACTGGAGAGGCCGCCTGCCCCTGGTTCGACTCAAAACTCAACGGCGCGTTCAAGAACTTAGCCGCGGGTCGATTGTTACGCGGGGCGGCGCTGCCGAGAGGCCAGCCGAGTGCCGCGAGGACTATGATTGCCGCATCCGTGAGCACGCGGGGCGGGAAAGACCGTTTGGCTGTCATGCGGGTCGTACCTCCTTTTCGAACAGCATACGATAATCGGAGTCCAAATACCTCCAGGCAGCCGCAGGCCGGCATCGTGGAGCGCCGGCGCCAGGTTGCCGATAGCTTCGGTGCCGCGTGAATCGCGTCGGCGGGGATGGACCGGACGGAGCCCCTGGAACCGATGGAAATCCGGGACGTCGATGGTCGGCGATTGTGTGAGACCGTGAACATGCATGCTGGCGGCCAGGCAGGCGTCATGAACTTGAGGCGATTGGAAAGTCCGAGCATCCACCAATGCTCAGAGACGATGATTGGCGCAGCCCTCTCCTAAGTTACGCGGCCCCCAAAATACTCGCCCGAGCGCGGAAGCGGTAGCCGGAGGAGCAAGCGCTCGATGCGTGCGAGGAACCGGACCGATAGACCGTGCCCGGCGCGGCGGCATCGGACTGGAATCGCCGGGCCTCCTGGTCGGGGCGAGGCACGAACGAGTACGTGCGCCACAACGTCGAGCAGGTACCGGCCGAACTGGAGGCGGCCGGGGTTTTGACGAAGCGGCTTCCGGTGGTCGAGAAAGCGGTCGGCGAGGCACTGCACGTGCAAATTGTGCGCTTCCCCGGATGCAGCCACGACACCCGGCTGGTCCTGCGGCCATATTGAGGTATCGATTGTCGCGGATATTCTGGTGTTCAACGTGCTCCGGTTCTTCCGGGAAGCATGCGCTCAAGCGGTGCTGGCAGCCCTGAGGCCGCAGCCCGTGCGGCCTGCCGGACTGGTGCCGAGCGACGCGGTGAGGATCTCGCCTGGCTTCGTGGCTTGCCGCCGGCGTGAGTGCGATCGAAGACGAGATGTAAGGAACGAAGATGAAAATCAACTCGAAGGACTTTCGTGTGCGGCCTGGAGCAAGAGTCAAACTCGGGAATTGGCTGACGGCGGTGAGTCCCTTTTGTAAGTCGAAGAAGGCGTACCGGGAACTCCTGCGAGAACACGTCGAAGGGCTGAGTTCGCTGCAGCAGCTTCACTACGCATCCAACCGCTATGCGTTGCTGGTGATCTTTCAGGGGATGGACGCTGCCGGCAAGGATGGCGCCATCCGGCACGTCATGTCCGGGGTCAATCCTCAAGGTTGCCAGGTTACCAGCTTCAAACAGCCGAGCACCGAAGACTTGCAACATGACTTTCTCTGGCGCACGACGTGCAGGCTTCCCGCACGCGGGCAGATCGGGATATTCAATCGCTCCTATTACGAGGAAGTTCTGGTGGTTCGGGTGCACCCGGAGATTCTCCGCAGCCAGGGGCTTTCCGAGGAGTTGCGCGACGAGAAGACCATCTGGGACGAGCGGTATCGCTCCATCGTGGACTTGGAGGACCATCTGTATCGCAACGGAACGCGGACCGTCAAGGTATTCCTACACCTTTCCCGGGAAGAACAGCGAAAGCGATTCCTGGAGCGCATCGACCAGCCGGATAAGAACTGGAAATTCAGCCTCGCGGACATGCATGAGAGGAAATACTGGACGGATTACAGGAAGGCTTTTGAGTCCTGCCTGAACGCGACAAGCACCGGTCACTCGCCGTGGTATGTAGTTCCCGCAGACGACAAGGAGAATGCCCGGTTGATTGTTTCCCAAATTGTTCTGGATGCACTCAAGGAACTGAAGATGGCATATCCCAAGATCACCGGGGAGCGCCGGCAGGAGTTGAAATCTATCGGGAAAATGCTGGCTAAGTGAGGTTTGAAGGGCTCGGGCGGCCGATGTGCCAAGATCGACAACCCGGCGCGGGTCCGCACGAAAAAATCCACGGAACTTCCGTAACCAAAGGTGCGTTGCGGAGTATTAGTTTCTCAAGGAGAACACTATGAAACTGGCTTTGGCAGTCCTGCTGCTCTTGGTTCCGGTACTGCTATTCAGCAGGGAAGTGAGGTGTCCGCGATGCGTGGCGCGGCAGGAACGGATGGAAGTGCGGCGCGAGGTCCAGCACGCCAGGATGGAAGCGGTGCGGGCCAGGATGGAAGCGGGGCGCGAGGTGCGCGAGGCGGCGCGCCAAGTGCGTCAGGCGGCGCGGGAAGCGGCACGGGAATCGCGCCAGGCTATGAGGGACGCGTTTCGAGCGTGGTAGCGGGCGGTCCGGCGTTCGGCTGGAGGGACCGATTGACCACCGGTTCGCGGATTGCCTTCCCAATACCACTTACTTTGCCGAATATCGAAGATGGCGCGGGATTTGTGGCCGGCCTGCCGACCAGCGTGCTAAGGCCGACCAGGCCGATTGACAATCGGCCGCAGAATGCCATTCTGCCCCACATAAGGCACTTGGGTTACCAGCCTGTTCCACATGCCAGCATGCGGGCCACTTCGTCGTGGAGGCGGTGCGTCAGGGGCTCGCGCTCGGAGATGGGGAGGCCGGCGGTCGGGATAGGGTCGCCAACGCGGAGCGCAACTTTGCCGGAGCGGATGTGCCCGGAGCCGTGGGGCAGCAGGTCGCGCAGGCCCACCAGGGCCATGGGGACCAGCGGCACACCCGCCTTAATGGCGATGTAGGCGGCGCCTTCCTTGAATTCCCGCAAACCTTCTTCCGGTCGCGATCGGCCGCCCTCGGGGAAGAGCAGCATGGAGACGTGCGCCCGCGCGATCAGCCGGGCGCCCTCGCTCATACTCTTGAGCGATGCGCGCGCGTTGCCGCGGTCCACGGGAAGGTGGCCCGCCCATCCCAAGTGCCAGCCCAGGAACGGGATCTGGAAGAGGCCTTTTTTGGCGAAGAAACGGAACTGGTAGGGCAGGCGCGAGAGGATCGCGGGAATGTCCATGTAGCTGCCGTGGTTGGAGACGAAAACGTAGTTGGCGCGCGGGTCGAGATTTTCCAGGCCCACCACGCGGACGCGGATAAAGCTCACCGCAGTCAACGTCCTGCCCCAGAAGCGGGCGACCTTGTGGGCGGTGTCGCCGCTGCGGTCGAAGAAGGAACAGACCATGGAGACCAGGCCCAGAACGATGGTGCTGAGCCCGATCAGGGGCGTGCTGAAGAGGATCGACCGGATAAAGCTGAGGGGATGGGAGTCCACAGTTTACAGTTTATAGTCAACGCATCGGCTCTAGCTCGCGGCGGCGGCCCCTCGGTTCCGCTCAGTGCCCCCCGTTTCCGATGACCGCGGCCCGCAGTTCCTTCATCGAAGCGCACTGCTGGTTGACGGCCCCTCCAAGACCGGGCGCCAGCAGGGATTCCATCTGGGCGCACATCCGCGACTGCCCCTCCCAGTGGCAGGCAACCGTGCTCCCGCCTTGGCACGCTCTATCGTACAGTTGCGTGGCTTTGGCCCCGTCCTGCGCGACTCCCACGCCCGCGGAGTACATCATCCCGAGCGCCCAGCAGCCATCCGCATTGCCCAAGTCGCAGGCCTTCTGATAAAGCTGTGCGGCCTTGGGCCTATCCTGTTTCACCCCGCTGGCCGTGGCGAATGAACTGGCGAGATTGACGCAGCCCATGGCTTCGCCGGCGTCGCATGCCTTCCGATAAAGCTGGACGGCCTTGGCCTCGTCTTTGGCCGCGCCCTGGCCGTTGCCGTACATGACACCGAGAGCCACGCAGCCCTTGGTGTTATGCGCATCGCAGGCCTTCTGGTAAAACTGGACGGCCTTGGCCGCGTCTTTGTCCACGCCCTGTCCCCTGGCGTACATCACCCCGAGGACGGCGCAACCCTCCGGGCTGCTCGCGTCGCAGGATTTCCGCAGGAACTCGGCGGCCTTGGGCAGGTCTTTGGCCACGCCCTGGCCGTTGCCGTACATCAGTCCGAGAACCGAACATCCCTCCGGGCTGCCCGCGTCGCAGGCCTTCTGGAGGAACTGGAGCGCCTTGGCCTCGTCCTTCGCGATACCGGGACCGTAGTGATAAACCAGCCCGAGGTTGCGGCAGCCCGTGGCGGAGCCGCCGCCGCACGCTTTCTGCAGCGTCGCCAGCGCCCTCTCCTTGTCGATTGAGATTCCCTGGCTGAGCGCGTCTATCGCCTTACTGTCGTCGTAGCGGCCCGAAGCCTCGCCGTGCCAGTACATGTCCGCGAGGTCGAAGCAAGCGCTCATTTCTTTAGCATCGCAGGCTCTGCCCAGGAGCCGGGCAGCCGCAGCCGCGTCCGTAGCCACACCCGCGCCGCTCCGATACATGAGCCCCAGGTTGTAGCAACTCTGGGACACACCCTTATCGCACGCCTTCTGCAGGAAAGGAACAGCCAAGGCGCGTTCCGCGGCCGGTCCGCTCCGGTACATTTCACCCAGCGAAACGCAAGCCGCGGCGGTTCCCGCGTCGCACTCGCTCCGCAACCGCCGCTTCTCGCACCCGCAAGAAACTATGGCCGCGGCCAGACAGATCCAAGGAGCCGCTCGTCTCATTTCGTACCTCATGCCTTTCGCTGCGTTACCACCGGGCCGGAACTCTCGAGTTGCCATCCTAGCCCACGTCCATCATACAACCCAACCGCCTATATCAGAGCCGATTATCCGATTTGTTCCGCTTGCCGCTCACACCAGCAGCGCGCGGGCTTCGGCCACCAGAAAGAGAGATCCGGTGACGATGACCACGTCTTCGGGCGCGGCATCGCGGACCCAGGCCAGGGCGGCGTCGATATCCGGGGCGACGCGCACGCTGGGGTGGTCGGCGAACTCGCGCATGGTTGCGGGGTCGAAAGCGCGGGCCTGGCGGGGGGCGGTGAGAATGACTTCGCGGGCGCGCGGAAAAAGAATGCCGCTCATCTCGGCGATGGCCTTGTCGCGCATGGCGCCGTAAATCAAACGCACCGGGCGGCCGGAGTAGAAGCGGTCGATGTAAGCGGCCAGGGCGCGGGCGCCGGCGGGGTTGTGGGCGCCGTCGAGGAGGATCTCGGGATTCCCGGAGACGCGCTCCAGACGTCCCGGCCAGCGGGCGGCGGCGATGCCGCGCTCGATGGCGGAGGTGGGCAATCCGAGGCGCACCAGCGCGGCGGCGGCGGTGGTGGCGTTCTCCACCTGGTGCTCGCCGGCCAGGGGACAGCGGATGTGCAATTCGCGCTCGCCGGACAGGCGGAAGGAGCTGCCGTCGCGGTCGAGCGAAAGGTCGCGAAGGGTCCAATCGCTGGTGCGCGTAATCTGACATTCCAGCGCTTCGGCGCGGGAAGACAGTACGCGCTCGGCTTCGGGGCGCTGGCGCGCGAATACCGCGGGCACGCCGGGTTTGAGGATTCCGGCCTTCTCTCCGGCGATGGCTTCGAGACTGCGGCCGAGGTAGGCTTCGTGGTCGAAATCGACGGGGGTGACGACGCACAATTCGGGCTGGACCACGTTGGTGGCGTCGAGCCGGCCGCCCAGTCCCACTTCGAGAACCACGCGGTCCACTTTCTCCTGCGCGAAGATCAGGAACGCCATGGCGGTGACGGTTTCGAAGTAGGTGGTGTGCAGGTCGATGGCGCCGGAATCGAGCAGGCGGCCGACGGCGGCGTGGACGCGGTCGAAGGCTTGGGCGAAGCGCTCGGCGGAGACCGGTGCGCCCTGGATGCGAATGCGCTCAGTGGGCTCGGCGAGGTGGGGCGAGGTAAACAGGCCGGTACGCACTCCGTGGGCGCGCAGGGCGGATTCGATCATCGCGGAAGTGGAGCCCTTCCCATTGGTCCCGGCGACGTGGACTATCGGGCAGCGGAGTTGGGGGCGGCCCAGGGCGTCGAGGGCGGTGCGGGTGCGTTCGAGGCCGAGTTTGGCGCTCTTGACTTCGTTGCCCAGCGAGTAGAGGAACCGGACGGAGTCGGGGTAATTCATGCCCGGCTATGCCACAAAGAAGCTCAGCGCCTTGGAAATGTACTGTTTCATTTCGGGGCGGGGCACCACGGCGTCGAGCATGCCGTGTTTCACCAGGAATTCGCTGCGTTGGAAACCTTCGGGCAGTTTCTGGCGGATGGTCTGCTCGATGACGCGGGGCCCGGCAAAACCGATGAGCGCGCCGGGTTCGGCGATGTTGAGATCGCCCAGCATGGCGAAACTGGCGGTGACGCCTCCGGTGGTGGGGTCGGTGAGGACGCTGATGTAAGGGAGGCGGCTTTCGTCGAGGCGCATGAGGGCGGCGGAGATTTTGGCCATCTGCATGAGGCTGACGGCGCCTTCCTGCATGCGTGCGCCGCCGGAGGCCGAGACGATGATCAACGGAGTACGGGTTTCGATGGCGCGTTCCACGGAGCGGGCGATCTTCTCACCTACCACGCCGGCCATGCTGCCGCCGATGAAGCGCGGTTCCATGGAACAGAGCTGCACCACGCGTCCTTCGAGCTTGCCTTCGACGCAGACCACGGCCTCGGGAAGGTGGGTGAGGCGTTCGGCCTCCTTGAGCTTCTCGCGGTAGGGCTTCTTATCGACGAAACCGAGTGGGTCGGAGGAGCGGAGCTGGGAATCGAACTCGGTGTACTCGCCGTTGTCGAGGAGCAGGCGCAGGCGCATGAGGGCGTCGATCTGGGAGTGCCGGCCGCACTTGGGGCAGACGTTCCAGTTTGTCTCGAGGTCCTTCTTCCAGGTGATTTGGCGGCAACCTTCGCACTTCTGCCAGAGGCCTTCGGTGCGAACGCGGCGATCCTTATCCTCCAGTTTGGGGAGTTTTTCGTCAGACGGCTTGTCGCGCTTGAACCAGGACATGCAACGATCTACGTTAGCGCGGGTAGGGATGGCCCCGCAAGGTTGCAAACGCCCGGTAAATCTGCTCAGCCAGCATGACGCGGGCGAATTCGTGTGGAAACGTCATGCCGGACAGGGACAAAAGCAGGTCGGCGCGGGCGGCCCATCCGGGCGGAAGGCCGTCGTGGCCGCCGATCAGGAAGAGAGCGTCGCGGGCCTCGATCTCGGCTTTCGAGACCAGGCGGGCGAAGGCCGGGGAGTCCATGGATTTGCCGGCTGGATCGAGAAAAATCTTGCGGGCGGAGGGATGGCGGGCCCACAGATCGAAGCGGCCGGGGTGGATTTCGCGCATTTCGATGGAGCAATAGTGCGCGGTGCGGGCCACGAAGTCCTCGGCGAGCGCGTTGGCGTTGCGATCCTTAGGCTTGCCGATGAAATAGAGACAGATCTTCGTAGGGCCTCACTCGGCGGGGATGTCGATGGTTTTGGCGTTGCGCCAGAGGCGCTCCAGGGAGTAATACTCGCGGGCCTTGGGCGAGAAGATATGGATCAGCAAATCGCCGTAGTCGGCGAGTATCCACTCGGCCTGCGAGTAGCCCTCGACGCTGACGGGAAGTTCGCCGGACTCATGTTTCATGCGGAGGCCAACCTCGTCGCTGATGGCCTGCACCTGTTTCGAATTGGCGCCGGTACAGACGACGAAGTAATCCGCGAAGGAGGTGATGCCGGTTAGGTCGAGGACGGTGATGTCGGCGGCTTTTTTAGATTCGGCGGCGCGCACGGCGACGAGCCAGGAAGGAGTTTGAGCTTCGACGGTGGGGTTGAGTTTAGCCTCTTTCAGAAGGTGCTCCTGTAAGTATGGTACTACTTCGGGGACGCGGCGAGGCATCGCGTTACAATGAGTCTATGCAGACGCGCTCCGCACCGGTGCCGGTTGAGGAATACCTAAATACCAGCTTCGACGATGGCGATCGCGAATATGTCGATGGAGCGATCGTGGAGCGGAACTTGGGTGAAAAAGATCATAGCAGGCTGCAGAGAGAGCTGGTGGTTTTCTTCGCCAGCCAGGCGCGAAAGCTCCGGACCTTTTGTTTCCCCGAGCAACGCGTGCAGGTGAGGGAGACCCGGTTTCGGGTGCCCGATGTGTGCGTCTACATCGGCGAGGAACCCGAAGAACAGGTCTTCCGTACGCCGCCGTTTCTGGTGGTCGAGATCCTTTCGAAGGACGACCGCGCCAGCGAGGTGCAGGAGAAGATCGACGACTACTTGGCGTTCGGAGTGCCGTACGTATGGCTCATCGACCCGCGCCGGCGCCGCGGGATCGTGTACACGGCCGAAGGAAGCCGCGAAGCCAGGGACGGTGTGTTGCGCACCGACGGGCCGGAAATCGAACTTCACTTGGATCCGTTGTTCTGAGCGCCTGAGGTACGACTGATGGCAATGTGGTTCTGTTAACGCCGAGGGGCGGTGTGCCTTATTGGGTGAGGCCGCATGACCGCGTCGTCGTAGACCGCAACTCCCGCGAACCCGCTGTAACCAGAAGAGTCCAGTCTCACCGCGATGGAGTGCGGCTTGCCCGGCACCACCTGCAATTGCCACGTCACGCTTCCTGGAGGGCCTCCCGCGAAACCGTCCTGCGGCTGCGCTACCGGAAAGCTCAGATCGACTGACTGTTTGGATACATCGAATCTTGCCCATCGAGGGGTCAATCGCAGCGACAGTCCGCGGAGCCTGTTGGGACCGGCTCGAAACGGCGGCGTAGAGCAACCCCGATTTCGCGTCGTAGGTTGCGTCGTTGGGGATGATCGGAACGATCAGGGGCGTCTGCGCGGCTGCAGCAACGGCAGGGGTGAGTAGCAGGCAGATCCGCATGGACGAGCACTTCACGGTATCACGGCTACGATGTTCGCGGTTTCGTCCCGCAGGAACAGGCGGGTTCCGCTTCGGCGGGCAATCTCTTCAGTTCTTGGCGGCCGGTCAGAACGCGTTCGCAGGCGCGCACCACCCGGAGTGCCGCGCCGCGGTTGTTCCATGCGGCGGCGCGCTCGCCCAGGCGGTGCAGTTCCCGCGGATCGGCCAGAAGCGACGCCAGCCGCGACGCCAAGACAGCCGCGTCCCATGAGGATTCCAGGACCTGGGCGGCGCCGGTATGCGCTGCATATAACCGCGCATTGGCCGTCTGATGATCGTTGGCCGCGCCGGGCAGTGGAACCAACAGAGAGGGGATTCCCGCGGCCGAAAGCTCGGCCAGCGTGCGCGCGCCGGCCGAGGCAATCGCCAGGGTGGCGCCGGCGTACACCGCGGCGATATCGTCGATGAACCCATCCACCTGTGCCACTACTCCTGAGGCCGCATATTCCCGGGCAATGGCCGCGGCATCGCCGAAGCCGGCGATATGCCACACGGAAAAGGCCAAACCGGTCCGCCGCAATTCTGCAAACAGCCGGGGAGCCTCGCGATTGAGCGGCGGCGAGCCTTCCGACCCGCCGAGCACCAGGAAACGCCATGGCGGCGCGTTGCGGGGCGCTGAGCGGACAACCCGGCCGGTTGGAGTTCCGGTCACTTCCACCGGGCCGCGAACGCGGCTGGCAGCCTGGGGGAATCCTACGCAAATCAGCGCCGCAATACGCCCGACAATGCGATTCGCCAAACCCGGTTCCGCGTTAGCTTCATGAATCACCACCGGCACACCCAGCGTGTACGCCGCCACGCAGGTGCTGAAGGAGGCGTAACCGCCGCAGCCGACCACCAACTGGATCTTCTCCCGCCGCAGCACGCGGCGCGCCGCAAGTACGGCTGCGGGCAGGCAGGCCACCGCGCGCAGGCGGCCCATCCACCCCTGGCGAGCCCAGGGACGGCCGGGAATCATTTCCAGACGTTCGCCGTTGGCAGGCACCAGCCGGCTTTCCAGCCCGGCGGCGCATCCAATGAAGCAGCCGTCGGCCCCAAACTCGCGGCGGTAGGTCTGAAGAAACTCCACGGCGGGTAGGATGTGCCCCGCGGTTCCTCCGCCGGTCACCGCGATTCTGCGTTCTGACAGTGGCGCCACCAAAGTTGTATTCTAGTTTAAACGTCCACCCCGGTGCCCAGGAAACAGTCCACGTTGTGGCGGGAATACGCCAGTTACTTCCGTGCGCACCGCGCGCTGCTGGCGGGAATCACAGTCGCCGGTGTGGTCCAGTCGTTCGCCTATCTGCCATTCGCCGAGCTATTGCGCCGGACCTTCGATACGATACTGCCGGCCAAGGACCTGGGCGGGCTGTGGATCACGGTGGGCGAACTGCTGGCGCTGCAGATCCTGAGCCTGGTTCTGGGCTGGTGGATTCGCACCACCGGCCTGGGCGCCAGCCAGGACGTGGTCTCCCGGCTGCGCCAACAGTGCATCGGCCGGCTCTATGAGCTGCCGCGCAGTTTTCACACCGCCGCCGACGCGGAGCGCCTGCACATCACCCTGGTTTACGAAACCAATTGGATCGAGGGAATGAACAACTCGCTGACCGGCCACCTGCTGCCGGCCGCGCTCTCGGCGCTGGTGTTGTTCTCGATTCTCTTCTGGACGCAGCCCGCCTTTGCGCTGATTATTGGCGTCAGCGCGCCGGCGATATTCGTAGTCAACCGCCTGATGGTGCGCCGCATATGGTTTCAGCAGGAGCGGCTCCGCCAGGCGTTCGAGACCTTCAGCCGCGGAGTCCGCTTTGCCATCTCCGCCCTGGAGCTGACGCGGTCGCAGGCTGCCGAAGGGTTCGAACTGGAGCGCCAGGGCCGCAACGTCGATAAATTGCGGCGGGATTCCCTGGACCTCACACGCTTCGAAGCCGGCCAACAACTGCTGCAGACCGCCGTGATTCTGGCCGCCACGCTGGCGGTGCTGCTGGCGGGAGGATGGGCAGCCACAGGTGGACGCATCACTCGCGGCCAAGTCATGGCTTTCTACGTGGTGGCCGCCTTGTTCGCCGCCCAGGCACGGGCGATTGTCGATGCGGTCCCGCCGGTGCGCATGGGGATGCGGGCGTTCCGCAAGGTGGCCGAACTGCTCGCCGTTCCGGAGCGCGAACCCTACTCGGGAACGGAAGATATCGATTCCATCGACTGCCTCCGCCTGGAAAACGTGGCCTTCGCCTACGCTGGTGCGGCGCCGGTCATCGAAGAGGCCACGTTCACCGTCCGGCGCGGCGACCGCATCGCCCTGGTGGGGGCCAATGGCAGCGGCAAGAGCACGCTGCTGTTCCTCATCGCCGGGTTCTACCGGCCGCTGAGCGGCGGGCTCTCCATCAACGGCATACCGTACGACAGGCTGCGGATGGGTTCGTTGCGATCGCGCATGGCCATCGTGCCGCAAAACCCTTTCCTATTTGCCGACACGATCCGCGCCAACGTGGCGTACGGCCAGGAGGATGCATCCCCCGAGGCCGTTTGGGAGGCGCTGGGCTGGGCCGGCGCGGCGGAGTTCGTCGGCCAATTGCCGGACGCACTTGAGACCCTCATTGGCGAACACGGCGTGCGGCTCTCCGGCGGACAACGGCAACGCCTGGTGATCGCCCGCGCCCTGCTGCGCCGCCCAGAATTGCTGATTCTGGACGAGCCCACCAATCACCTGGACGACGATGGCATCGCCAGCCTGGTGGAGAATCTCGGCCGCCTGCCCTTCCGCCCGGCGGTCGTCATCGTTTCGCACGAATGGCGCGTCCTGCGGCACACCGGCCGAGCCTGGCGCCTGAGAGAAGGGCGACTGGTGGAAACCGTGCCGGAGGGCCGTCCTTGAGTGCCGATTCCGTGGCGGTGGTGGTGGTGGGCGACCTGGCGCGCAGCCCCCGCACGATCAACCATGCCCGCGAGTTGGCGCGTGCCGGCGTGCCGGTTTCGCTGATCGGATACCGGGAGTGCGAATTCGCCGCACCCGCTGGAGTCGCGGTGCTGCCCTTGCTCCCCTGGCGATCTCTCCGCGCTCTGCGCCTGCCTGGAGCGGCCGTCCGCATGACGCTGACGATGGGCCAACTGGTAGCAGTCCTGCTGCGTTTGAAGCCCGGGGCCATCCTGGTACAAAATCCGCCCGCGTTTCCAACCTTGCTGGCCGGCTGGATTGCCGCCCGCCTGCTGCGCGCACGATGGCTGGTGGACTGGCACAACTACGGCTACAGCATGCTGGCGCTGCGGCTGGGAGCGGACCACTGGATCACGCACCTGGCGGAACGTCACGAAGGCTGGATGGGCCGCCGCGCCGACCGCCATTTCTGCGTTTCGCAGGCGATGCGGGCCGACCTGGAGCGCCGGTTCGGCGTATGTGCGGAGGTGCTCTACGACCGTCCCATCGAGTGTCTCTCCGTGCCCGTAAGCGGCCCGTCGCGCCGCCTGGTGGCCGTCTGTCCGGCGGGTTGGACCGCCGACGAAGATATGCAAATGCTGTTCGACTCCCTGGAGCTTCTGCGCCGGCCCGATCTGGATATTCACGTTACTGGCGACGGCCCGCTGCGTTCAAGGATGCAGCCGCGCATCGCTGCCTTGCGCGCGTCCGGCTTGGATATCCATACTGGCTTTCTGAGCGAGCCGGAATACCGGGCGCTGATCCGCCGCGCCTCGCTCGGCATCAGCCTGCATCGCTCCAGTTCGGGCCTGGACCTGGCCATGAAGGTGGTGGACCTGTTCAGCGCCGGAGCGCCGGTGTGTGCGTTGGACTATGGCGGCAGTTTGCGCGAGCAGGTGCGCGACGGCGAAACCGGATTCCTGTTCCGCAGTGCCGCCGGGTTGGCTGCCATCCTCGACCGGCTGCAGCAAGATCCGTCGCCGCTCGGCCCCATGCGGGAGCATATCCGCACGCGCTGGAACACCACCTGGACTGAAGAATGGAGCCGCGTGGCCGCGCCGGCTTTTGGGAGATCGCAATGACTCGCCGGCGAATGTTGATCGCGCACCCGTACGTGCGCCCGGTGGGCGGAGGCAATGCGGTGGCCGCGTGGGCGTTGCAGGCTCTCCGCGAAGATTTCCGGGTGACCCTCGCCACGCTCGGCCGCATCGACTACCGGGCTGTGAATCAGAGCTTCGGGACATCTCTGCGGGAGGGTGACTTGGATGTCAGGGTGGCCCCGCGACGTTATCTCGCGTTGCTGCGCTCGCTGCCGACTCCGGGCGCTTTGATGGAGCAATGCGTGACCATCCGCTGGGCCAGGGACCTGGACGCCCGCGAGCGCTTCGACATCCTTCTGAGCACCCAAAACGAGGCGGATTTCGGACGGCGCGGCTTGCAGTACGTTCATTTTCCGTGGGCCTATCTGCCGCGGCCGGATATCGAGTTGCGTTGGTTTCACCGCATTCCGGGCCTGCTGGGGGCGTACCGGGGCTTCTGCCAGCGCCTGTCCCAGGGCACCGATGAAGGGCTGCGCCGCAACCTGTCGCTGGCCAATTCGGCATTCGTGGCCGGCAAGATCAAAGCGGTGCACGGAGTCGATTCCGTGGTCCTCTACCCTCCCGTGCCGGGGGACTTCCCCGACATTCCCTGGGAGCGGCGACGCCCGGCGGCCGTGGCCGTGGGCCGCATGCACGGCTGCAAACGGTGGGAAATGGCGGTGGAGATTGTGGACTTGGTGCGGCGCGAGGGCCTGGATCTGGGCTTCACGCTGATCGCCCACCGCGACGACCCAGAGTACGGCCAACGCATGGCCGCACTGGCCGCCCGCCGCCCCTGGTTCCGCATCCTATCCGATCTCAGCCGCGAACAACTCGCCGGGGAGGTGGCCCAGCATCGTTACGGACTGCACACCATGGAGAACGAGCACTTCGGAATCGCCGTCGCGGAACTGTTGCGGGCCGGCTGCATCCCCTTCGTACATGATTCGGGGGGGCCGGTGGAAATCGTGGGCGGCCGCGACGAATTGCGATTTCGAAATGCCGCCGGTGGGGCGCAGGCTCTGGCAGCGGCGATGCGCGATCCGGCCCGCCAGGAGAGTCTGCGCCGGTTCCTGGCGGCGCGCCGTAACTTGTTTTCCGCAGCGGAATTCTGCAGTTCGCTCAGGCGGCTGGCCGATAAGTTTTGTGATTGACTTGCCGGTGGGGCGACTGTAGACTATAAGATCTGTTTATCTTGTTTTCAAAGGAAAATCAAACGTGTTGCGGACTACGCTGCTTGTTCTCTTGTTGGCCGTCTCGCTCAATGCGGGCACGATCCTATCGGATTCCCTTCAGTTGTCCTACACGACCTCCAACAGGGCCGGTTTTTTCAACAGCTCCGGCACCAGCGTGAGTACTGGATCTTTCTCCGCGGATGGTTGGAGCGGCTCCGCCGATGGCACCACCAACGTTACCGGCGGCTCCTTCAGCTATCCATTGGCCGTGAGTCTCACCGATGTAAGCGTTACTTGCGAGTCCGAAGACGGCTGTGGTCTCTTGCAGTTGACTTACGAGGCGGTGTTCGCCATCGCGAGTCCGACGCCGGAACTCGACGGGGCGGCGCCCTATAGCGTATCGCTGACCGGGAGCGGCCCGGTGGTGGGCTACTACGACTATCAAATTGGCACCGAACAAGGCTACTATACTGGGAACAAGTCGGGTTCGATCACAGCCGGGACCTACAGTTTCTCGACCTCGGGGAACCTTGGGCCAGGCAACTTTTCTTTGGGCAACGGCAATGTCTCAATCTTGGCAGCCTTCGCGGTTAATTCCGCCAACTATGGCGAAACAATCTCGCTTCCCGGCAGCTTCGACATCACGGTGGGCGCCCCCGACGCGCCCGAACCCGGCACGTTGCCGCTGATCTCCGGGGCGTTGGCAATTGCCTTGGGCGTTTGGGCCCGGCGCCGGCAGTGCGCCCGCGTCCGCTAGTCCCGGGGGATCGACTGGAAGATCTTCACGGCTCGTACGGTCCGTTCCATCGACACAGGTAGCGGGTCGGACGAGAATACCCGTTTCAGTCCCGTGACCGCCGGCAATGCCACGCAACTCTTCCCCGGGTCGAGACAGCCGACCGTCAGCCTGGCAAAGCGGTGTTCCATCAAATAGACGCCAGCCTCCGCTTCGGAAGCGAAATGGCGGCTCGATACGATCAGTTCCACCGGGTTGCCATCGCGCGCGCGGATGCGTTCCGTCTCGAACACCCAAGGGCCGGTTCCCACCACCGCTTCGCCATCCGCCAGATACAACCGCGCCGCCATGGTCTGGTAGTACGTGGGGAGATAGACCGGCAAAGGCTGCACTCCCTCCGGCGTGCGCTGCACCAGGACCTGCAAGTAATCGTCCAGGCTGCGGCCGAGCATTTGCAACTGCACCGGAAAACGGGAGCGGTTGGCGCCGGCAAACAAAGGCGTGGTTGGGTCCACGATGACGTAGCGCCCGCCGGCGCGCCGCAGCCACCCCACGGCCGCTTCGGGGACGGTCTCGGTGAAGAAGCGCGCCATGTCGTCCGCGCCCGACTGGGTTCCATTGGCCATGGGGACGCGGTGGGCGAGTTGCTCGACGGCGTAGCCATGCTCCCACCAGACGGCCACGCCCCATTGGGCAGCCGCGCGCGAATCGCGGGGGTGGTAGCGCGACCATGTGCCGGGGTCCGCGAACGGCTGGGGTGAGTTCTCTCGCAGCCAAGTCAAGGCGCGGCGCCAGTCCGCGTCCACGCTCTGGTCGGTGCGCATCTGGGCGACGGCCCAGGGCAAGTTGGCAACCAGCACCAGCGCCACCAGCGCGGCGGCCACGGTGCGCCGTTGGGTGGGGCTTCCTAAGCGCGTCAGCCAGCCGCAGGACGCTCCCGCCAGAACCGCGGCCACGGGGAGGAAGTAAATCACCATGCGCACCTGCATCAGCGTGCCGGCGGCCATCATCGCGCTCCAGATGGCCAGCAGGCGAAGGCCCGGGCGCCCCTGGCGGAAGGCCCGCCACACCAGCCACGCCAGTGCCGGAAGGGCGGCGATCCAAACCACGCCCAGCGAAGCGAAGACCGAAGGCCAGCCCGGCCGCAGCCCCGCGCGGAAAACCGGCTGCAATTCCTGGACGGTGGCCACCATGCGGCTGGCCGGCGTCCATCCAGCCACCCGCTGGATCTCGAACCACAAAGAACCGGACAAACCGGGGCGGACCAGCAGGGCGATCGACACCCCCGCCGCCAGTGCCGCGAGCGCCGCCCATCGCCGTGCCGCCGGGGACCACGACTGGCGCTTGGCAATAGCGTGGAACACCAGCGTGCCGGCTGCCAGCGCGCCGGTGAGGGAAAGGGCCAGCCACGCGTAGTCCGACCACTGGCTGCCGGCGGCCGGCAGGAATACCACTGCCGCAGCCACCGCCGCGCGCAGGACCGCGGCCGCCGCCAGCGGTTGTGTCACAGCGGCACAAGCCAGCGCCGCCGGAACGAAGAGGCCCGCCGGACGGGTACACAGAAACAGCCCCATCGCGATTCCCGCCAGCCAGGCGAGCCGGCCCCGGCCGTCGATGGCCGCGCACATCCACGTCAGCGTGAGGAACGCCAACAGCCCCTCGGCCACGTGATGATCGGCCAGGCCGAGGTGAGTGATCCACAGAAAGCCGCCGCTGCCCACCGCCATCCAGAGCGCGGCAAATGCGCCCGCGGTGTGGCCGAAGAAGCGGCGCGCCAGAAAGAATGCGGGGACGGGAAAGAGGGCGCCCAGAATTGCCGGAAGCCATGCCGCCACGGCGTCGATGAATGCCGGCGAAGGCGCGCCGCACCCCAGTATCCAGGCTACCGACGCCATCAGATAATCCCACGCCGGACCGGTCGGAATGTTCTGCCCGCCGGGATATAGGGCGTACGGATCGAACCCCGAGCGGTGCGGGAAATGCGCCAGCAGATTGTGAACCGTGCGCACGTGAAACCAGGCGTCGTTCTCCTGGAAATCGACTCCATCGCCGGGGAAAACCACGGAATACGCCGGCAGCACCCGCAGCGCGAGAGCCACCGCAACCGTAGCGGCAACGGCGAGGGTGGATGTCAGGCGTTTCATATGGGGCACACCAGGCTGGGCCAAACCAAACTGGGCCAAACCAGGCGACGCGGCGATTTCCTAAGGTCCGCGGCGGGCGTGGCGACCGGTTTACCGCCAGTCGGCATGGCTGTCGCGGGTGCCTACCGCGTCCCCTTCGAGCGCACGGGATACGGAACGTCCCATCCCTTCGCATCCCACCAGAGGATGCGATTCAGCACGTCCGCCGGAGCATCGTCTACGTCGGTGAAATTCATCGAGAGCGACTGCTCGGCGGCCCAGCGGCGGCGGCCGGCGAGAGCATGGGCCGGAGGATTCATCTCGTCCAACTGGACCTTGGGAACGAGGTGCTGGTACGGCGTCAAGTCGGTCTGCGGGGTAAAGACGCTGGTCATGGGGCGCGCGGATTGGAGGGCGCGGGTGCGCGGCGGAATGCGGAAAACTTCCTGGATGGTGCGGACCAGGCTGGTGTGGTTGTAATTGTTCGAATCGACCACGCCGCGGCGGATGAAGGGGCCGATGGCCAAGGCGACGGTTCGATGGCCGTCCACGTGATCGACGCCATCCTGCGCGTCGTCCTCCACCACCAGGATCAGGCTCCCCGACCAGAAGCGGCTCTTCGAAATGCCCTCGACGATGCGGCCCAGGGCGAGATCGTCGTCCGCCACCATGGCGCGCGGGGTGGGCGATCCGGGACGGGTGCCGTTGGTGTGGTCGCTGGTGAGCGTGAGGATGGTCAGGTTCTGCAGGCGGCCGGTCTTTTCGCGCTCGGCCAACTCGCCCAGGAAGACTTCGGCGCGGATCTCGTCGGTGATGGCGGTGTTGTTGTTGGGGTAGCGCTGGCAGCAGTAGGGCTGCAGCGCGGGCACGCCGGAGCGCGATCCCACGGCGGATTGCCACGTGCCTTCCTGGTACATCTTCCAGTAGACGGGCCACTGAAGTTGGTCGCGCTCGTTCATGTCGATGGCGGTCTCCTTCGCCGGGTCCCAGTGCGCGGCCTCCTGGAATTCGCCATAGATGCGCACGTCGAGCGGCTTGGCGGCGCTCTGCCAGAAGAAGCCGGTGGGCGCCACCATGAGGGCGTCGGACAGGTTCCAGGCGTAGCCGCGCGGCGCCCCGGCGAAGTCGCGCTCCACGTAGTCGCTGACGAAGGCCTGCATGAGCCAGGAGTGGCCGTCGAAGCTGATGGCGCCGCTGGTGAAGAAGTTGTCGAGCAGCACGTAGCGCTCGGCCAAG
>Ga0181529_10001332_pt1 | contig 32274 bp, 26 predicted proteins | sample PEATcosm2014_Bin_36_FD_119763 | JGI IMG/M metagenome (GOLD analysis project Ga0181529, IMG submission 119763) | Peatland microbial communities from MTU Mesocosm Facility, Houghton, MI, USA - PEATcosm2014_Bin10_30_metaG | ecosystem: Environmental > Terrestrial > Soil > Wetlands > Peat | place... | reverse complement strand
TTGTGGGACAGGGTGAGCCTGCTGTTGTGGGACAGGGCGAGCCTGCTGTTGTGGGACAGGGTGAGCCTGCTGTTGTGGGACAGGGCGAGCCTGCTGTTGTGGGACGGGGCGAGCCTGCTGTTGAGGCGCCGGGCGTGCCTGCTGTTGTGGGACGGGGCGAGCTTGCTGTTGTGGGACGGGGCGTTCTGCGGGAGCAGCGTGTTGCGCAGGAGTTGCGTGTTCAGCAGGAGCAGCATGTTGCGCAGGAGTTGCGTGTTCTACAGGAGCAGCATGTTGCGCAGGAGCAGCATGCTGCGCGGGAGCAGCGTGTGATTGAGGCCCGGCCTTTGGTTCAACCTTCTGCTCTGGAGCTGGAGTGCGCTTCTCCTGGCCCAGAGGCTTGGCAACTACCACGTTTTGTGGGTGCCCGCCGTTCGCCTTGGCATAGGAACTCCTGTCGACCTTGGCAGCCTCCACGTGCTGTGTCTGGAACTTGGTTGGAGCCACGTGCTGCTCGTTCTCGGCAGCCCGCTCCTGGGGGGTGGCGGCGTGCTGAATGCCACCAGGACCGCCGCTATAGGCAACGCGGTTCGTGTTGACGATTGTGTTTCTCTCCACAATCGTCCGATCAATGTAGGTGGTGTGGATGATGTTCTGATCTACGCGCATGACCGCGGTGTTATAGGCAAACTCGCGACCGCGCCACTCGCCACCGGTAAAGCCGATGCCCTCGTAGCCGAAGCCGTAGTTCACGCCACCGTAGTAGCCCACGTGGCGGCCCCAGTAGCCCCGGTGGAATCTGTAGCGGCCACCGTACCAATCCCAGTAGTCGGGCGTCCAGAGCGCGCCCTCATAGGGAGCCTCTACCCAGGCGCCGGGGACCCAGTAGTAATCCCCGTCACCCCAAGCCCAGTAGCCGGGCATCCACATAAGGTTGGGCTGGGGGCAGATCGGCTGCTCATAGACGGGTAGTTCTGGTGGAGAGAATCCGACACTGATGACGATTTGCGCGTGCATTGATGCGGGAATCAGAGAGAGAAGCAGCGTCAGCAAGAGCCAACGCACGGAGTGAAACATTCGCATGAGAAGAGCCTCCTGGTTCTGTCGTGCCGGCTCCGCTGAGGGAATCGATTTGCCCTGAGCGGGGCAAGGGTGTGGGTACTCCGGAATGAGCGTACCCTGAGCCCTCCCCCCGTTCTGGTCAAAACTGCACAGGAAGATCTCTCTGCTTCAGTATTCTCAAAAATCAGATCATCAGTAACGGTAGCTGAGCCCCATGCCCACGACGTGGCGTGCCTCAAGATTGACCGCCAGGGGAGCATACGGGTTCGAGGGCACTCCGGTTGGAACCATCGTGGTGCCGATATTCCCGGCCACCTGTCCGACGCCCATATCGAAGCTGAAGTGCGGAGCTTCCTTCTGCGTGATGCGCACGGCGTAATCCAGCGTGGTGGGCAGATGCGCCCTGCCGCCGGGAGGATACAGAATGGCGCCCAGGTTCTTCGATGTCGCTGGCTCCTGGGTGAATCCCGCTGAAGGCACAATGGCCGTCTTGAACAGGAAAGGCAGCGGCATTCCCAACCCGCCGAAGAACCGGCCGCCGAACCGCGTGCTCTGGCCGCCGAGGCCGAAGATTGTGCCATTGGTAGCCTTCCAGCCCAGATTCACCAGGAACGGCACTGGTGGATGCAGCCAGGTCTTGGTGACGGCCACATACAGGTCGCCGTTGGTATAGGTCTTGCCATCCAGGGCGCCGGATACAAAGTGGTCTCCGGTGCGCACCACGAAGCCCGCCGCCAAGCCTGGCGTCCACTGGCCGAACTGCCCATCCTTGATGGCCACGGCCTTGCCGCTGAAGATGTTCATCCCGTTGTAGTTCCACAGGCTGCTGAAGGCTGCGCTGTTGCCGTCGGTATGCATGCTGCGCGTATAGCCTACCTCGGCCCGGTTGGCGAATCCCTCCGCGATGCTGAAGGTCTGAACGTCGCCGATCACCTTCGATGCGTCAATGAAGTGATAGCCGACAGCGGGGTGAGAAAATGTGTGGCCCTTTTCCGTGTAAACAACGTAAGCGGTGGGCGTCAGGAACCCGCCGGTTTGGCCCTCCAGCGTTAAATGTTGAGCGTTGAGTTGCCGGTTGGTAAGCAAAGCGACTGCGAGGAAGCCGCAAACGGTAAGTTTGTGGATGGTGCGAAAATTCACTATGATTCAACTCCCATGGAGCGCAGTCGCCTGCCTCCGGTGATTTCTAGCGATTATTTCCCTTGTAACACAATGGAAGCAGACTCGTCTTTCGGTTTGTCCGGGTGGTAGACTCAGCCCATGCCGCGCGGTTTATTTATCACCTTCGAAGGTCTGGATGGTTCCGGTAAAACCACGCAAATCAACCGTCTGGCAGCATGGCTGAAAAAACGCGGCCACAGCGCCCTCATCACCCGCCAGCCCGGCGGCACCGCAACCGGCGACCGCATCCGCGCCCTGGTGCTCGACTCGCGCTCCGCGGGTCTGGCGCCCATGACCGAGATGGGCCTCATGTTTGCCGACCGCGCCCAGGCCGTCGCCGAGGTCATCAAGCCAGCCTTGGCAGCCGGCAAAATCGTCCTCTGCGACCGCTTTACGGATTCGACAGAAGCCTACCAGGGTGGCGGCCGTGAACTGGGCTCCGAGATCGTCCTCCAACTCCACCGCCTCCTGGCCGCCAATCTCCAGCCCGACCTGACGCTGCTGCTGCTGCCCTCGCTGGAGCCCTCGCTCGCCCGCGCGCGCCGCCGCAACCAGCGCACCACCGAAGAGAGCGGCCCGGACGAAGGCCGCTTCGAGCTGGAGAAGGGCGCATTTTACCGCCGCGTCTGGCAGAAGTACCACGAAATCGCCGCCCGCGAACCGGCCCGCGTTGTCCTGATCGAAGGCGACCTCTCCATCGATGAGGTCCACAAACAAATTGTCGAAGCTGTCGCCGGACGACTGCCCGGATTGGCCGCCTGAGCGCGGGCATCATCGCCTCTCAATCTCGAATCGCGGGGATATAATTCCAACGACTTGGAATGTCCTTAATATTCATCCCGCTAGCGAGACCTCATGAACCCGATCCATCGCACTCTTCTTGCCGCCGCCACCGTCCTTCTGGCCACACCGCTGCTTTATGCGCAGGCCACCGAGTCCGCCATCATTCAACAGCTTGGAAAACTTCGCTCTCTTTCCGCTGAACAGCGCCCTATAGCCACCATCAAGCTCGCCGCCGACATTCGAGCCCTTCCCGCCAGCCCGCACAAGGTGGGCCTCGCTGACGGCCTCGCCCATCTGGTCACCGAAGGTGATCAGGGAGCCGAGGCTCTACAGGCTGTCGCCGATACGCTTTCGCAATCGCTGGCGCAGTCACCCGTTTCCGCCAAGAACGACCAGCCCCCAATGCCGTACCTTGACCTGGCCAGTCTGGTCCGCTACGAGAACGTGAATGTAACCCTGAACGATCCTCTCTTTGCCAAAGCCAGCCAGGTGCTGGCTGACGAAGACGCTGACATTGAAAAGGCCGACTTTACCCTCAAGGACCTTAACGGCAAGAAGGTAACGCTCTCGGAACTCCGCGGAAAAATCGTGGTGGTCAATTTCTGGGCCACCTGGTGCGGGCCCTGCCGCCTGGAGATGCCCAGCCTCGACCTCATCTACACCCACTTCCAGTCCCAGGGCCTGGTCGTCCTCTCCATTACCGATGAAGACGCCTTCAAGGTCAACACCTTCATCTCTCGCACGGGCTACCATCCCCCCGTTCTGCTTGACCCCGACAGCAAGGTGCACAAGCTCTTCCACATCACCGGCCTTCCCAAGACGATTGTCTTCAATCGCGAGGGCAAGCTGGTAGCGGTAGCCATCGATCAGCGCACCCAGCGCCAGTTCCTTGCGATGCTGAGCAAGACCGACCTCCATAACTGATCGTTTCGCCAGGAAACCGGGGTGCCCGTTCATTCCAGCGAGTCTCGGACAGGCTCTCGCAATTACACTTTGTAGAAGTGATCAGGAAAGACTCATCCGCGCCTCAACTCGGCTTCAGCTTTGAGGAGCCGCAATCCGCTCGCCGCATCTGGCCGGTGCGCGAGCTGGTGGGCCAGGTCCGCAAACTCGTCGAGCGGGAGTGGGCCGACGTGTGGGTCGAGGGCGAAATCTCCAACTTCCGCCCCGCGCCCTCCGGCCACGTTTACTTCACGCTCAAAGACGCCGAGGTGCAACTGCCGGTGGTGCTCTTCCGCCGCCAGGCCCTACTTCTGCGTTTCCGTCCCGAAGATGGCCTGCACGTGCTGGTGCGCGGCCGGGTCAGCGTCTACGAGCAGCGAGGCCAGATGCAACTGGTGGCCGAGACCATGGAGCCGGTGGGCGCGGGTTCGCTGCAACTGGCCTTTGAGCAATTGAAGGCGCGGCTCAAGGCCGAGGGCCTCTTCGACGCGGAGCGCAAACGGCTACTGCCCGCGTTTCCGCGCACCGTGGGCATCGTCACCTCGCCCACCGGCGCGGTGATTCGCGACTTCCTCAACATCGTAGCCCGCCGCCACTCCGGCTTGAACGTATTGATTTTTCCGGTTTCAGTCCAGGGAGATTCCGCGCCGGCCGAGATCGAGGCGGCGCTGGCCGAGCTGAACGCCTCGGGCTTGGTGGACGTGATCGTCATCGCCCGCGGCGGAGGATCGCTGGAAGATCTGGCAGCCTTCAACAGCGAGCGCGTTGCCCGCGCGATTGCATCGAGCGGCCTCCCTGTCGTTTCTGCGATAGGTCATGAAACCGACTTCACCATCGCCGATTTTGTCGCCGACCTTCGCGCCCCCACGCCCTCCGCAGCCGCCGAACTGATTACCGAGGCGCAGCACAAGATCGCCGAGTATCTGGCCACGCAGTCGAATCGGCTGGAACGCGCTGCCCGCTTTCAGTTGCTGCAAGCCCGCCAGCGGCTCACGCGCCTGCCCGTCAGCCGCGCCGAATCGCGCCTGAATGCGCTGCTGCATCGGCAGGAACAGCGCCTGGACGATTTTTCCTTCCGCATTGAAGCAGCCGTCAGCGAGCAGCTCCGGCAGCATCAGCGCAATGTCGCCGACCTCACAGCCGCCGTTCTGCGCCACGATCCCCGCCAGCAGCTTGGCCTGGCGCGGGAACGGCTCGCCGCCTGCCGCACACGCCTTGACCGCTCTCTGGAACGGTTGCTGCACAGCTCCGCCGCGACTGTCGGCTCGCTCGACGCGCGGCTGCATTCCTTGTCGCCGCTCGCCGTACTCGAGCGCGGCTACGCTCTGGTAATCGACGCTGAAGGCGGGCTGGTACGTTCGACCGCGCAAATTGCGCCCGGCGACAAGCTCACCACGCGCCTCTCCGACGGCGCCTTCATCAGCCGCGTGGAATCCGCGGCATCTAACCAACGAACCAGGAAATGAGCCTATGACCGCAGCTAACGCACGCAGACTTTTCGGTACCGACGGCATTCGCGCCGTTGCGGGCGAATCCCCGCTCGACGCAAACACGATCTTCGCTTGCGGGTTGGCGCTGGGTCACTCGCTGCGCAAGACGACCGCTGAACCCAGAGTCATTCTGGGCCGCGACACGCGCGCGTCAGGCCCCTGGATCGCGGCCATGCTTGCCGCCGGCTTGCGCGAAGCAGGAGCGCGCGTCGAAAGTGCGGGCGTGATCACCACTCCGGCGGTCGCATTTCTGGCGCGCACGCACGGATTTCATGCAGGCGTGGTGATTTCGGCCTCGCACAATCCCTGGCAGGACAATGGCATCAAGATATTCGCCGGCGACGGCTTCAAGCTCGCCGATGCGGTTGAACTGGCCATGGAGGATGAGATCCTGCATCACGCGGCGCAATCCGCCGCGCCCGATCCGGCCACTCTGCCCCCTGTCCACGACAACGCGGCCTTCCAGGCCGATTACATCCAGTTCCTCATCGACTGTGTGCCGGGGCTCTCGCTGGCTGGTTTGCGCATCGTGGCCGACTGCGCCAACGGCGCGTCAGCAGCCGTTGCGCCGGAGCTTTTTCGGAGGCTGGGCGGTGAAGTCACGCTGCTCAATATCGCTCCCGACGGCCGCAACATCAATCTGGGCTGTGGAGCGTTGCATCCGGATTTTGTGGCTGGCGAAGTGGTGGCGCGCGGAGCGGAACTTGGGCTCACCTTCGACGGCGACGCCGACCGCTGCATGTTGGCCGGCACTCGCAACAACGTCATCAATGGCGACGCGATTCTGCTGATGGTGGCGCGTGATCTGAAGACCCGCGGCCTGTTGGCTGGAGATTTGGTTGTTGCCACCACCATGTCCAACATGGGTCTGGAAGCGGCTCTCAAGCGTAGCGGCATTCGAATGCTGCGCGCTCCGGTTGGCGACCGCTACGTCCTCGAACAGATGCTGGCGCACCACGCCGCGCTGGGTGGCGAGCAGTCAGGCCACATCCTGCTGCCGCATCTGGCCACCACCGGCGACGGCCTGCTGACCTCGCTGGTTGTCCTCGATCTGATCGCCCGCACCGGTAAGAGCATCGAGGAGCTGACCGCGGATTTGAAGGTCTTCCCGCAAGTTATCGTCAACGTGAAGGTGCGTGAGAAGAAGCCTCTGGAGTCGATTCCCGCCGTAGCCGCCGCCATTCGCGCCGCCGAAGAAGAGTTGAAGGACTCCGGCCGCGTCGTCATCCGCTACAGCGGCACCGAGCCTCTGGCCCGCGTGATGATCGAAGCCGAAAGCGAAGAGGCAATGCGCCTCCACGCCAACGCTATCGCGGATGCAATTCGCGCCGAACTCGGCGTGTAGCCGCGTTGCGCAACTCAGTCCATATCCCGCCAATTGTTCCCGGACTTCAGGTCGGCAACCAGCGGAACACTGAGCTTGACCACGCCTTCCATCTCCGCGCGCACCAGCGCTTCGATCTCAGCGGCCTCGTCTGCTGGAACTTCAAAGAGAAGTTCGTCGTGCACTTGCAGGACCATGCGAGTCTTCAGCCCGCGCTCGGTGAGCTTGCGGTCGATTGCGATCATGGCCAGCTTGATGAGGTCGGCAGCGGTGCCTTGCAGCGGCGTGTTGATGGCGGTGCGCTCGGCGAATCCACGCAGGTTCGCATTGCGGCTCTCGAGGTCCGGAATGGGGCGGACGCGACCGAAGAGCGTGCGCACCGAGCCGGTCTTGCGCGTCTCCTCCAGAGTTTTTTCAATGAACGCCTGCACGCCCGCGTAGCGCGCAAAGTAGCGCTCGATGTAAGCCTTTGCCTCACTCATCGGAATGCCTAGCTGCGCGGCCAGGCCGAAGGGCGAGATGCCGTAGACAATGCCGAAGTTGACAGCCTTGGCGCGGTTGCGCGTCTGTTTGTCCATTTCCGCGGCGGGCACGCCGAAGACCTCGCTGGCGGTCAGCGTGTGGATGTCTTCGTTGTTCTGGTAGGCATGCACCAGCAGCGGATCGCCGCTGAAATGCGCCAAGAGGCGCAGCTCGATCTGCGAATAATCCGCCGAGAGCAGTTGCGTGTCCGGCGCAGCGGTGAAGGCGGCGCGAATCTCGCGGCCCAATTCGGTGCGGATGGGAATGTTCTGGAGATTCGGATTGATGGAGGAGAGCCGTCCGGTGGCTGTCGCGGCCTCCTGAAACGTGGTGTGGACGCGCGACTCGGCGTCAGCCAGCAGCGGCAGTGCGTCGATGTATGTCGATTTCAGCTTCGACAGATGGCGGAATTCGAGCACCATGCGCGGGACTTCGTTGGTCTCGGCGAGATATTCAAGCACTTTCTGCGCGGTGGAGACGGACTTGCCTTTTCCACGGCTGGCTGGAGCGGGCAAGCCCAAATGAGTAAAGAGCACATCGCCAAGTTGCTTGGGCGAGTTGATATTGAAGCGGCGGCCGGCCAGTTCGAAGATGCGCTCGCCCACGCGCTCCAACTCGATGGCAAACTGCTTGGAAAGCCCGTCCAGCACGCCGAGATCGATGCGCACGCCGGCCTGCTCCATGCGGAAGAGCACCGGAGCAAGCGCCAGGTCCATTTCGTAAACGCGCCCGACGCCAGCCTTTTCTGCTTCGGCCTTCAACGCCGGAACCAGCGCATGAATCGCAGCAGCGCCGGCTGCCAGAGTGGACGGCGCGGGCTGCGTGTGGCGGGCGGCCACATCGGCCAGCGACTGCGTGGCGTGGGTGGGATTGAGCGCGTAGGAGAGCAGCATGGTGTCGTCCACTGCTCCGCGCAACTCAATTCCCTGCACCGCAAGCAGATGGAGCGCAGACTTCCAATCGTGCGTGCTCTTGGGCACGGCAGCGTCTTCGAGCAGGGCGCGCAGTTCGGGCGTAAGCGAGAGGCACAGGGCTACGGCTGGCTCGGCGCAGACGCCCACAGTGAATCTGATTTGCTTCTCGGCGGCTTCTGCCAGATCGAGCAGCGAAAGCGTCTGCGGCGCTTCGTCCTCGTCTTCCGGCGCGGGCGGCTTCGCATCGAGCGCAAAGGCGAAACCATGCGAATACGCCGCAACGCAGAACGCGTCGATCTCGTCGGCGGTGGGCTCTTCAAGGAGTTTGCTAGCGGGGGCCGACTCAGAGGGCGCAAGGTCGCGCAGCATGGAAGTGAATTCAAGCTCGGTGAAAAGTTCGCGGCAGGCTTCGATGTCGGGCGGCTGCGTCTCCATGGCCGCCAGATCCAGTTCCAGCGGCACATGGCAGTCGATGGTGACCAGATCTTTGGAGAGCAGAACGGCGTCGCGGTTCTGTTCCAGCGACTCGCGATAACTCTTGCGCTTGACCTCACTGGCGCGTTCGAGCACCGCTTCCAGAGAGCCGAATTCGACAATCAGATCCACGCTTCCCTTGTCGCCGATGCCGGGCGCGCCGGGGATGTTATCCGCCGCATCGCCGCGCAGGGCCATCACGTCCACCACCTTTTCCGGCGGCACGCCCAGCACCTCAGTCACCTTGGCGGGGTCCAGAATCAGGTTGTCCTTCTGCGGGTTCAGAATTTTCACGGCGGGCGTGACCAACTGCATCATGTCCTTGTCGCCGGAGACGATGAAGACCTCATGCTCCTGCTCGGCGGCCTCGCGGGCAAGCGTCCCGATGACATCGTCGGCTTCGAAGCCCTCAGCCTCCAGGATGGGAATGCGCAGAGCCTCCAGCGCGCGGCGGATGTAGGGAATCTGGCGCTTGAGGTCTTCGGGCGTGGCCGCGCGATTGGCCTTGTAGCCCTCGTAGCTCACTTCGTCGAAGCTCTGCGTCTTGCCGTTCCACTTGCGCAGCATGGGCATTTCGCGCGCCTGCTCGTCGCGGAAAACCTCGCCGCTTACGTCGAAGACGGCGGCAAGGTAATGCGGCTGGAAATCCTGGCGCAGCTTCTTGATCATGTTCACAAAAACAAAGACAGCCGCCGTGGGCAGCCCCGAGCTGGTGGACATAGACATAAGGCGGCTGCGCTGCATCGCGTGGTAAGCGCGGAAGATGAACGACATGGTGTCGAGCAGGAAAACGGGCGGCTTGGATTGGGCTGTCACGCTACAGAGTCTATCAGGGGTCAGCGAGCAGAAAACAGGAAACAGCAAGGTCCCACTCTATATCAGCCCAGAAACATGCAATCCCCGTAGCTGAAGAAGCGGTAGTTTTGCTGGACGGCATGACGATAAGCGTCCAGAACCCGTTCGCGCCCGGCAAAGGCGCTGACCAGCATGAGCAGGCTCGACTGGGGTAGGTGGAAGTTGGTTAGCAGGGCGCCAACCAGCCGGAATTGGAAGCCGGGAGAAATGAAAATTTCCGTCACGCCGGAGTGCGGCTCAAGCGGGCTGCCCGCCGCCTCAAGCGCGCAATGTTCCAGCGTGCGCACCACCGTGGTGCCGACGGCGACGATGCGCCGGGCACTGCGTGCGGCGTTGTTAATGGCGTTTGCTGCCGATGGAGAAAGCGTGTAGCGCTCGCGGTGCAGATGAACATCCTCCACGCGCTCCACACGAAGAGGCGCGAAGGTGCCCAGACCCACGTGCAGCGTGAGGCGCGCAACTTCAACACCTTTAGCCTTGATTGCGTCGAGCACCTGCGGAGTAAAGTGCAGGCCGGCCGTGGGCGCGGCCACTGAACCGCGTTCGCGGGAAAAGACCGTCTGATAGCGCTCGCGATCCGCCTCCGCATCGTCGCGGCGGATGTAGGGCGGCAGGGGCATGTGGCCGATGCGGTCGAGGACGGCGAAGAAATCGTCCACCGGCTTGAATTGCAAAAGCCGCTCGCCGAATTTGCCGCGCTCCAGCACCTCAGCTTCAAGCACAAGCTCGCCGTTGGGCGCAGGAAACACAAGCCGTTCGCCGATCGCGACCTTCCTGCCCGGCCTGACGAGGGCTCGCCAAAGGTTGCCGCTCGCAGCCGGTTGAGGTTCAAGGTCTCCCACACTTTCCGCAGAAGAAAGCGGAAAGAACGGGGCACCCAGCGTTTGTGGCGCCACGGGCTCGGTGAGCATCACTTCGATGCGGCCTGATGGTTTCTCGTGGTCGCGGAGCAGGGTACGCCGCGCGTAAAGGCGCGCCGGAATCACACGGCTTTCGTTTAGAACCAGCAGGTCGCCGGGATTGAGCAGAGAGGGGAGGTCGGCAAAATTTTTGTCGCGCAAGGCGCCGGTTCCACGATCCATCACCAACATACGGCTCTGGCCGCGCTGGGCGGGCGGTTGCTGCGCGATCAACTCCGGGGGCAGATCAAAATCGAAATCAGCAACGCGCAGGCCGGCCGTGGCATCGGGTTTTTCTTGCAGCTCCGTCATGCGCGCGGCTTTCTGAAGTAATCGAGAGAGCGCAGGCGCGCGCGTTCGATGGCCGCGTTGAGCTCTTTGCGTTTGGGCTCAAATTCTTCTGCGGCCAGATCGGCGGGGACGCGCGTCCACTGCGCCCAACTGACGCAGATCCGCGTGAAGGGCTTGGGCACCAAAAACCTATCCCAGGAGCGAATCACCCAGGCGCGCTCAGGTTGCAGGTGAAAAGCGCCGATCGGAGCGCCGGTTCTTTGCGCCAGCTTGATGGGTCCCATCTTGGTCTGATAGATCGGGCCCAGCGGCCCGTCGGCGGTGAAGATGGCCGTGCGCCCGGTCTGGATGACGTGCGCCAGCCCCAGCAGCCCCTCGCGCGCGCCGCGCGAACTGGAGCCACGCACGGCATCGAAGCCGAACAATTTGAGAATGCGCGTAATTAGCTCGCCGTCGAAGCTCTTGCTGATGAGGATCACGGCGCGGGAGTGGCGGAAATAGACCGTGCAGGGCAGCACGCACTGGTGCCAGAAGCAGAAAATCTCCGGCGGAGACTTCTGGCCGAAGAGGATGGGCGTGACGCCCTCCTCGGCAATCACCTCAAAGCGCCAGGTGCGGCTGACGATCCACAAGAACGCCCACACCACACGCGGGACCACGGCCAGCACCATGCGCTGGGTGAAGGTGAACTTAACTTTGGCTTCGGCGGTCACTCTTTCGATTTTAGCTGGAATGCAGCCAAAACGCAGATCCGACCACTCCGCTCAGGAGTAGCGCAGCCAGCGCAAGAGCTCCGGCAGCGTGGCCCGTTTGCCATACATAAGGATGCCCACGCGGTAGAGGCGCGAGGAGAACCAGAGCGTGGCCCAGACGCTCACGATCAGAAGGCCTATGGAGACGGCCAACTGCCACAGCGGCACCGTTTCCATCCCCATGCGCGGAATCATGACATAAGGCGAGGTCAGCGGACAGATCGTTGCCGCAACGGACCAGGCGGAGTTGGGATCCTTGAGCAGCACAAAAAGGAGGCCCATGCTGAGATACAGGGGGATGATGGCCACCGGCATGAACTTCTGCAAATCCTGCGCGGTCTCGCAGGTGGCGGCCAAGCCGGAGAAGATGGCGCTGAAGAGAGCAAAGCCGAGCACGAAGTAGACCGGAAAGAACAGGCCCTCCATCCAGGAAAAATGGATGGCGAAGTTGCCGGTGAGCGCGGAGGCGGCCAGCGATGAACCCATGAAAAGACTGGCCGCAACCAGCCAGATGGCGATCTGGGTCAGGCCCACCGCTCCCACGCCGACCAGCTTTCCGGCCAGAAGATCGTCCGGTTTGGCGATGGCCAGCATGACCTCGAAGATGCGCGAGGTCTTTTCCTCGATGATCGCGCGAGCCATGTCCAAGCCATAGAGCATGATGGGCATTGACAGCAAGAGGATCACCATGAAGGCCTTGAAGAATGGCGCCCTTCCTTGACTCTTGGCGGTCTTGCCATTCTCGTCCAGTTGGAGGGTCTCGATCGAGACCCACTTGAGAATGCCGTCGAGTTCAGCCGGCTTCAGGTTAGTGGCAGTCAGCCGCTCATGCACCAGCCCGCGGTTCAACTGATTTTGCAACTCGCCGATCCCCGCATAGCCGCCGGCGGAGAGCGAGGTATAGGTGGCGGCGATTTCTCCCGTGGGAGAACTTTCCAGGGCAAGCACTCCGTCAATGGCCTTCGCGCGAAGCTGTTTTTGCAGTTCCGCCCGATCCTGCGGCGTGGCCGGAGCCACCACGTCCACGGTGTACTTGGCCGCTTTGTCGTACAGCATCTCGCGGCGAACCTGCTCGGCCAGCCCTGCGTTGTCTGCAACTATCGCTATATGATTTCCGCTCACCGCCTTGTGTTGGGTCGTCGAACTCCATGCGAGCAGCGCGACGATCAGCAGCGGCAGCAGAACTGTAGAAACCAGGAAGGCACGGCCGCGAATCTGTTCCAGATACTCGCGCTTGGCGATCAGAAGAGTGTTACGCATTAGCCTTGCCTCCCACCGTCTCAATGAAAATCTCTTCCAGCGAAGGCTCGACGAGCTCGAAGCGGTAGATCGTCGCGGCCGCCGCGGCTTCATGCAGCAGCTTCTGCGCGTCGCCGTGCGGCTTGAGCTTGATCTCCGCGTGGCCTGAAAAGTTTTTGGCCTCCGCAATCTCAGCGCTATCCAAAAAGGCGCTGCTTCCCTCGAACTCGACGATTACGTGGTTGCGCTCGTAACGGCTCTTGATCTCGCGCAGATTGCCGCTCAAGACCGCCTCGCCGTTGTTGATGAGGCAAATGGAGTCGCACAGCTTCTCCACCTGATCCATGCGATGCGTGGAAAACAGGATGGCTTTGCCCTGATCCTTCAGTTCCAGAAGCGTCTTTTCAACCAGCACGGCATTGACGGGATCTAGACCCGAGAAAGGCTCGTCCATGACGATGAGCCGCGGTTCATGGAGCAGGGTGGCAATGAACTGGATCTTCTGCTGCATCCCCTTGGAGAGCTCCTGGGTCTTCTTCGCCAGCGCGCCGGAAATCTCCATGCGCCTGGCCCAGTCGCTCGCGCGCCTTTGCGCTTCTTCTGCTTTTAGCCCATGCAGGCAGCCGAAGAAAACGAGCTGGTCGAGGACCTTCATTTTCTTATAAAGGCCGCGCTCCTCGGGCAGATAGCCAACCTGCTCCAGGCTGTTGCGCTGGAATGGCTTTCCGAAGAGGCTGATCCGGCCCGAGTCCGGAACGGTGATGCCCATCATCATGCGAATGGAGCTGGTCTTGCCCGCCCCGTTCGGTCCCAGCAGGCCGAACATCTGGCCCGCCTCGATGGATAGGCTCAGGTTGCTGACGGCAACCTTGTTCTCGTAGGCCTTGGTCACTCCCGCTAGTTCGACAACTGGCATGGATTCTCCCGCGCTCAATTTGCAGTCTGGTTTCAGGTAAACCGGAGGAACCGGCCTGCATGAAGTGTAACAAAGCCCACATCGCGCAGGCTGCGCCCTGACCCCAATACACCGGAATATGCATAAGTGCCGGACAAGTTGAAAACGGCCTCTGCCACTAGCTAAGTAGGCTCCGTTTTTCCTGTAAGGCGCTGACCAGGCTTTCGAGATTGGTCCGATTCCTCTTGTCCTCCGTCATTGGTCAAAGCCAACGCTAAAATGCGACAACGTGCGACGGAAGATAGACGGAAGGGCCGTCAATGGGGGGTGCCAAAGGAGTAACCCCAATGGCGTATGTCATTGATGATTGGAGCAAGAAAAGAATGATACTCTTGCTGCGTTGAGTCAAAAATAGGTAACCAATCTAGGTGGATAATAGTAACTTCGTGGGGGCAAGAATGGTAACCTCGTTAGTTGCGAACGATTACGATTTTCTCAAAACAGAACCGGCTGACGGACCAACGTACAGGCCCCAGTCCATTGAAGAAGTTGACGTACGTCAAGCAGTTCTGGAGGATCTCACACTCAAGATTCTTTATCTATCCGGATCGCTCTCCATTCTCGAGCTATCCGAAAAGATCCGGCTTAGCTTCGAAGTAACCAAGGCCCTGTCCTTCCAGTTGCGCGCGGAGTTCCTTTGCCAGGTGACCGGGATGAACGGCCATATTCCTCAGATAGCCATCACCTCCGAGGGCAGGTCGCGAGCCATGGACCTGCTCGCCCAGAATCACTATGCGGGGCCCGCGCCGGTGTCGCTGGACAAGTACACTGAGCAGACGCGGAAGCAGAGCGTCCGAAGGGTAGAGGTGCATGCTGAAGACGTTCAGCGCGCCTTTGCGCATCTGGTGATTGGCAGCGAGACATTGCGCCAGTTCGGAACGGCGCTCAACTCCGGCAGTTCAATCTTTCTCTATGGTCCGCCGGGAGTGGGGAAAACCACCGTGGCTGAGACCTTGTCGCGGGTGGTTGCCGAGGATGAAGTTTGGCTGCCGTACGCGGTCGAAGTGGATGGCCAGATCATTACGGTTTACGATCCGGCGATTCACTGGCGGGTCGCTAAGTCGGAACCCGAGAACCGGGACGAGCGCTGGGTGCTGTGCCGGCGCCCCGCGGTCCTGGTCGGCGGCGAGTTGACCGTCGAGATGCTCGACCTGCAATTCAACCCGGTTACCAAGTTCTACGTCGGCCCCATACAGATGAAGGCCAACAATGGAGTTCTGATCATTGACGATTTCGGACGGCAGCGGCTTCACCCGGCAGAGTTGCTGAACCGCTGGGTCGTGCCCCTGGATCGCAGGATCGATTTCCTGACTCTTGCGGGAGGGAAGAAACTTGAGATCCCGTTCGAGATGCTGGTCGTCTTTGCATCCAATATGGACCCGGCCGAATTGGTGGATGCCTGCTTTTTGCGCAGGATTCAAACCAAGATCAAGATCGGCGCGATTTCAGACGAGCAATTCTGCGAAATTTTCCGGCGCGTTGCCGACGAGCATCAAGTCGGATTTGACGCCGGCATACCCCAAGCCCTCATCGATTTCATCCGCGGCACGTTGAAACAGGAACTGCGCCAGTGCTATCCCAGGGATATTGTGAACCAGGTCCTTTGGGCCGCCCGGTACGAAGGGAAGAAAGCGCATCTCGATTACGCGGCCATGGCGCAAGCCGTCGAGGCTTATTTTCTGCCCAAGTCGTGAGGAGCGGCGTTCGAGAAGCGTGGCCCGGCCGGCTGGGCGCATTGGGTAAGGCTTCTCCGCAGAATTGCGGAGAAAAGGTTGTGCATTCTCCGCAAACCCCAGCTCTCCGTGGTTCAACCGCAACCGGTTCCAGGCTCCCGCCCGGTTTGCCCCTCGCAGTGAAGCCATTTAGCATCCGGAGTGTGACAAACCTCGGCGATAAGGTGATGTACGTGCGCGGCGTGGGTCCGCGCGTGGCGGAGATGCTCGCCTTGAAGGGCATTGAGACCGCCGAGGATCTGCTCTACCACCTTCCCTTCCGCTATGAGGACCGGCAGAATCCGCGCAGCCTGGATGAGCTGACACCCGGCGAGATGGCCAGCGTCATTGCCGAGGTGCGTGGCTCGGCGCTGTTGCGGACGCGCAGAATGCCCCTCTTCGAGTTGACCGTGGGGCAGGGACGGTTGGCGCTGAAATGCATCTGGTTCAATGCAACCTATCTGGAAGGCAAGTTTCACGCCGGGCAGACGGTGGCCTTGTATGGGCGGGTCGAGCCGTCGCGCTCCACCAGCAACCTCAAAATGATTCAGCCGCAGTTCGAGTTGCTGCCCGACGCGACCGACGACGCCGAGACCCGCCTGCTGGAAGTGGGGCGCATCACGCCGGTGTACGAATCGCTGAGCGGTGCGCGGCTGGCATCGCGTTGGCAGCGCAAAACGATCTTTCACCTGCTCGAAGGAATGCACGGCGCGGTGCCGGAGTGCCTGCCCTTGTCGATGCTGGCTCGGCTCGATTTGCCTGATCGGGAAACGGCTCTGCGCGAGGTGCATTTTCCGCCCGAGGGCACACCCTTTGCGCAGTTGCAAAGTTGGGCGACGCCAGCCCACCGGCGGCTGATCTTCGAGGAGTTGTTCTTTCTGGAACTAGGGCTGGAACTCAAGCGCCGGCGCATGAGGCTGCGCGCCGGCATCAGTTTTGACACAACAGACAAGGCGCGCGAGGCAATCCGCGAGGTGCTGCCATTTCATCCCACCAAAGCGCAGAAGCGCACGCTGGGCGAGATTGTGGCCGATATGCGCAGCCCGAGCCCCATGCGGCGGCTGCTGCAAGGGGATGTGGGCTCGGGCAAGACGATTGTCGCGTTGCAAGCCATGCTGGTGGCCATGGAAAACGGCTACCAGGCGGCGCTGATGGCGCCCACCGAGATTCTGGCTACGCAGCATTTTCTGGCCTTCCGCAAGCTGCTGGAGCGCTCCTCGCGCCACTATCGAATCGCCCTGCTGACCGGCTCCCTCAGCGAGGAAAACAAGCGCCGCACGCGCGGCATGATCAATCGCGGCGAGGCGCAACTGGTGATCGGCACACACGCGCTGATTGAGGAAAAGGTCGAGTTCGACCGGCTGGGGCTGGTGGTGGTCGACGAGCAGCACCGCTTTGGCGTGATGCAGCGCTTCAAGATGATGAAGAAGCCCAATCAGGCTGAGCCGGACATGCTGGTGATGACGGCCACGCCGATTCCGCGCACCCTGGCGCTCTCGCTCTATGGCGACCTGGACGTAAGCGTGCTGGATGAACTGCCGCCGGGCCGCACGCCCATCGTTACTCGCCGCGTTCCCGGCGAAATGGCTGAAGAAGTGTGGGATTTCGTGCGCAAGCAGGTGGCGAAGGGACGGCAGGCATACATCGTTTACCCGGTCATCGAGGGCAGCAAGGAGGACCAGCCGGAGCTGGATTTCTCCCACGACGATCCGGAGGCTGGGATCGAGCCGCCGCCTTTCGCCGCATCTCGTGTCTCAAAAGCGAAACCTGGGGCATCCAGCCGCAAGCTCGTCCGCAAGGGCAAGACGGCGGACCTCTTTCCCAAGACCGCCCAGGAAGCGAATCCCGGCGCGAAGTCCGGGCTGAAGTCGGCCGTGGAAATGTACGAAAAGCTGCGCACGGGCTCGCTTGCCGGCCTGCGCGTGGGCCTGTTGCACGGGCGTCTGGACGCCGATGAGAAGGAGATTGTCATGCGCCGCTTCCAGCGCGGCGAGATCGACGTGCTGGTAGCCACCACGGTGATCGAGGTGGGTGTGGATGTCCCGAATGCGACCGTAATGGTGGTCGAACACGCGGAGCACTTCGGCCTTGCGCAGTTGCACCAGTTGCGCGGGCGCGTGGGACGCGGAGCGGCGAAGAGCTACTGCATTCTGATCACCGGAGAGCGTGTTTCGCCTCTGGGCGAGGAGCGGCTCAACGCCATGGTCCGCACTCAGGACGGCTTCGAGCTGGCGGAACTCGACCTGACGCAGCGCGGGCCGGGTGAGTTTTTCGGAACGCGGCAGGCCGGGCTGCCCGACTTTCGCGTGGCCAACCTGGTGCGCGACCGGCAGTTGCTGGAGCTGGCCAAGATGGAAGCCGCCCGCTTTGCCAACGCGCCCCATACCCCAAAGGAACCTGTCAACGGGGTGACGGAGGTCGAGCGGGCGCGCGTCTGGGCGCGGCTCAAAGAGGCCTGGCAGCGCCATTATGGATTGGTGGAAGCTGGTTGACCGTGCAAACGGCCTCTTGATAGCATCAGTACCGCGATCCTCCATTCAAGTCGGCAGAACTTCAAGGCTATTCGCATGGCGTTGTCCGTTTGAAAGAGAGAGAAGCACGGCAGGATCGGCTGGCGTGTCGAAAGGACAACCCGCTGCAATGAAATGTAAGCCGCTATTCCTTTTCGCTCTTGTTCTTTCCCTTTTGCCCATTTCCGGCTGCAAGCCCACTCCGGCGTCGCTGATGACGGCGGTCAAGGCCGACAACACCGAAGAAGCCACGAAGCTCATCGCGAAAGGGGCCGACGCGAACAGCCGCACGTCGCCGAGCGGCTGGAGCGCCCTCCATTACGCGGCCATCAATGGCAATGTGGAGATTGTCCAGGCCCTCCTCAACGCCGGCGCCGATGCCAACTATTCTGGAGCCAGGGATGGACAGGCGAATTCGGCTGTCGCCCTGAAGCCTTTGTCGCTGGCGCTGGGAATGCTGGATGTGGTCAGCCAGGTGCAGGCCTCTCAGATGGAGGCGACACTGCGCCAGGGTGGACTGGATGATCCGGCGCTGTTGAAGAGCGCGATGGATCCAAAAGCCGCGGATCGATACCGTAAAGTTGTCGAACTGCTGGCGCAAGTTACGAAGCACAAGTAACCTGCACTTCGATTCGGCCGGCCGTCAGGCTGCTTTGGTGGCGCGTGTGCTTTGCGTCATCTCGACGGGGAAGGTTTGGATTTCCAGGTCGATGCTGGCTATCTCGGAGCCACAATCGTGCTGGCGGCTGCGGGTGCACTGGCAGAGTTCGGTAAAGCGGATATGTCCGCTCTGGCTCAATTCCAGGCCCGCGGCGATCATCACGCTGTAAATCTCCACGCAGGCTTGGCGCTCGAACTCAAATAGCATGGTCACGGTGCCGGTATCGTTTGCTCCCCGGCTGAGAACCCAGCCGCCACAGCCCAGGATTGCGCCGGTGAGGGTCTGGACCAGGCGCGAAGGGTCTTCAATGGAGACAGCCTTCATCTGCATCGCCCAGGGGATGCTCATCGTCTGTCCTGCGTCGTGGGTCGGCAGCGTTAGTCTCACATCCGCCTTATCGGAGCCGGGGAGCACAACATAACCATTGTCCCGGAGTCGAACGGAACTTGGCCGGCTTTGATACACCTGTGCCTGCGGCGAGGCCCATCTGACGCCAACGTAAGCAAAGTAAATGGGAAATGTTGTAGCTTCATAGGTAGCATGATTGTTGGCTCCGGAATCGATCTGGTGGAGATAGGGCGCATCCAGCGGTCCATGGATCGCTACGGGCAGCGGTTTCTGGACCACGTGTACACTGCCGCGGAACAAGCCTATTGCCTGCGCAAGCGCAAGGCCGCCGAGAGCCTTGCCGCCCGGTTTGCCGCCAAGGAGGCCGGAGCCAAGGCTCTGGGAACAGGCATCAGCCATGGAGTGAATTGGCTGGAGATTGAGGTTGCGCGCGAGCCCGGCGGAAGGCCCACGCTGCTGTTTCACGGGCGCGCGGCCGAGTTTGCCACCCGCCTGGGCGTTGCCCGCGCCGCGCTTTCTCTGACCCACACCGCCGAACTGGCCATGGCCAGTGTCATGCTCGAGGACAGGCCTTGATTCGGCCCTTTCTGCTATCCTCAAGGCGTTAACCGCCTTATTTTCACTAGAGGGGAGTGCCGTGCCGAGCCGCAAAGAAATTCGATGGTCGCAACTGAGAGTGGGAGCCTTGGTGATGACGGCCATGGCCGTGCTGGTCGGACTGATTCTTCTCATGTCCGGCTCAAGCGGCGGCCTGTTTGCGCGCAAATTGGAGCTTCGCTCCTACTTTGAGAATGCGGCCGGCCTGAAAGATGGCGCGCCGGTTACGCTGGAGGGCGTGACCATCGGCAACGTGATTCATGTCCGCGTGGTTCCGGAGCGCAACCCCACGCCTGTCGAGGTGCGCATGCGGGTGGGCCACGAATATCTGAGCGGCCTGCATACCGATTCCACCGCTTCGATTGCCCAGGCCGGCGTCCTCGGCGACAGCTACGTCGATCTCAACTCAGCCCAGGCCAGCGGCCCCGCTCCGGCTAACAACGCCGAACTGAGGTCTGCCGGGTCGCCGACCATTCAGGACGTAATCCGCACCAGCGAGGGGTCCATCAAGCAGGTCACCACGCTCATGCGCAAGGTGGAGATCACGGTGGACACGCTCAACTCCCGGCGCGGCGCCGCGGGCACACTGATCAACGATCCTGAACTGGCCCGCAAGATTGTCTCCATCGCCACCAACCTCGATACCGTCACCAAAGCGATCGCCGAAGGCAAAGGCTCGCTGGGCAAGCTGGTGAACGACGATACGCTTTATACGCGCGCCAACTCGGCGGTTGACCGGCTCGACAGGATCACCACAGCCCTGGATGAAGGCAAGGGCAGCGCGGGCAAGCTGCTCAAGGACGACTCGCTCTATAACAACCTGAACGCCGCCGTCACGAACACGAATCAATTGGTGTCCCAGATCAACGCCGGCAAAGGCGCCATGGGCAAGCTGGCCACGGACCCTGCCTTTGCGCAGAAGCTGGACGACACCGTCACCCGCCTGGACAACATCCTGACCAATGTGGACGAGGGCAAAGGCAGCTTGGGTCAGTTGGTGCAGAACCGCTCTCTCTACGACCACGCCGACCAGACTCTCGATCAGACCCAGCAGTTAGTGAAGGGCATCCGCGAAGACCCCAAAAAGTATCTGGTCATCCGCATGAAGCTCTTCTAGAAACTTGTTGAAAAACTCTTGGATTGTGTCAGGGCACGACTCGTAGGTCGGGGCTTTAGCCCTGACTGCTGTAAATGCCGCAAAATCAGCGAGGGCTTTACAGGTTGCTGAAAAACACGATACGGAGGGAGGCGGGGGTTTTAACCCCCGCATAAAGGCAGGTGGCCCGGTCATAAAATAGCCAAGAACTGCTGTGGCAGGTGGCCCGGTCATAAAATAGGCAGGTGGCCCGGTCATAAAATAGCCAAGAACTGCTGTGCCCCATTCATCCACAGTTTTATCGTGGATGAGTGGGAGACCATGAAACTCAACCCGCCCGCTCATCGCGAAAAACTGCGGATAATGTACGATATTTTCCGCGCATTTGATTCGAGTTTTATGCACAGAGCGGGCCGCGCCAAAACTGGTGCGGCCCTGGTGAATTGATAGAGAAACGGCTTGATGTTTATCGAGAAAACTGCCCGATTCGATCTGCCGCTCTACATGTTTTTGCCCTGCGCTTCCCCGGCGATCAATTTGAGGGTAATTTGCTTGCGGCCGCGATAGAAAGTGACGCTGATGGTGTCGCCTGCCTGATGTTTTTCCATGATTACGTTAATATCCTGGGGATCAGAGACCGGTTTGCCGTCAAGGGCCACGATGAGGTCGCCGCCCAGCAGGATGGGAGTGTTGCCCACATAAGCCTGCTGGTTTCCGCCGCGCAGGCCAGCCCGCTCAGCCGCGCCGCCGGGGATGACCTTCTGTACCAGGATGCCGGAATCGACGGCCAGCCCCATCTGCTCGGCCAAATCGGGGCCGATGGCGTAGGAGTCGATGCCCAGCAAGGGACGCTTGACGCGCCCGTAGCGGGTCAGGTCGGCCAGCACCGCCTTGGCCGTGTTAATGGGAATGGCAAAGCCGATGCCCGAGCTTTGTTCGGCGCCGTTGGAGGCAATCATGGTGTTGATGCCGATGACCTCGCCGCGCGAGTTGAGCAAAGGACCGCCGGAGTTGCCGGGATTGATGGCCGCGTCGGTCTGGATGGCGTCCTCGATGAGCGCGTCATCGGCGTTCTTGATTGACCGGATGGAGCTGATGATGCCCCGCGTCATGGTGCCGCTGAGGCCGAAGGGATTGCCGATGGCGTAGACCTTCTGGCCCACCGAGAGATCGCCGGAGTTGGCCAGCGTGACCGGCTGCAGATTAGGCGCGTCAATCTGCAAGAGGGCCAGGTCGTGCGTGCGGTCGGTGCCCACGACCTTGGCCTTGTAGCGGCGCTTGTTGCTGAGCATGACCTCGATGCCGCGGTTGGCGCCTTCGATGACATGGAAGTTGGTGAGTACGTGGCCGGCCTTGTCCAGAATGAAACCCGACCCCTGGCCCTGTTGCGGCACCGTTCCGTAAAAGAAGTTGAAGACCAGGGTGGTGGAGGTGATGTTCACCACCGAGGGGAGCACGCGCTTGTACACGGCGATGTTGTTCTGTTCCTCGGCGTCGTAGGTGGGCGCGGCCTGAGCCTCGGTAAGCTGGAGCGGGGAGCCGGAGCCGCTGGCGTGCAGCGGCGACCAATGGCCCCAAACCACGGGAAGATGCGCGGTGACGTACCAGAATCCGCCCACCAGCAGAACAACCAGAAGAACTCGGCGCAGTTTCACATTCATAGCGTGTAAACCCCTACAGTGGACAGTGAACAGTGGTCAGCAAAAACCCGTTTGCGGCGGAATCGACGACCACCAACCACTAGCCACTGAAAACTGACTACTGACTACTGACTACTGTCCACTATTCTAAAGACTCGTCTGCCGAAGATTTGTTGCTTTCCGCCTGGAGGCTCTGCCACAATTCCTCCACCTGGACGCGAAGGGCCGCCAGATCTCCTGCATTTTCCAGAACATAGTCGGCGCGGGCGGCTTTGACCACGTCGGGAATCTGCCGCGCCAGCCGGAGCCGTGCATCGGCTTCGGCGGCTTCGTGGCCAGTTTCCGTTGGGCAAACGCGGGCAGCATAGCGGGCGATCTTCAGCTCGTCGGGCGCGGTGACTACGACGATGCGGTCCAGGCGCCGCCGCCAATCGGCCAGCATGGTTTCGCTTTCGCCGCGGGCGCGGGCATCGCGCTCTACCTCAAAGATGAGCGCCGACTCGACGACGGCCACCGCGGCGGGATTGCGGTCAAAAACCTGGTTCATCCAGCGGCGCTGGGCAGCAATCACGGCAGGATGCACGATGGCGTTCAGTTCATTGACCCGCCCGCCCAGAAAGGCCATTTTGGCCAGCCGCGCGCGGTTCAGGTGGCCATCGGGACCAACGACATCCCGGCCAAAGACGCGGACAATCTGAGCAAAAACCGGCTGTCCCGGCTCCATCAACGCCCGGCCCAGTTCATCGGCCTCAATCACGTCGGCGCCCAGCGCGCGCAGCATCTCCGCGACGGTGCTCTTGCCGCTGCCCAGCCCGCCGGTGAGGCCGACTCTCAGCATCTAGGCTCCCCGCCGCATCTTGGCGGCGCGCACGGTGTTCGCCATCAGCATGGCAATCGTCAATTTGCCCACGCCCCCTGGGACCGGCGTGTACGCTCCGGCCAGCTCGAAGGCTTTTGGGTCAATGTCGCCCACAATCACCGATCCATTCTTTGCGAAGGCGGCTTCCCGCTTTGCGTTGCCCGCAAAGAAGCGCTCAAACTCGGCCCTTTCCGTGATGCGGTTAATGCCCACGTCGATCAAAGTCGCGCCCGGCTTGACCATCTCCGCAGTGATGAAGCCCGGCCGGCCGATTGCGGCCACCAGAATGTCGGCCTGGCGGGTGATCTCTCCGAGGTTTCGTGTTTTGGAGTGGCAGATGGTCACCGTTGCATTCTGGTGCAGCAGCAGCATGGCCGCCGGCTTGCCCACAATGTCGCTGCGGCCCACGACGACGGCGTGCTGGCCAGCGATGGGAATGTTGCTGCGCTTGAGAATTTCAATGATTCCGGCAGGAGTGCAAGGGACAAGCGCGGAGCGCCCCGCCTGCAAGCGGCCCGCGTTTACGGGATGGAAGCCGTCCACATCCTTGGCCGGATCGACGGCGTCGAGCAGGGCCTTGGTGTCCACCTGCGCGGGCAGCGGCAACTGAATCAGAATGCCGTCGATCTCGTCGCGGCGGTTGAGCTCGGCCACCAGATCGAGCATCTCTTCGGTGGTGACGGTGGCCGGCGGCGCGATGAGCTCGCTGAAGATGCCCAGGTCGGCGCAGGTTTGCACCTTGCTGCGGACATAGATTTCCGAGGCGGCCACGTTGCCCACCAGCACCGCCGCCAGCCCCGGCCGAATCCCGCGGGCGGCCAGCGCACGCGCTTCTTCAGCCACTTCCTGCTTGATGGCCGCGGCAATCGCCACGCCGTCGAGAACTCTTGGCATTTTGCACTCCAAAGTTCATCGTATCGCTTTGTGCCTCCGCGCGGGAGTGGCGCGCTTTCCGCTCTGAAACGAAGAGATGGGCGGCCCAGGCGAGCAGCCCGCGCCCCGTCGAAATCTCCCATCGAAGTGTGATTTACCTCACATACAGCCGTCAGATCGGCACGTGTACCTTCGGATGCACGAGGGATGTTCAAAAGCATATTTGCATAGATTTGCGCGGTCTCCTGGCAGCACAGTGAGGGAGAGAAATTGATGAGTACCTTCAAGGATGCAGGGCATCTTTTCCGGTTTGCGGGGCTATTCGTCCTCGCATTCCTGGCGTTTCTGGTGGTGCGCCATTTCATTGTGCCCAGGAGCTTTGGCCAGTATGGGCACTATCGCGGGGCCTCGATGGGCGAAATTGCGGCGCGGCCGGTGCAGTTTGCTGGCCACGAGGCGTGCGAGGCCTGCCACACGGACGTGGTGGACAAGAAGAAGAACGGCAAGCACGCGCATGTGAACTGCGAGGCCTGCCACGGGGCGCTGGCCAGGCACGCCGACGATCCTGCGACGGTGAAGCCCGCATTGCCGGAGACGGCCGTGCTCTGTGCCCGATGCCACACGGCCAGCTCCGCCAAGCCCAAGGGCTTTCCACAAGTTGTGCCGGCAGAGCACTCGAACGGGCTGCCCTGTGAGACCTGTCATCAGCCGCACAGTCCGGGGATGGATGCGCCGAAGGCCGATGAGGGAGGTGCGAAATGAAGATTTCCCGGCGTCAAATGCTCGTTCTGTTGCCGGCGGCGGCGGTTGCGTGGGAGTCCGTGCTGGCCGGAACCCCGGAAGAGTCGCCCAACTACAAGATGAGCGAACACTGGTGGGGCATGCTGATCGACATTTCCAAGTGCATCGGCTGCGGCAACTGCGTGCGCGCCTGCCAGACAGAAAACGACGTGCCCGATGGATACTTCCGCACATGGGTGGAACGCTACCACGTCTCGGACGAGAATATGACCCGCCCTGAGGTGATTTCGCCCGATGGCGGCAAGGAAGGATTCCCGGTTGCCCAAGGAGATGGAGAAAAGTATTTCTTCGTTCCCAAGCTGTGCAACCACTGCGCGGATTCTCCGTGCACGCAGGTGTGCCCGGTGGGCGCCACATTCATCAGTCCGGACGGCGTGGTGCTGGTGGACCGGAGTTATTGCCTGGGTTGCGCCTATTGCGTGCAGGCCTGCCCCTATGGCTGCCGCTACATCCATCCCCAAAAGGAAGTTGCGGACAAATGCACGCTCTGCTACCACCGGATTACCAAGGGGCTGACGACCGCCTGCTGCGAGGCCTGCCCGACCGGGGCACGCCAACTGGCCGACCTGAAAGACCCCAAGGACCCGATCCACGAGTTTCTGAAGACGCACAGCGTACAGGTATTGAAGCCGCAAATGGCCACCGGGGCCAAGGCCTTCTACAACGACCTGGATGGCTCGGTGCGATAGGGACTGGCGAGATGACGGAAAGTACTCAGAAAACGGGTGAGAGATGATGAGCGGCGTTGAAGGCTACACGTATCCAAACGAAATCACTCTCTATTGGAGTGTGCTGATCGTTTTGTACCCCTACATCACGGGACTAGTGGCGGGCGCATTCATCCTTGCTTCGCTGGAGCGCGTCTTCAGGGTCGAGGCGGTAGCGCCCACCTATCGGCTGGCGTTGCTCACGGCTTTGGCGTTCCTGTTGGTTGCGCCCCTGCCGCTGGTTTTGCACCTGGGTCATCCGTTGCGCTCGCCGGAGATGTACTTCACTCCGCATAGCACTTCGGCAATGGCCATGTTCGGCTACGTGTACCTGTGGTACCTGATGGCCGTGCTGGTGCTGGAGATATGGCTCGACTACCGGCGCGACATCGTGCTGCTGTCGCAGTCCAGCAAGGGCCTGTTGCGCCTGGTCTACCGCGTGATGACGCTGGGCTCGAGCAACATCAGCGAGCGCTCGCTGGCCATCGACGACCGTGTGGGCTGGATTGTCACGCTGGTCGGCATTCCCTCCGCCTTTCTGCTGCACGGCTACGTCGGCTTCATCTTCGGCTCCATCAAGGCCAATCCCTGGTGGTCGTCGCCCTTGATGCCGGTGGTTTTCATCTTTTCGGCCATGGTCTCGGGGATTGCCGGGGTCATGCTGCTCTATATGGCGATCACCCGGCTGCGCAAGCAGACCATCGACATGCACTGCGTTGACACCATCGCGATGTACATGTTCTATATCTTCATCATCGACTTCAGCCTGGAGATGCTGGACCTGATTCACCGCATCTACGAGGCGGACGAATCGTTCCGCAGCCTGGATTTCATGGTTCATACCAAGCTCTACTTTTCGCAGATCGTCATTCAAATCTGCCTGGGCACAATTGTGCCGCTGGTTCTGTTGTTTCTGGCGCAGGTGGTGAAATTTCCGGAAATGGTTCGCAAGCGCATTTACGTCACCTCCGGCTGCCTCGCCTTGATCGGCATCTTCGCCATGCGCTGGAACGTGGTGATCGGTGGGCAACTATTCTCAAAGAGCTTTCTAGGCTACACAACCTACAAGATGAGTCTGGTGACACGCGAGGGCCTGCTGGTGGCAATTGCGTTGACCCTCCTGCCGCTGGTCTTCCTGTGGGTGCTGGTGAAGCTGCTGCCGCCGTGGCCTGAGAAGAGCGCGCAGGCGCCCGCCGCTGCGGACTAAATCTCCGGCGGCGGGTGCCGGGCCGGGTATGCCTTTGCGCCCGCCGCCAATGGAACCATTAGAACGTTTTAGCTTTTGCTATAAACTTCCGTGCCCCATCCATTCCGCGTTTTTCTGCGGAATGGGTGGGATACCGACAAAATTCCGGTCTACACTATTTCCGAAAAAGCGCTAGGTTTCCGACAACATGAAGAGATGCCTATTCGAGATGTAGCGCCGGTCTCCTGACCGGCTGCAGCGCGGGTTTGTTAACCCGCGCTTCTATGCCCAATGAATCAAAATTAGGGTGTCAGAGTCCTAGGGAACCTCTGATTAAGTCCTAGCTTTGAAAGGGCACGGCTTCAGCCGTGCCGAAGAATTGGCAACAGAATTGAGGGCTTTAGCCCCTGAGGGAAGTCTCAAAACAGCCCAGATTCGGTTATGAAACAGATCCTGATATCTCTCATTCAACGCTGGCCCATTGAAGGAATCTCTCCGCGTGCCGAAAAGACTATTAACAAGCATTTTCTCTGCCGCGCGCCATGTGTGGCGAGCGCCGGCGCGGCATCGGCAGAAGATCGCCCGGCTTGCGTTGATCGATTGAAGGGAGACTCCGATGTTGCAGAATGAGAGGCGAAGGGACGAAGCGATCACTCCGTCCTGGGCACATCTTCGCCTTCCACCTTTTCCTCAGGTCGCCCTCCGGGTACTGCAACTGGCCAACAATGAGAATGTGCAACTGCACGAACTGAGCGGGCTGATCTCCTCCGATCCAGCCTTTGCCAGCGAGGTGCTTACCATTGCGAATTCGCTCCTGTATGCTCCGCGTTTTCCCGCCAGCAGCATTCTTCAGGCCATCGCGGTGCTGGGCGCCAACAACCTGCAAGGGCTCTGCCTGACAGTGGGTGTTCGCGCGTACATGGGCAAATCGCTGAGCCAGCCTTGCATGCGAGCGATCTGGCGTCACAATCTGGCCTGTGCCCTGATTGCCGATCAACTGGCTTCCGTGGGTTTCCTTGACCGGGAGGTTGCGTTCACCTCGGGCGTAATGCACGACATTGGGCGATTGGCGCTTGCCGTGATCCGGCCCAGGGAGTACGGCCTGGTGCTGGGAGCTCACAGTGGTTCTCCCATCAGCATTCTCAAGGCCGAGCGAGAGCTGTTCGGATGGGATCACTGCGAGGCGGGCCGGCAACTGATCTCGGAATGGAAGATGCCCTCGGAGTTTGAGCCCATTGTCTCCGAGCATCATGCGCCACGGCAGAAGAATGGCTCCTGGGGCATGGCCGATTTGATCAATGTGAGCTGCCGAATGGCCGACACGGCCGGCTGCGCCGCGTTTCCCGGCTGCGAGGTCACGCCGTTTCCCGATCTGCTGGACGAATTGCCCGCGCGGGAGCGCAGGTTCTTCCATACCTCAGTCGAAACCCTGACCTCCGAAATCGTCAGAAAGATCGATTCCGTAGAGTCGGTTTGACGCGGGCTGCAAGCGGCCCGGCTGGAAGATGCGTACACCGCGTCTTCCAGCCGGTCCCGTTCCAGAGCTTTTCTAAAGATCGCGCAAGCTCCTGGGTGCCCCATCCTTGCCGCGTTTTTGTTCTTGCGGCAAGGGTGGGATACCACGACTCTGGTATCACAGAAACATTAGAAATGCGCTAGTTAGGTACGAGGCCCGTACTGGGGTTCATCCCGAAACTCTGGGTGCCCCACCCTCGGCGCGTCTTTGTTTTTGCGCCTAGGGTGGGATACCACGACTCTAACATTCCAGAAACATGAATAATGTTCTAGAAATGGAAAAGGTTCTTGATCATGAACAGCACGTTTGCCGGCCGCTCGGCCAGCCTGCGCATGTAATAGGGGTACCACTCGTGGCCGAAGGGTACATACACGCGCACGTTGTAGCCCTCCTGCACGAGCTTGCGCTGCAAGTCGGAACGCAGGCCGTAGAGCATCTGGAACTCGAAACTCTTGGGGTCGATTCCGTGTTCTTTGGCGTAGCTCTTGATGGCGGCGATCATGGCCAGGTCGTGGGTCGCGAAGCCATGGTAGACTCCGCTTTCCAGCAGCATCTTGCTGAGGCGAATGTAATTCGCGTCCACATCGGCCTTGTGCGGATACGCAACCGTTGCGGGCTCGTCGTAGGCTCCCTTGCACAGCCGCACGCGGGTTCCGTCAGCCACCAATTGCTCGATGTCTTTCTGGGAGCGGAAGAGGTACGACTGGATCACGATGCCAATTGCCCCGTGCAGCTCAGGCTTGGCATTCAGCCGATGCACGATGTCCATGGTCACCTGCGCCAGCGGCGAATCTTCCATGTCGATGCGGACAAAGCTGCCCGTCGCCTTTGCGTGTTGAGCTACACTCTCGGCGATGCTCTCCGCCAGGGCGGGTGAAAGGGTCAGCCCCATCTGCGTCAGCTTCATGCTGATGTTGGCCTTCAGCTTCCGCTCGGCGATCAGATCCAGCAGCTTGTGGTAGACCGCGGCGGCGGCCTGGGCCTCCTTCTCTGAGGTCACGCTCTCGCCCAGCGAGTCCAAGCTGACAGTGATGCCGTCTTTGTTGACGGCCTCGGCCACGCGCAAGGCGTCGTCGATCTCCATGCCAGCAATAAACCGGGAGCTGACACGGATGCCCAACCGGGAGTTTTCGCTAAAACGGCGAAGAGGCCGATTGCTGGCAAGTGCGATGAAGAATGAACGAAGTATAGGCATTTTCGGTTCTCCTCAAATAGGCCTCTGGTTCTCAGGCCAATTTTCAAACGAACCAGTTTCGCACAGTTGGGCGGCGATAGGGGAGGCCGGGCGAATCTTCGGCGAAATAATCTCCTCCTCTATCTCTGCCGCACGAAGTGGGTCAAGGACTTGGGGCGTCCATCGATTCTCCTGCGCCAGCCGGGTTTTCTCCTCGGCCGCCCGGCCTTGCGCTTGCCTTCCCTCCATCGCGGCGGGCGCACATTCTCTATAATGCGGAAGACCACTAGGTCTCTGGCCGCGTGAATTTGTACCAATGTTGGGTGCCCCACCCTCGGCGCGTCTTTGTTTTTGCACCTAGGGTGGGATACCACGAACTCAATGAAACTTCTTCATCCGCTCAGCGACCTGGTCTTGCAGGAGTGCCTCGTGAACCGTAAATCTGCCTCAATTTTCCGCCCCCTTTTTGCTCTCGGCTTACTCGTCCTTGCGCTGCCCGCTGCCTTGGCCCAAACCGCCGCGCCCACGGTCTACGTCAAAGCCGGTCATCTCTTCGACGCCACCAGCGACAACCTGCGCGACAACATGGTGCTGATCGTCGAGGGCGAGCGCATCGCCAAGGTGGCGCCCGCCTCCCAGGTGACCATTCCTGCCGGGGCCACGGTCGTCGATCTCTCTCAGGCCTGGGTGCTGCCGGGGCTCATCGATTGCCACACCCATCTGGAGGCCCGCGCCGACCACTATGACCCGATCTGGGATGTGCGCGATACCCCCTTCACCGGTGGTTTTAACGGCGTGGTCAACGCCAACAAGACCCTCCAGGCCGGTTTCACCAGCGTCCGCGACGTGGGCTCACAGCCTTTCTTCGCCGTCGATCTGCGGCGCGCCATCAACGAAGGCCTCTTTCCCGGCCCGCGCGTGGTGGCCAGCGGTCCAGCCATCTCCATCACCGGCGGCCACGGCGATTTGAACGGCTTTGCCCCCGGCGTCCAGAACAGGATGTATCCGGAAGAGCGCGGTTATTCTCTTGCCGACGGCCCCGAAGAGGTTCGCCATCAGGTGCGCGAGCAGATCAAGTACGGCGTGGACGTCATCAAGCTCCACGCCACCGGCGGCGTACTCTCCTTGGGCGATAAGCCTGGCGCCGAGCAACTCACTTACGAAGAGATGAAGATGGCCGTCGATGAGGCCCACCGCACCGGCAGGAAGGTGGCCGCGCACGCCCACGGAACGCAGGGAATCAAGGACGCGGTTCGTGCCGGCGTTGACTCCATCGAGCATGGCAGCCTCATCGACCAGGAAGGCATCGAGATGATGAAGGCTCGCGGCACGTATCTTGTCGCCGACATCTATAACGACGATTACATCCTCGGCAAGGCCGTCGAGTTCGGCCTGCCCAAGGAGAATGTCGAGAAGGAGAAGACGGTAGGCCGCCTCCAGCGCGAGAACTTCGCCAAGGCCGTGGCCGCGGGCGTCAAGATCGCTTTCGGCACCGATGCCGGCGTCTATCCCCACGGCGACAACGCCAAGCAGTTCCACTACATGGTCAAGTTCGGCATGACCCCGGCCGGGGCTATCCGCGCCGCCACATCAAGCGCCGCTGACCTCATCGACCGCGCACACGACGTTGGCACTCTCGAAGCCGGCAAGTTCGCCGACCTCGTCGCCGTCACCGCCAACCCGCTGGAGCGCGTCGAGGTGCTGGAACACGTCTCTTTTGTGATGAAGGGCGGCAAGGTCTACAAGGATGAAATCAGCGCAGCCAGCCCGGCCCAGCCTCTCGTACGATAAGCTGGAACCAGGTGTTTCCGATGGGATTTCGAGCGTCGATGCGCACCGGCAAATCAAGGAGCAAGCGAACAATGAATCTGGTTTTGGGAATCGACGGCGGAGGAACGCGGACCCGCGCCTCCATTCTGGAGGGTGAACGCGTTCTGGCTCACGCGGAGAGCGGTTCTATCAAGCGGTTGCGCGTGGGCGCCAAAGCATCCGAAGCCAACCTGCGGGCGCTGCTGAAAGATGTCTACGCCCAGGCCGGTGTGACCGGCGTGTGCGCTGCCTCGGCCGGCGTGGCCAGTGCCTCCATGCCCGGCGTCAAGGAGTGGATCACAGCGGTTTTTCAGGATTTTGGAGTCGAGCGTTCAGAGGTTGTCGGCGACGAGGTCATCGCCCTCGATGCGGCCTTTCACGGGGGGCCGGGAATCCTCCAGATTGCCGGCACTGGCTCGAACACCATTGGCCGCGCGGCCGATGGAACCCGGGAGAGTGCCGGCGGTTGGAGTTCGCGGCTGGGCGATGAGGGCTCCGGCTACTGGATCGGGGTCAACAGCATTCGCTGGGCGCTCCATGCCCATGACCGCGAGGAACCAACACAAATCCTTGAAAAAGTGGGCGAAATCTGGGGTACGCCCAACCTGCGTGCCTTGATCAACCTGGGTGACAGCACGCCCGGACCGGATTTTGCCGCACTGGCGCCAGCCATCAGCGAGCTGGCTCAGGCCGGCGACCCGGTTGCAGTCGCAGTTCTTGCGCAGGCAGCGGCCGATCTGGTTGAGTTCGTCCTACTGGTGCGCGCTAAGCTGCGCCGCAAGCACGCAATTGCCGGCGAGGTCCCGGTGGCCTGGACCGGCGGCGTCATCGAGCACATGCCCCTGGTGCGCGAGGCCTTTTTTGCCGGACTGAAAGCCGCGGCGCCGGAGATGCCGGTGAGCCGGGAGGAAGTAGTCTCTCTCGAAGGCGCCCTCTGGCGCGCCCAGCGGCTGGCGGAACAGTAAGCAGGTCGCCAGCACATCATCCCCGAAGAATCGCTATACACCATGAGAATCTGTGCATGAGAAGCTGTGCCCCGTTCATCGCAGTTTCATCGCGATGAGCGGGTCTTGAGATCAGATCGTGGGCAGGTTTCCAGCACATCAACCCCGAAGAATAGCGATGAGCCATGAGAAGCTGTGC
>Ga0181529_10001328_pt1 | contig 32381 bp, 23 predicted proteins | sample PEATcosm2014_Bin_36_FD_119763 | JGI IMG/M metagenome (GOLD analysis project Ga0181529, IMG submission 119763) | Peatland microbial communities from MTU Mesocosm Facility, Houghton, MI, USA - PEATcosm2014_Bin10_30_metaG | ecosystem: Environmental > Terrestrial > Soil > Wetlands > Peat | place... | reverse complement strand
GGCCGCAGGTTACCAACCTGCCCCACAAAAAAAAGAAGATCCGGGGTATTGCCATGGATGTGATTCTCTTCCTGATCTTCGCGGCCATCGCGCTGGTCTGCGCCGTCAACGTGGTGGTGCAGACCCATCCCATCTCGAGCGCCGTCTCGCTGATTGGAGTGATGGGCTCGCTGGCGATTCTCTATCTGCTGCTGGGCGCCGAGTTCATCGCCGCCGCGCAGGTGATCGTGTACGCCGGCGCGGTGATGGTGCTGTTCATCTTCGTCATCATGCTGCTCAACGCCGGCAAGGAGAGCTCGAAGGGCCAGTCGTTGATGGCGCAATCGCTGGGCGTGCCGTCGCTGATCGCACTGCTCGGTCTGCTGGCGCTTCTGGCGCGCCACATGTATCCGCCCGACACTACGGTCCACTTCGGCGGATTCCAGGGCGGAACCGCGCGGGCCGTCGGCGAGGCCCTGTTCACCAAGTATCTGCTGCCCTTTGAAGTGACCTCCATTCTCATCCTGATCGCCATTATCGGCGCCGTGGTTCTGGCGCGGAAGGAGATGGACTGAGATGTCGCAGGTTCCGCTTTCCTGGTTCCTCCTGCTCAGCGCGGCGCTCTTCGCGCTGGGCGTCGCGGGATTTCTGTTCCGCCGCAATATCATCACGGTCTTCATGTCCATCGAACTGATGCTGAATGCCGTGAACCTGAGCTTCATCGCGTTCGCGTACCAGCAAAAGCAGGTGGACGGGCACATTCTGGCCTTCTTCGTGATGGTGGTGGCGGCGGCGGAAGCGGCCGTGGGGCTGGCCATCATACTGACGGTCTACAAGAACCGCCAAACGCTGAATATCGATGAAGTGGATTCGATGAAGAACTGATGCAACTCTGGCTCATACCTCTACTTCCGCTGGCGGGCTTCGCGATCAACGGCCTGTTTGGCCGGCGCTATTCCAAGAGCCTGGTCAACCTCGTGGCCATCGGCAGCGTGCTGCTCTCGTTCGTCTGGGTGTTGAAGACGCTGTACGGGTTGGGCGATCTTTCCACCGCCCACGTGGAGCATTACTTCACCTGGATCCAGAGCGGCGCACTCAACATCGGGTGCGATTTCGCTCTCGACCGCCTGACCGCCGTGATGCTGCTGGTGGTCACCGGCATCGGGTCGCTGATCCACATCTACGCCATCGGATACATGGCGCACGAGGGCGGCTACTACCGCTTCTTCGCCTACCTCAACCTCTTCATGTTCTTCATGCTGACGCTGGTGCTGGCGGCCAATTTCCTGGTGCTCTTCGTCGGCTGGGAAGGCGTGGGGTTGTGCAGCTACCTGCTGATCGGCTTTTACTTCGATAAGAAGTTCGCCACCGACGCCGGGAACAAGGCGTTCATCGTCAACCGCATCGGCGATTTCGGCTTCTCGCTGGCGATGTTCCTGATCTTCGTGAATTTCCACTCGCTGGATTTCGCCACCGTGTTTCAGGCGGCGCCCGGCGCTTCGGTTGCGACGCTCACCACCATCGGCCTGCTGCTGATGGTGGGCGCCTGCGGCAAGTCGGCGCAGTTGCCGCTGTACGTCTGGCTGCCCGACGCCATGGCCGGTCCCACGCCGGTCTCCGCGCTGATCCACGCGGCCACCATGGTCACCGCCGGCGTCTACATGACGGCGCGTTCCTGGGTGATTTATACGCACGCGCCCGCCGCCATGCACGTCATCGCCATCGTCGGCATTGCGACTGCGTTCTTCGCGGCGACCATTGGTCTGGCGCAGAACGATATCAAGAAGGTGTTCGCCTACTCCACGGTTTCGCAACTCGGCTACATGTTCATCGGCATAGGCAGCGGGGCCTTTTCCGCGGGCATTTACCACCTGGTGACGCATGCATTCTTCAAGGCGCTGCTCTTCCTGGGCGCGGGCAGCGTGATCCATGCGCTGGCGGGCGAGCAGGACATGTCCAACATGGGCGGCTTGCGCCAGAAGATTCCCTGGACCTTCGCCACCATGATGTGCGCCGCCGTGGCGATTGCCGGCGTGCCGCCGTTCGCCGGGTTCTATAGTAAGGACGCCATCCTGCTGGCGGCCTACGGGCAGGCGCCGTGGATTTACTGGCTGGGCGTCGCGACCGCGGGCATGACGGCGTTCTACGTGTTCCGCGCCATGTTCCTGACGTTCTTCGGAGAGTATCGCGGCCACCAGCATCCGCACGAATCGTCGCCGGTGATGCTGATTCCGCTCGCGGTGCTGGCGCTGCTGTCGCTGGGCGGCGGCTACTTCTTCCGCGTGCCCCAGTTCCTTATGGAGTTCTTCCACTCGGCCGAAGGGCCCGAGGACTTCACGTTGATGGCCATCTCGGTAGCGGCCGGCCTGATCGGCATAGGCGTTGCCTGGGCGATGTACTTATTCAAACCGGGCATGGCCGACGCCTTCGCCGGCAATGTTTCCGGCCTCTACAAGCTGGTCTACAACAAGTACTTCGTGGATGAGATTTACGACGCCGCAGTGGTCCGTCCGCTGGTGGGCGGGTCGCGCGCGGTGCTCTGGAAAGCGGTGGACGCCGCGGGAATCGATGGCGCGGCCAATGGCATGGGGACGCTGGCCCAGGGCGTAGGCGGCGTGCTGCGGCGCATTCAATCGGGCAACATCCGCAGTTACGCCACGTGGGTGGTGTTCGGCTCGGTGCTGCTGATCGTAGCCATGGGGCTGGCGGGAGGGTTGATCCGATGACCGTGAACCTCCTGACCCTGGTCCTCTTCCTGCCGCTGCCGGGATTCCTGGCGGCGCTCTGTTTGCCGCGCTCTTCGTCCGACGCCAGCCGCCGATGGGCGCTGGGGATCTCGCTGCTTACGTTCGTGGTGTCGCTGGGCCTGCTGCTGTGGTTCGACCGCACCGCGGGAGGCGAGCAATTCGCCCTGGATATCCCCTGGATCGCGTCGCCGAATATCCATTTCGCCATCTCGGTGAACGGCGTCAGCTTGTGGCTGGTGCTGCTCTCCACCCTGCTGACGCCCATCTGCGTGCTGATTTCGTGGCGCTCCATCCGCAATCGCGAGAAGGAATTCTACGCCTTCCTGCTGCTGCTGGAATTCGGATTGATCGGCGTCTTTCTGGCGCAGGACCTCTTCCTGTTCTACGTCTTCTGGGAAGTGTCGCTGGTGCCCATGTATTTCCTGATCGGCATCTGGGGCCACGACCGGCGCATCTACGCCGCGGTGAAGTTTTTCCTGTTCACCATGGCCGGCAGCGTGCTGATGCTGGCCTGCATCATCTATCTCTACAACCAGGCGCACACCTTCAGTTACGCGGCCATTCTGAACCAGTTGTCCAGCGGCGAATTGCGTCTCACCGCGCAGGAGCAACTGCTGCTGTTCCTCGGATTCTTCGTGGCTTTCGCTATCAAAGTGCCGCTCTTTCCGCTGCACACCTGGCTCCCCGATGCGCACGTGGAAGCGCCCACCGCCGGGTCCATCATGCTGGCCTCGGTCATGCTGAAAATGGGCACCTACGGAATCCTGCACTTCTGCCTGCCGCTGTTCCCCAACGCGGCGCACCAGTGCTCCGGGTGGATCGCGGTGCTGGCGATTATCGGCATCATTTACGGTGCGCTGGTCGCCATGGTGCAGCCCAATATGAAGAAGCTGGTGGCCTACTCTTCGGTGAGCCACCTGGGCTTCGTGGTCCTGGGAATCTTCTCGTTCACGCAGCAGGGCCTCGACGGCGCGGTCTACCAGATGCTCAACCACGGCATATCGACGGGAGCGCTGTTCGTCTTCGTGGGCCTGCTCTATGAGCGGCGCCACTCGCTGGAGATTGCGGATTACGGCGGCGTGGCGACCGCGGCTCCGTGGCTCTCCACGGCGTTCCTCGTCACCACCCTCGCCAGCATCGGACTGCCCACGCTGAACAATTTCGTGGGCGAGTTCCTGGTGCTGCAGGGCGCCGCCATCGCCAATTTCCAGTGGACCGTGTGGGCGTCCCTCGGCGTGATCTTCTCGGCGTGCTACATGCTGTGGCTGTACCAGCGGGTGTTCTATGGCCCGGTGGGAGAGCCCGTGCGGTCGCACGTATCGGACTTGCGCGCGCGCGAGTGGGCCGCGGTGATTCCGCTGCTGGTCATGATGCTGTGGATGGGCGTGTACTCGCAAAGTTTCCTGCCGCCAGTGGGCAAGGTGACCGCGGAAATCCTGGTGCAGTCCGAGGTGAATGTGCCGTACCGGGTGGAGACTCGGCCGGCGGAGGTGGCGCATGTCCGCTGACATTCTGATACCGGGATTCGTCGGCGCGGACATGCTCCGGTTCCTTCCCGAGATCGTCCTCACGGTGATGGGCACGCTGCTGATGGTGCTCGATCCGGTGCTGCAAAAGCGGTCGTCCTCGGCATTCGGCCACCTGAGCCTGGCAACGCTGGTAGCCGGCATCGCGGGCGCGGTGGTCGCCTATTCGCACGCCGGCCTGGCGTTCGGAGGGATGCTGCGCGTCGATGGATTCGCCACGTTCTTCCGCGTGGTGGTGATGGGCGTGGGCATTCTGACGGTTCTGCCGTCGTACAGTTTCCTGAAGCGCCAGCAAGCCGAGACCGGTGAATTCCACGCGCTGCTGCTGTTCTCGATCGCCGGCCAGTGCCTGATGGCGGCGGCTAACGACCTGATCATCATCTTCATCGGCCTGGAGATCTCGTCGATCGCGAGTTACGTGCTAGCCGGCTACCTGCGCGACGACAAGCGCTCCAATGAGGCCGCGCTGAAGTACTTCCTGCTGGGGTCGTTCGCCACGGCGTTTTTCCTCTACGGCGTGGCCGTGGTTTACGGTTGCACCGGCACCGTCAACCTGACCCTGGTGCGCACGCTGCTCACCGTCGGCGGAAGCTCGCAAGGAGTGCTGCTGGGAGTGGCGGCCGCGCTGATGTTCGTGGGCCTGGGATTCAAAGTCTCCGCCGCGCCGTTTCAGATGTGGGCCCCCGACGTGTATCAGGGCGCTCCGACGCCGGTGAGCGCGTTCCTCTCGGCCGGTCCGAAAGCCGCCGCGTTCGCCGTGTTCCTGCGCATCTTCATGACCGCCTTTGCGCCCATCGGCCGGGGCTGGGAGCCGCTGATGTGGCTCTCCGCGCTGGCGTCGATGACCATAGGGAACTTCGCTGCGCTCCGCCAGACCAACGTCAAGCGCATGCTGGCCTACAGCTCGATCGCGCACGCCGGATACGTGCTGGTGGCGCTGACCGCGCGCTCGGAAGTGGGCATCGCCGCCGCCATGTTCTACCTGGCGGCCTATGGCTTCATGAATGTCGGCGCCTTCGCGGTGGTCAGCCATATTTCGGGCCGCGGCGAAAAATACCAGAACATCGACGATCTGGGCGGCCTGGGCCAAAGCCAACCGCTGACGGCTGCGATGCTCTCGATCTTTCTGTTGTCGCTCATCGGCGTGCCTCTGACCGGCGGATTCTTCGGCAAGTTTTACATCTTCAAAGCGGCTCTCGATTCGCACCTGGTCTGGCTCACGGTGCTCGGTCTGCTCAACAGCGCCGTGGCGGCATATTACTATCTGCGATTGCTGGTGGTGATGTACATGCGCGACCCCGCCGACGCCGCCGGCCCCGTGGAACCGTTAACTCCCGCATTCCGCGTGGCGCTGATACTGCCCGCGGTGGGCACGCTGTTCCTGGGGATCTTCCCCTCGTGGGTGCTCGACTTCGCTGCGAAGAGCGCCGCGCTGGTGAAGTGAGCGCGCTGGGCCGGTGGGAAGGCCGGAGAGGGAAGCGCCGTCGGTACCGCGTGGTCAGGCTGCGTTGCGCGGCCGCACCTCGGATTCAATGCGGGATTCCCATTCGTCGCGCGCCGTTTCGAGATCATAATGTGCCTGCATGTTGATCCAGTAGGCGGGCGTGGTGCCAAAGTACCGTGCCAGCCGGAGGGCGGTCTCCCCCGTGATAGCCCGCTGTCCGGCAACGATCGCACTAATCCGATTTGCGGGAACTTTGATTTCCTGAGCCAGACGGTTCATACTGAGGCCGAGATCGTCCAGCGTTTCCTTCAATATCTCGCCGGGGTGCACGGGCGGCAGTTTCGGCGTTCCCCGCGGAGTCTTAATGGTAGTGCTTGGTGATTTCGACGTCATGCGCATTCTCTTCTTTCCACGTGAAGCAGATCCGATACTTATCGTTAATGCGGATGCTGTGCTGGCCTTGACGGTCGCCTTGCAAGGCTTCCAGCCGGTTGCCGGGCGGGATCGAGAGGTCGGTGAGAACCCGGGCGCTGTCGAGCGCCGTCAAGCGCCGCAAAGCTACAGCCGCAATACTCTCGAATTCCCCGACTCGTTCCCGCTTCCACAACCGCTCGGTGTTTCTGCAATGGAACGTCCGGAGCACCAATTCAGAATAGCCCGGTTCTACGCTGTACGTCAAGCGTACAACTTCGAGGCGGCGCACCGCTGCAGCGCTGGCGGCCGCGTCCAGATGGCTCTCCACAGCGACCAATCCCGCAAATCCCCGGATACCTGGAAACACCGCACCGCTCGCATCGGGCGGTTGGCGGCCGAGGGGCAGTGCAGGGTGGATGGCGTTGTCCGAAGGCCGTTTGACGTCCTTCCGGATCGGGTCCGGTGGTGTTGTTGCGAGCGATTGGTGGGGCACTCGAAACTTGGCCCCACACAGCGTTCTCGGACATTGATCCCGTGAAGTCCCCGTTGCGGAATCGTGTACGCCGCCCGCTGTTTGTTCGCGTAGCCACTGAAAAGGCCCTGCCATTCGGCGGTTCGATCCCCAACGCCACGGCTCAGGCAGGCTCGCCGACACTGATGCGGTAAATGTCTCCTGTGCGCACCAACTCCATGGTTCTCAGGAGATCTGGCACCAGCGGTAGGAGGTCCGGAAGCCCAGTTGATTTACTGCGAAGGATCGGAATCGCGATGCTCCTGCCCTGGAGATTCTGCTGCTATTCCAGCCCCTTATCCATGGTTGCGAAGATCTCGAGGCCCGCTGCCTCGGCGAGATCGAGCGGGATGCCGTTCATCGTGCCGGCGAGACTCGCATCGCGTACAGTGTGGCCCTCATGATCCGGCAGGCTGTACTTGAGCTTCCGCGGAATGCACTCGTCGAGGAGAACTTTCATCCAAGCTGGCCGACGAGTGCGGACTTGGCAAGTTCCGACGCGGAGATCGCGGCTTCACGGGTCACAGTGGGGAAATCATCGACAAACTCGGCGAAGGCTTGCCGGCCCTTCAGTGTCCCAAGGCACAGCCTCTCAGAACGACTATTGGCCGCCGATGAACGCCGATGAACGCAGATCGAAAAACCAGAACTCGATTTGCCTAGGCATTTCGTGGACGCTACACTAACGTGAATCTGACCCGGCGTGACAAGACTCGTGTCGCGCCGATTCATTAGGTTGCTTGTTTTCAGCTACTTGAGATCGCCTTCGTGACAAGAGTCTTGTCGCCGAAGGCGCGCGCGTGCGTCCACCTGCCTGCCTTGACGGCCAGTTGCGCCCTTCCTCATTCTGGGGTAGCCTTCTGAAGAAAGGGATGGCAGGACCAATGGCTGAGAACAAAACCAAGCCCACCACGGTAAGTGTGGCGGCGTTTATCGACGCGCTCCCGGACGCGACTAAGCGCGCGGACGCCAAGGCGCTGGTCAAACTGATGCAGAGCGCGACCGGCGAAAAGCCGAAGATGTGGGGGACATCGATCATCGGCTTCGGTAGTTACCACTACACTTACGAAAGCGGGCGCGACGGCGATATGCCGATGGCCGGTTTTTCGCCGCGTAAGGCCGCGACCGTTCTCTATGGCATCGGCGGGCTCGACGGCTCCGAGGCCCTGCTCGCCAAACTCGGCAAGCACGCCACCGGCAAGGGCTGTCTCTACATCAAGAAGCTCGCCGATGTGGACCGGAAGGTGTTGGAGTCGTTGATCGTCAAATCGGTTGCCGCCAGGCGGGCGCGTCAATCGAACTAACGGAACCCGGCCCACGCACGACCGCCGTGGGTGGGGGCGGACGCAGATCCTGCCGTGCGTAAGAGGCCGCCAGAGATGCGCGCCGGTCCCCGGGCTAGTACCAGTCGTGGGCGCTGGACTGGGCGGCGTGTAGCGCGGGATTCTGAATGTATGGTGAAGTCGGTCGAAGGGATCTACCGCGATGGGAAGGTAGAACTGGCGGAGCCTCTGGCGGAGGCCGAGGGTTCGCGCGTCATTGTTACGTGGGTCCATCCCTCCGAGCCGATCGATCTTCGCGCGAGAGGAGTCGATGAATCTCAGGCGGCGGACCTGCGCCGCAGACTAGCCCCGTTTGCCGAGGATTGGGATCGGCCCGAAATGGCGGCGTACGATGAACTGCCACCGCGGTGAAGTTGTTCTGGTCCTGTTCCCCGACTCAAACATGCGAACCGCTAAGCGGCGGCCGGCTCTGGTTGTTCAAGCGGACCTGCTGGACCGAGACCTTCCACAGACAATCGTGGCAATGATCACCAGCAACATGGCCCGCGCCGGACATCCGAGCAGAGTGATGGTGAGATCTGGGAGCGAAAGCGCAAAGGGGACGGGCCTGTTGATGGACTCCGTAATCATGACGGACAACCTCGCCACCATTCACGTTTCGGAGATCGATCGCGTCATTGGGGCCTTTACCGGGCTGAATGAAATCGACGCAGCCGGTCCACTCGCCGGCCGGTTCCTATTTCGCGGCTTTGGTCAACTCCGCGGCCGTGGCTGCGTCGGAGTCGCCGCCGGCCTTGTCGCCGGAGAGACGGCGGGCTTGAGCCCGGTTCTGATAGGCATTGGCGTACAGCGAGTTCAGGCGAATCGCTTCGTTGAAATCGGCGATGGCCTCGGTGTAGTGTCTCAGCAGCATGTGGGCGAAACCGCGTGCGTTGAAGGCCAGGGCTAACGATGGATTGAGCTTCACGGCTTGCGTCAGCGGCTCGATCGCTTCGGCGAACTTGCCATCGGCGATGAGTTGGCGGCCCTGAGCGTGGAATTTGGCGGCATCCGCCAACGAACCCGTGGGCTTCTCCGTCGCCGGTTTGGGCGTGGCCTGCGATGGCGCGGCTGAGGTCAGTGTTGGCTTGGGCGCCGCAGGCTGTGCGGACGCGGACTGAGTCGTCGCCGGTTTGGATGCGGCCTGCGAAGGCGCGGCTGGGCTCGTTGCTGGCTTGGGCGCCGCAGGCTGTGCGGGCACGGTCTGAGTCGGCGCCGGTTTGGGTGCGGGCTGCGAAGGCGCGGCTGGGCTCGTTGCTGGCTTGGGCGCCGCAGGCTGTGCGGGCACGGTCTGAGTCGGCGCCGGTTTGGGTGCGGGCTGCGAAGGTGCGGCTGGGGCGGCCGTTGGCTTGGGCGCCGCAGGCTGTGCGGGCACGGTCTGAGTCGGCGCCGGTTTGGGTGCGGCAGGCTGAGCCGTCTGAGCCGGCGCCGTCTTCAGCGCCGCTGTCTCGGGCTTCGCCGGTGCGCTGCCTGGGAGCATGACGGCGCCGGTATCGGGCTGGGTCTCTTTGTTCAGCGCCTTCTCGACGATCTCATCGACCTTGTGCTGCGCCTGGGCGACCAGTTCGCGCGTTTCGGCGTCATTGGGATCCAGAAGCTGGGCGCGCTTCAGATCCGACAGCGCTTCGTCGTACCGGCCCAGCAGGAGATAGGCGTTGCCGCGCGCCAACCAGGCCAAGGCGTAAGTGGGGTCCAGGTCGATAGCGGTCGTGCGATCCGCCAGGCCCTTCTCATGCTGGCCGAGTTGGTGGTATGAGCTGCCGCGCGCGACGTACGCTTCGGCGCTCCGCGGCTCCAGGCGTACGGCTTCCTCGCGGTCCGCCAACGAGTCCTGAAACTTCTCCTGACGGGCGTAAACGGAGGCGCGCGCCAGGTGCAGGCGGGCGTCGGCGGGGTCCAACCGGATGGCCTCGGTGTAACTGGCGATGGCGGCGGCGTCGTCGCCCATGCGCTCTTTCACCGCGCCGCGGGTCCGCCACGCACGGACGTCGGCGGGCTTGGCTTTCAGCGCCGCGTCCAGGTCCTGCGACGCGTGTGCATAGTCGCCGACGCCGACGAAGGAGAGCGCGCGCTCCACATACAGATCGGTGGCGGTGGGCTTGCGGTCGAGCGCAAGGTTGAAATCGTCGATGGCGTCGCGGTAGCGGTGCATGGCGGCGCGGGCCATGGCGCGGCCGCGATACGGTTCGGGATTGTCGAGCCGCAGCCGGATGGCCTCGCCAAACGCCAGATCGGCCGCCGCATACTGCGCCAGTGCGAGCCGTGCGAAACCCAGGCCGGAATAGACTTCGCTGCGTTCCTGTTTGAGCGCGATGGCGGTGGTGTAATCCTGGATGGCGCGGAGGGGTTGGTCGGCGGCGCGGAAGTAATCGGCGCGCGCGGCATAGGAGGGGCCATCGCCCGGCAGCAGTTTGACGGCCTGTTCGAGATCGGCGCCGGCCTTCTCATTGTCTCCCGCGGCCAGATAATCCTTGCCACGGTTGCGCCATGCGGCGGCATTGGATTCGTCGGCTTGAATGGCCTCGGAATAAGCGAAAACGGCCTCTTCGCGGCGTCCCGCTTCATCGGCGCGAAGGCCTTTTTGATATGCGGCCTGGGACTTCTTCCTGTCGGGTTTGACGTCCGCGCCACTAACGGTAAGAAGCAGTCCGGATATGGCCAGAGTTACTACAATCGGCAAAGAGTGGCAAGCTGTTCTCCACATCGCTTACGACATAGTGTACACTCGAATTGATCCGAAAGCTCTGCTGGTGTCGGGAAGCTGGTGAGAATCCAGCACGGTCCAGCCACTGTAAGCGCGGAGAGCCGATCGAAAACGCCACTGTTCCTGTAGCGGAATGGGAAGGCCGAGCGGTTTGACGATGCGCAAGTCAGGAGACCGGCCTGCAGAGTCGCCATCAATCGGCCCTCTAAGGAGGGGCCTATTTATGCATAAATCAGGTCTCCTGGCCTGTTCGACGTCTATTTTCGCCTGCCTGGCCTTTGCCGCCAATGCGGCATCCATCAAAGGAACTGTAACGGACCCCAGCGGCGCACCGGTTTCGGGCGCGCAGGTGTCCCTGGTGGACCGCCTGGGCGTGGAAGCCCAGACGCTCTCCGCCCTCAATGGAGCCTTCGAGTTGAAGAGCCCCGAGAACGCCCCCGCGGGCGCGAAACTGGTGATCGCTGCCCCCGGCTTCCGTACCGCCGAGTTGCTCATAAATGGCGCCGCTCAACCCGCGGCGGTGAAGTTGGATCTGGCGCCAGTGGTCGATTCGGTGCGCGTGGTGGGCTCCGCCATCGACGAGGCGGCGAGCCAGCAGGGTGGCACCGTGAACCTGATTTCGAACGACGAGATTCGCCGCCGCAACGAACCCTACGCCGTCGATCTGCTGCGCTATCTGCCGGGCTTCCAGGTCAGCCAGACGGGCTCGCAGGGCGGGGCCACCAGCCTGTTTCTGCGCGGCGGTAATTCCAATTTCACCCTGGTCCAGATCGACGGCGTGCCGGTCAACTGGTTCGGCGGATTCTTCGATTTCGCCCATGTGCCGGCGGAAGCGCTGGACCACGTGGAAGCCATCAGCGGCCCGCAATCGGCGGTGTATGGGTCGTACGCCAACAGCGGAGCCATCGATTACGTGACGCGGCAGGCGGGCGGCTCGCCCACGCTCGATGTGCTGGCCGAGGGCGGCAGCTTCTACGAGCGCCGTTTCGGCATCACCGGATCGGGCACGGTGGGCGGCTGGGGCGTGGCGGCGTCGGCCGGGCGCAGCGACGACGAAGGTCCCGTGGCCAACGGCGATTATCACAACGAGTACCTGCTGCTCAACGTGGGACGGCAGTTCGCGCGCCAGAGCTTGCACCTCAACGGACTGTTCGACTGGAACGACGTGGGCGAGCCGGGGCCGTACGGATCCGACCCGCTGCACGATTTCGGCGGCATCGCCGGCATCGACCGCATCAGCCGCGGCAAAAACAATTCGGGCAACTACGGCGGACGCTACGAGATCGACCTTTCCAGCCGCGTGCGCGAAGAGCTGACGGGCTCGTTCTTCCTCGAGAATCTTGGATACCGGAGCCCCTACGGTTTCAGCTTCGATAAGGAAATGCGCGCCCAGGGCGAGGCGCGGACCATCGTCAGCGTGTCGCGGATCTATACCGTGGCGATGGGGTTCAGCCGGGCGCACGAAGAAGACAAGAACACTTACATCACCGACGCCAATTTCGACGTCTTCCCGATGCCGCGCGACGAGACCGCGGTGTATCTGGAGAATCGCCTGGCATTGGGCGGCCGGCTGTTTCTGAATGCCGGGGTGCGCGGCGAGTGGATCCAGACCGCGGCCATCCCGTCCGATGGCTACTCGCACCCGGTCTTCCCCGCCACCACCGTAGCGCGGGCCAACCCCAAGCTGGCGGGAGCGTATGTAGTGCGCAGTGCGCGGCTGCACGGTTCGTGGGGCACGGGGATGCGGCCGCCCACCGGGTTCGAACTGGCGTACACCACCAACCCGCAGCTCAAACCGGAACGCACCCGCAGCCTGGACGCGGGCCTGGAGCAGAAACTGCTGGGCGACAAGCTGTCGCTCGACGCCACATATTTTTACAACCGTTACTACGACCTGATCGTGAGCCTGGGCGGATCGTTGGCGAAACTGGGCCACTACTCCACCGAAAACCTGGCCAATTCGCGGGCCCAGGGCGCCGAGTTTTCCGCACGGCTGCGGCCGGCGCGGTGGCTCTTCGTGACCGGGTCGTACAGTTTGTTGAAGACACGCATTCTGTCGCTGGACGGGTCCACCGACATGGCGCCCAACGACTATCAAGTGGGCCAACAGCTCACCCGGCGTCCGGAGAATTCCGGCGAGTTTTCGGCGGGCATCACGCGCGGCCGTGTCAGTGCAGACCTCACCGGTTATTTCCGTGGACGCACGCTCTTCGAGGAGCCATCGTTGGGCGCATCCGGCGGATTGTTCTGGGACCGCGGCTACAGTAATATTGGCGTCAATGCGAATTACGCGCTGGGACACGGCTTGACCGCGTACGGAAATCTGCGCAACGCCCTGAACCAGCATTATGAAGAGGTGTACGGGTACCCGTCGCTACGCCTGAACTTCGTAGCCGGATTGAAGTGGTCTCTAGGTAAAGGAAAGTAGGTTATGTGGGGCAGGATGGTATCCTGCCCCACATAAAACCGCCTGCGAGGCGCAATCAACACCGGTGTCCGGTTGCGGGAAAAGTGGCGTCCGCTTATTTCACCGTCAGCTCGATCTCGCCAGCTTGCAGCCCCGGCGCCGACGCGCGAACCGTGATCTTCCCTGCAGCCGTGCCGGCGCGCACGATGGCCAGTGCACGGCCCTGATACGTCTTGCGATGGTTGGCCTGGACCGGGCTCACGTCGCGCATGTCGCCGGAATCGAGCGCCACCAATTCCCCTCCGCCCGTCACCTGGACTTCCACCGTCCGGTCCCCCAGATACACGCGCCGGCCCTCGGCATCCACCACCTGGACGATCACGTGAGACAGGTCCGTCCCCGCATCGACGGTCAACTGAATATGGTGCGGCGCTCCGGCGGTAGCCAACTCGAAGCGCGCGGCTTCTTTGGAATCCCGCTTGCCGATCGCCCGCAGCACGCCGGCTTCATTGGGAACGTCCCAGTGCAGTACCGGGTCCAGGCGATCCGCCACGGGCTTCTCGCCCAGCGAGCGGCCGTTCAGAAATAGCTCCGCGGATGGGCAGTTGGTGTAGACCTCGACGGGAATGGCCTGGCGCGAGTCTCCGGCCCAGTTCCAATGTTCCACCACAGCCGCGGGGCGGTTGGCGGGGCCGGGTTCGCGCGCGGCAACGTAGACCATCGGCCGGTCGCTCCACAGCGCTTCGCGCAGATAGGCGAGAGGCTTGCGGAAGCCGCAGAGGTCCAGCAGGCCGAACGTGGCGCCGCGCTCCGGGAAACCGTGGGCCTCGCCGAGATAGTCGATGCCGGTCCACAGAAATTGCCCCGACACATAATCGTTGGCGGCCACGGCGCGCCACGCCGCCAGCGCGAATCCGTTCTCGCTGCCCAGCAGAACGCGGTTCGGATAGGCCTGATGGTCGGCCGCGTAATGCTGTTCCAAATAGTTGTAACCGGCGACATCCAGCAGGCTGGCGAGGCCAGTGGCATTGGACGCCAGCGTGTCGGCCAGCGCCTGCGTGACCGGCCGCGTGCCGTCCCGGCGTTTGACATCGGCGATCAGGCGGCGCGCCGTGGGAACCAACTCTTCGGCGTTCGGCATGCCCGGTTTGAGGCCATCGTGTCCCAGGGGGTGGCCGAACGGATCGCCGGGGTACTCGATCTCATTGCCGATGCTCCACAGCACGATGGAAGGATGGTTGCGGTCGCGCAGCACCATGTCGGCGAGATCGCGATCCGACCATTCCTGGAAGGCCTCGTGGTAGCCGCGAGTGCCCGGCGTGCCGGCGTTCCACCCTTGAATCCACTTGTGCTTGCCGCCGGTCCACTCGTCGAAGGCCTCGTCCATCACCAGCAGGCCCAGACGGTCGCAGAGATCGTACTCCTCCGGGGCCATGGGGTTGTGGGAGCAACGGATGGCGTTGACGCCCAGCTCTTTCAGGAGCTTCAGCCGCCGCTCCAGGACCGCTTCGGAAAAGGCCGCGCCCAGTGCGCCCAGATCGTGGTGCAGACAGACGCCCTTCAACTTGAGCGGCTGGCCATTGAGGAAGAAGCCGTGGTTGGGGTCGAAGCGAATGGTGCGAATGCCGAAAGGCGTGCGCGTCTCATCGGCCAGCGTTCCGCCGACGAAGACGCGCGTCACCGCGGTGTACAGATTGGGCGCGTCGAGCGACCAGAGCCGGGGATTGGGCGCCGTGGCCTGCTGCGGGAACAAGCGGTCCGCGCCCGCGGCCAAACGGCCTTCGGTGGAAACGCTGGCGACTTCATGCCCGGCGGGGTCTTCAATGGCGGTGGTCAGCTTGACCGGCGCCTCGGCCGCGGACTGGTTGACCACCGTGGTCTCTACCGATACCAAAGCCTGCGAGCCTGTGATTACGGGAGTGTAGATATAGGTGCCCCAATGAGCCACGTGGACGGGCGAGGCGACCGTCAGCCAGACGTGCCGGTAAATGCCGCTGCCGGTATAGAAGCGCGAATCCGCGGCGACCGAGTGGTCCACGCGGACGGCGACAACATTCGGCGCGCTTCCGTAGTTGAGGTGCGATGTCAGCTCGTATTCGAACGACGAATACCCGTACGGCCGGTGCCCGAGAAGATAACCGTTGATCCACACGTCGCTATCGCGGTAGACGCCGTCGAACTCGATGAAGATCTTGCGGCCGCGCAGCGACTCGGGAAGTGAAAACCCCTTGCGATACCAGCCGATGCCGCCCGGCAGGAAGCCCGTTCCGCTGGCGTTCGAGGCGCTGTACGGGCCTTCGATGGACCAATCGTGCGGCAGATTCAGCTTGCGCCATCCGCTGTCGTCGGCGGCGGGGCGCTCGGACCCGGGTGCATCGCCCTTGAAGAACTTCCAGCCGTCGTCGAAATTACGACGCTCGCGGACAGGCTCGGCGGACCACATCGGTAGCGCGGCTGCCAGCAGGACCGGCAGAAGGTAAGGTCTGGTTGTCAACGGGATACTCCTTGGTACAGTTCAACACGAATTCGGGGAGACAGGGGCGGACGATTGGCCCGCCCCTGGGAGGGCTCGCTTCAGAAGCGAATGTGCGCGGTAATCTCAACCAGGCGGTTGATCTGCGAGGATTGCGAGGTCACCTGTCCGAAAGTGCTCGAACTCGGAGTGGTCGTGGGACCGGAGAACTGCGGATGGTTGGTGGCGTTCAAAGCGTCGAGGCGGATTTGCAAGGCCTTGCCTTCGCGGAAGATCTTGAAATCGCGCATGAACGATGCGTTGATCAGGTTGGTGTTGTCGGACCGGCAGCCGGCGATCACGTAGGGGAAAATCTGGGCCTGGTACGACGTGGTCTGCAGTGCGCTCGAAGTCACGAAGCCGCTGGTATTGAACCACTGGCTCAAGGTGTGGCTGCCGCTGCAGATGTTATTGGGATCGCCGTTGTAAATCGAGGTGGTGGTCCAGGTGAGCAGCGGACCCGGCTGGTACTGATAGGTGGCCGCGAGTTTCCAGCCGCCCAGTGCATAGCTCGGAACTCCGTGCGTCAGGAATTTGCGCCCGTTTCCAAACGGAAGCTCGTAAATGCCGCTGATCGACACGCGAGTCGGCCGGCCGTTGTTGCTCAAGCGCCAGTACGGCTCCGAGTTGAAATCGTTGGAGTAACCGGTGGCTTCCCGGGTGCTGAGCCAGGTGAAGCCGAAGTTCAGGGTGAAGCCGGTGGCCAGGCGGCGATTCACGTCGAGAGTCAAGCTGTGGGTCTTGGCCAGCCCATCGGGGACGTTGCCCCGCTTGAGCCCGTTCATCTGCTGGAACGGGCGGAGCATCTGCGACACCTGAATGGTCTTGCTGGTGAAGAACCCGGTGCTGTTGATGATGTTGGTATAGAGCGTCGGGTTGCTGGTCTTGATGTCGGCGAAGTTGGCCGGCAGGAACGGATTCGGCACGCTGGCCGACATGGCGCTGGCCACCGCGTCGTTGCGCCCAGAAGTGAAATTGTAGAATTGGGCGGGCACCACGGACATGTTTCTGGTGATGGAGATCTGGTCGGAATAGGATCCGTCGTAGGCCAGTTCCACCATCAGGTTAGAGCCGAACTGCCGCTCCACGGCGAAGCGCCAACGCTGCTGGCGGGCGTGCTCCCAGTTATAGTCGGTGTAAGTCGGCGCCGAAGCGACCTGTGCGAGTTGTCCATAGGCCGTACCCACGGCCGGGATGAACCGCGATCCGCTGTAAATGGCCGGGAACGGGTCGGACAGGATGGAGGCGCCGCCGGCGGGGTTGCCCACGTTCCAGGTCTGGCCCATATCGTTGGTCAGCGCGGGGTTGTTGGTGGTGCTGTTGAACGTTCCCGAGCTGTAACCGTTCGGCAGCACGTTGTTGGTGTCGTAGTACAGGCCGTAGCCGCCGCGGAAGACCGTGCTGCTATTCAGTTGGTAGGCCCATCCGATGCGCGGCAGCCACATCAACTGGTTCTTGTTCACGTTGCGCGGGACGCCGTTCACGCCCGGATAGACCGTGCCGCCCGAAATACTGAGGGCGCTCACCGGCATGTACTGCTTGAGGAGTTGCACGCCCGTGTTGCCGGCGTTGGCCGGATCGTTCAACACGGCGGAGTAGGCGTTCTGCACGTCGGTGGCGAAGCTGCCCAACTGCTGCTTGGGATCGTAGTACAGCAGGCGGTTGTAGCGCTCGGTGGCGCCGGTTTCGTACTCGGCGCGCAGCCCCAGCGTGAGGGTCAACTTGGAGGTGACGCGCCAGTTGTCGCTCACGTAGAGCCCCAGGTACTTGTTGCCCAAAGCCAGCGGCTGGGTCAGCGACTGGTAGTAGGAGTTGGGGAAGCCGGTTTGCAATGACGCCCAGGCCAGGCCGTAGTTGGAGGCCGTGGTAAAGCCGTCGTCGGTCCGCTGCATGTAAGTGTTATCGAACTTGAACGAGCCGGAAGTCAGGCCGCCCGCCGCGCTGGTCTTGAAGTACTCGCGCAGATCGACGCCGGCATGCAGACCGTGCTTGCGCATGATGCGGGTGAGGTTAACGCGCTGTTCCGCGGTGCGGTAGTGGGTGATGCCGGGATAGCCGTTGGGCAGATAAGAGTAGCCCGAGCTGGTGGTGCCGCTGGTGTAATTGGTGACGGGGGCGTAGGGAATCATGTGGAAGCCGCCCGCCTCGGTGTCCATATAGGTGGGCAGTCCCACGTCCGACGGCTTGATGGCGGTAGCCACCGGCTGCGAGTTGCCTTCCTGGTATTCGTTGATGGAAACCGTGGCGTCCAGGACGGTGGCCGGGCCGACCGTCCAGGTCCAGCCGAGCGAACCGTTCATGGTGCGGCGGATCTGTCCATCGGAGTTCAGGCCGGGGGCGGTGTCGTACATCCAGTCGTTGCGGTCCTCTTTCCAGCTTTCGAAGGTCCAGCGCGCGAACAGGCGATGACGGTCGCTGGGGTCGTAATCGTAGCGATTGGTGACCGAATTGAAAGACCAGTTATAGGGCGTCTTGCCGGCGAAATAATTGTTGGTCGGAAGGATCGACGGGTCGATCGTGACGTTGGGCGCCGGCATCAGGTTGGTGTAGTACTTCATCATGGGATCCACCAACCGGCTGGAGGGAATCACGTTGTTGGGGAAGGGCGTGCGCACGATGTGGCCGGCACGCGTGGCGTCCGGGGCGCTGGTCAACGGATCGTAGATGGTGTAGATCGCGGTGTTGGTGGTGACCTTCAGCAGGTCCGAGAAATCGCCCGTCCGTTCAGGCAAGGTGGGAACGGTGTGGTTGAAGGTGGTGGGATCGTCGGTTTTCAGGTCCTTGAAGCCGTTGTACTCGGCGAAGAAGAAGAGTTTATTCTTCCCGTTGAAGAGTTTGGGGATGCGCACCGGACCGCCGATGGTGCCGGCATAGTTGTGCGAGTGGCCGGGAGGCTGGGAGCCGGCAGCCTCGATGGACTTGACCAGCGACGCATTCCCGGCGGCTTCGGCGGCATAGAGGTTGGTGTAGTAGCTCTTGTTGCTGTAGAACGGAGTGCCGTTCCAGCGCGCGTTCCAATACTGCCAGTTGGCCGTGCCATGGTAACCGTTGGTGCCGCTCTTGGTCAACATGGTGATGCCCACGCCGGTGGAGTGGCCGAAAGAGGCGTCGAAAGGCGAGGTATCCACCTTGAACTCCGCAATGGCGTCGTTGTAGGGCAGGTAGGCCATGCGGCGTTGTTGCCCCAGATCCGGAGCTCCGTCCAGCGACCAATCGTTGCCGCCGATGTTGCCGAACATTTCGTAGTCGGAAGAACCCATGTTGGAATGCAGACCCATATAAGCGGTGGTGCCGCTGGTCTGGATTCCCGGCGCCATCTGGGCCAGCAGCACGGCGTTGTTCTCCATGTTCGGCAGGTCCATGATTTCGCGATTGCTCAGAGCCTTGCCGGCCGATCCGTTTTCGGTATCCAGCATGATGGCATTGGCTTCCACCGTGATCGAATCGCTGATCGTGCCGATAGTCAGTTGCAGACCCACCTCGACACGGGTGCCGACCGGCAGGACGATACCTTTGCGGATGACGGTCTTGAACCCGTTCGCCTCGACGGTCACCTGGTAGTTCCCAGGCAACAGCAGGCTGGCTTCGTAATAGCCGGTTTCATTGGATTTAACGTGTACGGCGGTATTGGTTTCGACGTTTGTCACCGTAATCGCCGCCGCGGGAATGGCGGCCGATTGCGGGTCCAACACTCGCCCGTAGATAGTGCCTCGCGTTTCCTGGGCGCCCACCACGCCTCCCAGCAAAGCTGCGCAGACGAGCAGCCGGAAAGCGTTCACACCAAGTGATTGCATAAACTTCTCCTTCGCAGGAACAGAATTGAGACTTAACCACTAGCGAAGATACCGGCCGGAGGTATTTTGTTGGCGGGAAATGCGAGGTTCAGCTCCGGAAAACCGGAAAGGCTCCGGACCCGTTAGCGACCCTGTATCGTCTTCTTCGCGTTCGCCGGCGGAGCCACCAGCTTGGCGAATTCCTCTTCCGGGTCCCGTTCGTATAGCTCGGCCATCACCGACAGCGACTCCGTGATCCGCCACCGCAGCATTACCGCCAGGGCAAAAAGCCAGGGGGCGGCCCAGAACGCCGCGGTCCCGGCAATGGCAATGACCCTCACGCCCCTCAGAGCCGGCGAAAAAGTGGTCAACAGGGAGGCCAGCCGCAAGAGCAACGACCAGACCAGATAGCGCAGAAAGTCCGCGAATTGCCCGCCGCGCATCTCCTGGGAAATGCGCTGCAGCACCAACCCCAGCAGCGCCGGCAACGCCAGGGTGACGGGGCTCAGCATTTGCAGGTAGCCCATAAGTTGGTATTCCGATTGGGCGTCCCACATGTTCTGCCGATACGCCAGGTCGGCGGCCGTCAAGGCCACAATGATGAGGGGCAGGATGGCGTCGCGCCAGCGGAACCGCATTCCCAGGCCAACCGCCGCGAAGGACGACCACATGGCCACCAGGCCCGCCGTCATGAACACCATGGCCAGCACCGTGGGAATCTGGCGCAGGCTCACCAATGAAAACATCTGCGGGTTGTCAGGCCAACCCATCTGGTAGATGGTCCACTCGAAAGTGTGGCGGACTATCGCCGTGGCGCAACTGGCGGCCATCAGCAGCCACGCCAGGTGCATGGTGGAAGGGTCGCGGTGGTCGGAGCAGATCTTGCGGCAATAGTAAAACGCAATGGCGTTTGCGACGATGTACAGTGGGCCGTAGAAGCCGCTTCCGAATCGCGTCAAAGGGGCGCCCGGGTTGGTGAACTCCAGCGTTTTGGAAACGGCGCCGGCCAGCAGGGAGATGCCCAGCGCCGTCCAAAGCATTGCCGGAGTGCAGCGCACCCGCATCATTTCAAGCTCCCTGCGCCACCAGGCAGGTACCCGCCCGGTTGACCAGCCTCCCCGCCGCCGAGCCGCAGATGGAAGCCAGGGTCTCGCTCAAATTTCGCACAAATAGCGGCCACTCTCCACCCAGCAGTTTGCCTTCCGGATGAATGGTGCAGCGGCTGGCGGCCAGGTCCATGGCGATGCGCGCCGTACCGCTGCCGAAAATCGGCTCCAAAAGCGACCGCATCAGGAACAGTCCCTCCGCCGCGGTTCGGCCCCGGCCGGCGCCAAACTTCGGATGGGCGGCCGCGCATACCCGTTCCACGGCCCGATCCACGAACTCCTCCATGCGCGCGTCGGGAAGCTGCAGGGCTCGCCGCAGGCCGGCGCCCTCGGTGGTCAGCAAGTCGTGCCAGTTGGCCAATTCGTCCAGTAAGTGGGCGCATTCCGGGCAGGTTGCCACGTGCGACTCGATGCGCTGCGCCTTGGCCGGCGGCAGCGCGCCGCTTACGTACTCAAGCCATTCGGGTTCTGAGATATCGTGGCCCATGGTTCAGGTAGTTTTGACGCCAAAACGCGCCGCAAGTTTCCTCTTCGTGTGGAAGATCTTCCACTGCACGGTTCCGAGGGGAATCCCCAGCACCTGTGCGATTTCATGATGCTCCAGCTCGTCCACGTACCGCAGCATCATGATTTGCCGTTCATCCGGTCTCAACCACGCCATCCATTCGGCGAACTGCGATTGCAGCAGCGGATCGGAGCCGGCCTGGCGCAACTCCTCGGTTTCCGCTCCCAGTTCCACCGTCTCCACCCGCCGTCCCGTGTCCCGCAAGTGCCGCAGCAGGGCGTTTCGCGCAATCCGGTACATCCAGGCCCGGAACAACGCTTTATCGCGCAGCGAATGGGCCTCTTTGTACACCGCCAGCATGACTTCCTGGGCCAGGTCTTCCGCCAGTTCAAGCCCGCATCCCCGCACGCGGAAATAGCCGACGATGCGCGGCGCCAGTCCGCGGAACAATTCGTGGAACGTGCCGTCGGATGGCTTGGACAGAAAGCGCGCGACCGCGTCCTGTTCGTCGGACAGCGTCTTGCACGGCATTGCGAATGACTTGATTCGCCCCAGCTCTTCGACCTCGGCTTCTTCCCGCAGTACCCTTACGTAATAATAGATACCGCCCGGCGGCGATTTGTTGGCGCTCAGCCATACAAATCCGCGGGATGGTTCCCGGAACCCATAGTGTACTCTGTGGCGCCGCGGATAGAACGCGCGCCTCCCGGGAACCCCGACCATCAGGGAGCGGCCACCCTACTCCCCCATCTGCTGGATCGAGGGGGCGGTTCTGTGCCCGCCGCCCGGCTCGCTCGCCGTGAAAAGAACTACGATTCCGACGTGGCGTACGCACTCATGCGCAATGCCACTTAGTATTCTCACAACCGGACACCGGTATTGACTGAGTCTCGCACGCTGTCTTATGTGGGGCAGGTTGGCAACCTGCGGCGGGTTGTCAACCCGCCTGCCGACCAGTCTGCCCAAGCCGGCCAGGCGGGTTGACAACCCGCCGCAGGCTGACAGCCTGCCCCACAAATTCCGCAGCATTTCCGATATTGGGACAAGTAAGTGGCGTACGCACTCATGCGCGCGCGGCGGCTCGGGTCAATCGACGCGGATGAGCCGCAGCATGTTGATCGGGGGGAACGGACCGTAACTCGCCAGGCCGATCCGGTTGGCGCCGCGAGGCAATCGGAACAGACCGGCCGAATCCCACTTCCGGTTGGAGGGACGCCAGCCGCCCGTGGGGGCGCCGCAGACCTCCTTCAGATCGCTCCCATTCACGAACAGATGAACCGGCCGGGACTCGGCGGAAGCATACAGAATGGCGATCTCGTAGGTGCCGGCCGCCGGCAGATCCACCGCATACTCGGCTCCGTAAGGCGGCTCCCCTTGCGATACGACTACCGGTTGGTCCACGCGTTCGGCCAGGCGTGCCCCGTCGATCGACAGGTTCCCGCCGGAAAATGAGGCTGCCGGAATATAGCGGTGCCAGTGTCTGGCGTACCATAGAAAACCACTGAGCCCGCCGGTATCGACGATGGCACAAAGATCGCTGAAGGCCACCCGCTTTTCGGGGCGAATCGGGTAGCACGCGTACCGCTGCCACCGGTAGGCGAAGGCCAGGTTGGCGCACATCGCGTACAGTGTCGCGGCCACGAACAGACCCGCCAGACCGCGGCGCAGACCCTTGCCGTGGATGGACGGCAGGTAAGCCACGGCTATCGCCGCGCCCAGCACCAGCCATGGGAACATGTCGTGCAGATATCGATAGGAGATGTACCCAAACGTGAAGATCAGCGCGCAGCCGGCGAGCGAGCCGCAAATCGGCGCCCGGTACTGGCGGAGTTCCTTGCGGCGGCGCGCCAGGCAGAGCGCCGTCCCGGCGATGGCCGCGAAGAGCAGCTCGGGCATGGCCGCGGGGATGCTGGCAAACGGCTCGGTGGTGTCGAAATGAGCGTCCGGGAAGCGAGACGCGAGCCACGGGTCTCCCATCGTCAGGAAGAACCAGGGAAACGTGCCGGCGAACTCGATATTGGAGGGCGCGAAATAGGTCGATAAGGTGAGCGGCACATTGTAGAGCGAGAAGATGTTACCCTTGACGCGCTGCACGCGTTCGCGATCGAACTGCTTGTTCAAGGCGATCGGCTGCGAAGTGAATACTACTCCGAATTTCCAGTAATTCAAGCCGGCCCACAGGGCCACCGACGCCAGCAGCGTGGCGCCCACCGCGACGGCCGCGCCCCGCCTCAAGGGAGGCACGGCGAAACAGTCGCGGAATCGCGGGGCCTTCACCAGCCACGCCGCTTCCAACAGGAACAGCGAGAACAGCGGCCCGGCGCCCGACGACACGCGCGCCAGAAAAGCCAGCAACGCCGCGGCGCAGCTCAGCGCCAGCCATTTGGCCTTGGGACCGGTGAGGTAGCAGACCAGGAATACCGCCTGCGCAAACGCCAGCGCGCTGCCCCAGATGATGGACTCCTGGTACATCTTGTGTTCCGTGGAGACGAAGAAATTCGTCGATCCGATGGCGGCGGCCAGGATCAGGACGCCTCGCAGCAGGTTCCGCAAACGTGGCGCCGCGGGCAACGGAAATCGCGACTCCAAACGGTTCATCAGCAGCAGGAGCATGCCGAGCGTCAGCACCGACCCGAGCAGCATCGAGATGCGGCCCCAGCGCCCGTACATTCCCGGGAGCAGCAGTTCGAGCGGGAGGCGCATCAAGGCCGGCGTGGGACCGAAATAGCCATACGCTTTCCCATCGCGCATGAAGGCTTCGGTGCCGATGGCCTCCGGCGTGACATCGATGCGGCCGTGAAGCAGACTCTGCGCCTGCGCGTCGTAGAAGCTTTCGAGAAACCCGGCTTTGGGGAAGAATTCCCAATCGCCCTCGGTGACCATCCACGCCAGCAGCACCAGCGAGATCCCCAGCGCCAGCCAATCCCAGCGGATACGGTCGAGAAGCGCCGCGACCCCGCCGCCGGGCTTCTCCGCCGGTGGTTCGGCGACAGGGGACCTGGGCCTCGTGGACCTGGACGCTCTGCGGGCCATCAGAAGCCGCCTCTGAACCCGGCCATGTGGATGTCGCCGATATGCGTATGCACCTTGATAGATCTCAGATCAAATAGTGTACTTCGTGGCTTGAATCGCATGGCCGGCAGGGATGTTGGCCGGTCAAGGGCGGCGCTCGGAATCAAGCCAGGCGGCCATCCGCGAACAAGACCGCGGCGGAAGCCGCACTTACTTTAATATCGACGAAGCCTCCGTGGCTCGGGATGCGCTCTTCGCGCCGCGGTTTCCAGGGACGAGTCGCGTCCATGGGCGCGCCCGCCAAAGTGACTTCGGTAGTGGCAGTCAAGCCCGGGGCTTCGAGCCTCCAGATTCTCAACCCGCTCGGAGACTCGATGCGAAGCGCCAGACCCGACGAGGCGTCCTTGTTGATAACCACGATTCGCGTCCCGCCGCTCTCCATGTCGGCCGCGTACACCGACGCTCCCGCTTGCGCCGCATTGAGGGTCGCGGCCCGCATCCTGCCGCCCGAAAGCTGGCCGGCCAGCTTCATTCCATAGAAAACCGGACGCGCCCTGAAGCCGGATTCGCGGCTGCCGGCGATGGGCGTATAGAAACTGCCCTCCTTCGCCACGGTTGCCGCCGCCGGGTCGAGCGATTCGCCCGGCAAATGACCGCCCAACGAATCGCGGATCTGTTTGGAACCGCCCCCGTGCAGATTGACTCCCACGCATCCATAACTCGCCAGCTTCAACATGTAATCGGCGGCCCAGAGAGCGGAGCAGAATGCGTTGCTCATCCCGGGCTTGCCTCCGCGGTAGCAGGTATTCCCCTCGGTCATCCGGTAAGCGGTCCCCGCCGCGCCGGCGGCCTCGACAATGCGCGGGAGATCCCGCTCGATCCGCGGGTCCGGGGCGAGCAACCGCGCCACGGTGACGGCCGGGTTATCGGGCGGACCTTCGGCGTAGTAGTGGCCCGTACAAGCGACAATGCGCTGGGGAAACAACTTCGGCGCCTCTTGCGCGAAACGTACTACCCAGGAGCCGTCCGAACCGACATCCGGGCCGCCGAAGCGCGCGCCGGGCACGCGTTCGATCACCGCGCGCGCGATTGCCGCCCACTGCGCCAGGTACTTTTCAAAATTCCAATCGGCCGGGCGGAGGCCATTGACGGCATCGCGATAAAACTCCGGTTCGTTGCCGATCTGGAAATATAACAACCGTGGACCCAGAACCCGCGCGACATAGGAACTCTCCTCCGCCGCGCGTTCCGGTGTCCCCGTTCCCAAATTGAGACCGTAGATCGCCTTCCAACCGGTGGCGTCCAGAAACCTCGCCAGACGGTCCACAGCTACCGGCTCGATAGCGGTCAACTTGTGCGGCATCCAATTGTCGGCATTGGCCGCCAAACCGGGATCGGGCGGCGGCGGCTGGTCCGGGCGGGTTCGCCACCAACAGAATTCGCTGGAGTTCCCTCCGATGCGCAGCACGCCTCGCGGAGAAAGCGCGCGAAACAGCGCCACCAGCTCACGGTTGTCGGCGGCGAAGAAAGATGGGTCCGCCAATTGGACAGTCTCATAGCTGAACCCAATGTAGTCCACCGGGATCTGCCGGCCGGTGGCGGATTGAAGCTGCAGCGTTCTCACCGGCGCATCGGGCCAAAGCGGCCTCGCCAAAAGCGTGCCAGCCGCGCCCGCCAACACGGAGCGGCCAAACGCGCGTCTGCTTTGGGCTGAGGATGGAACGTCCCGCCGGTTGCGCGATGGTTGGTTCACGATATTATGCATGTCCATTGAGCGTCGTCTGGAACTCCAATTTTGGACTTCCAGGTTTCATTCAGGATAAGCCAAACCGCCGTCCTCCGGTCCTGCCGGTTGCGGTCTTTCTTCCGGGAGCCGTCTGCGCCCCCGCGGGCGGGGTTCGTGGCACGGCCTAAATGGCGTGGTCGGCGGGCAGGTCCTGGCCGCTCCACACACGGCGCGAGGTCCACTCCTCGGGCGGCGCGCTCCAATACGGATCGGACGGGCCGAGTCCCAGCGGCAACAGCACGGTGGAACACAGGTACAGACTGCCGGTGGAGATGTATGCCTCGCCCAAGTGGGGCTGGTGCCCACAGAATCCGATCTGCAGCCAGCCATCTTTATCGAAAGTACCGGGAGCGTCCATCAGGCGGCGCGTCGAAGCGGTGAGGGCGCTGCGCACGCGGGCGCCGGTCAACGCTGGCGGCAACTGGCCATCGAGCGCCATCTTTGCCAGCAAGTGAAACACTCCGCAGCGGTAGGCGATGGATCGGCCGACGACGGGGAACGTCCCGTCGGGCGCAATCAGCCGCTCCTCGATGGCCGCATACCGTTTGGCACGGTCGAGCGCGCCCGGCAGGAACATGTTCCAGCGGCGGCTATACGGCGCGATACCGCGCAGCGTGTCCAGCAACATGGGCTGGATGACGAAACTGTTGTAGTAGTCCCAGTGGAACTGCGGGCCGTCCCCGTAGACGCCGTCGCCCACATACCATTCCTGGTGTTTGCGGACGGCGAACTCGATGCGTTCGGCGTCCCAGCGCTCTCCCATCGTGGCGAGGGCGGTCTCCACCATGGCACTGAACAACAGCCAGTTGTTGTAGTTGGGGGTGATGGCGCGCGACGAGGCCAGGGCCGCTGCCAGGTTACGCTGCGTGTCGGCGTCCAGCTTCTTCCACAACTCGCCAGGTGCGCGGAGCAGGGCTTGGGCGAGAAAACCGCAATCCACCACGGGTTGCGCCCCTTCCGAAAAATTGAGATAGTCCGGCGATTGGGGATCGGTGGCGCGCTGCAATCCCTCCCGCGCCAGGGCGGCATAGCGCCGCTGCCGGTCGCGTTCGGCGCCGGGCTCGAGATTCGCTTCCAACCACGGCGCGATTCCGGTGAGCAGCCGCCCCACGGCTTCCAGGTGAGTGCACTGGCGGCGGGCGGCCTCGCTGCCCGGTGCGCACTCCACGGGCATGTTGCGCCGCAGCGTGCCGCTCGCCAGGTTGCTGAGCACCGGTTCCGCCAGGCGCGTAAGCAGGCGCAGAAAATACTCGCGATCAGTCTCCGATTTCGACTGCGGATCGCCCTGCGCGGCCGGCGCGGCGGCGCTCATGGCCGCCAGGGTCTTCAGAAGATTTCGCCGGTTGGTCTTCATCAGCGCAAATCTAACACGGTTCACCGATTCCGGTCCGTGCCGGAGGACCGCGCACTCGGAAGCCGTGACACAAACTGGCCGGGGGCAAAGTGCGCTATTTATGCTTTGGTTCCTCTCACGGCTTCCGACAGCCGCAGTTGACTCAGCGCTTCGCCGCCGGAGGGAATCTCAGTCTGCCACGCGGCGCGAGCTCGGGTTGTTTAGTGGTCGGTTGCGCGTCCGTAGCCTCCCCGCGTTCTACCGGTCCGGCTTGGGCCCCGCCGGCGCCGCCGCGTTTTGCGCGATGGCTTTGTCCAGCCGCGTAAGCTGCTCGCGCGCCATTGGCGCATCGGCAGAGTCGGGCGCCAGTTTGAGATAGTTACGCAGGCGTTCGGCGGCGGCGGGGTAATCGCGCCGCTGGATCAGGATCAGCGCCTGAAGATACGAAATCTCGGCGAACTGCTGCAGCGTGTCGAGCTTGGCGGCCGCCCGTACACTGCGCTCAGCGGCGTCGATATTTCTGAGGTTGTAATTGGCCACCGCATTGAACAGGTAGATCTGCGGCAACTCAAAAGGATCCAGCCGCATGGCGCGGTCGGTGACTTCGGCCAGTTCCTGCCACTTCTTCGCCTGCATGGCCAGCAGGGAGATTTGCAGGAACGGGTCGAGGAATTTAGGGTCGGCCTCGATGGCCTTATCGAACGACTGGCGGGCGTCCACCAACTCGTTGCGCGACGCTTGAATCTTCCCCAGTTCGGTCCAGGCAGCCGCGTATTTCGGATACAGATCGATGGCCCGCCGGAAATCCTTCTCGGCTTCCGCGGCATTGTTCTTCTTGGCTGCGGCCAGCCCTTTTTCAAAGGCCTTTCGGGCATCCTTAGGAGCCGCCAAAGAGATCATGCTGACGGTGGTCCCTTCGTCGGCTCCCTGGCGATGCAGCACAATCACGCCGATGTCCGGGGTGTCCATGGCGCGGCGGCTGGCCAGGCTTATCGATTGCGACCGGTATCCCGCCAGGTTGGCGCGAATGTCGCAGTTGTTGAAGCGCCCCACAGCCAGCCCGCTCCCCGCAGACGTGGACGAAGCACCCGAGGAACCTCCGGTGGTCATCGAGCGCACCGACCGGTTGTCTTCCTCGCTGGCGTCCTGAAACACTCCCTGCTCGTTCCCGAGTTGGATCGCGAAGTACCCTTGGCTATCGGTGTAGCCCTCGGTACGTGTGGTGCCGGTACACACGCGCTCGATGGAGGCCGGCTCCGGCGGCGCCGTTCCGTCGTCCAACAGAACCCGGCCGCTGATAAACATCGTGGTCGCAGAATTGGTGGGAGTGCTGGCCGTCCTGCTCGATGGCGTGGTGGTCGTGGAAGCGCCGGTTGTTCCCGTGCCCGTGGTGCCGGTGTTGCCCGTGCCACCGCTCTTGGTTTGGCAGTTCCCCGACTGCCCCCCCAGAACCGCCGCCGCAAAGAACGCGGCTAGCCGCACCCAAGTCCGAAGTGGCATGAATTGCTGCCCTCCTTCACTGCGGCCATTATGCCACACGCGCGCCTAGAAGTGGATTCGATCAAGTGATCTGGGGCAGGTTTTCAACCTGCGGCCGATTTTCAATCGGCCTGGGCGGCCCCGTGCAAATGCCGCCCAGGCGGAGTGCCACTCGGCCGCAGGATACCATCCCAATGCCACTTACTTTCCCCAATATTGGAGATTCTGCGGAATTTGTGGGGCAGGCTGACAGCCTGCCCCACACCGGCGCACTGAACCTCACGCACGAGTACGCTCGGATTCCAGCCATTTTGCAAGCGAATCCCCTCAGCGCCCACTTCTATGTCGCACCCGCGGGGACGTACCCACGCTGCTAAAATGACGGTAGGTGAATATGAGAAGGTTGTTGCTCCCCATCGCGAGCGGAATTGCCCTATTGTTGAGCGGCTGCTCGGAACAGCCCGCCGCCCCCGTTAAGAAGGTGGAGGAGAAGATCGAGCCGGTAACCGGCCAGACTGCGCTGTTCAAAACATTTCAGGTGGCCAGGTCATGGGACCCCCACATTCAGATCCTCAAACTGACCAGCACGCACCTCAACGAAGTGCCCGAGGTGCGCGGCAAGGCCGCCGCATGGGAAGGCACCTTCGTGTCGCCAACCCTGGGACGGTCGCGGACCTATACATACTCGGTGATCGAACTGTTGCCGAATCTCCACAAAGGCGTATTTTCGGTTGGCGACGAGGCCTACTCCGTTTCCACAGGTTCGCCCACGCCGTTTCTGATCGAGGCCGCCAAGATCGATACCGACAAGGCATACGAAACGGCGCTCACCAAAGCCGGCGATTACGAGAAGAAGAACCCCGGCAAGTTAATTACGCTGGTCCTCGAGATGACGCCACGCCATCCCCGTCCAACCTGGCGCGTGATTTGGGGCGAGTCGGCCGGCACATCGAACTTTTCGGTCTTCATCGACGCCACCACCGGCGAGTTCCTCGACGTGATGCACTAATCGCTCGGGTTCTGTACCGCTCTGCATTGCGCACCCTGCGTACGCCACAACGTCGCGCCGGCCCGCCAGCGCGCCAATTCACTCGTGGCGCAACGCCGCCATGGGGTCGATGCTCATGGCGCGGCGCGCGGGGATATATATCGCCAGCGATGCGGCGGCGGCCAGCGCAATGGGGATGGCGGTGAACGTCACGGGGTCGCCCGCGCCCACGCCCCAGATGAGCGAGGCCATCAGGCGCGCCAGAATGTACGCGGCCACAATCCCGGTCGCCAGCCCGGCCGCGGTAGTCGCGAATCCGCGTAGGAATACCGTGCGCATCACGCGCTGGCGCGGCGCGCCGAGAGCCATGCGGATGCCGATCTCGTGGGTCTGCTCGGAGACCAGGTACGCCATCACGCCGTAGACGCCGATCGAGGACAGGGCCAGACCGAGCGCCCCGAAAATCCCCAGTAGCGCGGCGACATAGGTGAGTCCGAAAGCGTCGTCGCGGATCTGGGCCTCCACCGTACGGACGTCGGTGACGGGTTGCTCGGGGTCCACCGCGTGGATGGCGGCGGCGATCGCCGGGATGAGGCGGGTGGGATCGCCGGCGGCGCGGACGCCGATATCCATCCTCTCGCGCGGAGACTGCGTGTAGGGGACGTAGAGAGTGGCGTGCGGTGCGCGGTCGAAGACGCTGTACATGACGTCTCCCACCACGCCCACGATGGTCACCCATGGACGCGCGCGGCTGGAATCGCCAATGCGGATGCGCCGCCCCAGCGGAGACGCGCCGCCGGGCCACCATTCGCGCGCCAGGCGCTGGCTGATCGCGGCGACGAGTGGCGCGTCGGCGGTGTCGCGCTCGTCGATGGCGCGCCCCGAGATGAGCGGCACGCGCATGGTTTCGAAATAGTTGGCGCTGACCGCCTGGAACGCAGCCGCGGACGGGTGCCCGGGCGCGGGCGGACGGCCTTCGATGGAGAATTGGCGCGTGGTGAAGTGGTCGGAGTAAGGCGTGGACGTGGCGCTCGCAGCGGCGCGCACACCCGGGACGGCGGAGACGCGCTCCAGCACCTGGCGGTAGAAAGCGGCCAGTTGATAATCTTCGCCGTACTTGGCGTCGGTGACGGCCAGGCGCAGGGTGAGCAGCGTGGAGGGCTGCAGATCGGCGCCGGAGCGGGTCAGCGCGCGGAAGCCGCGAATCATCAGGCCCGCGCCCACCAGCAGCACTACGGTGAGCGCGATCTCGCCCGCGACCAGCACGGCGCGCAGGCGGTGGCGGGCGCGGCTGGCGGAAACCGCATGGCCACCTTCTTTAAGAGCGTCGTACAGGTTGGGCCGGGACCATTGCCAGGCGGGCGCCAGGCCGGAGAGAACTCCGCTGGCGACGGCGGCCAACAGCGTAAACCACAGGGCGCGCTGGTCGAGCGCGATGGAGGCGAGGCCCAGCACTTTCTTTTCGGCATCGGCCGGCAAACTGGCGCGCCAGGTATCCAGGCCCCAACTGGCCAGCAGCAACCCCAGGGCGCCTCCGGCCAGCGCCAGCAGCACGCTCTCGGTGAGCAGTTGCGCCATCAGGCGTCCACGGCCGGCGCCCAGCGCGGTGCGCACGGCCACTTCGCGCATGCGGCCGATGGCGCGCGCGAACTGCAGATTAGCCACGTTGGCGCAGGCGATCAGCAGCACGAACAGCACGGCGCCGAACAGCAAGGTGATGTACGAGCGGCGGCCCTCGCCCAGCAGGAATCGCTGCACGCCCAGCACGCGAAACGCACGGCCCCGATTGGTGGCGGGATACTGTTGCGCCAAGCGCGCGCCGAGTGCCGCGATCTCGCGCGACGCATCGCCGTCAGTCAGCCCGGGCTTCAGCCGGCCCATGGCGACGAACTCGGAGGAGGTGCGCGAGGCGCGGTCGGCGGCATCCATGGCGAAGGGGGTCCAGAGTTGCGCCCGCTTGGGGAATTGGAATGCCGGCGGCATGACGCCCACCACGCGGTAGGTCTTGTCGTTGAGATGGATGGAGCGGCCGAGAATGGCGGGATCGCCCGAAAAGCGCCGCTGCCACAGGTCGTGGCTGAGGATGACGACCAGTTCGCGGCCGCGCTGGTCCTCGTCCGGTGCGAACGCGCGGCCTTGCGCCGGCGCCACGCCCAGGACGTCGAAGAAGTTGGAGGAGACCGAAACTTCGGTGACTCGCTCGGGCGGAGTGCCGGGCTCAACCAGATTGGCGGTACCGTCGTCCCAGGCGGCCAGGCTCGAGAAGGCGGAAGTCTGGCGGCGGATGTCGTCGAAATCCGCGGGGGTGAGCGAGCGCCACGCGGCGGGATCCTCGGCGACGCGCTCCACGATCATGGCCAGCGATTCCAGGTGCGGCAGCGGCAGCGGTTTCCACAACAGGCCGTCGCAGAAGCTAAAGGTCGCGGTAGTGGCGCCGATCCCCAATGCCAGCGTCAGGATGGCCGTGGCCGCAAAGCCCGGCGACTTGCGCAGGGTCCGCAGGCCGGTTCGCACATCGCGCCAGAGGTTCACACCTCATAATAAGCACGTGCCGGGCCACGGTAACTGCTTGAAAATAATTGAGGGCGGTTCAGGCACGATGTCCGATTCCGGGATTTGTGGGGCAGGATGGTATCCTGCGGCCGAGTGGTACTCGGCCTGCCGACCAGTGTGCAGAAGCCGCCCAGGCCGAGTGCGGGGTGCCCACTTGGGGCCGGGCCGCAGGTTGCCAACCCAATGCCGCTCGTTTTTTGTCACCTGAAATAAATCGATAAACCCGGCCATCAACTGGTTTCGATCAAGATGCTGGGCGTGCTGATTCTCGGCCAGACCG